>Ga0307413_10000134_pt1 | contig 19464 bp, 14 predicted proteins | sample DK1Ometagenome_3_FD_203714 | JGI IMG/M metagenome (GOLD analysis project Ga0307413, IMG submission 203714) | Maize rhizosphere microbial communities from greenhouse at UC Davis, California, United States - DK15-O-2 | ecosystem: Host-associated > Plants > Roots > Rhizosphere > Soil | place: USA... | reverse complement strand
CGAGCGCAACCGCCTGATCGTGCGTGGCGAGCTCGGCCACACCTACACCAACGCGCTGGTCGACATGCCGCCGAGCCTGCGTTTCTTCGCCGGCGGCGACGACAGCATCCGCGGCTACGGCTGGCGCGAGGTCGGGCCGCGGATCGAGGGCGTCGACGGCAAGCTCTACGCGGTCGGCGCGAAGAACGTCGCCACCGCCAGCGTCGAGTTCGAGCACTACTTCACCGACAGCTGGGGCGCGGCGGTGTTCGCCGACACCGGCAGCGCGTTCAACGGCACCCCGGACTGGCGCACCGGCGTCGGCGCGGGCGTGCGCTGGCGCTCGCCGGTGGGGCCGGTGCGGCTCGACATCGGCCACGGCCTCGACGATCCGGACTCGTCGTTCCAGCTCTATCTCAGCGTCGGCGCGGACCTGTAGCGATGGCACCGACCCTCCGACAACTGCGCTACCGCCGCCGGCACATCGACCCGGACCTGACGCCCGAGCAGCGCGAGGAGCGCATCAAGGAACTGCGCCGCAAACGCGAGGCGCGATTGCGCGTGCTCGCGGTGCGCAGTGTGCTGCTGGCCGGCGCGCTGGTGCTGGCGGTGGTGTTGCTGGGCTACTGGCTGCTGACCACGATCGGCGGCCGCGACTTCCTGCTGGCCCAGATCGTCGCGCGGCTGCCGGCCGACGCCGAATTGAGCTGGTCGCGCGCGGAGGGTCCGGCGTCGGGCCCGCTGACCCTGCGCGACGTGCGCTTCACCCTGCCGCGCCAGCGCGACCCGACCTGCGTGCCGACCGACACCGCGACCTGCGCGATGGGCACGATCGTATTCACCGCGCGCGAGGCGACGATCGACCCGGCGATCCGGCCGTTGCTCGGTCGCCGCCTGCGGCTCGATGCGTTGCAGTTGAGCGGTGCGACGCTCGACCTGCCCGAATCCGACGCGCCGTTCGAGCTGCCGCGCTGGCCCGACGCGCTGCCGCAGATCGCGCCGCCGCTGGCGCTGCAGGCCGACGACGTGCGGATCGACGGCTTCCGCGTGTCCAGCGCCGGCGCGCCGCTGATCGACATCGTCCGGCTGCGTGGCGGACTCGTCGCCGATGAAGGCGAACTGCACGTCGAACGCTTGCGGGTCGACAGCGACCGCGGCCGCTTCACCGTGCACGGCGACTACGCGCCCGGCGACAACTACCGCAGTGACCTGGTCGCGACTGCGGTGCTGCCCGCAATCGGTACACGCACGCCGCCGCGGCTCGGTTTCGTCGCCCGCGGCGACCTCGCGCGGATAGATGTCGCGCTGGCCGGCCACGCCCCGGGGCCCTTACAGGCAACGCTGGTACTGCGCGAGAACACCGAAGACAACGACCGTCCGCGGTGGCAGTTGCGCGCCCGTGCCGACGCACTCGACGTGGGGTTGCTCACCGACCCCACCGCCGCGCCAAGCGAGACGCCGCTCTCGCTGCAGTTTCAAGCCGATGGCGTTGGCGGCGAGGCGAACCTGAGCGGTGACGCACGGCAGGGCGATTTCACCGCAACGGTGCTGCCCTCGAAGGTGCACCTCGAAGAGCAGGTGTTGCGGTTCGATCCGCTGCATCTGCAGCTGTTCGACGGCCAGTTGCGCCTGCGCGGCCACGCCGATTTCAACGGTCCCGGCAACGCCACGTTCCGCTTCGCCGCCAACGCCCGCGACCTGCAATGGGGCGGCGCGACCGCAACCGGTGCCGCGCCCACCCCGGTCATCGAAGCCGATGGCGACTTCGGCCTCGCCGGCACCATGCAGACCTGGGCGCTGGTCGGCCGCGCCACCCTCGCCCGCGACGGCCAGCAGGCCGACCTCACCCTCGACGGCCGCGGCGATGCCGAGCGCATGCGGCTCGAGACCCTGCACGTGCAAATGCCGACCGGCACCCTCGACGCCACCGGCGCGGTCGCCTGGGCGCCGGCGCTCGGCTGGGATGTCGACGCCCGCCTCGCCGGCTTCGACCCCGGCTATTTCGCCGCCGGCTGGGACGGCGCGGTCGACGGCGACATCACCAGCAGCGGCCAGACCCGTACCGACGGCGGACTCGACATCCGCGCCGACATCACCGACCTTGGCGGTCGCCTGCGCGGGCGCCCGCTCGACGGCAACGCCAACTTCGCCATGCACGGCGCCGCGCCATCGGGCGGCACCACGGTCTACGAGGGCGAGGTCGCGCTGAGCCTCGGCGGCAGCCGGATCGACGCCGAAGGCCGCATCGACGACCGGCTCGACATCGACGCGCACTTCGCGCCGCTGCAGCTGGCCGACCTGCTGCCCGATGCCAGCGGCACCCTGCGCGGCACCTTGCGGCTGCAAGGCCCGCGCAGCGCGCCCGACATCGCCGCCGACCTCGACGGCAGCGCGATCCGCTACGGCGACTACTCGGCCGATTCGCTCGCGATCAACGGCGAGCTGCCGTGGTCGCGCGGCGATGGCGCGATGACGGTGGATGCCACCGGACTGGTCGCCGGCGTCGCGCTCGACCGGCTCGACATCGACGCGCGCGGCGCGATCGAAGCGCTGCGCCTCGATGCGCAGGCGCAGGGCGAGGTCGGCCGCCTCGATCTCGCCGGCAACGTCGCCCATCGCGGCAACCGCTGGAGCGGCACCATTGCCAGCCTGCAACTGGCGCCGCAGCGCGGTGCGGACTGGCAGTTGCAGCAGCCCGCCGCCTTCGGCTGGTCCGGCGGCAGCGCGACCCTCGACGATTTCTGCCTCGCCTCCAGCGCCGGCGGTTCGCTGTGCGCCGACGCCGACTGGCCGCGCCGCGGCGTCACCATCGACGGCCAGGGCTTGCCGCTGTCGCTCGCCAGCGCCTACCTGCCGGAGCAGGACGGCCGCGCGTGGCTGCTGCGCGGCGAGCTTTCGATCGACGCCCAACTGCGCCCGCAGGGCAACGGCTGGGTCGGGCAGGCACGCATCGCCTCGGCCAGCGGCGGGCTCAAGTTCAGCGAACGCGCGCGCCGCGAACTGCTGCGCTACGACGACCTGCTGCTGCAGGCGAACTTCCGCCCGCAGGGCATCGAGGCCACGCTCGCCACCGTGTTCAACGACGACGGCCGCATCGATGCACGCATCACCACCGGCTGGGATGCCTACGCGCCGCTGGCCGGCGAGCTCGCGTTCGATACCGACGAGCTGACCTGGATCGAACTGTTCTCGGCCGACATCGTCGAGCCGACCGGCCGCCTGTCCGGCCGCATCGCGCTCGGCGGCACCCGCGCCGCACCACGGCTCGGCGGACAGGCGCAACTGGCGGCGTTCGAGACCGGCATCCCGTCGCTGGCGATCGCCCTGCACGACGGCAACCTGCAGCTCAACGCCCTGCCCGACGGCAGCGCGCGGATCAGCGGCAGCGTGCGCTCGAGCTCGGCCGCCGGCAATCCCGACAGCGGCGTGCTGAACATCGACGGGACGCTCGGCTGGCAGGGCGATGACACCCCGCTGGTGCTCAACCTGCGCGGCACCGACGTGCTGGTGTCGGACACCCCCGACCTGCGCGCGATCGCCAGCCCCGACCTGCAGGTCAGCTACCGCGCCGGCGAGCCGCTGCAGCTGACCGGCGAGGTCGTGGTGCCCGAGGCGCGGATCAACCTGGAGGGCCTCGACGGCGGCGTCTCGGCCTCGCCCGACGTGGTCGTGCTCGACCCGGTCGATCCCGACGCCGGCCCCGCCGCGCCACTGGCGATGGACCTGGCGATCGTGGTCGGCGACGACGTGCGCATGAACGGCTTCGGCCTCACCGGCAGCCTCGGCGGTCGCCTGCAGATCCGCGCCCGTCCCGGCCGCGAAATGATCGCCACTGGCAACCTCGACGTCGGCGGCGAGTACACCGCCTACGGCCAGGACCTGACCATCACCCGCGGCCGTCTGAGCTGGTCGGGCGACCCGATTGGCGACCCGATCATCAACCTGCGCGCCGAACGCGAGATCGGCGAGGTCACCGCCGGCGTCAATGTCAGCGGCCGCGCCAGCGCGCCGCAGGCCGAGGTCTGGTCCAACCCGGCCAGCTCGCAATCGGAAGCCCTCGCGTACCTGACGCTTGGCCGCCCGCTGTCGAGCCTCAGCGGCAGCGAGCGCGGCCAGCTCAACGCCGCCAGCGCCGCGCTGACCGCCGGCGGCAGCCTGCTGGCCGGGCAGTTGGGCGCGAAGATCGGGCTCGACGACGCCGGGGTGATGCAGAGCCGCGCGCTCGGCGGCGTGTTCGGGGTCGGCAAGCAGATCTCGCCGCGGCTGTATGTCAGCTACGGCGTGTCTCTGCTCGGCACCGGCTCGGTGCTGACGCTGAAGTACCTGCTCGACCACGGTTTCGACATCGAGATCGAATCGAGCTCGATCGAGAACCGCGGTTCGGTCAACTGGCGCAAGGAGAAGTAGCCTCCACCGCCAGCACGGAGCCTCAGTGCCCCGCCTTGCCCAGCAGGCTCGCCTCCATCAGGTCCAGTTCGCGCACCAGCTTCTGGTGCACCACGTCGTCGATCGCGAACGCGCGGCGCAGCTTGTACAGCTCGTCGCGCTCGGCATCCAGCGCGCCCAGCCGCAAGCGGCGCTCGGCCTCGGCAACGCGCTGCATGTCCTCGGCGTTCTCGCCGCTGAGGTCGCCGTAGTCGAGGTGGCGCTGGTAGACGTCGCGCAGCACCATCGCCGCCTCCGCCCGCGCCGCGGTCGCCTTGGGGTCTTCCAGCGGCTCGGCCAGCAGCAGGTCGATCCTGCGCAGCGCCGCCTCCGATGCCGCCACCCGCGCGTTGGCCTCGGTGTCCTTGCGCTCCGGCTCCGGCAGCACGTCGGTCAGGCCGCGCGTCAGCAATGGCAGGCCGATGCTGGCGATCAGCAGCGACAGCAGGATCACGCCCATCGCCAGGAAGATCGCCACGTCGCGCGCCGGGAACGCGCTGCCGTCGGGCATCAGCAGCGGCAGGGTCAGAATGCCGGCCAGGGTGATCGCGCCGCGCACGCCGGCGGTGGCGATGATCGCCAGCAAGCGGGTCTGCGGCATCACCGTGTCCTCGCCGCGCCAGGCCGCGCGGAACACGGTCAGGCGGATCGCGATCCACACCCAGGCAAAACGCATCAGGCCCAGTCCGAGGGTGATCACCACCACGTAGCCGAGCAAATGCCAGACATCGTTGCCGCTGCCGGTGGCCTCGGCGGCCTCCGGCAGGCGCCGCAGCATGCGTGGCAACTGTTCGCCGAGCAGCACGAAGATGATGCCGTTGAGCGCGGTCTGCACCGTGTCCCAGACCGCGCCGCGCTGCATCCGGGTCGAGGCCAGCGGCCGGCCCGACAGTTCGCCGTAATGCATCGCGATGCCGGCCACCGCCGCGGCGAGGATGCCGGACACGTGCACATGCTCGGCCGCGAGGTAGGCGGCGAACGGGATCAGCAGGCTGACCAGGATCTGGATGCCCGGGTCTTCGCCGCCGCGCCGCACCAGCAACCGGTTGAGCCGACCGATGACAAAGGTCACCGCGACACCGACCACCAGACCGCCACCCGCGACCAGCAGGAAGCTCACCGATGCGTTGGCCGGCGAGAACGTACCGGTCAGCGCCGCGGTCACCGCGAAGCTGAAACACACCAGGCCGGTGGCGTCGTTGAGCAGCGACTCGCCCTCGAGGATGTGCATCAGGCGCGACGGCAGCGGTGAATTGGCGGTCACCGCGCTCACCGCGACCGGATCGGTCGGCGACAGTATCGCGGCCAGCGCGAATGCCACCGCCAGCGGCACCGCCGGCACCAGCCACCAGATGAACCAGCCCATCCCGATCACGGTCAGCACCACCAGCCCGATCGCCAGCGCCAGGATCGGCTTCCAGTCGCGGAAGAACGCGCCCTTGGGGATGCGCCAGCCATCGAGGAACAGCAGCGGCGGGATGAACAGCAGCAGGAACAGGTGCGGCTCGAAGTCGACGTCGAAACCCAGCGTCGCCAGCCCCGCGCCTATCGCGATCTGCAGCAACGGCAGCGGCACCTTGAACGGCAGCAGGCGCGCGATGAAACCGCTGACGACCACCGCCAGCAGGAAGACCAGGACCATCGTGACTACAGGCATGCGGATTCCACAGGAACAGCGGGGGATACCGCCTATTTTGCCTCGTCACCCTATCCGCGCGGTCCGCCCATCGCCGGCAGGATCACGCCGTTGACATAGGACGCGCAAACCTTCGACGCCAGGAACACATAGGCCGGCGACATTTCCTCGGGTTGCGCCGGACGGCCCATGTCGCTGTCCTTGCCGAAGTCGGCGATCTTTTTCGCGGGGCGGTCGGCCGGGTTCAGCGGCGTCCACACCGGCCCGGGCGCGACCGCGTTGACCCGGATGCCGCGGTCGAGCAGGTGGCTCGCAAGCGACTTGGTGAAGGCGTGGATCGCGCCCTTGGTCGCCGAATAGTCGAGCAGTTGCGCGCTGCCGAACAGCGCCACTTCCGAGCCGGTGTTGACGATGCTGCTGCCCGGCTTCATGTGCGGGATCGCCGCGCGCGCCAGCTTGAAGTAGCCGCCGATGTTGGTCTGCAGCGTCTCTTCCCACTGCGCGTCGGTGATGTCCTCGATGCGCTCGGCGTGCTGCTGGAAGGCGGCGTTGTTGACCAGCACGTCGAGCCGGCCGAACGCCTTCAGCGCCTGCCTGACCGCCTTCTCGCAGAACGCGGTCTTCCTGACGTCGCCGGCGATGACGATGCAGCGGCGGCCCTCCTTCTCGACCGCGGCGCGGGTGACCTCGGCGTCGTCCGGCTCGGCCAGGTGCAGCACCGCGACGTCGCAGCCCTCGCGCGCGAACAGCACCGCGACCGCGCGGCCGATGCCGGAGTCGGCGCCGGTCACGATCGCGGCCATGCCTTCGAGCTTGCCGCTGCCCTGGTAGTCGGGGGCGAGGTAGCGCGGCTGCAGTTCCAGGTCGTGCTCGTAGCCGGGCTTTTTCAGGTGCTGCGCCGGCAGCGGGTTTTTCGGTTGCTTGCGCGGACCGGTCTGTACCGGCTTCTTCTTCGCGGCCTTGGACTTGCCGGGCTTTGCGTCGATCTTCTTCTGGATCGAGCGCTGGCGGGCAACGGTGTCGCCGGCACGCTTGCCGGTCTTGCTTGCGCTCTTGCGGGTGGCCATGGCGGTCGCTCGTGTGGACTGCGCCCAGCACAGCAGGCCGGCCGTTGCCCGGACGTGACCACGAAGGCAACGCGGTGTGAGTGCGCGGGCCAGCCCCGGTCCGCCGGATCGGGACCATACTCGGCGGGAACCTCCCGCGCGCTGGCGCATCCGACGGGTATGGAGGGCACCGATGAGCCGATCACCGATCAACACCGTCGTCGATTACGCGTCGCTGGACGACGTGGCACTGGCGGGGCGGGCACAGGCCGGCGAGCGCGAGGCGTTCCGCCACATCATGCAGCGTTGCAACCAGCGCCTGTTCCGGATCGCGCGCGGCGTGACCGGTGACGACGCCGAGGCCGAGGACGTGGTGCAGGCGGCCTACGCGCGTGCGTTCGAAAAACTGCACGGCTTCCGCGGCGACGCCAGCCTGGCAACCTGGATGACCCGGATCGTGCTCAACGAAGCCTACGGACGGCTGCGCCAGTGGCGGCCGACGGTGCCGGTGGAGGCGATCGAGATGGCGCAACTCGATGGTGGCCGGGTGGTTCCGTTTCCCTCCCGCTACGGCAACGAGGACCCCGCCGCGGGTGCGGCGCGGGCGCAGATCCGCGGGTTGATCGAGCACGCGGTCGATGCACTGCCCGAGGATTTCCGGGTGGTGTTCATGATGCGCGAGATCGAGCAGTGCAGCGTCGAGGAAACCGCGCGCACGCTGGAACTCAAGCCCGAGACGGTCAAGACCCGCCTGCACCGCGCGCGGCGGTTGTTGCGCAGTGCCCTGCAGGACAGCGTCGCTGCCAGCCTTGGCGATGCGTTCCCGTTCCTCGGCGCGCGCTGCGAACGCATGACCGAGGCGGTGCTGGCGCGGCTGGACCGCGCGCGCTGAGCAGGCGCGGCCGCGCACTCCATGCAAGCCGTTACATCCATCCACGACGCAAGAGGGGTTCGACATGCTTGTCACTTATGCGGTCATCATTTTCGCCATCGCCGCGCTCGGCGGCCTGTTCCTGGCCAGTTACGTACTGCGCGGCAGGCTGGCGCCCTGGGCGGTGTCGGTCCTGCATGCATTGCTCGGTGCGGCCGGCCTGGTGGTGGTGCTGCTGGCGGTGTTGCAGGGCGGCACCGGCCGCGTGACCGCGGCGCTCGGGCTGCTGGTGGTCGCGGCGCTGGGCGGCTTCTACCTGGCGTCGCTGCACCTGCGCGGCACGGTCGCGCCGAAGGGCGTGGTGTTCCTGCATGCCGGGTTGGCGGTGGTCGGGCTCCTGACCCTGCTCACCGTCATCGTGATGTAGCCGGCGGCGCGCGATGAAGCATCCGTTGCACCCGGCACTCGTGCATTTCCCGGTCGCCTGCTGGTCGCTGGCGACGCTGGCCGACATCGCCAGTCCGTGGCTGGGGCAGCCGGCGTGGTGGCTGGCCGGCGTGCTGATGGCGATCGGCACGCTGGCCGCGGTGGCGGCAATGGGCGCCGGGTTGTTCGAGCTGGTGAAGATAGGCCAGGCGGACCCGGCGCTGCGGGTCGCGCGCTGGCACATGCTGGCGGCGATGGCGGCGTGGCTGGCCTACGCGGCGAGCCTGCTGTTGCGGCTGGACCTGCCGCTGGACGCGACCCCGCTGGCGGCGCCGGGGGTACTGGAGATCGGCCTGAGCGTGGTCGGTTTCGGTTGCCTGGCGGTCGCCGGCACGCTCGGCGGGACGCTGGTCTACGGGCATGGCGTCGGCGTGCGACGCGAGCCGGGTCGCTAGCCGTGCTGGCCATGCGGGCGTCCGGCTATTCGATGTTTTCCGGATCGCGCAGCACCACGCCCTGCAGCCTTGGTTCGCCATCGACGACGTCGGTCCATGCGACGCGGACGGTGCCGTCGGCGAGCGCCAGTTGCGGGAAGCCGGTGCCGCGGCCGCGGCCCTGCAGGCGGGCGATCTCGATGTGTTGCAGCTGGCGCGACAGGTCCGACGAGTAGCGGGCCAGTTGCAGCGTCTGGCCGGCGTCATCCTCGCGGGTCCACAACACCCACACCGCGTCGGCGCCGATGGCGACATCGACACGGCCCTGCACCGCCGCGCCGGCATCGACTTCGACCGGCGTGGCGAAGTGGTCGCCGGCGTCGAGCGAACGCGCGATCTTCAGCATCGGCATGTCGTTGGCGGCGGTGTACCAGCCGACCAGCACGGTGTTCTCGCGGGCGTCGGCGGCGGGGCCGTTGACCGGGCAGGCTGGCATCGTCCAGTGGTCGGCGTGGATGGGGGTCGGGTCGCTCCAGCGATTACCGTCGAAACGGGTCACCACGATGTCACGGATCTCGGCGTCGGTGCGGTCGCGGTAGACAACCAGCGGGCCGCGCGCGGTCATCGTGACGTCGGTCTGGCAGCAGTCGCAGGTCGCGGCGTCGAGCATGCTTTCGCCGCTGCGCGCGAGCTTGGCGTCAAAGCGCGCGGCGCGCAGGGTCATGCGGCCGCCGCCGTGGCCGGCGTGCGCGTCGTGGCCGCCGTGACCTTTCGCGGCGGCGGTTTCGCGGCCGTCGAGCCAAGCGATGCCGAGGCTGTCGACGGACGCCGGCCACAGCGACACGAAACCGTGCTCGGTCGGGGTGCCGTCGTCATTGACCCGCAACGGTTCGGACCAACTGGCGCCGTGGTCGTCCGAGCGCACCAGCACCACATCGTAGGCGTAGGGCGCCTCGGCCGACTGTTGCAGCCAGTGCGCCCACAACGCGCCGTCGGCGGTGGCGGCGAGGTGCGGGGTGTCGGCCCAGTTGACGAACCAGTCGTCACCGCGCGCGATGGTTTGCGCGGCGCTCCACTGGCCATCGGCGAAACGCGAAAAGCGCAGGGCATGGCCGTCGGCGTCGGGGTTGATCCACGACAGCAGCAGGCCGTCGGCGGTGGCGACGAGGTCGGGCTGCGCGGCGCCGGGTGGGCTGGGTAGCTGCCAGGGATTGGCTGCGAATATGGGCGGTGTCGCCGGCGTGGCCGGTGTCGGTGGCGTTGTGTCGGTGTTGCCGTCAGTGGCGGGCGCCGCACCCGGCTGGCAGGCGGCGAGTGCGGCGGTCAGGGTCAAGGCGAGGAAGATGCGCATGCAAGTAGCGTAACGCCGGCTGGTGGCGGCGACCGGGCGCTCATGCCGCCCGCAACCGATGTAGGAGCGACGTAAGTCGCGATTTCACCGATGTTGCCGGAGCCATGGCATCCGCAATCGCGGAGATTGCCGAAGCTGCCCCTTCGACTGGCCATGTCGCGAGCAAGTCCAGGAGACTCCGGCTGCGCCGAGGAATTCGCGACTTACGTCGCTCCTACAACAACCGCCCATTGGAGGTCGTGCGGGACCGGCTCACGCGACCCGGCTGCGGCGCTGGCGGGTCAGGTGCACCAGCAGCAGCGAGATCGCGGCGGGGGTCATGCCGGGGATGCGCTGGGCCTGGCCGATGGTCTGCGGGCGGACCTGGGCGAGTTTGCCGGTGAGTTCCATCGACAGGCCGTGGACCAGGCCGTAATCGAAGCCGGTCGGGATCGCAGTGGTCTCGTGGCGTTGCTGGCGGGCGATCTCGTCGTTCTGGCGGTCGAGGTAGCCGGCGTACTTGACCCCGATCTCGACCTGCTCGGCGACCGCCAGGTCGGCGACCGCGGGGCCGAGCGACGGCACCGCGAGCAATCGGGCGTAGTCGATTTCCGGCCGCTTCAGCAGGTCGCGGGCACTGCCTTCGCGGCTGGGCTCGATGCCCAGGTGCGTGGCGATCTCGCGGCCAAGGGTGTTGTTCGGCGAAACCCGGATCGCGCCGAGGCGGCTGTGTTCAGCCTCGATCGCCTCGCGCTTGGCCTCGAACGCGGCGAAGCGCGCATCGTCGACCAGCCCGAGTTCACGCCCGACCGCGGTCAGCCGCAGGTCGGCATTGTCCTCGCGCAGCTGCAGGCGGTACTCGGCGCGCGAGGTGAACATCCGGTACGGCTCGGTGGTGCCGTGGGTGATCAGATCGTCGACCAGCACGCCGAGGTAGGCCTGGTCGCGGCGCGGGCTCCAGCCATCGGCACCGGCCACCTGGCGCGCGGCGTTAAGGCCGGCCAGCAGGCCCTGCGCGGCGGCCTCCTCGTAGCCGGTGGTGCCGTTGATCTGGCCGGCGAAGAACAGGCCGTCGACCGCCTTGGTCTCCAGCGTGGCCTTGAGTCCGCGCGGGTCGAAGAAGTCGTACTCGATCGCGTAGCCGGCGCGGGTGATGTGGGCCTGTTCGAAGCCGCGGATGCTGCGCACCAGTTCCAGCTGCACGTCGAACGGCAGCGAGGTCGAGATGCCGTTCGGGTAGATCTCGGCGACGCCGAGGCCCTCGGGCTCGACGAAGATCTGGTGGCTGGCCTTCTCGGCGAAGCGCACCACCTTGTCCTCGATCGACGGGCAGTAGCGCGGGCCGATGCCCTCGATCTGGCCGGTGTACAGCGGGCTGCGGTCGAGTGCGGCGCGGATGATCTCGTGGGTGCGCTCGCAGGTGTCGGTGATCCAGCACGAGACCTGCCGCGGGTGGTCGGCATGCGAGCCCATGAAGGAAAACACCGGGCGCGGGTCATCACCCGGCTGCTCGCGCATCACGCTGTAGTCGAGCGAGCGGCCGTCGATCCGCGGCGGGGTGCCGGTCTTGAGCCGGTCGACCACGAACGGGCCGTCGCGCAGCTTTGCCGCCAGCGTCTGCGCCGGCGGGTCGCCCGCACGACCGGCGGCGTAGGTGGTCTGGCCGACGTGGACCTTGCCGGCGAGGAAGGTGCCCGCGGTCAGCACCACCGCCGGCGCGTGGAAGCGCAGGCCGGTCTGGGTGGTGACGCCGCCAACCTTGCCGTCGTCGAAATCGATGTCGTCGACCGCGGCCTGGAACACGGTCAGCCCCGGCTGGTTCTCGACCGCCCGGCGCACGAACGCGCGGTACAGGTTGCGGTCGGCCTGGCAGCGGGTCGCGCGCACCGCCGGGCCCTTGCTCGCGTTCAAACGCCGCCACTGGATGCCGGCGGCGTCGGCGGCGTGCGCCATGACCCCGCCGAGGGCGTCGATTTCCTTGACCAGGTGACCCTTGCCGATCCCGCCGATCGCCGGGTTGCAGCTCATCGCACCGATGGTCTCGATGTTGTGGGTCAGCAGCAGGGTGCGGGCACCCGCGCGCGCGGCCGCCAGCGCGGCCTCGGTACCGGCGTGGCCGCCGCCGACCACGATCACGTCGTATTGGTAGAAATTCGGGGTCATTTCAGCAGCCCATTGCAGGCGGGAATTCTACGCCGATCAGGCACTTGCGGTTGGCGGGAGGACTGGGCTTGGCCAGCGCCTCCACTGGATGCGTGAAGACGGCGTCAACGTTGGCATGCTTCATGCGTTACTTCCCATGCACCCGGCAGGGCAGGCGCCAGGCGCCGGTCGGTATTGGAACAGGGGCCGACCAAGCGCCTGCCGGGGAAGCACAGGGACCGAATGTCGGGGGACATTCGGTCCCTTTTTTTGCGCCTCGGCCGCGCCGCAAGGGCCTCGCCGGTCACATTCCGCGCGAGACGCCCGTCGGGGCGCCTGCGGAAATCCCCGGTCCAGCGCCTGATCCAGGGCCCGACGGCAGCGGCCAAGCCCCCTTCCCGGATACGCGAAAGCCCCGCTTGGCGGGGCTTTCGGTGTGGGCGTCGGCATCCGACGGGGACGGAACAGGGGGGATCCGGGATTCCTCGTCGGACACCGACATTGAAGCGGCAACCCGATTACGTCGCAATGCGACGCTTTCTGTCAATACCCGCGACTCGTCGTCAGACGAACGGCAGGTACCGGGGGATCACCGTTCTTCGGTTTCGACGCGGTGGACTGCACCGGACCGGGCGCGCTGCATGACCCGCTCCATCCGCGAACCACCACCATCGTTGCTGCGCGCCCGCACCGGCGTTGCGGGACGACGCACCGGAGCTGAGCGCACCGGCGTGGCCGGCCGCACCGGCACCGACATCGGTTTGCGCTGGACCACCGGCGAACGCTCGATCCGCTCACGCTTCAGGCGCTCGTAATCCCGCCACGGCGCCTTCTGGTCGTGGTCGCGGTCCTCATGGTGGCCGTTGTCGCCATCCGGACGCGGCCGGATCACCACGGGCGGCCGGTAGTAGCCGTACGGATAGCCGTGGCGGTAACCGCCGTAGTAGTACGGGTAGCCGCGACGGTAGTAGTAGCTGTTGCCGTAGTAGCCATCGTAATAGCCGCCCGGCGCGCCGTGATACCGGTAGTCGACGCCCGGCTGTCCGTAGTAGTAGTCGCCACGGTCCTGGCGGTAGCTGTAGCCGCCGGTCATGCAGCCGCCCAGCATGGCCACCGCGATCGCGGGCAGAATCAGTTTTCGGATCATCGTCATGTTGGGAACCCCCCGGGTCATGCGGTCATCGTCGGGCCGAGGCATTGAACTCGCGCTTAATTTGCAGTATTGCACGGCCCCGCAGCTGACCGGTTCAGGTAGCCCTCGCGATTCCGGGCACGCCGGTTCCGCCCGTCCGCAAGGGCCACCGCTGCGCTACGCTGCAACGATGTCCGCAGCCAACATCGCCTCCCCGCCGTTTCGCGCCTCCGCCGACACGGTCGGTTTCGACGACGTACTGGGCGCCGCCGCGCGGATCGCGCCGCATGCCCATGCGACCCCGGTGCTGCGTTCGCGGACGCTGGACGCACTGGCCGGCTGCGAGTTGCACTTCAAGGCCGAGCACCTTCAGCGCAGCGGCGCGTTCAAGTTCCGCGGCGCCTGCAACGCGGTCTGGTCGCTGGACGACGCGCAGGCGGCGCGCGGGGTGGTCACCCATTCCTCCGGCAACCACGGCGGCGCACTGGCGCTGGCCGCGCGCACGCGGCGGATCGGCTGCCACGTGGTGGTGCCCGAGGGCGCGGTCGCGGCCAAGCTGGCGGCCATCGCCGCCTACGGCGCGACCCTGCACCGCTGCGAACCGACGATCGACGCGCGCGAGGCGATGTGCGAGCAGGTCCGCCAAGCCACCGGCGCCGAGCTGGTCCACCCCTATACCGACCCGCGCGTGATCGCCGGCCAGGCCACCGCGGTGCTGGAACTGCTGTCCGGGCCGACCGCCTTCGATGCGGTGGTGGTTCCGGTCGGTGGCGGCGGACTCGCCAGCGGCAGCGCGATCACCCTCGCCGCCCACGCCCCCGGCACCCGGCTGTGGCTGGCCGAACCGGCCGGCGCGGCCGAGACCGCGGCGTCGCTGCAGCGTGGCGAGCGGGTCACACGGTTCGTCCCCGATACGATCTGCGACGGCCTGCGCGGCACCCTCGGGGCGCCCAATTTCGAGCTGCTGCGCCGCCACGCAGCGAGCGTACTGGTGGTCGACGACGACGCCACCCTGCACGCGATGCGGCTGATCTGGCGCCACTGCAAGCAACTGGTCGAACCGTCCTCGGCGATCGCGCTGGCGGTGGTGCTGGCCAACCCGGAGCACTTCGCCGGGCAACGCGTGGGCATCGTGCTGTCGGGCGGCAATGTCGACCTGGATGGCCTGCCGGCGCTGCTGGCGGGCTGACAGAAGCGCCTGTCCGCCTGGAGCGACTGTAGGAGCGACGTAAGTCGCGATTTCCTCGCACTCACCCGACGCCTCGACCGTTGGCCTCGACGCCGCCGGCCGGAGGCTCCGGGCAACCGTTCCGCGGTCATTCCGGTATCGCGTCGGCCGGATCGGTGCCTTCGCGACTTACGTCGCTCCTACACAAGGCGCGTGGCCGCGGCGGAGCAACGGGCGCGGAGATGCGGGACGCGGACCGGGCTGGCGTGGGACGTCGGACTGGACGCGACCTGGGTGCTACCGCACGGCCGGACCCGTAACGCCCGCCTCGACCAACCGCTGCAAACCTTCGCCCAGCAACAGCCGGGTCACCCCGGCACGTTCGGACATCGGCCGTTCGTGCAACACGTCGAGCAGCATCGCGACCGAATCGCAGCGCGCGGCGTGGTCGTTGCCGTCGAGGCCGGCGATGAAGCCGTCATTGAGCAGCGCGGCACGCACGCCGGCGGCCTTCAGCACCTGCCGTGCGGCGGTGACATCGTGGGCCTGCGGCGGGTTCTGCATCGCGGCGACGAACACGCCGGCAACCGCATTGGCGAAGCGCTCCTGGCTGGCCTGGCCGAGCCGCGAGGCGATCGCGTTGAGCCCGGCCAGGCTGCGGTCGGACGCGGGGTCGAACAGCCGGCACAGCACCTGCGCGTCGGCCGGGTCGCGGCTGCTCGCATGCATTGCCTGGAACAGCCGATCGATCGCCGGGTCGGGTGCGCGCGCCAGCAACTCGGTGCCGTCGGCGACCAACACCGCGGGGTCGAAGCCCCATTGCTCGATCACCGCCCCGGGCGTCGCCTGCGCGGCTTGCGGGGGCGCGACTTGCGGCGCCGACTGCGGACCGGCCATCGCCTCGGCCGGCAGCCCTCCGCCTAACAACATCAGCGCGAGCGCGGTCGACGCGATGGGCCTAGATGCGAACTGGATCGACATGGACATGGGCGACTCGGAACGCGGGAATCCACGCCGAATCTAGTCGTCAACGGCTGAACGCCGTGTCTGCAACGCCAGCCGTCGGGTGGCTCAGACGCCGCGTTCGCTGCGCAGGTCCTGGGTCGCGCGGTGGTCGCCAGCGGCTGCGCGCGCAGCGATCCAGCTGAAAATGACGATGCCGACGACCACCACCGCCGCACCCCACAGCGCCGGGCCACGCGGCCAGCGCTCGCCGAGCCAGAGCACTCCGAGCAGGGTCGCGAACAGGATTTCGGCGGCCTGCATCGCCTCGGCCGCGGCCAGTGCGGTGGGGTCGTTGCGGACCATCCCGGTGGCCTGGAAGAACAGCACCGTGGCGATGATCCCGGCGCCCAGCGCGACCCCGCCGGCGAGCCAGACCTGGTCCATCGACGGCGCGCCACCATCGATCCCGGCAAACAGCGCCAGCACCAGCCACAGCGGCTGGCTGGCGAGGGTCAGACCGAACACGCGCTGGGTCGCATTGAGTTCCGGCCCTTCACCCGGGTGGCGTTCGAGGTGCAGCAGCAGGCCGCGGTTGCCGAGCGGGTAGGCCACCGCGGCAACCGCGACACAGGCGAGTGCGAACCAGCCGGCGCGGTCGAGGTCGCCGCCACCGACGCCGAACTGCATCAACAGCACCCCGGCGACCACCAGCAAGCCAGCCGCCAACGCGGGCAGCGGGATCCGTGCGCGCGCATCGTCGTAGAGCAGCGGTGCGCACAGCATGCCGGCGACGACGGTCAGCTGGAACGTACCGGCGACCAGCCACGACGGTCCGCTCGACGCCGCGAAGCTCAGGCACGCGTAGAACAGACCGAAGCCGACCGCGCTCCAGCCCAGCCACGGCCACGGGTGCGCGCGGATCGCCCGCCACACCGGTGCCACTCCGCCCTGCCAGTGCATCAGCGGCAGCATCAGCGGCAGCGTGATCAGGTAACGCAACGCGGCGGTCCAGGCCCAGTGCCCGCCACCGGTCGCGGCCGCGCGGTTGAGCACGTATGCGCAGGTGAAGAACAGCGCCGCGGCCAATGCGATGGCGACCGCGAGCAGGGTCCGGTTCCGGTGGCTCGCGTGTGGGATGTGGTCGGGCATGCCTGCGAATCTACGCGTTGCTAGCGCGAACGCACGCGGATGCTGGTCGCCGGTACGTGGACCTCGTCGACGCCGCCGACCCGGATCGGCGCGCCCGGCGGCGGGCCCCAGGCATGGGCGTAGATCACTTCCCAGGTGGCCGGCAACTGCGCGTCGGAACGCATCGTCTCGTAGGCCTGCGCGGCCCGGGCGAAGCGCGCGCGGCCGGTGAGGCTGCGGCGGCGGGTAGCCATCGCGTTGGTCGCGCCGATCGCGCGCAGCTCGCGCATCAGGTGGGCGAGGTCGGGATGGCCGAGGTGGAACTCGTCGCGATCGAGCACCGGGTCCTTGAATCCGGACGCGACCAGCGCGTCGCCGAACTGCGCGATCGCCGGGAACAGGCTGACGTGCGGCGCCTCGTCGGCGGCGGCGAAGGCCTCGCGAAGCTCCCACAGCGTGGCCGGGCCGAAGGTCGAGACCAGCAGCAGGCCGCCGGGCTTGAGCACGCGCCGGAAGCCGGCGAATACCGCCGGCAGGTCCTCGACCCACTGCAGGCACAGGTTGGAATACAGCACGTCGACGCTGGCGTCGCGCAGCGGCAGCGCGCGGGCATCGGCGCAGACCGGCACGGGACGGCGCGCGAACGGGTTGAGCCGGTTCGCCAGGCCGGCGCCGGCGGCATTGCGGCGGGTCTCGGCCAGCATGCCGGGAGCGAGATCAAGCGCCAGCACCTGCGCCTTAGGCCAGCGCTTCTGCATCAGCACGCTGGCGTGGCCGGGACCGCAGCCGAGGTCGACCACCACCTCGGGGGGCGCGCGTCCGTGGGCGGGATCGTCGAGGTAGTCGAGCGACTCCATCAGTCGCGCACCGACCTCGCGCTGCAGCGCCGCGGCGGAGTCGTAACCGCTCGCCGCGCGCGAGAACGAACGACGGACCTGGCGGTGGTCGAACAGTTCGCTCATTGGATCTTCGCCCCCTCTCCCGCCTGCGGGAGACGGCTGGGGTGAGGGCATGCGACGCGCATGAACGCATCGATCTCGGCCACCACCGCATCGGTCGCGCCGAGGAACGGGGCGTGGCCGGCGCCGTCGATCACCACGCTGCGCGCATCCGGTGCGAGCGCGGCGGCGGCCGGCATCGCGCCGGCAGGGACCAGCCGGTCGCGGCGGCCCGACAGCCACAGGCTCGGGACCTGCAGGCCCGGCAGTTCGCCACGCAGGTCGAGCGCATCGAGCAGTCGCAAGCCCTCCTGCAACGCGCGCGGCGCCGGCTCGCCACGTTCGAACGCCTGTGCCCGCAGCTTGCGCAGCTCGTCCTGGGCGCTGTTGGAGCCCAGCGCCTCCAGCGCGAGGAAACCTTCCAGGGTGCCGCGGAAATCGCGCTGCAACGCTTCGCCGAAATCGCGGAACAGGGTCGTGTTGACGCCGTGCGGCCAGCCGCCGGCATCGTCGCGGACGAACCGCGGCGACGACGCGACCATGATCAACCCGCGCACGCGATCGGGATGATCCAGCGCCGCACGCAGCGCGAACTGCCCGCCCAGCGACCAGCCCAGCCACACCGCATCGGGAACACGCTCGACCAGTTGCGCCGCCAGCGGCGCGGGTTGCAGTTCGCTGTCGTCATCGCGCGCATGGCCGTGCCCGGGCAGGTCGACGACATGCACGGTGTAGCGCCCGGCCAGCCGTTCGACCAGCGGCGCGAACAGGCCGCCATGCATCGCCCAGCCGTGGACGAGTGCCAGCGCCGGCCCCTGGCCGTGCGTTTCGATGAACATGCGGACAGACCTTTCTATGCGAGCCGGCCGTGCCGGCTCATGCCGGCGTCCCGGCGTTGATCCGCGCCATCCGCACCTCGGCCTCGGCACGCTCGCGCGCGACCTGCAGCATGTTGACCAGCCCGTCGATGTCGGCCGGCGTATGCAGCGCGGACAGCGTGATCCGCAGCCGGGCGCGGCCTTCGGGCACGGTCGGCGGGCGGATCGCGGCGACCCAGAGGCCACGCGATTCGAGGGTCGCGGCCATCGACAGCGCGCGCTCGTCGTCGCCGACCAGCAATGGCTGGATCGGCGTGTCCGACGGCATCAGCACCAGCCCGGCGGCCTTGGCCCGGTGGCGGAAATGCCCGACCAGCTCGGTGAGCTTCTCGCGACGCCAGTGTTCGGTCCGGGCCAGCTTGACCGCGGCCAGGCTGGCGGCGGCCTGCGCCGGTGGCAGCGCGGTGGTGTAGATGTACGGACGCGCGGTCTCGGCCAGGTGCCCGATCAGTTCCTCGTCGCCCAGCACCGCGGCGCCGTAACCGCCAAGCGCCTTGCCAAGCGTCGCCAGTTGCAATGGCGCCTCGCGCACGCCGAGGTTCGCCGCCGCCACGCAGCCGCGGCCATCGGGCCCGACCACGCCGACGCCGTGGGCGTCATCGACGTACAGCAGCGCCTTCTGCACCCGCGCCACCACCGCCAGCTCGCGCAACGGGGCGAGGTCGCCGTCCATGCTGAACACGCCGTCGGTGGCGAGCATCGCCAGTCCCGCGGGCATGCTGCGCAGTTGCCGGATCGCGCCTTCCGGGTCGTTGTGCGGGTAGCGTCGCAGGCGGCAGCCGGCCAGCCGCGCGGCGTCGATCAGGCTGGCGTGGTTGAGCCGGTCCTGGACGCAGATGTCCTCGTCGCCGAGCAGGGCCTGGATCACCGCGAGGTTGGCCAGGAAGCCGCTGCCGAACAGCAGCGCGCGCGGCGTGCCGAGCCAGTCGGCCAGCTCCTTCTCGAGCGCGTCGTGCAGCGCGTGGTGGCCGCAGACCAGGTGCGAG
>Ga0307413_10000133_pt1 | contig 19576 bp, 9 predicted proteins | sample DK1Ometagenome_3_FD_203714 | JGI IMG/M metagenome (GOLD analysis project Ga0307413, IMG submission 203714) | Maize rhizosphere microbial communities from greenhouse at UC Davis, California, United States - DK15-O-2 | ecosystem: Host-associated > Plants > Roots > Rhizosphere > Soil | place: USA... | reverse complement strand
CATTTCAAATATAGCCCGTGGTTTCAACCACGGGGAGATTGTCAGGAAAATTAGATTATGGATATACATTGTCGATATGCATTGCATCCCCACGGTTGAAACCGCGGGCAATGTTTTGAATATTGAAATAAAAGATTGAGGAATTGCATTTCAAATATAGCCCGTGGTTTCAACCACGGAGGACATAACGGGAGAAATCAGATTACATATATATATTGCGATCCCACGGTTGAAACCGCGGGCTATATTTACACTCAGGATATCTTTGTCAAAGTTTAAAACTTTGACAAAGATTCGGTATCAATAGAAAATGGAGAAAACAATTAAATCAGTTTACTAGGTGGGAAACCAAACTGTTTTTTAAAGCATCTGCTGAAATATAAAGGATCATTGAAACCCACCAAATTGGTGACTTCAGAAACATTGTACTTTTTTGTTTTGAGCAGTTCTGCTGATTTTTTTAAACGAATAGTCCTGATAAATTCGTTTGGTGCCAAATCTGTCAGTTCTTTAATTTTTCTATATAATTTTGAAGAACTAACACCCAGTTTATCACATAGGAATTCTGTAGAAAGATCTACTTCGCTTAAATTATCATTGATTAAATTGGTTACTTTTTCCATAAATTCTTCATCAATTGGCGAATGTGTCAGCATGCTGATCTTTCCTTCTACTTCGCCGGAGAATTTTTGTTTAAGCTCTAATCTTGATTTGATTATGTTTTCAATAACCGTTTTAAGCAATAAGGGTTCAAAAGGTTTCACCAGATAACCATCAGCTCCCATGTCATAGCCTTTTACTTTATCCATATTTTCAGAAAGTGCCGTCAGCATCACAACCGGAATATGGCTTATAAATTCATCATTTTTTAGTTGTTGACAAAACTCCAGTCCGTCCATGACAGGCATCATAACATCGGTAACGCATAAAATGGGTTTAATTTGTCGGCAGATTTTTAAACCTTCTTCTCCATTTTCTGCCTCATAAACTTTGTAATAATCAGATAAATAGTCCACCAGATATTTTCTAAGTTCGCTGTTGTCTTCAATTACTAATATTTTTTCTTTCAAATCTGTGTTTTGAATGATTTTCTTAGCCGCTTTTTCCGGAATAAGCATACTCAAACTGTCATTTTTAAGCGCATATTCAAACACCTCCTTATTCTCGTAAGAAGCGCGGTCAATCGGAATTTCGACTTTAAATGTACTTCCTTTTGCTGGTGTGCTTTCTACAGCAATAATTCCTTTATGTATTGCTACTAAAGATTTTACCAGCGACAAACCAATACCCGATCCTGTATTATGGGCTTTACTGTTGGTTGCCTGATAAAATCGTTTGAAAATTTTATCCTGACTTTTTAAAGGAATCCCAATTCCGTCATCGGTTACTTCAATCACTAAAATATCTTCAACCGTATCTTTCAGCCTGATGTACAAATCTACATTTCCGTTTTTATTAGTGAATTTTAAAGCATTCGACAAGAGATTGTAGAGGATTTTATCATACTTATCATTATCCAGCCAGCCGTTTATTTCGTCATCTTCAGAAATAAAATTGAGCTTAATCTTTTTATCATAAGCCATTTCCTTAAAGGAGTCAAAAATATTTTTCGAGTAGGCCAAAATATCGGTTTTAGTTACTTTTAGTTTCAATTCACCTGACTGTGCTTTTCTAAAATCTAATACCTGATTTACCAGATTCAGTAATCTGCTCGCATTTTGATAAATTAAATTATATCTGCTTTTTTCATAATCGGTAGCATTGCTGCTTTCATCTAAAAGCTGCTTTGCCGGACCTAAAATAAGCGTTAACGGCGTTCTTAATTCATGCGAAATATTGGTGAAAAAACGTAATTTCTCATTATTCAATTTAATGTCGTGTTCTCTGTTTACTTTTTCGGTAAGCAGTTCTTGTTTTAAACGAATTCGGTTTTTGATTTCTTTTCTAATGAAATAAAAAATACCAAATAAAAGGGCTAAAAACAGTATAAAAGAAATGGGTGTCAGCCAAAAAGGCGGCAGGATTTTAATTTTATATGAAACTGTTTTGCTCCAATACCCGTCGCTGTTGCTTGATCTAATTTTAAATACATAATTTCCCGGATAAAGATTCGTATACTGCACTATTCTTGATGTACTATTAACCGTTATCCATTGTTTATCAAAACCTTCCAGCATATATTGAAACTTATTCAGCTTTTCGTTTGCAAAAGATGGAGCCGAAAACTGAATCGAAAAATCGCGGTTCTTATGAGTAAGTTCTATTGCATTTCCATAATTCAAATCTTTTGAAAGCGGAATTTCTCCATTAATCTCCATTTCCGGAAAAACTTCTTCATTCTGAATTTTAAATTCGGAAATCACAGGCAACGGCGCCCATTTATTTCTTTTCATTGCAGGAGGCGAAAAAGAAATAATTCCATTTTTACCTCCCAGAAAAATATTCGAATTATTAAAGTAAAAAAAGCCGCTTGAGCTAAAAACGTCCAATCTGTTACCGCTGTTTACATGGTAAATACTGATTTCCTTTAAATTAGATTTAACGAAAGCAATATTATTGTTATTGATATTGAGCCACAAATTTCCTTGTGTGTCTGATAAAATATCGGTAATCCATTTGCCCGAAAGTTCCTTAAGATTTTTTACCGGTTCAAATTCGTTTTTTTTCGGATCGTACAAACACAGCCCAAAACGTGTTGAAGCCCATATTTTACCTTTAGCATCGACCAAAACGTCACTCACGTTTTCATCATGAGGAACACCTTTTTCTTTGATAAAAAGCGACGAATAGGTCTCTATTTTTCCTGAAGTGATATTGTACTTTACAACTCCGGTTTCTGTGGCAAACCACACGTTATTCTTAGCATCTCTTTCAATTGCATTAATCTGAAAGTCTGGCAAAAGTTTACTGGATGTTTCTACTTGCAGCGTTTTGGTATTCAAAATTACGGCGCCTTCTCCAAAAGAACCCACGATCATCGAATCGTCTGTAATCTTTGTAAAAGCAAAAACGGGTGATTTTTCAAATCCTGCCTTTATTTCTCTGGAAGAATTTGTAGCGTAATTGTAAACTAATATATTTCCGTCCCAAAGACCGCAATAAAAGATTTTTCCGTCATCAGAATAAATACTGGCAATATCTTTTCCTGTGTTATGTAAAGGAGTTGAGCCTTTTGTATTCGAAATAAAAAGTCCGTTATGGTAAGTTGCCACAATCACTTTTTGGTCATAGGTTTTCGCAAAACCTCTTATACGCGGTGCCTGATTGCCAATAGAACGTGAAATATCTTTGTTTAAAGTGAATTGATTTTCGTAAGGATCATACTTGTCCAAACCGTCTTCTGTACCGATCCATAAAACCCCGGAAGCATCAAAATAAAGTGCTGAAATTAAATTATCTACAAGCGAAGTATCATCTGATAAAATAGAATAATACCATTTATAATTTCCCTTTTGAATATCTTCTAATTGATTACAAACCAGCAATCCGCCTAAAGTTCCAACCCAGTATTTTCCATCGGGAGCGCGGGCAACTGATAAAAAATAAGGTCCTAAAGCGCCTCTAATCTGTTTGCTTTCTATATATAAATTGACAAACTGATCGGTGGATTTATCCAGTTTATATAAACCTTCACGGGTTCCCACAAAAATATCCGACTTGGCATCTTCGTAAATAAAGTTAATGTACGGATTTTTTATGTTGGAATACGGAACAGAAAGTGTGTAATTATTTATTCGCACGATTGCTCCTTTGGCATCCATAGTTATTTTTGCGACACCTGATTTTTCGTAACTTCCAACCCAGATATTGCCCCTTTTGTCTTCAAAAATTTCTTTTACATAATCAAAACCTTTCAGCTTAATTCTTTCGAATCGGTTTTCTTTCAGGAAAAACAGATACATACCTTTTGTTTTGGTACCCACCCAAACCCTTTTAAATTTATCCACATAAACCGATCTTACTTCATCATCGGGCAGACTGTTTGGATCCTCTTTTTTATGAAAAAAGGTGGTAAAAACATGCGTATCCATTTGGAAAAGTGTCAATCCTTTTCTGGTACCAATCCATAATTGATTTGATTCTTCATCAAGTTCTAAAGCTGTGATGTCATCATTGTACAATTTATTTTTCCCCGGAGTAGAACTCATGTAGTTTTTGAACTGATAACCGTCAAAACGATTTAATCCTGAGAATGTTCCAAACCACATGAAACCTTTTTTATCCTGCACAATATGGCGTACCGAATTATGAGACAATCCGTTATTGTCATTATAATGCGCAAATTTTATATTCTGTGAATAAGAATGATAAAAAAGGGCAAAAAATAAAAATAGTGCAAAATATTTTTGTCTCATCTGAATAAATTATAAATGCAATTTAATCTTTTTGATTTAATAAATATCAAAATTATTTAACAGATAAATTATCAATTTTATTGTTTTTCAAATCAATTTTAAAATGATCAGAAGGTTCGCCATTCATGGTTTTCAGGAATATTGCTGCCCATAAAATCAGTTTTGGATCGTTTGATTTTTTTAATTGACTGCAAACCAATTCATATTGCTTTAATCTTTTGTTTCCAATTTCTAAATAAGCCAATTCATCCGCGCTTTTTAAACGGTAAAAATCGAAAATCATATCAAAACCAGTCCACGATTCAAAATCAGAAACAGTCAGGGAATTTGATTTCAAATCTTTATCAATTTCTGGTGCCTTTTTATTTATTTCTAATAAATCTTTTCCTGAAAGACTTAGTATTGATTTTAGAAATTCGGCTGGAAAATCTTCGGGTAAAAATCTTAAACGAACTAATTCCTTTAAATGCCAGCTTGTAAATGCTGCATAATCCTTGGCTTTTAAAATTTCTTTGTTCCAAATACGCTCACTTTTAGTATGCTGAAAATGCGCATATTCTTCTTCATAAAAAGGAAATAAACTATTGAAATTAGGCACTTTACCAATTACAATTGTTTCAACCTCAAATTGAGAAGCTGAATGAATCGTCAATATCTTGTAAGCCGGCATATACGCTGCAAGCGAAGGCGTTTGAATATTAAACAAAGTATTTCCTTTTGCCGATGTTCTTATGCCCGTATCGTTGATGTGCATGTGGCCTCCAAAATGAATCTGAATCCCCGCATCTGCAAATTGCTGCGCTACTTCTTCGTTAGGAACTCGCTGCAGCTGCATTTTATCGGCACCAAATAGCTGCTTTAATTCCGGCGATGCATTATCGTTAAATTCCACCATTGGATAATGACTAAAAGCGATCAGTATTTTTCCTTTTTGTTTCGCTTCCGCGGAAACTTTCTTTACCCAGTTTAACAAATGGCTTTTATAAATCAGAACGTTATTGTAACCTGTATTGGCTCCCGAAAAATCATGCGGATCATCTTGTTTTCCTGATAATTTCTCGTTGGGAACATATGCATTGGCATCTATGGCCAAAAGCCAGATTCCTTTAATTGGTTCAACCACATAACTGGCGTCCGGAAGATATAGATTGGTATTTTTAATTACATACGTTCTTTTTTCTAAAACAGATTCTTTTAAAGCTTCCTCAAAATTATATTGGTCATAAGTATAGCTTGAAAAAGGCGTTTCCCAATACAAATCGGTCTTTTTCGGGAAAAAACCAAAATCGCTCATTTCCTGAATCGTTTCCTTATATCCCCAATTTTTTATATCTGCAGTGATAATGGGCTCCAGTTCACTTTTAGTTTTATCGAAATTTTTCGAACTGCTGATAATCTGCTCTTTTCCGTCTTTGCCTAAAAAATCGATTTTAGCGGCATCTTGCGAAAATGGCCTTACAACATCATGATTTCCAGTGGTAATAAAAAAAGATATTCCGTATTTTTGAGCATATTCGTTGAGTATTTTTCTCAATCCGCGTACGTGCACAGGTTGTCCGTCGTCGCTAAAATCACCTGGAAGAACGACTTGTTTGATGCCTCTTTTGACAATATCATTTAAAGCTTCTAAAAAGGCAAAATAATTTTCGTTGAAAATTCTCGTAGAATGCAATTGAGCATTCATCGTCCTGATATTGGCATATTCGCCCGTAACCGGATTTTTGATTCCACGATAATTATTGTCTTCAAATTGGGCAAAAATATCTTGTAAATGAACATCGGCTATAAAAGCAATTTGAACTTCTTTTTTAGCGGTCTGCTGTGATTTGCAGGAATATAAAGAAAGTAATAGTACTATTATAGCCGATATTCTAAACATGTAATTTTTTTAAATGCGCATTATTTTTTAATGTAAGCTTCTAATTTATCTAAAGTATTTAATTCACTTTCTCTCGCGCTCGAAGAAATGATTTTTGTTTCTAATGTTTTTGCTGGTTTAGAGATTAACAAATATTGTGTTCCGTCATCCGTTGTTTTCTCGTAATCTTTTGGATTGTACATAATTGCTGCTCCAATCTCTACGATTTCTGCTGCAACATCTTCCGGATGTTTCCCCCAGACTGCGATATAATTGGTTCCCTTTTTAGTTCCGAAATCTTTGAAATAATTAATTCCTGTGGCAAATTGTACTTTTTCTCCGCTTAAAGAAACAGCTTCTACTTTTGCTTCTCTTTTACCGGAAAATACCGTTACACGAACTAAAATATCTACTTTTTTTCCTTTGTAAGGCACTCCTCTCGAAATCATTTCCATCCATGAAGTTGTATCTGTTTTTCCCACACGTGCCAAACGATTGGTTACCGGATTTAAAGACACAACTTTTTCGCCATCCCAAAGTTTTACACCACCCAAACCTACAGTCGATGCTACTTTATAATAATCAGCTCCCCATCCTTCTTTTTGCTGTTCCGGCGTTGGGTACCAATTTGCTTTTTTCAATTCTAAACCTGGTTTTGCTTTAGAATAAACATCAATCGCTACTTTATCGCTGAAGTAAATTCTCAAAGCCATCCATTCATTTTCAACAGCAGGGCCGTGATGTCCAATTGTTTTATATAAATCTCCCATTTCTGAGCCAATATCTGTCAGGTAAGTAATTTTATCAGACTTCATATACAAACTTGTATCTGTATTATTTTGTCCAAAACAAATGCAGCAAAAAAGTAAAGCGGTTATGATTGGTAATCTCATAATTTTAATTATTTATAGTTTAAAATTTAATTCTCGTAAATTTAAACTAACATTTCAATACTTTCACTATTACGCAAACGATTTCTCAATAAATATTGGTTTTGTGATAAAAAGAGGAAAACCCGACGGCATAAACCGGAATGAAAAAGTGTTTTTTATTTATCAGTCACTTTCACAAAAAAGTATTTTAACACATAGAAACATAGATTTTTGATGCTTGTTAAGAGGCGTTTCACTTGCATTAACAAACATAGCTATGTTTGAGAAACTAAGTTTCTTTTTGTCGTCTTTTCTACACAGCGAAACTATGTTTCTATGTGTTGAATTCTTTTTTTAATTACACCCAACGGGTTATATTATTTATCTGTTACTTTCACCAAAGTAAAATTTATCCCTAAAGGATTTTTAGCAATTTTACAGATTAATGGATATTCTGAATTTTTGATAATCCACATTTCAGTTTCATCAATTTGTGCAATTACGTGCAGCGCATCAATTAATTTTCCGTCAATTGAAACGCCGTTTTTATCTTCATTCTTGTCCAGAACATAAGTGGTATTATTGTACACAAAAGAATTATTTTTTACTAAATCCTGATACGCCGATCTTGAAATCATGAAAAAGGTTTCTGTTGGTTTTAAGTTTAAAACCGGAGCATATTCTCCCTGATTGAAACTTAAGGCATTTCCGTTTTTTACTGCTTCAGGAAGCATGACAATACTGCTTTTTACGCCTCTTGTTTCCAGTTTAAAAGTCAGCGCATCGCCAGCTGTTTGAGCTATAAGTGATAAAGTTCTGGTTTGTCCGTGCAGTTTACAGACATAATTTAGTTCTGTATTATTTTTTAGTGTCGGAATGTAGTTTTGAGATATTCCTGTTTGATAAAATGCCAAAAACAGAAATGCTGCCATTATATTTTTCATTTTGCTGATCGTTTTATTTAGCCGGCGGTAAAATCTTAGTTCCCCATTCAGAAGGTTTAGAATCCATTTCCAGAATCAATTCTCCTCCGTTATTAATATCATCGTGTAAAATCCAGGCTTTGTTATAAGGTTTTCCGTTTAATGAAGCGGTTTTTATATACTTATTTTTATCACTCATTTTTTTAGCAGTGATTTTAAACTTTTTACCATTTTCTAATTGCATGGTCGTTTCTTTTACCAAAGGCGTATTAATCAGATAATAAGGCTGTCCGGCATTTGGATATAAGCCCATCATGTGAAAAGCCAGCCACGAAGACATTGCTCCGGAATCATCATTTCCCGGTAATCCTTCTCTTGAAGTATTGAAATTATTCTTGATAATCGTTCTGATTCTGTCGCTGCTCAAATACGGTTTTCCAATCCAGTGATACAGGCATGGCGTTAAAAACGAAGGTTCGTTGGCTACATTATACAATTCTGAATTAAAAAAAGTATTCAATCTGTCTTCAAAAGCTTTTTCACCTCCTGATTTTCGAACCAGTTCCGGAACATCATGCGGAATGCTAAAGGAGTATTCCCATGAATTTCCTTCGTAAAAAAACACGCACCAATGACATACATACCAAGGCGATTCGATAATTACCGGAGTATATTTATAAGTAGGTTTTTGGATTTTTGATTCGCCAAAAACAACATCGTCCAGCCAGTTTCCGTCTTTGTCTTTTGGCATAATAAAACCTTTTGCTCCGTTATTTTCATAATCAGGACGCCATAAATTCTGCCAGCTGTCGGCTTGTTTGATGTATTGATTGTACAAATTGGTTTTGCCCAATCCTTTGGCTACAACTGCAATATTATAATCGTTATAGGCATAATCGATTGTTCTATTTCCTGCGCGGTCTGTGCCAAAGGGAACGTATCCTAATTTTAGATAATCTATTAATCCGCCTCTTCCTTCTTTTTCTTCATTTCCTCCCGGCGGAACTGTTGCGTCTTTTAGCATTGCCTGCAAAGCCAGTTCGTAATCGATTCCTTTTAAGTTTTTTACAAAAGCATCGGCCAGAACAACCTCAGCGTTAGAACCGCCTTGTGTTCGTCCGTTGTCGTTGCCGCTTCTTCCTTCGGGTAAAAAGCCTTCGCGCTTGTAAATATTGAGCATGGCATTGATAATTTCTACTTTACGTTTGGAATCGATCAGCGTAATTAAAGGGCTTGACGTTCTAAAAGTATCCCAAATGGTATAAAAATCATCATAATAAGGTTCGTCATTTGTCCATAACGGATTTTCTCCTGTGCGGTCAACCGGCATGATCATGGTATGATATAAACCTGTGTAGAACATTTTTTTATAATCCTCTGATGTATCTTCAGATAATGTAATTCGGCTTAATAAGTTTTCCCATTTATTTTCTAAGGTGGATAAAACGGTATTAAAATTCCAATGCGGAATTTCAACCTCAATATTATTTTTGGCTTTTAATTCACTTAAAAAAGAAATTCCGATTTTGACATTCAGTTCTTCTTTTCCTGTGTTTCCGAAAGAAAGTAAGGCTGCTGTTTTTTTTCCGGAATCAAATTGTGCTTTTTGATTGCTGTAAAATTTTCCGTCTTTAAAGGTTACATATTTAGCAATCGGCTGATCGAAAACTGCCCAGAAATAAACTGTGTAGGCGCGACCGTTATTCCATCCGCCTCTTATTCTGCTGTAACCTCGAACTTCGGTATCCGAAACAATTTCGATCTGCGAACCTACAAACTGCTGCGCTTCTCTGGCGTCGGGAATCTTATCTTCTCCAAGAAAAAATCCCGGATCTATTTTTAATTCTTTTGATGTATTTTTTGGGTAAGTGATACGGTAAAAAGATACTTTTTCGCCTGTCGTTATTTCTGTTTTGATTTTATTTTCTTTGAAAACCGTTTCGTAGTAACCCAGTTTTACATTTTCTTCTGTTCTGTAAGAAGTCTGATCCATCTTATCCAAAGCACCGGAAAATGGCATAATCTGAATGTTTCCGTATTTCGGGCCTCCACCGGTTCCGCTTACGTGTACCTGACTAAAACCTGTTACTTCTTTTGGCATTGGCAGCCAGCCGCTGTTTGGACTCGAAGTACAATCCGGACTTGGTTTTACCATTCCGTATGGGCAAGACGGACCTATAAAAACCCTGCCCACTCCTTCTGATCCGATCATTGGGTCTACAAACTGATGAACGGTTTGCTGGGCATTAATTGTTATTGCAGTAAGAAATGATATTCCTAAAAAAATGATAAACCTGTTCGTTAATTTCATTGTATTATTTCTTTGGTTTTGTTTGGCATGTCAATTTTTTAACACATAGAAACATAGAGTTATATAACTCAAAAAAGACGTTTCACTTGCATTAACAAACATAGAGCTATGTGTGAGAAACTAGTTTCTTTCTGGTTACTTTTTTCAAAATCATAAAAATCTATGTTTCTATGTGTTTAATTTTTTTCTAGTTTGGTCGGTCTGACATTTCTAAAATTAATTCACCTCCATTGGTAATTTCTTTATGTGAAAGCGTAAAATCTTTTACCGTTTTATTGTTGTATTTGATGTCTTTTACATACACATTTTCAGCGTTGTTATTTTCCGCTTTTATCACAAATATTTTACCAGAATAATATTTCGAATTTAAACTTATTGTTATTTTATTGAATATTGGACTTCCAATTTGATAAACGGCATCTTTGTCTGTTCCTCCGTTTATTTGAAATAAACCTAATTTAAGCAATACATTTAGACTTCCCATTAAGCCCTGGTCTTCGTCGCCGTTATAACCGGTTGAAGGAGATAATCCGCTGAAGGTTTCTTTTATTACGTTTCTTGTCCAATATTGTGCTAAATCCGGTCTTCCTAATACTGTAAAAATATTGGATGTTTGTATAGAAGGCTGATTTCCAAAATTTACAGGAATTCTGCTAAATTCCGGATGTAATTCTGCATCGTGCGATGTGCCGGAAGTAAACTTTTGTTTTTGGGCCGTTTCAAATTGAGTGTTCAATTTTGCGACAGCTTTTTCCTTTCCTCCCATTAAACTGGCCAGACCTTCAATATCATGTGGAACAAACCATGTTGATTGTGCACCGTTTGATTCTATAAATCCATTTTCATACTGATAGGGATCGTAATTTTCACGCCATTTTCCTTCCACATTTTTCGGACGCATCCAGCCTATTTGTGTATCAAAAACATTTTGATAGTTTTTGGCTCTTTTGGTTAAATAATTGTAATCTTCGTCATGATTTAGTTTTTTAGCCAATTGCGCCAAAGTCCAATCCTGATAGGCATATTCTAAAGTCTGGCTTGTACCGTCTTCATGGCTTCCAAAATTGCCTTCCGGAAGCGGATAAGGTACATATCCTTTTTCTAAATAATATTTTAATCCACCGCCAATATTGGTATTGTGTTCGTATCCTGCTTTTTCCATAATACCTCCCGGCATATGATTTTTTTTGAGTGCGATATAAATCTCTTCTAAATCTTCTTTTACAATTCCTTTTTGAATGGCGCTCACTATAAAAGGTGTCGCCGAAGCTCCGGTCATGACATAAGTATCATTTCCTCCCGAAGGCCCGCGTGGAATCATACCACCGTCTTTGTAATACTGCATTAACGAATACACAAATTCTTCCATAATTTCAGGATATACCAATCCCCAAAGATTATTAATTGTCCATTGGGCACCCCAAAAAGCATCTGAATTGTAATGGTTGAATTTTGGTTTTCCATCAGCATTTAAAGGCAATTGTCCGAGTCTGAATTTTTCTCCTGTATTATCCGGATAGGCTCCATTTGCATCGCTGATCATTTTTCTGCCTTGAAGCGCATGCCACAGATCTGTGTAAAATCTTCTTTGGTCGGTTTGGGTTCCTCCTTCTATTTTAATTCTTCCCAATAAATTGCTCCATTGTTTTCTGGAATCGTCAACTGTTTTATTAAAATCCCAATGTGGTAATTCGGTTTCGATATTGATATTGGCATTTTCTATTGAAGTATAAGAAATCCCGACTTTCATCAATACTTGTTCTTTCGTTTTATTAAAATTGACTAAATAATTACCTGTCAGATTATCTTTTTCTATGGAAGTAATCTGCTCGTTTGTTTTAATTTTAAAAAATACGGTTAATGGCTTTGGGCGTCTGAAATTGGTACTCAAAACTAATGAACCCGAAAGTTCATAATCGTTGTTTTTTTCTAATTTGCCGTTTGTATTTTCACAAGGTCCTAAAATAGTGTTCAAATTAAAAAGAACTGCTTTTTGTGCCTTTTCCGGAAAAGTATATTTATGAAAACCAACTCTTTGTGTGCTGGTTAATTCTGCCGTTATCTGATATCGATCTAATTTTATGGAATGATATCCTGGTGTTATTATTTCGTTTTGATGACTGAATTTTGAATAAAAGTCTTTAAAAATACTTGCTTTGTTTTCTGATGCAATTGTTACTGGCATTACTGATAGTCCAGACATTTGCCATTCGTGAACATGGCTGAAACCTTTAATTGTATCTGTAGTATATTTATAACCGCCGCCCCAATCGCCTTTAATTTCTGTATCGGGATTTAAGTTTACCATACCAAACGGACGACTTGCTGATGAAAAGTAAAACCACCTGGAATTTTCGGTGTCCAACAACGGATAAACCATGTCTGATAACTGTTTCTTTTTTAGAGAAATAGTTTTCTGAGCATTGCACGACACTAAAAAAACAAGAGTTAAACCTATTCCAATGCGTCCTATTTTATAGATTTTATTTAGTTTCATTTATTCTGTTGTATTGTTGGGACAATATTATTTATACAGGATTTTATCGGATTATAATGTATTCTCAAAACATAGGCTAAATGAATGATACAAAGCTTAATCTTTCACTGCTTTCTCAAACGGCATTCGATTAAGCCTTGCTTTCATTCAAAAACAAAACTAAACTGATTCTCACAAGCAACTAAACAAACAGTTTGTAAAAAAAGGAGAAGAATTTACGCTCCTCTCCTTTTCAAAATTAAAATTGGTAACAAATGCGTACTTAACTAATTCTTATTTTTAATATCCATCATTCTGTATCAGAGCCGGATTTAAAACCATCGCATTGGTTGGAATTGGGAAAACACGGCGATAGGTGTCTGCATTGGTTTTGTAACCCCATTGCCCTTCATATTTTCCGAAACGGATCATATCATTTCTATGCCATGCTTCCCAGGTAAATTCACGGCTTCTTTCTTTGTAAAGATCTTCTAATGTTACACCGCTTAATGCCGGAGATGTTGTACGATTAGAACGAACCATATTAACCAATGCATCTGCACTTTGTCCTATTGTTACGCTTCCTCCACGAAGGATTGCTTCTGCTTTCATTAAAAGAACATCTGAATAACGTAAGAAAGGAACATCATTTTTTTGATTACGATTTGTTGAAGTAGCATCCGGATAGAACTTAATATTTCTGTAACCCATATTCCATGCAATTTCGTCGTTTCCAAGATCAAATAAAGGTTCACTTTGACGCGGTATAATATCTGGTGTTAAATTTACCTGATAAGTATATGCCGCTCCTCCATCAGATCCTGTATAAAATTGGTCATATCCTTTTTTGGTTGTTGTAACCGTTACAGGTGTAATACCGTCATTCATAAACTGAAGCCCTGTAAGCCATTGTTTATTTCGAATATCATTTACATCATCAAAATAAGCATAAAATTCAGGAAGGGTACTTCTTGGTGCACTTGGCGTAAATGAAAGACCAAACTTAGCTCTTTCAGAACGCGGTACATCATAACGTGAATGGTACATTTGTCCGTTGTAACCCACTGTAACAGCTGCCGGATCGTAAGGAACTGCAAAAATGAATTCTTTCATCAATGGCCCGTTAGTTGGATAAAACATCTGAAGGTAAGTTGCTCTTGGCTCAATAACATATAAGCCTGAATTGATTACCTCATCGCAAGCTGCAATACATTCATTAACACGTGATGCGCCTGTATATACCTCAGCGTTCAAATATAATTTAGCCAGCATTGCATTAGCCGTTTGTTTATTTGGTCGTCCGTAAGTGGCAACTCCCGCTGCAGGATTTAAATTAGGAACCGCATTTTTTAATTCTTTTTCAATAAAATTAAAAACGTCTTTTCTCGGAGTTTTGGCATGAGACGAAAAATCTCCGTATAAAGTATCCAACGGTACATCTCCATAACTGTCCATTAACATGTAATAAGAAATAGCACGCATTGTTTTTAACTCAGAAATCAACGTTTTTTTATCTGCACCTTCCGGCATTGTCTGATTTAAAATTGAAATTGCCTGATTGCTTGTCCCGATCACTTTAGATGACCAGTCCCAAAGACTTCCTATGATTCCATTATCTGCATTCCAGTCATGATAATGCATCGCGATATAGTTTCGGTTATCAAACCAGTTACCTCCTCTTGCAGGCAAAATAGCTTCGTCTGTAGATAAAGACTGTGACCACCACCAGGCAAATGAAAACTCACCTCGAAATGCTGCATAAACAGGTCCTGTTGTCTGAATGTATTGTGCTGAGTTTTGAGGAAATACTTCCGGTGTCAATTGTGTTGTAATAGGCACTTCAAGATCGTCACAAGACCATATTAAACCAGCCATAAGTACTGGGAGCCCTAAATATTTTAATATCTTTTTCATAATTTTTAGCATTTAATTTTAGAAGATCACATTTACACCAAACATATAAGTTCTGGTTTTTGGATAGAAGTTATTTGAATCTACACCAGGAGCTGTTCCTCCTTGTTCAACTTCCGGATCAATTCCTTTGTATTTGGTAATAACAAATACGTTGTTTACGGTTTGATAAATACGTACACTGTTTATGTACCTTCCCACTTTACCAAAATTATATCCTAAAGTCATGTTGTCTAATCTTACATAGCTGCCGTCTTCTATAAAACGATCTGAATATTTATAAGAGTTTAAGTCGTTTGGTGCCTCGTTTCCTGCATCAACTAAAATATTATTGGTCATTGCAGTACTAGGTCTGAATAAATCGGCACGAGTGGCATTGAAAATTTTATTACCAAAAACTCCTCTGAAGAAAATACTTAAATCGAATTTTTTGTATTGAAAATTATTTGCCCATCCTACTAATAGTTTTGGCTGTGCGCTTCCTGCATAATGATAATCTACTCCGTTTAAAGGCGTTGTAGTCAGAGCACCATTTTTATCGTAATACTGTGAAACTCCATCAGCATTTTTTCCTGCATATTTCAATGTAAAGAATTGTCCTAAAGGTTTTCCTTCTTTAAAAATCTGTAATGTACTTCCTGTTTGTCCACCACCGTCTGGCTGAACACGACGAATAGAATCTCCACCAACAAAGAATGGACTGGTTAATTTTACGATTTCATTTTTATTGTGAGCCAAATTCAGATTAGTTGTCCAGCTGAAATTTGCCGTTTTAACCGGAGTTGTACTTAAACTAACCTCAATACCTTTATTAGACATTGTTCCTCCGTTTGCTACAATTGATCCTACTGGTACAAGTACCGGATTTACATTATAATTGAAAATCATGTCTGTTGTTTTTTTGTCGTACACATCAACAGAACCTGTTACTTTTCCTTTTAAGATGGAGAAATCAACTCCAATATTTGTGGTAGCTGTTTTTTCCCATTTTAAATCAGGGTTAGCTGCCTGGTTAGGACCATAAGCTCCAATTTGTTGTCCGTTATAATAGAAAGTTCCTAAACTTCCGGAAATAAACTGTGCTGTGTAAGCATTAAATCCAGATGAGTTTCCTGTTACTCCCCAGCTTCCGCGGAATTTCAAATCAGTAAAAAAGTCTTGATTCTTCATAAAACCTTCCTTATCTACTCTCCACGCACCACCTACAGATGGGAAATATCCCCATTGGTTATTTCCTCCAAACATAGATCCACCATCTCTTCTAATTGATCCTTGTAATAAATATTTGTCTTTGTAATTGTAATTCACACGTCCAAAATAAGCTATCAAACGTGTTTTTTGATAAGCTTTACTGTCACCAAAATTTACTACATAACCATTAACCGAAGTGTAATTACTTAAAGCAAGGTTGTTATACCCAACATTGTCTACAGGAAAGTTCGTTGTTGTAGCCTGAAAACCATCTCCTAATGTATTTTCCTGCCAGGAGTAACCTGCAACAGCTTTTATTTTATGCTCTCCAAATGTTTTATCCCAGGTAAGGAAACTTTCAATAATATTGTTTCTTGTTTCGTAAGAATTTCTCAATGCAGAACCATTTACACCAAAATTAACCAATGTTTTTGTCAAAGGTGGATCTGGGTTGTTGTAAAAGTTGGCACTGTTGTATTGTGAATAATAGCTGTCATAAAATTCTCCGTGAGACGCAGTTAATCTTTGGTGCGCTAAATTCAAATTATAAGTAAATCCAAACGGAAGTTTTACTTCTGCAGTAAGGTTACCTACAAGGTTATCCGTTTTAGTTTCGTCGGTACCATGTTCAATTAAAGCTACCGGGTTAAAATATCCCGGACTGGTAAAGTTTTCAAAAAAACTTCCATCAGCATTTCTTACCGGAGAAACAGGAAGATAACTTGCTGCCTGCAAAAGAACAGTATTTCTTTGTGGTACATTTTGATATTTTGTACTGGAATTGGTAACGTTTAAACCAAATTTAACCTTATCATCAAAAGCAAATTGCTCAACAGATAAACGGGCAATAATACGAGAAAAGTCACTTTTTAACATTACCCCTTCTTTATTAATAGAAGTGATACTTGCTGTATAACTTCCATGATCTCCGCCACCACTCATTGATAAGTTATGGCTGCTTGATGCTGCACGTCCTGATCTTAAAATTTCTTTTTGCCAGTTTGTATTGGCACCTTTATCATTTTCAGGAGTAAAATTCAAATTGTTTTTAGTTGTAAAAGCTCTCAATTGATCTGCATTCATCATGTCAAGATTATTTGAAACTTCTTCCCATCCAACATAACCATTGTATGCAATCTGCGTTTTGCCCTTACTTCCTTTTTTTGTTGTTACCATGATAACTCCATTTGCAGCACGGTTACCGTAAATAGCAGTTGCCGCAGCATCTTTTAAAACATCGATAGTTGCAATATCATCTGGAGAAATTACAGAGATATCAACTCCCGGAATACCATCTATTACATAAAATGGTCCTTGTGAACTATTTAATGTAGAAGCTCCACGTAAAACTACAGAAGCTGTTTTTGTAGGATCTCCGCTTGATGAAATGTTCAAACCGGAAACTTTACCTTGTAAAAGCTGTCCAACATCACTAATTGCTCCTCTGTTTAAATCTTCGGCTTTTACAGAAGTTACAGCAGTAGTAAGGTTTTTACGAGACCCTTTTCCGTAACCTACTACTACAACTTGTTCTAAACTATTTGTAGTAGGCTGTAATTTAATCGAATAATTTGTTTTTGTTTCGTCTAGTTTTAAAGTCAAATCTTCAAACCCCATATAAGAAACTATAAGTGTCGCATTTTTGTTTGAAGCCGAAAATTTAAATTTTCCATCAAAATCTGTTGTTACTGAATTCGTTGTACCTTTCTCTAGTACATTGGCGGCTGGCAGTGGAATGCCTTTGTCATCTAAAACAACACCGGACACTTCTGTTTTTTGTGCCCAGGTATTAATTGAGAAGCAAAAACAAAAGGCTAATAATAAAAGTTTAAGTTTTTCCATTTTGATATTGGTTAATTGGTTAAAATAGTATTGACGAAATTAATGGTAAAGAAATGTTAACAAATGGACAAGTTATTCATAAACATGGATAATTTCTATAAAGCCAGTGATATCAAGGGTTTTCGAAATTATTTTTCTAAATTTAAATAGTTAAAAACTTATAATTAATCGATTGCGTAAAGATTTCATTTCATATTTTAAGTATAGTATAAGGTGATAGTTAAAAGTTTAAGTTATATTTTGGTTATATACGTATTAATTATAGTCTTGGTATATTTTTTATTTATTTTCGGTCCATTTGATTTCCCAATTTTTAATTAATTCTCTTTCTTTCGTTTCATCAAAAGGAGCATTATCCGTTGCTGATTTTTTTAGAGCTACTAAAAACATTTTCCATCTTGGCCAGTAAAATCCTTTATACATTCCGTTCCAGGATCTGGAGGCATAATCATTTAAATGACCTTCTCCGCCCCAAAGCGTTATTAATGTTTTGGCATTTTTTACATACAATTTAGATACTTCAGGAGAATCTCCATAATCAGAAGCTGATTTTACCCATTGATCCAGACTGTTTAATGGTTGTCGTGACATCATTTTATCGATATCCAAAGCTTGCTTTTCTATCTTTTTAAATAATTGATCTCCTTTTAAAATATCTTTTTGCTGATAGGCTTTTACACATTCAATCAAATCCTCATCAATACAAAGTGAATAGTAATGTCTTGAAGCATCGATTAAATCGTAATTAATAAAATTCTTTTTATCATACTTTTTGGCTTCTTTGGTTAAAATATTCAAAGCTTCTTTTAGTTTTTTCTTGTCTCCGGGATTTCCTTTAAATTCTGTAATTGTTGCAGTCGGGCGTTTAAATAACAAATACGCTCCGGCCCTATCATTCCACCAGCGGGTTTCCCAATATTTGATATTGTAAACTGATTCCAGTAATAATTCCCATGCCTGAAAAACAGGTTTTGATGTTTGTCCATATCTCGCATTTAAATATTTAGTCAGCCAATTGTTTATAGGCTGTTCGCCCTGACTCCACGGAAGATCATAAATATATTCATATACAATTGAATTATTATTTAACCCTTCCGGCATTGCTCCATAACCCACAACATTTCCTTTGTTCGAATTTTTCAGCAAACTTGTCAATTCATTTTTATAGAAATTCAAATCTCCATATACAGGATTCGATCCGCCATAATTATGCACATAACCATAAGTCCATTGTTTGCCATAAAAAGCTTCCTGATTTTCCCATACTTTATATCTGTCGTTGGCATAATCCTGAATCATCAATCTGTCATTTGGTACTTTACTGAGAAATGCACTCGTAGCTTCTTTTGTCCAGAATTGTTTATTATCTCCAAAAAGCCATCCCTGCATCACCCAGACTGCACCCGGCGCGGCTTCATTAATAGTTTCATAAATCGCACTTCCGTAATTAGAAAGTTCTTCATATTTATTTTCTTCAGAAACCGGAGGTTCAATCTCATTAAAAGAATCTGCCAGATAGAAATTAGACTTCCCGTACATTTTGGTATAAATTTCAATAAAACGTATTCCTATTTTTTTAAACAGAGGATCTTTAGAATCTAATAGAAAAGTACTCGCAAAACCACCACCCGACCATGATTTTAATTCCGTTATTTTGGCTTCCGGATGTTTTTCTGCAAAAGCCTTAGGTACATAACCGCTAAAAGCAGGCACAACGGGATGCATATCTAATGCTCTCATTCTCTGCAGGATTTTCTTTTGCAGTTCTTCTTTTTTACTGAACCATTCTTGCGGCAATGGCCCTTCAAGACTGTTGATATTTCCCATACGCTGCCAG
>Ga0307413_10000132_pt1 | contig 19640 bp, 27 predicted proteins | sample DK1Ometagenome_3_FD_203714 | JGI IMG/M metagenome (GOLD analysis project Ga0307413, IMG submission 203714) | Maize rhizosphere microbial communities from greenhouse at UC Davis, California, United States - DK15-O-2 | ecosystem: Host-associated > Plants > Roots > Rhizosphere > Soil | place: USA... | reverse complement strand
GATCCTAAGCTTTTGGCTAGGGCCGCTAAGAAGCTGGACGCTAAGACCATTGATAAAATGGTAGATGCTATTATGGACCCGACTGTTTATCGTTCGCTGACTTATAGGCAGATAATTAATCAGGCCGCGCACAATAGCTCTCTTGGTAACTTTGTTGAGCAGTACGCTACTAAGATGGTGGAGCGGCTTTATAACCTTGCTGATACCGCTGGTGTAGGTTCTGCTATGAAGGCATTTAATGATGAATTGCGTGCCCTCAAATCAGAACTCTCTCCTGCCGATTATGAAAAGGGAAAACAAGCCCTTGATATGAAGCTTACGGAAACTGTCTCTTATGCCGAGCGGGTTAATATTGAGCAGGTGGATAAGCGCGTAAAGGTTGCAGAAGTGACTCCCCCTGTGGTAAATACTCCAGCGGCTACTAAGCAAATGGAAGTAGTTCAGCAGGCAGTTACTAAGACTCACGTAGAAGATGCTAAAGCTGTAGAGACAGAAATAGCAGATACTCCTAAGCCTGATGATGCAGAACCTATGCAGATTAAGGCGGCAGAGATTGCTACTGCGGCGGCTAAGAAAATGCACCCTATTCAGAAGTTGACTAATCCGAAGCTTGGACTGTCCACAGACGTATATCGGGCAGTTAATAGTGGCCTCCACTCTATTGCTCGTCAGCAGGCTCATTTTCACCAGAGTCTTTCCATGCACCTTGAAAAGTATTCTGCCGCTTCTTTGCGGACTGACTTTGAGCAGTTGCAGATTCTTGCACGTAATCACAATGAAAAAGATCCGTTCTTGCTCACTGATGATATGCCTGCATCAATGCACGAATTGTACGGCATTATCGGCACAATGTTTGAGGTTTCCAATAGGAATGTATGGGCACGAAATGCGGTCGGAACCCAGCACTTTAATGCTCTTGCAAAGGCTAATGGAATCCCTGAAACTTGGCGCTTTGTGGATGGTCTTTCTGTTTACGATAACTCGCACCTGTGGGCTACTAAATGGGAAGGCATTGGGGAGAAGGGTATTCTTGACTTCCTTTCCAAGATGCATTCTGTAGCAGTTAAAGCTTCTCAGGAGATTGCTATTGGAGCATCATTCTCAAAGGACTTCGGTAAAAAAGTAAAGGAGGAAGGCTATGTGAAACTGCGGTGGGATAACCGTCGCGGTCCAGATAAGGAGAGTAGCTTCTATGACCTTATTGATCATGATCTATACTATCCTAAGGATATTGCGGCACAGGTTATCCAAGTCAACAACCTCATGCGGGAAAGTCGATCTCTCAATACCTCGAAGCCTCTTGGTAAGTTTTTTGTTAATGTATTCGATCCTATTACAAATGCTCTTAAGGCGAGTCAGACAACCGTCAGGCCCGGTCACTGGGTTATCTCTGTTGCAGGAGACTTACTCCGAAATCAGCTTGCAGGTATTAATTCAATACAGCCGTATCGTCACGCAATTGGTATCATGAAAGCCGGAGGACTTGATCCTCAGGACTTTATGGGTAAGATTGATTCGGCGGAAGCCTTGGCTAAATACCGTAAATCGCAGGAAACCGGTGGAGCTTTTATGGCTACTGGTGAAGGCAATGGTTTGCATTTCTTTATTGGCGGCTCTAAGAAGAAGGTTTCTTATGAAACAATGGAAAAGATACTGCATGATGTTGTTATGTTGCCTAAACATCGTGGAGGCGGTGGTGTTATTGAAGATCGTTTTGTCGGAGAGAACGTCACAAACAAGCTTAGTCGAAATCTTGAGCGAGCTACGGACTTTGTTACAGACAATGAGAAGTTCTCCCTAAATGCCTTGGCCGCAAAACGGGATAACTTCATGCGTATCTCTCTTGCTGTGGACTATGCCTCTAAGCGTAAATGGGCTAATGTCACGGAAATGAAGAAAGGCATGGAGGACTACGTTACTAAGTGGGCACCTACGTCTACTGATATGACGGCATTTGAATCCAAATATGCTCGACGTACAATGCTCTATTACACATGGCTCCGCGGAATTACACCCCGTATTATCGACTCAGCAATGACAAAGCCGGGCGTTACTACGATGGTGCCAAAGGCTCTGTATAATCTTGCGTATGCCAATGGACTTAATCCTGAGTCTATCGGTAATCCATTTCCCGAAGATGATGGGTTGTTTCCATCCTATTACTACAACAACGTACTGGGACCACAGTGGAAAGACGACTATGGTATGTGGGGAATTAACCCATCCTCACCTGTTATTGAAGTAGCCAATACTTTCAAGAATTTCTCTTACGGTGATCCGGCAGGAAATGCTGAAGGTGCGGCTAAGCAGTTCATTGGAATGTCTACACCATTCGCTAGAATGCCTCTGGAAATGGCTATGGGTTCTCAGAGTTCTGGTATTCCAATTGAAGATAACAGTCAGTATCTTCTCGATAACCTTGGCGGCTCTTATGTTGGCGCTCTATCCAGAGCTACTGGTAAAACAGTAAATCTGGATGGTATTGTCGATAGGACAGACAGCGCGGCAAAGGGAACTCCTGAGGAACAATTGGAGCACGCTAAGCTACAGGGAATTAACTTCCTTACTGGAGCAAAGCTTACCGATTACAAATCAGACTCCGCTATTAAGGCCGCTAATTACGACATTGTGGATAAAATGAAGCAAGAAGTCGAAGCACAGCGGAGAGGAATGTAGTGTCATTTGCACCAGCATTTGGTGCTCCTAAGTCGAAGATTGTTAATCGGTTTACTCAATCGGCTGGGAAGACTATTAAACGTCTTCCCAGCCGAATGGGAACTGATATGGCTCAGGAACAAGCACAGCAAACACAACAAGCTGACGCAGTTCAGCAACAGGTATTTAATTCTGCCCCTGCTTCTCAGAATATTAATGATTCGCAGGAAGTAATTAGAACCCCCAATGCGCCGCAGGAAATGGAAGCTACTTCTGACGGCACAGAAGGCATTAGTCGAATTGGCCAAGCCGCTACTGCGGAAGCTAAGATTAGGGCCGCGAACCGACAAAGGCAAACTTCTAATTCTTCTGTGGGCGGGGCTTCTATTGGGGACTTTAATGGTGGCGGGGATGGTTCTGGTCTTGATAATGACCAGCTTAATAACGCACGTCTTATAGCCCAAGTAGGTAGGCAAAGGGGAATGTCTGACGAAGATATTCAGATTGCCCTTGCCACTGCTTTGGCCGAAAGCGGATTGCGTAACGTTAATTATGGAGATAGAGACTCTGTGGGGCTATTCCAGCAGAGGACTTCTCAGGGTTGGGGTTCTACCCAGCAGATTATGGACCCTAATTATTCTGCTGGTAAATTCTATGACACACTAAGAACTACTGGTAGGGGCGCTACTCCTTGGCAAACTGCACAGAATGTTCAGCGGTCTGCTTTTGCTGATGGTAGTAATTATCAGGCACAATGGGGTAAAGCCCAAGCCGCCTTTAAATCTATCTATCAGCCTTCGGGACAACAGGGAGTGTCTACATCACCTGTTCCCGGAAAGAATGGTTCAGCTACGTGGATTAATAACAACATTAATAAGTACCATGACTTTGATGGACGTTATGAAGCTCAGTGCGTAGACCTCTACAACTTTTATATGACCGGCTTTGTTGGCGGTAAGAGTTCTGTAGGAATGGTTAACTATGCACAAGAATTGTGGGGTAGTCATGATCGTGGCGCACTAGTACAGGTGGCACGTAATCAGAAACCACAAATGGGAGACATTGCTATTTGGTCTAATGCCATGAATGGTATGGGAGGCCATGTAGCAATTGTAGCTCAGGATAACGGCAACGGGACTATTAGAGTTCTCAATGCAAATGTTGCTAGTAACGGTGGCTCTAAAGGCACTTCCGTAATGAGTAATCTGTCCACAGGAACACTACTGGGCTATTTGCGGCCTAGAAAGTTGATGTAAAATGTCGGTTAAAGCTAGGTTCTCAGTTAATTCAATCACGCACACTAAACACGGGAATGGTTGGGCACACCCGGCTCCGGTAGGTTCAGTAAAGCTTGGTGTAGTAGGCGGCGAAGCTAATAAGGAGTGGGCTTCTGCTACCCCTATTGGTTCTATTGAAATGACTATTGGAAATCCAGATGCTCTTGAGTGGTTTAATAAGAAGCTCGGGGAGACTGTAGAAATTACGTTCGGAGACGTAGAGTAATGTTTATTAAAGACGTAAAGGTCCGACAGTATATCTATGGGATTATGTTGGCCGCTACCCCTATTATTGTTATTCGGGGTATTCTTACTATTGAAGAAGCCGGTCTTTGGTTGGTATTGGGCGGCGCTATTCTTGGCCTCTCTAACGCTCTCGCATTGGGGAATACTAAAGACGGCCGGCACGAAGCTTAGAGTGTCCTCAGACGTCTACCACGCTACGCCTGAGGCACCCTAGACGCCTGAAAGCCCGGTAACTCTTGGGGAGTTACCGGGCTTTACTCTGTCAGCTTACAGGGTCTTGACACGTAATGCAACCCATATGGTACACAGCTTGTTAAGTAACTTTGCTGGTGTTAAGATTTAGGTATGTCTCAACCTGCTGGGGAGCAACCTGTCAAGCCTGCCAACCGTGAACGTAAAGAATGGATGCAAGAAGCTAAATGCACTCCATATCCGTCTCTCTTTACAACTGATGAAACGGTTAGTTCTGTAAATGCCGCTAAAAGCATTTGCAATTCTTGTCCGGTAATAGCCGAATGCCTTGGATACGCATTAGTACACGATATCCAAGGCATTTGGGCCGGGACTAATAGAACTATGAGAAGAGGTCTGCGAGTAAATCGTCCTCTTCTGCAAATGAATGTACCTGTCGAACCGGGCTTTTCTGAGTATCTGAAACAGGAAGAGGAACCGGTTGTAATTCGGAAGCCGAAGAAGGTTGTTCTACCTCCTTCTTCAAAAGCCCCGAAGGTAATTGAGAAAAAGCCTCTTGTTCAATCGGGATGGGATGCCCTAGGTCAAGCTCTACACGATTTACAATCATCTTCATGGCTTGTAGAGCGCGCATAGAGATAATCTCTGGTTCTGTTCGGACTTCCCAACGTTCCCTTTTAATTCGGGCATTGGGCTTCCAAGAAAGACCAAAGTGTTTCTTTAGGGCGTATTCACAACAGACAATAGAGCAGTAAGCTACAGAAGCATAGTTTGTAGCAAAGAATTCGCCGCAATCCTCATTCTTACAGATACGGGTTAGCCTAACCTCAGTCGGGCAATCCATTGAGCGAAGAATACCCTGTGCCCTAAACATCACCATCTGTGGTGTATCATCCAGTTCTTCTTTAGTAACTGGTTCCCCATGTTCAACAACTAAATCTTGCTCGGGAGTTGGAACTCCATGTGCTTTTAAGAGGCCGTCTAGGAATGCTTGATATTCCTTGGCGGCCTCTTTTTCTGCCTTAGTTGCCATTAGAGCTTCCCCTGTTCTTTCATTTCTTTCTCAAGCGCAGTTAGCGCTCCGTGATTCTGAATAAGATAATACCGTCCATGATTGTAAGCATCCAACTTATGGCTTACATCTTTACGGCCTTTCTTGGGGAATACCTGAGTCATTTTAGCCTGAGCGCTTTTAATGACTGGCATATACTCTGTCCAAGGTATTCCCTTCATTTCCGCCCAAAGCTTTACTGTGCCGATATTCTCCACTGTGGGAAGTTTACGGCCCATATTAGCCTGAGCGAATTTCTGCTTAGGTGGCGTGAAGTAACCTTCGACAACTACATGATCTACTGGGAGCTTACTAACGTCCCAATTAACTAGGAATTGTCGAAGGTCTTGTACGTCACCTAAAGCAAGAATCTGATCTTCATTCTGGTAGCACCATCCTGATGCCCCTCTCCCTGTTTCTCCGCCGGGATCAACACTAAGAACGAAGGTCACGAGTACATTCCTCTGTATTGTGGTAAATAGTAGTAAGAGGCTTATAATAATTTGCCATTTTAGTAGCCGTCCTTATCCCAGTAGCGCCAATTCTCATATTCGTACTGAGTAAGATAATGATAGAAGTCAGGAATATGATTCCAGAATCTCTTCCACTTCTTGAGGAACTTCTGCTTACGGGTCAGCGGCGCAGGCTTAGGGAAATTTCTAAATACTAGATCGGCCTTAAGATGATTATTGAGGCTATCAAAATAGACCTCTTTGAGAAGAATGTTAAGGGACTCCATAGAAGTCTTTGGTTTATCCTCTGTGCTCATTTGCGTAGCCGCCATTCCGTTCATTCTCTGAATGATAAATTGTAAGTTTAGGGTTTATAACGCACCCTGTGCAATATCCCGTGTAAGTCAGGGATTCAGTATCAAAAACACAAACCACATTGTTCATATCCATGCCCCCATTTTAACATGAACTATGCCGCTAATCCAAGAGCCAGTTTAGTAGTCTCTGGTATAGCTAGCGATTCTCTACGGCTCCAAGGGTGAGCATCCACGGTAAGAGGAACACCGAATTTCTCAGAGGGCCGAGACATAATTTCCATGATCTTAGGGAGATAGTATGTTTCTTTACCTTCTGCTATCTCGAACCACAGGCTATCGTGTACCTGCAATAGGAGACGACATTCTTCATTGACCAATTCTTTAAAGCAATCAATGATTACTGTCTTTACAATATCTGCGGCTCCACCTTGGATGAAGCTGTTGAATGCTTTGAAGTTTTCTTTCTTGGGAAACTCAAAGTGACGACGACGCCCTGACCAAATATCAACGTACCCTTGTCGTTGCGCATTAACTGCCATTGCTTTCCCGGCGCGGCGTAGATTCGGATACATAGAATAGAAGTGTTCAATAAGGTCAATGGCATCTTTTTGGTTAACACCAAAGGCATCCATGATTCGGGTAACACCAGCACCGTATAGTGTCGAGTATGTAAGAGTTTTACAGGCATTTCTACTCCATTCAAGCATCTTCGCCATTTCGGTGAAGATATCGCGGGAAGGGTCAGCAAAGATTTCTAATAGATTGTCACTGTGGCTTGCACTAGCGGCCAATCGGAATTCGAGCTGACTGTAATCAATTTCCCAGCCGGTATAACCGGACGCTGATACAAGGCAATCCTTAATAGCTCCATTCCATACCTTGTCAGTTTCTTTCGGGATTTGTTGGAGATTCGGATCAGCACAAGACCAGCGGCCCGTTTTAGTCCCATGTGGCTTGTATTCAGGTCGTAAGCGTCCATCCGGTGAGAGGAGTTTTTGGTATGGGCGATAGTAACTAGATACGCTTTTTGTCCATCCTCTATAAAGTAGAAGTTCTTGGACAATTTCTTTATTTTCACCGCGATCACTTTGCCCTTCCAGTATTACTTCATAGCGTTCCATTGCCTTCTTATCAAAGGTTTGGGACCTAGTTACCTCACCTGTTTTTTTATTCTTCTTGACATTGTACATAGGCGGCAAACCCAGTTCATCAATCAGAAGTTTCTTTAGGCCAAGTGGAGAACCGGGATTGAATCCAAAGAAATCAGTTACCCGTTCCCGTTCCTCCATTCCGATATCTTCTTCACGCTTGCAGATAGACGTATCAATCTCTACTCCCCAAGCACGCATAAAGGTAAGAGCAGAGATAGAAGGTGCTTCTGTGGTGGCCCAATAAGTATTGAGCTTAGTTTCATTCTGTTTCTTTGCTTCTTCTACCTGAGCGTAGACAGTTTTTAGTGCGATAATGCCGTCTGTCTTGGCATAATTGTAGATATACTCTGCTGGCATATCCCAACCCCAAGCCAACATAGCCATTTCAAACATTGGATCACGGTCTTTACCCTTATAGCCTAGTCGCCTAAGAGTGACAGCATCCAAGTCGTACTTAACATAATTCTCATTGAGAAGGTGGTCATACTTCATGGTGTCAATAAACTTGGGAATTACATGGCCCTCATTCTGGACTACCATCTTATCAAAGATAGCGTTGTGCATGACCAGTGTTTTCTTTGTTGCCAGCCATAGCAAATAGCGCCACGCTTCTTCTGGCAAATTATAATCGACTCCGCCGGGGAGAACCCTATGCTGACAAGGAAAGTAATCCCCGACGAAATCACCATTAGGAAGCTTTACTGCAAGAGAAAACCCAAGCATTCGATCCTGCTGGTCGTAGACAAGAAGTCCACTAGTTTCAGTATCGAATCCGATTAATTCAGTTTGTTCAATAAAACTAATCCATGTTTGAAAATCCAAAGGAGAAAGGGTCAGGTCCGGATTCTTCTGTGGTCGAACTGGTGCTTGGCTTACTTGTTTCTTTAGGAGCAGGGTTCCATTGCTCATCGTCATTCTCCATTATGCTAAAGGTGAACTTGCTCTTGCTATTCAGAACCATTGGAGCAGGTTCAAGACCAATACGGTGCTTAATTGTGTGAAGTTCTACTTGTCCCGGTGCTGTGCCGGGATTATTCCACAAGGCAAAGATACTGGCCGCATCTGTAGCCGCATAGGTATTACCGTAGAAGTCATTAAGCGTCGGCGGCTTATTGATGGATGCTGTATCTGCCTTCTTATTGTGATGAACCATATAGAAGGTAATGTCCCACTCATTAAGAAAGCCTTTTAGCTTAGTCATGATCTTTTTAGATGTGGCTTCAGACAACTCTTCAATGTCCAACGAACCCATCGCATCAATAAAAACGACACTGGGGTTGTGGTCAGAAACCACTTTACGAAGGAATTGCTCCCCCTCTGGCGAATTGATAGCAAGCGGTTCACCAGCAGGAACGACCAAGAAATTATCATTGAGTGTAGCCATTTCTTCATCTGTAAGATCACTATCCTTTGCAAGAGATTCCATAAACTTCTTAAGAACAGGCGGACCCATTTCCAAGGACATAAGCAGAACCTTTCTTGGCCCACCTACTATTTTCCATCCAAGGAAATCTCTGCCTAATGCCAGACAAAGCATCATCTGGAGAATAAAGCGTGACTTACCTACGCCGGGTCGGGCAGAGATAAAGTTGATGCCATTCTCAGGCACCATATTGTCATAAATCCATTTGAACTCATAGGTCGTAGCCAAGAAGTCCATGAATCCATAGACAGCCTTCATTTCTGTGTCCACAGAGTATTCAGTTATCAGAGCATGAGGATACTTAAGGCGAACCTTAGATATCATTTCAACAAGACGAGTCTGCCTGTCGTGACGATCTTTAAACTTTCCCCAACGATCATCAACATCCAATAGCACCGAATACAGTGCTTCATCAGACATACCAATCTCGGCCCCAAAGTAAGCAAGTCTGACCATAGCATTACCACGATCTTCATAGTCTTGCTTTTCTTCATTCCAGAAATGATCCTTATCACGACGGAATACCGTAATATGGGTCGCGTCCCAAGGGTACTTCATAATGACTTCTTCAATATCAGGAATCTCACCCGTCAGAAGAAGATCATTAATCTGTTCCTTGATAGCTGGAAGCTTATCAAAAATGTCGATGGAATAGATTTCCTCATTGAAGTAAGCGATACTTACCTGTGGGGATACTCCATCTATTTTGTGCTTAGGCTTATGGTTATGCGTATATGGGGGACGCATAACGTGGCTGATATCCCAACATGCCTTATCAGCATCAAGGAAATAAGTCAGTCGCCTATTAACATTATTGATAATTGCGGCAGGAACATACTCGTCAAGAATCCAATACCAGTGTTCCCCATGAATAGAAGTCTGGATTCTATATGTCGGTTCTGGAAGCCAACCTGTCTCTCTGATGGTCCTGAGAGCGGCCTCAGCGGCCCCTGCGCCGTCCAAATCTATCCATAGGGTCTTTGCTCGCCAACCGTTTTCTTTCTCTTTGGTCTTAGAACCAGCTAAAAAGATACCGGGAGTATAGTAAGTATCCCAATTGACATTGGACATAGAGACGAAAGGAATGATTGCATCTTTTTCAGTCGGCCATACAGTTGCCCGGCCTACTTTAAAAAGGTCCTCAGTTTTCTTCTGAGCAAAGAAGATTGTACCTTCTTCTGTTCCCCAAACATCATAGAGGAACTGCTCCAAACTGCGTTCCAATTAAAGTCCCAAGAAAGAGTCAAGATCAAAATCTACGTCAAAGAGCGCATTCAAAGGCTCCCTAAAGATTTCCTTAGTAGGGTTGCCACAGTTGCGGCACATTTCAAATACAATGTCTCCGCACTTCTTATAGTCGATCATGTATTGCCAAGAGAGACAATCGCAGACCTTAGGATAGCGCTTTACAGGCACTTCTTCTGGATTACAGCGTGACTCTATAAACTTACGAGCGGCTCCAGAACTCCTAAAGCGGCCCATATTCCAACGGGGAGGATTACGGTACACCCTTTTGCCATTTACAATTCCTGTATTGGCTGGTGCCCTTTCCGTTTCTAGCCGAATAATCCATACCCCATTGGGATAGTTGGTACGCTCATATTCATCACGCTGATTAGCAGTACCAATGTACGTCTCTGTATATTCTTTTGGATCAGTAAATAGAACATCTGACCTCATACTCAGGAGAAGAACATTCTCGCTGACGCCACTCTGAAACATTGGTGAGACCCTTCATAGGATTAGACGAAAGTAAGGCCGGGACTCCGACAGTCCCGGCCTTACCATTTTTCTTCGGTTAGCCCAAATTCCCCATCAGATTAGCAAGCGCATCAGCGTCTACTTCTGGAGTGGGAGTTGCACTAACCGGTGCTGAATTCTCGGTGGCAGAAGTGGAAGCACTCACTGCCTGCGCACGCTCGAATTCAAAGATTGCGTTATAGCCCTTTTTGTTAGGGCCAATTGTTGCGAAGCCCTTGATACCAATGATCTTAGTACCGTGAAGTCGCGGGTTGAAGCTATTCAGGTGTTCTTCTTTAATGCCACAATCAAGAAGAGCCTTCTTGTAGGAACCAATGGTCCGGGCATTCATGGTCTTGAAATCCTCAGGGCGCTCTGCCTGAGTCCAAGGGGAAAGACGAAGAAGGTTATTAGCCGTCTTTCCGGAATGCGGGGAATTCGGGTCCATGATGGTGAATTCGATTTCCCAGTATGGAACGTCCTTAATATCCTTGACTTCCGAACCGGTGATCTGAACAGGGTACTTGTTATACGGAATCTTGAAAGGATCAGTCTCAACAGTAGAGGTATCAGTTACACCGAAAGCAGAGAAGATTGATTCAGACATTTTAATTTCCTTAACTTGTTATTTTATATTTGGTAAAACATAGAGCAGTGGGCACCCATTTGGGTATTTAAGTAATCTGATTACGGGTCTTGACCCCGGTTTAGCAATTACCCCACCAACTCTAATCGCCCATCATATCCGCAAGAATATCATCCGGAATACTCAGGGCTTCTGTGGCTACAGCCTGCACAGGATTTTCCTGCAATGTCTCAACCTGAGCCACAGGTTTAACGACGGGCATTTCCTTATCCTCAGGGATTACTCCCCAATTCTCATAAGCGGTTACAATCTCTTCCACATTGTAAATCTTATCGGGAAGCCCGCCAATTCTGTTCTTGCTAATAGTCTGCATCTGACCGACAAGTTCAATGGGGAACTGCATAACAGTTCTTCCATCCGGCGTAACTGCCTCTTCCTTCATGCAGGTATATATAGAATGTACCATGCTAATGAATGCAGAGCCAGCCGCCTGCGGAAAGTCAGGAACAATGCGTCCTGTTTTCTTTTCCTGCTTTACGTGACAGATGAAGAAAGTATGAATGTCTGGCACAACCAGTAGATCATTAATCAGGTTGATAAGACGGACCTTAGTAGTATTGTACTCAGGCCATTCAGGAGTATCAGGGTCTTTGTAAACCTTGACTCCATCTTTATAGACAGTCGGACCGTTGTTAACCAAGGTAGCCCGGTGCTTAGTCAGGATATCAGTATCCATATCCTGCATTCGGTTGTACTCGTCAAAGACGATCGCACCGATATTAAGCTTCTCACGAATTTCCGCGTTAAGCAAGGCGGCACGCAATGTTTCGATCTGTTCGTTACGAATGAATGGCATCTTGATTGTGCGGCTCATGAGCTTAGGAAAGTTCATGAGAGAAGTCCAACCCTTACCCGTAAAGATATAAAGAATCTTCTTATCCGGCGGGGTAATAGCCTGAGCCAACTTCATTGCATTAGTAGTCTTACGGGTTCCCGGTTCCCCAATGAATGCCCCAACAAAGTTAGCATCCTCAGGTTCCATTTTACTCATAGACTGTAGTAGGTCCGTCATACTAAAGGGTTCAGGATCATCTGCCTGACTTACCTTAGTATAGTCAAAGAAATTGTCAGCCATTTCTTACCTCTGTATTGTAATTAGCCTGAGCGGGAATGATTACCGTAATAATTTCATACTTACCCAACTCGTTGCCGTCGGGGTCATAATCCTGAACTACAAGATTGCCATTCTCATTCACGTCATAATGAAAACGAGTGAACAGATCATAAGATTCTTTCAGGATTGCGCGAACATCAATCTGAATCTCATTCTGGATTCCCTGTGGAACTACCTTAGTCTGTCCCATTACTTATCCCCCATAACTGGAAACTTTTCCCATTTACCGTGTTCGTTTTGAAAATAGCCTGCCTCTTCCATGAAGTTATCTACGTCGTGAATGTGACGCATTGCCTCGGCACATTCACCGTACCAATTACCATCACGAAAGTTTATGATTCCTTTATAAACCAGATCACTAAAGTCATAGGACATTTGCTTACCGGGGCATTCATCAGGAGTAGCCCCTTCAAATGCACCGCAGACTTTGCACATTTCGAGTCCACCAGCGCACCACATACAACCGTAACAATCCTCTTTACAAGGTGGCGTAATCCAATCATGCTTCATTACAATTCCTCATAGCCATAGTCGTTAGGGAGGAAATCAATCTGCTTCATTAAAGAAGCATCCTCTCCCCGAAGTTCAATAGCGCAGACCTTTTTAAAGTCACAGTAGTTGCAGTTAGGGCCAGCATTTCTAGTCGGCTCCCATTCAGGATCATTCTGTACCTTGATGATCTTTCCTGTGGTCATAAGGTGTTCTTTAAATGATTGCTGAATACGCACATCATTAGGGCGGCAAGGCTTAGTGACTACCTGAGCTTCAATGTCATTCATCTTCCTAGTGCGAAGAAAAACATAAAAGCCAGCAACTACCTTAATTCCCAATGCTCGCATAGCACCGATATACCCCGGAATCTGAGGTTCAATATCAATACGATCCTGCGAGTAATCATCGGCCGCAAACTTGTAATCAACAATGTAGATACTACCTGCAAGCTCTATTACCAAGTCCACAGTGAAAGGATAAACAATGTCGCGGCCCGATACTGGGTCTTTGCCAATAGGAAGCATGTATTCCTGCTCGACAGCAATAATACGCCAACCCATAACAGGGAAACTATTAGCAAGGAAATGCATAATCTGCTTCATGATTTCGGGAGTACGTGACCCCCGTGGCTGTTGCATTCCCCATACAATGGCATTATTAGCGGCAAGGATGCAATCATCCTGCGAATATGGAAAGTCTTTGGGCTGTAGTTCCTTCATGGCATGTTCCATTATGGCATGACCATGTGAACCTAGCGCTAATGCAGGTGCTAGATTCTTTGGCATAAGGCCGGGCTTTTTAGGATCGACAGCGTGGATTTCCAAATGCTGGTAACGAAACTTCCGCTCACAAGCTTTGAAAGCCTGACCTTTGGAGTATGAGATTTTAATGGGATTATTTAGAGCAACTTTATCATTTGATTTTATAGCAATTTCAGACATTGAATTTCCTTTGTTAGTGGTGGGCGTATCTTCGTTGGAACATTAGATGACTAACAATCCGACCATCGCCCGATCTCATTTAAGTGAGCGCTGACTTAGCGCACCACCCCACCAATACTACAGGTTATTTACTTAGTTGGGTACAGAATGTTAAGCAGGTCACGATACAGGAGATTTTCGTCAGGATTCAGATTAAGAGTGATGGATACATTTTCCGTAAGGCCAATAGTTTCGGCAACTTCAAGAGAGTAATCAATAACATCTTTCTCAGGGGCAGGTACATTGTTCTGCAACCATGCATCAAGTTTACGCTGAGTTCGCAAGAAATTCATTGAGGCAATCATCATGCCTTTAAGTGCTTCTACATCTACATCTTCGCCTTCATCTTCGGCAAGAACAGAAATGAATTCATCGGAGGCTTCTTCAAATGAAGCATAATTTCCATTGGACAGGACAAGGTAGGCATCTTTGTTCAGGTTAATCTGAGAAGAAGTAGTCATTTTGTGCTCCATTTTATAGGTTAATTTATTATTCATTCACTGGTATAGGCTTGTCTCTATACCATAGCATACTTCGCTAAACTTGTCAAATCGGATTAGCGGGGCTTAATTAACATGAATTCCACATTGAGTACATCTACCGAGAGAATGCTTTCCCAAGAGTATGCATTTAGTTATGCGGCGCATGAGGATTTGAAATACTAATCCTTCTCCTTCATCTAACATCCTTTCCTCCCTCAGGCATCATCATTTCATTAAGAAGAATCTCCTGCTTAGTAGCTCTCTGAATAGCCGAAAGCGGGATAATCTCCCTGCCTACGATATTCTTAGCAGGAATCCATGCTGAGTTATCAGCAGGTCTAGGAAGCTCATAGTATTTATCATTGGCTACGTGCCACCTATTGTGACAGAACTCGCAGACCAAAGAGATATTAGTGCGGTCGTTATTAAGCGTAGACTTATCAGGACCATGATGAATATGACTAGCAGGACGCCCAGTACAGCCGATAATCGGCTCAATGCCACCGCCTGCATTTTTCTTCCAAGACCATTCACAAACTTGTCCCCCACTAATAGGATACATAACTGCGGCACGTTTTCTTCCGGTCGAAACCGGGTCTTTCATTTCTTTAGGCTCCACTGTGGGATCATCGAAAGAAAGGTCTAGAGCTTCAATAGCCTGCTCTGTTTCAAGCAAGTCCTTACAGTATTCTCTACCGTCATAAAGCTCTAGACAGTAATTCTTGGGATAATCAGCGGCGCAACTAATACAGATATAAGGCTTACCCATTCTTTTCCTTCTTTGCTTGTGCTTCCTTTTTAGCGCGCCATTCGGCTACCCATTCAGGATGATGGTCAGGGCACCATGAATTACCTGACCATTGATGAAACCAACCATCATTCTTTATAACGCTCCAAGCATGGGACTTAATAGTATGCTCACACTCAGGCTCAGCGCACTTTATAAGTCTATCTCCATACTTAGACATAGTACTCTTTCATCTTCTGGTCCTTAGCCAATGTCCCGGCCTTATGTGCTTCGATAAATCCCTTGACTCCCTGCTCGTTTTTATAGCCCAGCCACAGGGTATCGGCATAATCATACCTAAAGGCATCAGCGTCTTTATCAAACTTACGTGGCTCGATAGGTTGGCGACTACTCTCTAGCGTAATGTGCCAATTCTTTGAATAAGACAGTTCAGGATATTCGACGAATTCGATAAGGGCTACAGAATGGTAATCCTCTTTGGCAACCCAGTTACCGTAACCATTGACCTTTACAGTGACAGGCAGACCTCCAAATGTATCAAGCCATTGTCCGAACTTAGTTTGAAGTTCCATCCAATCAACATTGTGACCTAGGTATTCCAGAGTTACATGCTCAGTTTCATGCCCGAAGATAGTAGGCCGCAGGCAGATAAAGGCATTACGGATCGGTAGAATTTTCATTTTGCTCCCTAAAGTGCTGATTGATACGTTCACGTACTGCTAATATGTCGTGGAATAGAGGATGAAGGTCAAACCATCCTATATAGACACATTGGGTTTCTTCGCGGCTCTCTATGCCTTCTGGACCCATGTAATCTACTTTACGCTTCTGTAGGATTCTAATGCCCTGAGTAGCGTCGCCTGTAACCATAGTCTGCTCTATTTTAATATCCATCATAGAGCCGGGGCCTAGATCAGGATAAAGCTCTGGCTCTCTCTTACTGCACTGCTCGCACATCTTCTAGGGCCTCCTTTAGAATCTTTCTACTGATTCCCATAATATTCTCGACCTGCTTATTAGTGAAGCCGTCCTCTGACAAAGAACGTATAGCTCTATCTCTCTTGGCTCTGGCTTCCTCATAAGCTTCCCTGTGGATTTCTCCCTCAGTTTTATAGAGGATAGTAGTCTTTCGGACTTCTACCCGAATCTTACGAACCTGCACCATTTCTTCATCACTAAGTCGCAGACCCATGATTCTCCCCCTCAGGAATTGGAAAGTGGGCTTGGAATTTAGCCGCACTGTCTATAAATTTATGTTTGAAGATTGGTGTACCTTTAGCTGTGACCTCTACTAGCTCAATAAGAGTGCCGCAAACATCACAGGTATAGATACCATTCACCTGATCGAGAAGTGCTTGTCTCTTCTTTTGACGTGACCTTCTCTGTTGTTCATTAGCCACTGATTTACTTGGGCGTGCTGTTGTTATTTTCGATGGCATTATCCCATACCTTATTTAGTCTTACATCTTTATGCTGGCCTTCATGCTGTACTTTCTTATGGCATTTCCAATACTGCTCGATACCTTTGTAGAATTGACCGGTTTCTTTGATATTGTTACAACGTTCCCATGTGCCGCCGGATGGGGTCTTAATTTTTCCATCCGGCGACACCACATTAACCAATGTCACTCTTTACTATCCCTTGCTTTATTCTTAGCATCAATTTCTCGTACATCAATAAGCTTTCGTACCCAAAACTTAGTGGTGCGTTTTACTTCAAACTCACCATGCCGTTTGATTTCATCATCCAGCATTTCCTGCATGGCAGTTACGGCTTCCGCCCGACTGTCATATGGCCCATAAGGGTGTACGATATCTTTTGGTGCATAGAAGCTAATAATCAAATACATTATTGTTCCTTCTCCACTTTAGGAATAGCCCATGTAGGTAGCAGTGCTCCCATTAAGGAAGTACATTGAGGGTCACCACTGTATGTGTGTACGTAACTTACCTCTCTTTCATCTGTTTCATCACGTACAATTTCTTCTCCGCAATGAAAACATTCCATTAGACGTTACTCCTAACAGTTGAGAGGAAGTCAGAGAATTCCTTCTGGAGGTCAACTTCATTATCGAAGCCTGCAATGATATCCCGCTTCATATCGTTGAGGGATTTCATCCACATATCAATGGCTCCATAAAGTCGGGGAATCCAGATATTCTGTTCTTCCGTCTGACCAATACGGTGTACGCGGGCATAAGCCTGCTGATTCTTACCGGGGTTCCATTCTTCATCCAACATAACCATTTCAGTTGCATGGGTGAAGTTAAGGCCGACACCACCAGTTTTGAAGTTACAGAGAACAATGTCCCATTCAAATTCCCCGGTTAGTTCGACGTGCTTCCGGTCGAAATCCCTTTTAACGCGAGCCTTTGTTTCTTTGTCAGTGTCTCCATCATATCGAACAACTCGAAAGCCGTCTGCAATAAGGCGTCGTTCGAGTTCTGCAAGGGCAGTTTTGAATTGACTAAAGACGGCGATTCGTTTTCCTCCATTGCGAAGCTCCTTAAGCTTGGATTCAACCCAATCCATCTTAATAGACTCCTGAACATCTTCGCCCACAGAGAAAAGAACTTCTTCCGTTACCGGGTCTTTAATCGTGATTCCGGCAGGCCATACTGCACATTGGCGCTGTCGAGTAATAAGGGCAATCTGTTCTACAATGCTAATCTTACGGTCGCTATCAAGAATGATCTGAGAATGGTCAGCAAGTTGGCGCATGATATTCTTTTGATCTTCATACCCATCCTGTGGGAATTCAATGTCAATCTCGTGGATATTCATTTTGGGCAGAACAATACCGGCTTCCTGCATATTACGCTTGACAATACGACCGCCAAGACGAATAAGCATGGACTTCTCACCGCCGGGCCTAAAGACATACTTTGAAGTGTAGTAATCATATTCGCAGTAGTGGTCGCGGAACTGAGTCATTGTAGGGAATGCCTCAGGGTCTACAAGGTGAAGTGCAGGCCAAATATCCTCAGGGCTATTAAGGATGAACGTTCCAGTCATAGGCAGAATGCGGGTTGCCTTAGAGCGGAGAGCCTTGAGCTTGTTAAAGAGCAGACCTGACTTATTCTTGAAGTTATGTGCTTCATCAACGATGATGGTGTCAAATTCAAGGTCCATCAATTTCTGGAAGTAATCTTCATCGGTGTAAAGCTGTTCAAAGTTAATGGCAAGGCAGATATCCTCACCTTTCTCAGCGCGGGGTTCAATGATGTATTCCATGAACGTATTGCGTCCGGCTTTATCGGCTCCAGCAAGTGACCAAACAAAACGGTGCTTCGCCCACATTGCAAGTTCCATAGTGAAGTTAGAGTTAGTGTCGTTAGGGGTAATGACAAGAACCCTTTTGGCTTTGACCATATCGAGATACATAATTGCCGAGAGTGTTTTTCCCAATCCCATTTCGTCCGCCAACAATCCGGATTCATGCAGGGCCAAGGTGCTTGCACCCTCCCATTGATGGTCAAACGCATAATTCTTCCATTCAGGGTTGAGTTCTTCAATGTGGCTATGGAATTGCATCATTGCGTGCTTACGCTGTTTCTTTATCTCTTCTTCGCGCTGTAGTTCAGCTTGAATGTGAGCTTCTTCTGAGACTTTAGCCTCAGCTTCACGAATAGCGGCTTTACGGTTACGGTGAGCTTCATCCTTGGCTACAAATTCACGACGCAATTCATCAAGGATTTTCTGAGTTTCATTGATCTTTGCACGAATAGCATTCTTCTGTGCTTCATCTTCCATATCCATAGCGCGGACACGTTCCAATTCAGCGACAGCCAATTCAAGCTCAGTAGGCCCCTCAGGCTTATCAGGCATAACTTCGCCTTCAATAGCAACCTCAGCTACTTCTTTGCCGACAATAGGAAAGTCAACATAAGAGACGACTTCTCCAGTCAGGACTTCATCAATCTCTTCCTGAATTTCCTCTTCTTCTGTTTCACGAGCTTCATCAAAGATTTGATTCTGCTTCTCAAATTCTTCCCACTGCTTCTTAATTGACGGCGGGATATAAGAATCATCGCCCTTAGTAGCAGGCATTTCGGCTGACGATTCCGACAGAACCTCATTCATGCTCTTTACTTCTGCCTTCTTCTTACTATCTAGCGTATGAGAGAAGTCAGGCTTGAATTCATCACGGAACAGATCATCAAGGTCGAAATCGTTGTCAGCCAATTTAATGTTTCCTTTATCTAGGTACGAAAGAATATGTGTTTGGTTTGTCTAAACAGGGATAATATTTATCAATTGTAGTATGAGTGCAAGTTGGGGGCGCCGCGCTTCCGGTCGCAAAGCTTACGTCTCTTACAAAGTAGACTACCAGAATAAGGAGCATAAGAACTATAAAGGCGGTTGATTTTCTCATGGCATATCTTCTTTCTTCATTTCTTGATAAATGCTTTTACACTCTGCGTGCATAACTACTACTTCATCACCACATATACATGTAAATCCTTGCCAATCATCACTCATGGCATACCTTCTTTTTTCATAAGAGAGATGTAGTATTCGGAGACAACCAAAGCTGACTTGAGCTTGGCAATGATTGACTTGATATCTTTCTGTGATTCAGCGGCCCTAAAGTCGCCAACAAAGTCAAGAGTTACCTCAGCGGCTAGAACCTTTCTAAAGAAGAATTCTTTTTCTTCCGCAGATGGTTCAGGG
>Ga0307413_10000130_pt1 | contig 19740 bp, 14 predicted proteins | sample DK1Ometagenome_3_FD_203714 | JGI IMG/M metagenome (GOLD analysis project Ga0307413, IMG submission 203714) | Maize rhizosphere microbial communities from greenhouse at UC Davis, California, United States - DK15-O-2 | ecosystem: Host-associated > Plants > Roots > Rhizosphere > Soil | place: USA... | reverse complement strand
CGCCCGCAGATGCAGCAATGTTGTCTATGGCAGTCGACAACGAGGTTGGACAGGTTGAACCGGCGGCCGCGGGTGACGGTGAGGCGGAGCTCATCGAACCTGGGCCACCGCCCTCGTTGCTGCCGAAGATGATCAAGGAGGCCAGGAGTCGGCGCCGCCGGATGGTGGCCGCAGTGGCCGGGATTGCAGCGGCAGTTCTGTTGGTGATCGGCGGTGTGGCAATCGCTGATGGGCTTCTCCCAGAAAGCCCTGAGCGCGTCGCGTTCTCACCGGTCGTACCGTCTGGGATCACCGCCGTCGCTGATGTCATTCCTGACGAAGACGGCACCAAGATAACGGTGGAGTGCGTGTACGCCGAGGTCAACGATCCGCGACCGGGCAGTGGCCATGACACCTATTCGATCTTTGTTGTTGACCACTCAGGTAACGCCTCGGAGATCAAGGAATGGCCCGCGACGCCGAACAAGCAGATGCGGCCAAGTGGCCAGACTCCGCTCAGGCCATCCCAGATCGCTGATCTTGAGATTCGCGAGTCCGATACCAACGAAGTCCTGCTCCGCGCCGCACTTGACTAAGGTGGGCGGCCTGTGGTGACTCCTACCCGGCTGACAAAACCTACGTTCACGTTGGTTGCCTACGGTCTGCACAGGTTGCAACCTGTGCAGACCCTCAGAAAGCTACGTACACGTAGGTTTCGGCAAAGGGGCCGAGTGGTCTATCTCGGAGCGGTCGTTAGAGCAGGCGCTAGCCGCGGGCGATGTCAGAGCAGGCGCTAGCCGCGGGCGATCTCGGCGCTGAGCGGCAGATCGGTGACGGAGCGGCCGGCAAGAAGCTGGTACGTGCCAGGCTCGGTCATCCAGCTGTGAGCCGAGCTGTCCCAGTGTCGGAAGTTGCGGTCGCCCACGGTGATAACCGCGTTCACCGTTTCTCCCGCAGCCGCCTCGACCACCGCGCCGCCCACCAGCCAGAGCGGGGGCCGCTCCACGCCGCTGTCGGGTCTCCTGGCGTACACCTGCACTACTTCGCGGCCAGGCCGTGAGCCGGAGTTGCGTACGGTAACGCTCACAGTGTCACCATCTACCGCGATGTCCTCGTACGCCCAGGTCGTATAGCCCAACCCATGACCGAACGGGAACGCCGGCGTACGCCCCGTCGCCAGATACCAGCGGTAGCCGATCAGCAGACCCTCGTCGTACGGCAATTCACCGTTGACTGGCGTCACTGACGGAAGCCCTTCGTCCGAAGCTGGCCAGGTCACCGGCAGCCGCCCGCCCGGCTCGACGACCCCGGTGAGTACGTCGGCCAGCGCATTTCCAAACTCCTGGCCGGGGAACCACGAGACCAGGACCGTTGCGACCTCCTCGATCCACGGCAGCAGTACGGGTGCACCCGAGTTGATCACCACCACGGTCTGCGGATTGGCGGCTGCCACGGCTCGGACAAGATCATCTTGCCGGCCAGGCAGCGCCAGGCCGGTCCGGTCAAAACCCTCGCTCTCGACCTCCTCATTGGTGCCGACAACTACGACGGCTACATCGGACTCAGCCGCCAAGCGCACTGCATGATCGAATTCGGCCTGCTCATCGATCACCGGCGCAACATTGAGCTGCACGGTCAGCATCACTACCTCGGCACCACCGAGCTCTGTCCCACCGCCGCTCGGACGATACGTCAGCTCGACCGGCACACCCCGATCCGCCTCCAGCTCAACGATCGCCAGCTGCTGCGGCGGCTTCATCATTCCCTCGACCACGTCAGCGCCGGGCGGAAGATTGATCGTTTCGTCGAACAAGACCTCGGCGTCGATGACAAGCTGAAACTGCCCAAGGCCCGACGTGCCAACCGAGTAGCGGCCGGATGCCGGCACTCGCAATTGGGTGACTAACTGTAGATGATCAATATCGGCGGCGTTCAGGCCTTCCTGCACCGGTCCCCACCACATCATGCTGCCGGCCTGACGCTGCTGCCGGCCGAGCTCATGATCATCGGCGTCGAAGAAGATCACCTCGACGCCGGGCCCGCTGCCATCAGGGAGTTGCAACAAATCCTTCGATGCGATCTCGGTGCGCTCGCTGCTGCGCACACCAACCGCATGCACCATCCTGGTCTCGTCACTGAGCGTCACCCGCAGTCCGTCAAGCGGCGAAACCACATACGCGGGAAAAACGGTCGCGCTGCCGCCACCCAGTGTTCTGGCCGTTGCTGCATTGGGTCCGATCACCGCGACCTGCCGCAGCGAGCTTGCCGTCAGCGGTAACAGGCCATCGTTCTTGATCAACACCATGCCGGCCGCGGAACTTGCCCGTAGTTCGGCGCTCAGCTCTTCGTCGCTCCAGCGCCTGGCCGACGGCGTCGCTCCCTCGAGTCCATCAAGCGCGCCGACTCGAGCTGCCAGTCGCAGAATGCGCAGCACATGACCGTCCACGGCCGATTCGGAGATCTTGCCGGACTGGACCGCCTCCAGCAGCCATTCGGTCCACGGGCTCTCCGGTCCGGGCATCGCCAGATCCAGTAAGTCCTCACCGGCCGCTGCTACCGACCGCGTGGCGTACCAGTCGGACATGATCACCCCATCAAAACCCCACTCGCGCTTCAAGACGTCGCGCTGCATTGAGTTCTCAGTCATGGTTGTGCCATTGACCTGGTTGTACGCCGCCATGACCGCCCAGACGCCTGCCGCAACGATCCGCTCGAACGGCGTCAGGTACAGCTCACGCAGTACCCGCTCATCGACGAGAGCATTGACGCTGAACCGGTCTGTCTCGGAGTCATTGGCGACAAAGTGCTTGACCGTGGCGGCCACGCCTTCGGCTTGCAGCCCTTCCACGTACGCGGTGCCGACCACGGCCGTCAGCTCGGGATCTTCGCTGAAGCACTCGAAGTGCCGCCCGCCATACGGTGTCCGGTGCAGGTTGACCGTTGGTGCCAACAAGACGTCCACGCCCTTCCGCCGTGCTTCGCTGGCAAGCAACCGCCCCATCCGCTCGACACGAACCGGATCCCAGCTCGCGGCCAACGCAGTGGGAGAGGGCACATTGGCCGACGGGCTTCGCTCGTCCCAGGTCTCTCCCCGAACGCCAGCCGGACCGTCGGAGGTGACCAGGCGGCGCAAGCCAATGTCGGGCATCGGATGCAACGACCAGATGTCGGCACCAGTCATGAGTCGCACCTTCTCCTCAAGGCTTAACTGTGCCAGTCGGCCAACGAGGTCAGCTTCGTGATCAACTGCGGTTGTCTGGGTCATAGAGGCCATCGTCTCAGTCCTGCTCGGCCGCCACTACGGTGAGGGCATGGCCTCAGCAGAACCTGGGATTTCCGCTTCGGCACTCGGGACCGAATCTGAGCGGCTGCTCGACTTCGGTCGTCACTTTCCGCATCCATTGGGTGGAGCCGCTTGGCTGGATACCCGCGGACAACCCGACCTGTCTCGCCCCGTCTATACCTGGATTACGGCCCGGATGCTGCATGTGTACGTCCTCGGTCGGCTGCTTGGTCGGGACGGTGATGCTGATCTTGCTATACAGGCCCTCGCTGGCCTCACGGGCCGGCTCCGGGATGGGATGAATGGCGGCTGGCTGACCAGCGTCGACGACGCAGGTGAGAGTCCAGACGAGAAGGCCTGCTACACACACGCTTTCGTGGTGCTGGCTGCCTCCTCAGGAACAGTGGCCGGATTGCCCGGCGCTCGCGACCTGCTCAGCGAGGCGCTCGAGGTCTGGGACATGCGGTTCTTCGACGACATGGCGGGCATGTTCGTCGATTCCTGGAACCGTGACTTCACCCGGCTGAACGACTACCGCGGCGTCAACGCCAATATGCATGCGGTCGAAGCGCTGCTCGCTGCGGCAGATGTAACTGGTGATCATGGACTGCGGGACCGGGCTCTAGACATAGCACGCCGGGTGGCGTTGGAATTCGCCGAGCCACAAGCATGGCGGATCCCGGAGCACTTCGATTCGCATTGGCGTGCAGAACTCGATCACAACCGCGATCGGCCAGATGATCAATTTCAGCCGTATGGTGCCACCGTCGGGCATGGGCTGGAGTGGTCCCGATTGCTGCTCCATGTAGAGGCGTCCTTGGCAGATCCACCGGATTGGCTGCTATCGGCGGCCGAGGGGCTGTTCGATCGTGCGGTCGCTGACGGATGGGCGGTGGATGGCGCGGACGGTTTCATCTACACCACCGATTGGGACGGCACGCCGGTAGTCCGCGACCGCATGCACTGGGTCGTGGCCGAGGCGATCGCCGCCGCGGCGGCCCTGCGAGCCCGGACCGGGAATGATCGTTTCGCCGGCCTCGCGGCTACCTGGTGGGCATACGCCGAGCGCTATCTGTTCGATCGGACGTACGGTTCCTGGCACCATCAGCTCGACGCCACCAATCACGTGATCGAAACCGTTTGGCCAGGCAAACCCGATCTCTATCACGCGGTGCAGGCCACCCTCATCCCGCGCCTACCGCTTGCCCCCAGTATGGCCACCGCCCTGCATCAGTCGAGTGCCTCCGCGCGGTAGAGGATCGCATGATCGGGATGCATGTTGGCAGCCATGCCGCCGGCGAAGCCCAGCACTGCCCCAGGTAGTACGAGACCGTCGCCGCCGTCAGCAGGCAGACCCCACCCAGTTGCTGCATCTGCGCCAGTGCGGCCCTTGGCGGCCGGGCCTGGTCACCGAAGTTCACAACAACCGAAGTCCGCGTCGACGGCAAACCCGTCCAGTGCTCAGGCAGGATAGCGAGGCGCGCCGGCTAACGCTTGGCAAATTCCGCCAACCTCAGCCCGACCCAAGCACGCGCTTCTGAGATCCAAGTGTGACGGCATCTGATCACCTCATTCACGCTTTCTCCCCGGCTGATGTCGCTCGGTCCTTCGGGAAGATTCGGTCGGTCGCGTAGCGCGTAAAAGGTGAGCGTGACGATTCGAACGAGATGTCAGTGCCACGTGCTTATGGTGAGGTGACACCGAGGATCCGTATCGAATAGGAGATCGAGTAAGAGGACGATGAAGCGGTCAGAGATCTTGGCGCATCGCATCCATGCTCAGCAGCTTGATCGAGCCCCCGCCCCGGACGGGGCCGCCCAACAAAGTGAGGCTCCACGATCGATCACCGATGCGGCCGTCTTTGACTTTGGCGTTCAAGACACGGGCCGGGACGGGGCGAGTTGGGCACTGGCCAACCGCGGCGTACCTGTCCGGAACGCTGCGGAGCTCGAATCTAGCCCGGACGTGGCGTTGACTTGGACCTTGCGGGCTGCCCCGCATTACTACCGGCGTACCGATCTTCCTCAGGTTCTGGTCGCGACCTCACCACTGTCGGATCGGGATGCCGGCAAGCGCGTGATCGGCGCTGACAAGCCTCTCAAGGAGGCCAGTATTTCCACCCTCGCCGGCCTCACGGAGGTCGCCACCCAGATGCGTCACGTAGTGACCCGCCCGATGGTCAAGGGCGAAGTGTCGACCGAGCTCACCGGACGCCTCGATGGTCCGTACCTTCGGTACTGCGGGGCGTGCAGAGCGACACATTCCTGGGAAGTGCCGTTCCGAATCGGCGCTCTGTACGCCGGACTGGAACTGGAGCCCGGCACGTCACCGCCCGTGCTACGTCGCATCCCCGACTGGCCCAGACGTAAGCCCGGACCTGCACCGGATCCCTTGGCTGCGCCCGCGGCGCTGCGGCCGATCCGCAACTACCTCAGGTTTCTGGGTCCCGCCACGCCAAACGATGTGGCGGCTTTCCTGGACTCACCAGTTGCCGAGATCAAAAGGCATTGGCCGGAGGACGCGATCGAAGTCAACGTGGATGGAGTACAAGGTTGGCTACTGGGCGAGGTGAGTGGCATTGATCACGATCAAGAACTACTGCGGCTGCTCGGTGGCTTCGATCTGTTTCTGCAGGGCAGGGACCGGCACCTCATAGTGCCGGACGCAACCAAGCACAAAGAGCTCTGGCCGATTCTCGGTCGCCCGGGTGCCGTGCTGCATGGCAGTGAGATTGTCGGCACCTGGCGGCCGAAAGCGTCAGGCAAGCAGTTCACGCTACGTCTTCACCTCTGGACCACTTTTTCGAGGCGGATCCGGAGCCAGTTGGAGATCGAGGCGGAGCGGCTGGCGGCGCATCGGGGCATGGAGCTAGCCGGGATCGTTGAGGAGTGATGATCATGTCACGGCAATCCAGTAGGCCTGAGCCTGACACAGCTGAAGTGATCACATTCCGAGACGGCGCCGAATTTGAGGCCTGGCTCGCCGAGCACGTAAACCACAGCCCGGGAGTGTGGCTCAAGATCGCCAAGAAGGGATCCGGCATTGCGTCATTGACCGACGACGAGGCGGTCGATCTCGGCTTGTGCTACGGGTGGATTTCTGGCCAGCGCAAGGGATTTGACGAGATGTACTACTTGCAGAAGTACGTCCCGCGCCGGCCGCGGAGCCGTTGGTCGCAGGTGAATGTAGGCAAGGTCGAGGAGCTCATGGCGGCGGGCCGAATGCGGCCGCCTGGTCTGGCCGAGGTGGAAGCCGCCAAGGCTGACGGACGTTGGGACGCCGCGTACGAATCCCAGAAGGAGGCCACTGTCCCGCCTGATCTTGCCGCTGCTCTGGCTGCCAGCCCGCAAGCGGCTTCGGCTTTTGATTCGCTCGGCAAGACCGATCGTTATGCCGTGATCCTGGACATCGTCACCGCCCGTAATCCCGGGACTCGGGCTGCGCACCTCCGCAAGGCGATCGCTGCTTTGGAAGCACCAGCCGACGACTAGCAGAGCGGCCCGCGAGACTTCACAATCCGGCTGGACGCTCCCACACCACATCCTTGGGTGCCTTGTCTGGCCGCAGTCCGCGCCACACCGGGTGACGCAGGCGACCGGGCTCGGTGAGTTCGCCATAGGTCACTTCACCGACCAGAGCCGGCGTGACCCAATGCGCATCGCGCGCATCCTCGCGCGGTACGTCGATGAACGGTGAGGTCTTGCGGCTTAGCTTGTCCAGCCTGGCCTCGATGTCGTCGAGTTGGCGATCGTTGAACCCGGAGCCGACACGGCCGACGTAGTGCAAGCCGGCCTCGGTCGGAATTCCCATGAGCAATGACCCAACTCCGCCGCTGCGGCGGCCCTGGCCAGGTCGCCACCCGCCGATCACTACTTCCTGCGCTCTGTGGAGTTTGATCTTGAGCCAAGTATGGGTACGCCGTCCAGGCTGGTAGATCGAATTGCGGCGTTTCGCAACGACGCCCTCGAGTTGAAGGTGATCGGCGGTCGCCAGCGCCGCCTCTAGATCACCATCGAAAGTTGGTGGTACCTGGATGAGCGAGCCCGGCTCGCTGAGCGCCAGGCCCTCCAGGATCGCCCGACGATCGTCGTAGCTCTTCTTGATCAATGACTGACCGTTCAACTCGAGAATGTCGAAGAGCATGAGCTGCGCCGGATAGGCTCTGGCAGCACGCTCGATGTCGGCCGGCTTGGTGAGGTTGATCCGATGCTGTAGCAGCCCAAAGTTCGGGCGTCCGGCTGAGTCGGTCACCACAACCTCACCGTCCAAGATCGCTGTCTTGACGTTGATCTTGGTGAGCTCGTCGGCGACTTCGAAATAGGCTCGGGTATCGTCACGGCCCTTTCGGCTCAGCAGCTTGACGCGCCCACCGGCTAGGTAGGCGATGGCGCGTACGCCGTCCCATTTCATCTCGAACGCCCAGCCGGACTCATCGCCGAAGTGAGCAGCGTCAACCAAGGTCGCCAGCATGGGCTCTACTTGCTCCGAGAATTCGAGCTCCTCTCCAGAATTGCGCCCTTCGACAGCCACAGGGCTCGTTTGGTAGGCGGTCGGAGGGTTGCCTACAGCCTCCGGATGCCTTTCATGGGTGGAGAGGGCCTGGTCCACTGGATCGGTGTCCATGAGATGCATGAGCCAGTTCTTCTCGGGCTGAGAATCTCCACTGCCGGTGTGGATCAGGGCGAACTTGCGAGTCCCGCCCAGCCCGCCATCAGGCTGGCCGAAGAGCGTGACGATGACCTCTTTGCCCTCGCGCCACTTGTGCAGCCGATAGGTGCCCGTGTCCCAGATCCGCATAGCACCGGCGCCGTACTCACCCTTGGGAATACTGCCGTGAAAGATCAGGTACTCCATCGGATGATCTTCAGTTCGCACTGCGAGGTGGTTGATCTTTGGGTCAGTCGGCGGCGCCTTGGGCACCGCCCAGCTGGCCAGTACGCCGTCATGTTCCAATCGGACGTCGTAGTGCAGCCGGCGGGCATGGTGCTCTTGGATGACAAATCGGAAGCCGTCAGCTTGCTGATCTGGCGGCCCGGCCGGTACGGGCTCTGGTGTCTTCGTCGGATCTCGCATGCTCCGGTAGGTCGCGAGCCGATCGCCGAGGCTGGGAGCCAATGGTGCAAGCAAATCACCAACATCAGTGAGTCGCGCGATTACTTCCTCGTATTCGAGCTGCCGCAGTTCCGGGTCTTCCAGTTCCTCCCACGTTCGCGGCGCGGCAACCCAAGGCCGCTCCCGACCACGCAGTGAGTATGGCGAGACTGTTGTCTTGGCGCCGTTGTTCTGGCTCCAGTCGATGAAGACCTTTCCGTCACGCTCAGAGCGTTTCATAGAGCTGATCACTAAATCGCGATGATCAGATTCAAGGGCCCGGGCGAGCTCGCGGGCTACCTCGGTGGCCTGCTCGGGCGTCTGCGAGCCATCCAGCGGTGCGTACAGGTGAATGCCCTTGCTGCCACTGGTCACCGGGACCGGGTCATGGCCGATGTCACGCAAGATGTCGCGGACGAGTTGTGCAATCCAAGCACACGTCGCAAGATCCACCCCTGGCCCAGGGTCAAGATCAAGAACAAGGCGATCAGGATTCTGCGGTTGCCCATCAGGCCCGAACCGCCATTGCGGCACATGGATCTCAAGAGCGGCCAGCTGGGCGAGCCAGGTAAGCGTCGCAAGATCATTGATCACCGGGTAATCGTTGTCATGATCTTTATGGGAGATGGTACGGCGCGGTACCCAATCCGGCGTACCTGCGGCTAAATCCTTGTTGAAGAAGACGGTAGGTCGTCGTCCTCCCTTGATCTCTGCCACACCGTCCGGCCAACGCTTTCGGGTCGCCGGACGGTCGCGGAGATGCGGCAGCATGGCCGGACCGACCTGTGCGTAATAGGACAAGACATCGGCTTTAGTAGTTTGGGTCTTGGGATAGAGCACCTTGTCCAGGTTGCTGAGCTTGATTGTGCGGCCATCGACAGTCACCACCTGGTCATGCGATGCCTTGGCCATAGAGCCAGTATCGACTTGTCAACGTAAACGCCGAAATGTACATACGCGGATTCCGACAGGACGGAATGGGTAGTAGACGAGTCATGAGGGCTATCTGGAAGGGAGCCATCACCTTTGGGCTGGTGAATGTGCCGATCAAGCTCTATTCGGCGACCGAAGACCACGACATCGGTCTCCACCAGGTCCACGATGCCGACGGCGGACGGATCCGCTATGAGCGCCGCTGTGAAGTCTGCGGCAAGGTGGTCGAATACGCCCACATCGACAAGGCGTATGCGGAGGGTAAGACCACTGTGGTGCTCAGCGATGAAGACCTCAAGTCACTCCCCGAGGAGCGCAGCCACGAGATCGAGGTTGTCGAATTCGTGCCGTCGGAACAGATCGATGAGATCATGTTCGACCGCAGTTATTTCTTGGAGCCGGACAAGGGTGCCAGCAAGCCGTATGCGCTGCTCCGCCGAGCGCTAGAGGAAACCGATCGGACAGCAATCGTCCAGTTCTCGCTCCGCCAGAAGACCCGGCTGGGGGCCCTGCGGTCCCGCGGGAAGGTTCTGATGCTGCAGTCGCTGCTATGGGACGACGAAGTACGGGAGGCTGACTTTCCAAGCCTCAAGGAGGACGTACGGGTAGCACCGCAGGAGCTGAAGATGGCCTCTTCGTTGATCGATAACATGGCCACTGACTTCAACCCTGACAAGTTCAGCGATGAGTACCAAGATCAGCTGCGGCAGCTGATCGCCGCCAAGCTCGAGAAGGGTGACGCCCTCGACACTGCTGCCACCTTTGGTGAGCAGGAGGAAGAGGCCGACCGTGGTGAGGTTGTCGATCTTCTCGAGGCACTGCGACGCAGCGTCGAGGAGAACCGCGCTGCCCGTAAGGGGACGGATACGCAGCCAGCTGCTAAGAAGGCGCCCATCAAGAAGGCCTCCGCTAAGACGGCAGCGAAGAAGTCTCCGGCTAAGAAGACGCCGGCGAAGAAAGCCCCCGCCAGAAAGGCGGGGGCCAAGAAGGGAACGACCGCAAAATCAGCCAAGAAGGCCAGTTAACCTCCCCAACTCGGGGGAGAACAGGTAGGAGGAAACATGGGTATCGGAGTTGGCATCGTCTTGATCGTGATCGGCGCGATCCTGCTGTTTGCGCTCAACGTCGACATGCCGTTCGTGTCAGACAACACGCTGGGCATCATCCTTATCGTGGCTGGTGCCTTGGCGCTCATTCTGGCGCTGGTAATGCAGGCGCAGCGCAGCAGGACGCGGCATGTCGAGGAGAAGCGCTACGACGGGTCGCCACCCGTCGTCTGAGACGCGCTGGACACGCACACCGTTAGCGCGCCGGGGGACACCTCGGCGCGCAAGGTGCGACAGTCACCGATCACATCACCGTCGAGTTGATAAGGGTCTGGGTGCCTGAGCCGCACTTCGACCTGACGGGCTTGCCACTGATCGACACGGTCATCGCGGCGTGGGCGCAGGGTGATCAATCGCAGCAACACGCGTAGCCAGTGAAGGGGACCCTGCGGTGAGGCTACGTACACATCAAGCCGGCCATCGTCGGGCCTGGCACCAGGGATTAAGGTGAGATTCCCGGCCAGCTTGCCGACATTGCCAATTGCGCAGATCATGGCGTACCGGTGCCGCGGACGATGATCATCAACGGTGATCCACATATGAATCGGCGTCCGCCCGAGCGCCTTCGCAGCCGCAACGAAGTACGCGCCGGCACCAATCGCATCCTTCAGGTCAGGGCTTGTCTCATCCATGATCATGGCATCCACTCCCAAGCCGGCGATGACCGCGAAGTGTTCACTCGGCACGTCGTCGACGGTGAGCTTGACCAAATCGACTTCCCTGGTGAATTGTCCGAATGCGACCGCGAGCGCCTCGGCCTCGGTCAGCGGGATATCAAGGTTGCGGGCTAGCAGGTTTCCGGTGCCGACCGGCACGATCGCCATGGGGATTCCTGACCCTGCGAGCCGGTCGGCAACGATACGGATGGTGCCGTCGCCTCCGGCGGCGATCACCCGGTCGACCTTCGCCGATACCACCTCCGTCGTTATCGCCGGGCCCGGATTTTCTTCCGGAGTTGCCAGCCAGATGGCATCGCTCCAGCCGGTTGTGACGGCCTGCTGCTTGATCGCATTACGAAGGTCTTCCGACACCTTGATCGGGTTGTAGACGACCGCGCAGCGCCGCTCCGAAGGCTCATTCACAGTCTCCGCTCCCTTCGGTTCGAGTGTGGCCTATCGATCAATGATCACCGTCCAAATACCCGACGGCGCCTGAAACTATCGCTCGGCATCCAGCCTGCCGGTCCATCCGACATACTGTCTGCGAAAAGTCACCCGACACGCGGCTTGGCGTCGCACGAGGGCAATGAGCCTGCCATCTACGATGGTCCCGGCCGGGACGGCAACGTCGAGGTATGACTCTTTCGGCCTTCCTATAAGCTTTTGCGCTCAGCGGAGAAATCTCATTCGTGGGGGAGAATCTCATGTCGGTGGAGGATGCGGCAGCGACCGTGTTCTCAGCCGATCATGATGCAGCGGCCGCGCTCCTCCATATGCGAGCGCAGGGTGTCAGCGCCCTCATGCAGCTCAAGCCGACCGGTCTGCCGGTGATCTTGCACTGGGGTGCAGATCTTGGTGATCTTGATGGCTTATCGGCCGAAGCATTGTTGGCTGCATTCGGTCCGACCAGCCTCGATCCACTGCCGTCGATGATGTCCTCGCTGGTGCCGGAATCTTCAGCCGGCTGGAATTCGCGCGCAGCACTTGCCGGATCCCATGACGGGCATACCTCCGCCGCCTGCTTCACCCGCAGTCACGCGCGGCTAATGAGTGACACACCAGTCGCACCCGGACTGACCGAGGTTGGTGCCGACACGGTGATCATCGAAGCAGAGGATCCGGTCAACGGACTGAGTCTTGATCTCGCCTTGCAGCTCACCGGGATTGGTCTGGTGCGTTGTCGCGCCGGCGTCATGAACAAGAACATCGCGGACTACCGGATGGAAGGGCTGGAGCTATTCCTGCCGGTCAGCGATCTCGCCACGCATCGAGTCGAGTTCGATGGGCCAGCGCTATCAACGGTGGCGTTGCGCTCGGGCTCGTGGTCTGTTGATCATGGAGTGTTTGATGATCGACCGGCCCACCTGGCCCTAGCCGAGGCGGGAACCGGGTTCCGTCGCGGGCAGGCGTGGCAGGTACACGTTGCCTTCAGCGGCTCGGTTCGGCATCGCGTGGAGCGTACTTCGTACGGCAGGACTTATCTGGGTGGCGGCGAGCTACTACAGGCTGGCGAGATTGTGCTGGGCATGGGTGAGGCCTATCACTCGCCATGGGTGGTGTGGGCCTGGGGCGATGGACTGGACGCCGCGGCAGCGCGCCTGCATCGGCATCTCCAACCAGAAGCGCCGCATGACAATCGAGTGATCTTCGATGCTGGCGCTCCTGCGTTTGCTCATCATGATCGTCAGGCGATGCTCAGCCTCGCCGAATATGCGGCAGCAGTCGGTGCCGAGACTTTCCTGCTCGACATCGACTGGTGCTCGCGTATGGGTCTAAATCCGTACGCCGATAGCGCCGGACGGGTAATGTTCGGATCCCCTGATGATCTTGACGGACTACTGGCCCGAATTCGTGATTTCGATCTTGAGATCGGATTTGCCGTCGAGCTGGAGTCGATTGCGGCCGACTCTGCGACGGCACGCGGCCATCCGGAGTGGCTGCTGACCGTAGAACGCGATGGCCTGACGTGGCAAGTGCTGGACCTCTCGGTACGACCCGCGATGGCCTCCGTCTGGGAACGATTGACTAAGTTGCTGGACCGCCACCATGTGTCCCTGCTGAGCTGCTCCATTACTCATGGTGCCCATCGGCCGGGAGCGACCGCGACGCAGCACACCAGCACACTGGCCGCGTACCGGCTACTCGATGCGCTGCGTGAGCGCTATCCGCAACTCACCATCCAGACCACCAGCCTCGACTTAGCGATGGCAGTACGCGCGGTCGGCGCTGATCTATCGGGCGACTCAACTGCACGGCACGCTGATTTTGCCGGCCTGGTGCAGCTGCTGCCGCCGGGACTGGTGTGGCAGCCGGCGCTCGACGAACCTGACGAGGCGACCTTTACGCCGTACCGGGCGGTCTCTTCTTTTTTCGGCAGGCTGGGTCTGGGTATTGATCTTCGCAAACAAGCACCCGGGAGTTTGCGTTCCCTTCATCGTTGGCTAGCGCTTTACAAGCGGTTTCGCTCGCTACTGCATTCCGGCACTACGGTGCGATCAGACGAGAGTGATCGAGGTTTCATTGCCCACGGCGTAGTTGCTGAGCATCGCGATGAGGCTGTCTTCGCCTTGGTTTGGCTGGAACGGGCGCTGGCCAGCCGGCGGGTCCGCATCGACGGGCTCGACCCGGCCACTTCCTACCGGATAGAGGTCATTGGTGCCCGTCCTGGTGAGGCTCAGACCGTGACACCCTCCTGGGCATCGGGCGCTCCGGTGCTGACCGGCCGGGCACTGGGCGCTGCCGGTATCCCGCTACCGCCGGCGCGCCGCGGCTCCGCCCTGTTGCTCCATCTAGAGGCAGTCGGCTAACCCCTTCATCCCCGATTCGCAACCTACGTTCACGTAGGTTGCAGTCGCTTTGCACAGGTTGCAACCTGTGCAGACCGTCAGAAACCTATGCAGAGCAAGTCCTCGAGAAGATGACAGTGCGCGCTGGCAGCGCCGCTTCGCTACTCCTCGAGAGCCTCCTCCGCTGCGGCCACCGCCTGTTCGGCTGAGAGTGCAGCCTGGCGCAGCTCTTGATAATGCTTCCGTGCGGCTCGCGCCTCGTCGCGCGCCTCCCGTTCGGCCGCCTCGGTCTGACGCAGCTGAGTACGCAGCGACTCGACCTGGTCGGCAAGATCATCGGCACGCTGTGTTGCCGCCTCTGCCTCCTCCTCCGCCGACTCAGCAGCCTGACGCGCCTCCGTCGCCAGCTCCCGTGCTTCGGATGCGGCCTTCTCAGCTTCCCGGCGCTGCTTGGCATCTCGCTTGGGCGCTGGTTGCGGCGCCTCGGCCTGCTTCTCCGGACGACTCGGAGCCTTGGTCGGCAGCGACGCTCCCAGCGCGGACGCAAGATCAGTTGGACCGAAACCGCCGTACGTCACGGCCTGGGTCAGGTGCCCGGCGCGTACCAGATCGGCAATCTCTGGGTCACCCAGTGCTGACTGCAAGGTCTGGCCGACTTCCTGCGATGCTCCATCCGGCGCCTCATACCCCTGCTGACGGCCCAGCTCGACCGCACGCCGTGCCAAAGCATCAACAGTCTTGCGACGCTCCGCAGACAGTTGGCGAAGTTCATCACCCGCCATCCGCTGCTGTGCCTGCTGAAGGGCGGCACCGAGCTCGAAGAGTGCGTTGATGTTGTCTGACTCCTCGCGAGCCAGCAGATTGATCAGCCACGCACTACGGGTTGGGCGCCGCAGCTTGCCGATTTGCGTGGCGATTTCGCGATTCCCCTCCTGCCTCGCCTCAGCGACGAGTTGCTGGCGCCGCTCGATGAAGTCATCGGGTGAGACGGCGTAGAGCTCGTCAGCAGCGGTATCGAGATCCACGGGAGGCGCTTAGGCGGAGGTCAGGACCACGGTGGGGGCGCGAAGTTGATGATCATATTGTCGATCAGCCGGGTGCCTCCGACGCGGGCCGCGACGACGAACGTGGCCGGTCCAACATGATCATCTGGCACCTCTGCGAATGTTGTGGCGTTGACAATGGTCGCGTAATCGAGTTCGAAGCAAGGCTCGGCCTCAGCTCGATCCAGCACTTCGTACGCCGCCGCTCGGGCCGATGGAACAGAGTTTTGGGTTGCCGCCTTCTCCAACGCGGCGGAGATGCTACGTGCCACAGCCCGTTCGGTCGCCGTGAGGAAGACGTTGCGGCTAGAGATCGCGAGTCCGTCGGGCTCTCGAACAATCGGTGCGGCGACGATCTCGACTGGGATGTTCAGGTCGGCCACCATTCGCTGGATACAGGCGAGCTGCTGGGCGTCCTTCTCGCCAAAGATTGCCATCTGTGGCCGAATGATGTTGAACAACTTCAGAACGACGGTGAGCACTCCATTGAAGTGGCCAGGACGGGACTGGCCTTCGAGCCCCGACCCAAGAGCGCCGGCGTCGAGAGTGACTTGCCGTCCGGGTGGGTAAAGGTCGGTGACGCTCGGCACTAAGACCACGTCAACGCCCTCCGCCTCGCAGACCTCAAGATCATCCTCGAGCGGCCGCGGATAACGCGCGTAGTCCTCACCAGGTCCAAACTGCAGCGGGTTGACGAAGATACTGACCGCGACCACTTCTCCAACTGATCTTGCAAGCTTGATCAGCGAACGGTGCCCCTGGTGCAAGGCACCCATCGTAGGAACGAAAGCCAGTCGGCGGGGAGCAGGTCTATCGAGACTAGGGCGGAAGGCCGCGTACTCGGCGACGCTCTTGGTGATCTTCATGACTTGGCCTCAATGGTAGGAATCGTCGAAGCAAACGTGTGTTGTTCGTCGGGGAAGATACCCATTCTGACCTCATCGACGTACGCGGCAGCCGCATCGCCGATGATCTTTGCCAAATTGGTGTACTGCTTGACGAAGCGCTGCATCCTGCCGCGTCTCAGCCCCAGCATGTCCTGCCACACCAGGACTTGTGCGTCGCAGTCTGGACCGGCGCCAATGCCGACGGTCGGGATGTCGAGCTCGGCGGTCACCTGTCGCGCGAGATCACCGGGAACCATCTCTAAAACCACCCCGAACGCTCCAGCATCTTCGACAGCGTGCGCGTCATCAAGCAGGCGCCGCGCGTCGTCGCCGCGGCCCTGGACTCGATAGCCCCCGAGCTGATGCTCGCTTTGTGGGGTGAAACCGATGTGGCCCATGACTGGGATGCCGGCGTCGGTGACCTTGCGGATTTGCGGGGCCACGCGCAACCCGCCTTCGAACTTCACCGCGTGACAGCCGCCCTGTTTCATGAATCGGATGGCGGTCTCAAGAGCCTGCGACGGGCCGTCCTCGTATGAGCCGAACGGCAGGTCGGCGATGACGAATGCTCGCGTGGTGGACTTCACCACGGCGCGGACCAGTGGCAGCAGCTCATCGACAGTGACCGGCAGGGTTGTTTCGTACCCATAGACGTTGTTGGCAGCGGAATCACCGACCAGCAACGCCCACACTCCCGCCTCGTCAAACAGTTCAGCGGTGTACTGGTCATAGCTGGTGAGCATGGCCCAGCGCTCATGTTGGCGCTTGGCATTGGAGAAGTCGGTGACGCGGATCCTGCGTACCGGAGCCGCCTGGCGGCCTGACTCAAAACCAGGACTGGATTCGGTCACTGCGACAGCCTCATTCTGAAGAAACTAACGCATGGCTCCCCACGGCGGGCGTCGTCCCGCAGAAGGGAATACATGGCTCTCACGACCCGGGCAACTACCCGAAAGTGGTCACAGTGGACACGCGTTTGTCAGGGTTTTTGCAACCACGTGCCAGAAGGCCTGCTCGACTGTGCAGCTGCTAGAGACGTGAAAGGACCAGTGAGGATCGGGTGCGGGAGACGCCCGGATGGTTACGGATGACGCCGAGCACTTTCTCAAAGTGCGTGGTGTCGGCCGCGCGAACGCGGAGGATGCCGTCTGCCTCGCCGGTCACGGTGTACGCCTCGGCTACTTCCGGGATGCTGCTGACCATTTCTCGCATTCGTTCCGGGGGCACCCGGCCCTCGCAGTAGACCTCGACGAAGGCCTCGATCGTCCAGCCCAGCGCCGCAGGCTCAACTTCGGCCGTAAAGCGCCGGATCACACCGTTATGGCGGAGCCGATCCACGCGGCGTTTAGTGGCTGCAGTAGACAACCCAATGTGATGCCCGAGCATGGCAAAGCTCTCGCGACCATGGTCTGTCAGGCGCGCAAGGATCTTGTGATCAATTTCGTCAAGACGCAATACAGTCTCCTCGCTTTCATTGATCACACTATCGGACTTGCGCCTCTTGGACCCTACCCTTCAAGGGTGACAACCACAGTGCTGAACAACGTTGGGCACCCCGTACGCCGTGCGAGGCTTCGGCACTATCTGATGTGTCCACCCACCTATTTCGATGTGGCTTATGCCATCAATCCGTGGATGGATCCGACCCGTCCCGTGGACCACATTCTTGCGCTCCGGCAGTGGTCGGGGCTGGTTGACGCTTATCGCGCCACAGGCCATAGCGTCGACCTGTTGAGGCCGCTGCCGGGAATGCCCGACATGGTCTTCGCCGCGAACGGCGCCACGGTGGTGGCCGGTCACACCCTCTCGGCTCGATTCGGTAATCCGCAGCGCGAGCCAGAGGCAGCGGTACACGCGGCATGGCATCAGCGCAATGGCATCCTGTACGGCGGCGGCGAAGTCCAGCAGCCGATTGCGGTCAATGAGGCCGAAGGTGATTTCGCCGTGCTGTCGAAGAGAATCCTCGCCGGCTACGGGTTCCGCACGACTCCTGCTGCTCATCGCGAGCTTGCTGCGCTGACGAACCGGGAGGTGATCAGCCTAGAGTTGGTCGACCCGCGGCTGTTCCACCTTGATCTTGCTCTGGCCGTCCTCGACGACGTACGCGACCACATCGCTTATTACCCGGAGGCCTTCAGTCAAGAGAGCCGTCGGTTGCTTGCTGGGCTATTTCCGGATGCTCTGCTTGCGAACGAGCACGACGCGTACGGCTTCGGCCTTAATGCGGTCAGTGATGGGCTGCATGTCTTCATCCCCTCCGGCACCCAGCAGCTGCGGGAGGACCTGGCAGCCGCTGGCTACTGGCCGATCTCGGTGGATCTCAGTGAGCTAATCAAAGGCGGCGGCAGCGTGAAGTGCTGCACTCAGGAGATCCGGCCGGCACCGATCACAGCACCAGTCGCTTCGCTCACCGATGACGTCTCCAGTCTCATCTCGCAGCACCCATCACAGGTAGGAGCATCATCGTGACCACCATGAACGACACCCTCACCCGTGCCAGCCAACTGCTGCGGGTTGAGGATGAGCACGTCGCGCACAACTACCATCCACTCGATGTTGTGGCCTCAGGCGGGTGGGGCGCCGTGCTCACTGACACCGAAGGCGTGCAGTATCTGGATTTCCTCGCGGCGTACTCAGCCAACAACTTCGGCCACCGGCATCCGAGCCTGATTGCTGCTGCCAAGGAGCAGCTCGATCGACTGACGTTGACCTCACGGGCCTTTCATCATGATCAATTGGCACCGTTTGCCGATGGCTTGGCAACCTTGATCGGCAAGGACATGGTGCTGCCGATGAACACCGGCGCTGAGGCCGTGGAATCTGGCATCAAGGTCGCCCGCAAGTGGGGGTACGAGGTCAAGGGTGTGCCAGACGGTCGGGCGGTGATCATTGTTGCCACCGGCAACTTCCATGGCCGGACTACCACGATCATCAGCTTCTCCGACGACCCGCTCGCGCATGATCATTTCGGGCCGTACACTCCGGGCTTCGTTGCTGTGCCGTACGGTGATCTTGATGCGCTTCGTGATGCAATGTCGGATGACGTAGTAGCCGTGCTGCTGGAGCCGATCCAAGGTGAGTCGGGCGTACGGATTCCGCCGCCCGGTTATCTGTCGGGAGTACGTGAGCTCACCAGCCAGCATGGCGTGCTGTTCATCGCGGACGAGATCCAGTCAGGACTTGGCCGGACCGGCCGTACGCTCGCCTGCGAGCATGAGAACGTCACCGCTGACGTCGTCCTACTGGGTAAGGCGCTTGGTGGTGGCATCGTGCCGGTCTCTGCGGTGGTTGCAGATCATGACGTGCTAGGGGTGCTACAACCCGGTCAGCATGGCAGCACCTTCGGAGGCAATCCGCTCGCCTGTGCCGTTGGCCTGGCGGTCGTACGACTGCTCGAGTCCGGTGATTATCAGGAGCGTGCGGCCAAGCTTGGCATACAGCTGCGGGAGCGGCTAGATCGCATGATCGGTGACGGTGTGGTCTCGGTCCGCTCGCGCGGATTGTGGGCAGGCGTGGACGTCGATCCCCGGCTCGGCACCGGGCGCGATGTCTGTGAGGCGCTGGCCCGGCGGCATGTGCTGGCCAAGGACACTCACGGCTCGACAATCCGCATTGCACCGCCTCTCGTGATCAGCCAAAGCCAGCTCGATCATGGCCTCGACCAGCTCGAGCTCGCATTGCAGGACCTGAGCTAGAGCCTGAAAGCATTGCAACCCCGTACGTCCTTCTCGTTTTTCCGCACAGGGCCACGAATGCAGGGGATTTCTGCGGATTCGGCGCTCGTACGCGACCTTGTGCGGAGAGACGACTTCCTTCGGCGGATCCGAAGAGCAGCCCGCATGGGCGCCTGTTCCATCCTCGTCCGCAAGGATGGGAGCCATGAGCGCACAGGATCCGGACGAGGATGCGCGGCGACTATCGGGGGAGGCCCTTCGGGAGGGCGACGCCACGGGCTGGTTCGAGCGGCTCTACG
>Ga0307413_10000129_pt1 | contig 19750 bp, 12 predicted proteins | sample DK1Ometagenome_3_FD_203714 | JGI IMG/M metagenome (GOLD analysis project Ga0307413, IMG submission 203714) | Maize rhizosphere microbial communities from greenhouse at UC Davis, California, United States - DK15-O-2 | ecosystem: Host-associated > Plants > Roots > Rhizosphere > Soil | place: USA... | reverse complement strand
CCGAGATGCCTCCGCCCCCGCCGCCACCGCCACCGCCGCCTCCGGCGACGCAAACCTGTCCGGACGGGTCGGTCATGCTGGCGAGCGAGACCTGCCCGCCGCCTCCGCCTCCGCCGCCACCGCCGCCGCCTCCGGCGACGCCTGAGCGGGGCTAGGTTTCAGCATCCAAACATCGGAGGGCCCGCATTCCGCGGGCCCTCCGATCACCCTCCCGCCGAGACGACGCTGAGCAATTGCGCGCGAAGGGCCTGGCCGTCCGCTTCGCTCAATTTCTTGCCACCGGTTCCGGTCAGATAGAAGACGTCGACCGCTCGTTCGCCATAGGTGGCGATATGGGCCGAGTGCAGTTCGTGCCCGGCGTCATGGATGACATGGGCCAGACGGGCGAGTAGCCCCGGCCGGTCGCGGGCATTCACCTCGACGACCGTCGTCCGGCTTGACGCCTTGTCCGATACCAGCACGCGCGGCGCCACCCGAAAGACTTGCTGCCGGCTGGGCAGCTGGTCGATTGCTGGAAGCGGTGGCTCGGAGTCGGCCCGAAGCGCCTTGTCGACCGCTGTTGCCAGCCGTTTCCTGAGGCGCGCATCCTCATAGGCCTTGCCCCTGGCGTCGGTAACCAACAGGTTGTCCAGCGCCATTCCGTCGCGCGTCGTGTGGATCCGCGCATCGACGATTGTGGCACCGGCGCCGCTCAGCGCTGCGGCGATTCGAAAGAACAAGCCCGGTCGATCCGGCGCGAAGACCGAGACGCGGGTCATGCCCGACACGGGGTCAGGCGCGGTTGCCACAGATGGTTCCGCGTCGCCGAAATGCGCCTCGGCGGCGGCCACCTGCAAGGCGTTGGCGTGCTGCCATTCCGACGGCTCGGCCAGCCAATAGCTGTCCGGCAACCGTCTCGTATGGGCGCGGATCGCCGAAGCCTTCCACGGCAGCGCTTCGGCCAGCTGCCGCTGCCGCGCCTGGACCTGCTCATGCCGGCCGCGCTGCTTGTGGCCGAGCCGAAGTCGCTCTTCTGCGGCATCGAACAAGGTCCTCAGCAGCTGCCGCTTCCAATCGTTCCAGGTTCCAGGACCGACCGCCCTGATATCGACCACCGTCAGCACCAGCAGCAGCCGCAAGCGCTCCGGGCTCTGAACAATGTGGACGAAGTCTTCGACCGTCTTCGGATCGGCCAGGTCACGTCGGAAGGCTGTGTTTGACAGCAGCAGATGATAGCGGACCAGCCACGCGACCGTTTCCGTCTCGGCCTCATCTAGTCCGAACCTCGGACAGAGATTGAGCGCCACTTCCGCCCCAAGCACGCTGTGGTCGCCGCCACGGCCCTTGGCGATGTCATGGAGCAGAACCGCGACGTAGAGCACCCGGCGCGACTCGATCTGCTTGAACAGTGCGGTCGACAACGGGTGGTCTTCGGCCAATTCTCCCCGTTCGATCCGCGATAGGAGGCCAATCGCCCGGATCGAATGCTCGTCGACGGTATAATGATGATACATGTCGAATTGCATCTGGGCGACGACGCGGCCGAAATCCGGAACAAAGCGGCCGAATACGCCGGTCTCGTTCATCCAGCGAAGTGCGGCGTCAGGATTGTTGCGTGCCGTCAGCACCTCGAGGAACAGGGCGTTGGCACGCCGATCATCGCGTACCTCGTCAACGAGCCTGGAATCGCGCGTCGCGGCCCGCATCGCATTGGGATGGATTTCCATACCCTCCCTCGCCGCCAGGACGAACAGCTCGATCAGGCGCGATGGGTCCGCGGCGAACCACCCGTCTTTGGGAATCGACAGCCTGCCTCGGTCGATCGTGAAGCCCTGCAAATGCTTCGGCCGGCGCCTGAACGTTGGCAGCGCGAAGCGCCGGCCCTTGTCGCCCATTTGCTGGTCGAGCTGGGCTAGGAATAGCCCGGTAAGGTCACCGACCGCCCTGGCGTTCAGGAAATAGAATTGCATGAAGCGCTCGACCGCGGATTTGCCCGGCCGGTCGGCGTAACGCATCGCCTCCGCAAGCTGCCGCTGCATGTCGAACCCGAGCCGTTCTTCGGCGCGTCCTGCCATGAGGTGCAGGTGGCACCGGACCGACCAGAAGAAGCGCTCGGCGCGCTCGAAACGCCGATATTCGGCAGAGCTGAACAATCCCTTGTCGACCAGCTCGGCCGGCCGCTCGACGCCGAACACATATTGGCCGATCCAATAGAGGGTATGAAGGTCGCGCAGGCCGCCCTTGCCGTCCTTGACGTTGGGCTCGACGACATAGCGGCTGTCGCCCATTCGCTCGTGTCGCGCATCGCGCTCAGCCAGCTTGGCGGCAACATAGTCGCGCGCCGTCCCGGCCACGATCTCCGACCGGAATCGGGCCATGGATTTGTCGTGAAGCTCCTCATCGCCCCAAATCCACCGCGCCTCGAGCAGCGCCGTACGCACCGTCATATCTTCCTTTGCAGCGGCGATCATTTGGTTGGGCGTGCGGACCGACTGCCCCACCTTCAGTTTCAGATCCCACAGCATGTAGAGCAGGGTCTCGATGACCTGCTCGCACCAGGGTGATCCTCGCTCCGGCACCAGGAACATCAAGTCGAGGTCGCTGTACGGCGCCATTTCGCCCCGGCCGGTTCCGCCCAGCCCGACGATCGACACCTTGCAAGTCGATCCCTTGGGGCGCGGGTGGATGCGCCCGGTTACCAGGTCATAGGCGAGTCTGACGATCTGGTCGGCAAGGAAACAATATGCGGCGGCGATCACCCGCCCGCGCCCCGGCTCGACCACAAACCGCCGCGCGATTTCCTGGCGTCCTCCCTCGATCGCCCGTCTAAGCAGCTCGATTGCCTCGTCGCGTAAGCTGCCATCCCCAATATTCTGCAATTCATCGGCAAGCGCGCGACGGTCGATGATGGCCCGCCTGTCGGGAATCAGCGCGAATCTGGGCGGCTGGCGCATCAGCCTTCGGCGGCGAGCCGCTTCAGCGCATAAAGCGCCTCCAGGGCCTCGCGCGGCGTCAGGGAATCCGGGTCGATCGCCGCGATTGCGTCGGCAAGCGGGTCCGACGCCGGCGCCTCGAGCTGCTGGTTGGCGAACAATGGCAGGTCGTCGAGTCCGGCGGCGATGCCACCAGTCGCGTCGCGACCCGCCTCCAACTTGGCGAGTACCGCCTTGGCCCGCGCCAGTACCAGCGGCGGCAGCCCGGCCAGCTTGGCAACGGCGATGCCGTAGCTCCGATCGGCCGGTCCCTCGCCCACCTCATGCAGAAGTACCAGATCGCCCTTCCATTCGCGGGCGCGGACATGATGCAGCGTCAAGGCCTCCAGCCGGTCCGCCAGCCGCGTCAATTCATGGTAGTGCGTGGCGAACAGAGTCCTGGCCCTGACTTCGTCATGCATCGCCTCGACCACCGCCCAGGCGATCGCCAATCCGTCGTAGGTCGAGGTACCGCGCCCGATCTCGTCAAGAATGACCAGGCTGCTGGGGGTGGCTTGGGCCAGGATTGCGGCGGTCTCGACCATTTCGACCATGAACGTCGAACGCCCCCGCGCCAGATTGTCGGCCGCCCCCACCCGGCTGAATAGTCGATCGACAACCCCGATTTTGGCGCGGGCGGCCGGGACGTAGCTGCCGGTCTGGGCAAGCAGCGCAGCGATGGCTACCTGCCTCAGGAACGTCGATTTCCCGCCCATGTTCGGCCCGGTGATCAGCCACAGCCGGTCGTCAGGCCCCAACGCGCAATCATTGGCGACGAACTGTTCGCCTTCCAGGCGAAGCGCATCCTCGACCACGGGATGACGCGCCGCCTCGAGTTCGATGCACGGCTGATCGGTAAGGTGGGGCAGGCACCAGCCGCCCTCGGCCGCGCGCGCGGCGTGGCTGGCGGCGACGTCAATCCGGGCAATGGCGTCGGCGGTGGCGGCGATGCGCGGAGCGGCCGCGACGGCCAATGCGGTCAATTCCTCGAAATGCGCTGCCTCGGCGGCCAGCGCATGGGCGCCCGCCTCGACCACCCGGCTCGCCTCGGCGTGGAGGTCGGGCGAATTGAACCGCACCACCCCAGCTAGGGTCTGGCGATGGTTGAAGCCACTGTCAGGCGCCATCAGCCGGTCGGCGTGCTTCGCGCTGACCTCGATGTGATAGCCGAGCACGGCATTGTGCCGGATCCTGAGGGTCGTCACTCCGGTCAGGTGCCGGTAGCGGGCCTCCAATGCGGCGATGGCCCGGCGGCCATCGGAAGAAGCGGCGCGCAATGCGTCGAGCGCGGCGTCATAGCCTTCGGCGATGTAGCCGCCTTTGCTGGCATCGAGCGCCGGCGAGTCGACCAAGGCGGCGGCGAACCTGTCGGTCAGCGCGGCATGACCGCCGAGATCGGGCAACAAGGATAAGAGCAAGTCCGGCCGATCCGACTGGCTCTCCAGCTCGGCCTTGAGTGCCGCGCTTGCCTGAAGCCCGTCGCGCAGCAGCGCGAGATCGCGCGGACTGCCGCGACCTGCCACCAGCCTGCCAAGCGCGCGGCCGACGTCCGGCATGGCCTTGAGGGCCTCAATGACCCTCGCCCGCCGGATCGGCTCCTCGTGCAGCCATTGCACCAGGGCCAGCCGGGACTCGATGGAGCGGATGTCGGTAAGCGGCGCGCTGAGATCGGCGGCAAGCAAGCGCCGGCCAGGCGCGGTGGAGCAGCGGTCGATGCAACCCAGCAGGCTGCCGGCCGCGCTTCCGGCCTGCGTGCGGCAAATTTCGAGGCTATCGCGGGTGGCGGAATCGATCGCCATATGACTTGCCCGGGCGATCCGCCGCGGCGCGGCGAGGAAGGCGACTGCGTCCTTTTGCGTCGCTTCGAGATAGGTGAGCAACCCGCCGGCGGCGGCCAGTTCGGCGCGGCCGGGCTTTCCGAATCCGTCGAGCGACGAGACGCCGAACTTGGCCTTCAGCGCTCGCTCCCCGGCGATGCTCTCGAAGCCGCCCCTGCCAGCGGACGTGGCAATGCCCGCCACCTTGTCAGCGGCGATGGTCTCGGCCGGCGACAGCCGGGCCAGCTCGGCCTGGAGCTCGCCGGGCCCACAGGCAACCAGTTCGAACCGACCAGTTGAAATGTCCGCCGCGGCGATCGCCCAGTCCCCACCGGCGTGACCCACCGCTGCCAGCCAGTTGGAGCTGCCGCTGTCGAGCAGCGTCTCTTCGGTCAGAGTCCCCGGTGTGACCAGGCGGACGATGGCCCGCTCGACCAGTGCTTTCGACCCTCGTGCCTTGCGCGCTTCGGCCGGGCTCTCGGTCTGCTCGGCAATGGCCACGCGGTGGCCGGCACGGATCAGTCTGGCCAAGTAGGATTCGGCCGCATGAACGGGGACGCCGCACATCGGCACCGGTTCTCCGCCGTCGGCCCCGCGCTTGGTCAGGGCGATGTCGAGGCAGGCGGCCGCCGCCTTTGCATCATCGAAGAACAGCTCAAAGAAATCGCCCATGCGGTAGAACAGCAGCGCATCGCCCGCCTCGGCCTTGAGGCGGTGATACTGCGCCATCATTGGCGTTTGCTTCGGGCTTGGATCGTCGGCGCGGGCCATTGGCCATTTGGTAGAGCGAATTGCCGGAAGGGGCGAGAGGAACTTAGGGTTGGCGTACCGCCACTGGCGCGGCCGCCGCAGGATGTGGTCGCTCTTCGAAATCGTGCCATCCGGCCGGACAGGCCTTGACCGGCTCGGGGTCCGCCACTCGCGTGTCGAGCACCCAGCAATCGTCGAAGATCGAGCAATAGCAGGCGCGCACCGCAACTTTCCATCGTTCGTCCTGCAGGCGATCCCAGATCGCGGCGTTGTCGGCCCGCCGTTCCAGCCGGATGAACTGGGTGGTCTCGCCGGGGCGAAGCACCACCTCTGGGTTGGAGCTCATGAACCGGGTCGGCTGGCCTGGCACGTCGCCACAACATGCCTGAAGGAATTGTCGCGGCGTCCGGATCGCCTTCCCGTCGTAGAGGAATTCGATCTGCTTCACTCGTGCCGGGCCCAGCCCGTCATTGCCGAGCTTGAACGAAATCTCGGTCTTGCCGTCGTCAGAGATATTGCTCGTCCCGTAAGAGACATAGGGCCAGGTTTCCGACTGCTGGATCTTTCGCGTCGCCTCGGCCTGGACGAAGGTCGCATAGGCGAGCGCGATCGAGATGACGAATGCCGGCACGGTGATCAGCACATGGCCGATCATCATCGCCGGCAGGAATTTCAGCCAGCGTTGGGCGATGGCATTATGCGATTCAGGAGGGGGCTCGGTCATGTCGCGACCGTAAGGGCTAACGCAGCAAGGTGGAATGCCCAACCGCAGGAGGACCTTGCCCTATCGTCACCGCCCCGCCTAAAGCCGCGCGACAGGAGAGAGAATGAGCGAGAGCAACGTCAAATTCACGCGCGACGAAGCGCTGGATTTTCACGCGCGCGGCCGGCCGGGCAAGATCGAGATCATCGCCTCGAAGCCGATGGCGACCCAACGCGACCTCAGCCTCGCTTACTCACCGGGGGTCGCCGTCCCGGTCGAGGCCATCGCCGAAGATCCCGGCAAAGCCTATGACCTTACCGCAAAGGGCAATCTCGTAGCCGTCATCTCCAACGGCACCGCGATCCTCGGGCTCGGCAACCTTGGCGCTCTGGCGTCAAAGCCGGTGATGGAAGGCAAGGCGGTGCTGTTCAAGCGCTTCGCCGACGTCGACTCGATCGACCTTGAGGTCGACACTACCGACGCGCGTCGGTTCATCGAGGCGGTCGAGCTGCTCGAGCCGAGCTTCGGCGGGATCAACCTGGAAGACATTGCCGCGCCTGACTGCTTCATCATCGAGCAAGCGCTCAAGGAGCGGATGAACATACCGGTGTTTCATGACGACCAGCATGGCACCGCGATCATCACCGCCGCCGGCCTGATCAATGCCTGCTACCTTACAAAGCGCCAGTTCAAGGACATCCGTGTGGTCGTCAACGGCGCCGGCGCCGCGGCGATTGCCTGCACCGAGCTGATCAAGGCGATGGGCGTTCCGCACGACCATGTCATCATGTGCGACCGCAAGGGCCCGCTCTATCCCGAGCGGGGCGACATGGACCAGTTCAAGTCGGCCCATGCAGTGCCGACCGAGGCGAGGTCGCTCAAGGAGGCGCTGATCGGTGCGGACGTATTCCTCGGCCTGTCCGCCGCCGGCGCCCTCAAGCCCGACATGGTCGAGGCAATGGCCGAGCAGCCGATCATCTTCGCCATGGCCAACCCCGATCCGGAGATCCTGCCCGAGGACGCCAAGAAGGTCCGGCCCGACGCGATCATCGCCACCGGCCGCTCCGACTATCCCAACCAGGTCAACAATGTGCTCGGCTTCCCATTCATCTTCCGCGGCGCGCTGGACGTCAGGGCGACGGGCATCAACGAAGAGATGAAGATCGCCGCCGCTCAGGCCTTGGCCGGGCTGGCCCGTGAAGCGGTGCCGGAGGAGGTGGCTGCTGCCTATGGCGGGATCAGCCACAGCTTCGGCCCGGAATATATCATCCCAGCGCCATTCGACCCGCGGCTGATCGAGATTATCCCGTGCGCGGTTGCCGAGGCCGCGGTAAAGAGCGGGGTCGCCCAGCGCCCCATCGCCGACATGGCAGCCTATCGCCAGCAGCTCCGGGCGAGGCTCAACCCGACCTCCTCGATCCTCAGCCTCGCTTATGAAGCCGCCCGGTCCAACCCCAAGCGCGTCCTGTTCGCCGAAGGCGAAGAGGAGAATGTCCTGCGCGCCGCGATCGCGTTCCGCGAAGGCGGTTATGGCACGCCGGTGCTGGTCGGGCGCGAGGATGTCTATGACAAGCTCGCTGCGCTCGGAGTCGACGATCCGCTGACCTATGAGGTGCTGAACAGCCGCAATTCGCCGCTGGTCGGCCGCGCCGTCGACTTCATCTACGCCAAGCACCAGCGCCACGGAATGTTGCGGCGTGCGGTCGAACGGATGGTCAACCAGGATCGCAACACCTTCGCAGCAGCCATGCTGGCGCTCGGCGAAGGCGACGCGATGATCACCGGCACGACCCGCCCGTTTAGCGAGTCGCTCCGTCAGGTTCGATGGGTGATCGACGATGAGACTTGCGCGACGCCGTTCGGCATTCACGTCGTATCAGCGCGCGGCCGGACGGTGATGATTGCCGACACGGCGGTGACCGAGCGGCCGAGCGCGGAGCAATATGCGGCAATCGCGATGCGCTCGGCCTCGTTCGCCCGCCGCATGGGCCAGGAGCCGCGCGTCGCCTTCATCAGCTACACCACCTTCGGCAACCCGCCGGGCCGCCACATCGAGGAGTTGCGCGATGCGGTGAAGCTGCTCGACTCGCTTGAGACCGATTTCGAATATGAAGGCGAAATGGGCCCCGACGTGGCGCTCAACCATGAGATGCAGGCCAAATATTATCCGTTCACGCGGCTCACCGGCCCGGCCAATATCCTGGTCATGCCGGGGCTGCAGTCGGCCAACATCAGTTCAAAGCTGATCCGGGCGCTTGGAGGCGAAATTGCGCTTGGGCCATATCTGATGGGAATGAGCCTGCCGGTGCAGATCGCTCCGATGAGCGCAACCGCGTCCGATCTGGTTACGCTGGCGGTACTGGCCGGCGGCGGCGCCGACGCGATCCGTCGGGCGCCCGAGCGCAACGCCTAGATTCGTTCGACCTGGCTGACGCCGTCGGCAGCACGGAGCGCGGCGATGAGGCCGTGCAGATGCGCCAGGTCGTGAACCTCGACGTCGACATGGAAGGTGTGGAAGCTGCCGTCGCGGTGAGCCAGCACCAGGTTGACGATGTTGGCGCCCTTGGCGCCGAGGATGCTCGCCATCTCGCCCAGCGCGCCGGCAACGTCGCGCAGGATGATCATCAGCCGCGCCGCGCCGCCGTCCGACCCTTCGCCCCAGGCGAGGTCAAGCCAGTCGGCATCGATTCCGCTCGCCAGCTTGTCGCAGCCGATGACATGAACCTCGATGCCCTCGTCCTCACGGCGCAGGCCGACGATGCGGTCGCCGGGGATCGGGTGACAGCAAGAGGCCAGGTCATAGGCAACGCCGGGTGTCAGCCCCTTGATCGAAATGGCCGTGCGCTGTCCGAGCGGGCGCGGCGCGACATCCCCGCCGGCCGATCCCGGCATCAACGCTTCCATCAACTCGATGTCGGAGATTGAGCGGCGCGCGATCTTGATCATCAGGGCATCATCGTCCTCGGTCTTGAGAGTCTTGAGGGCGCGTTTCAGGGCGTCGGATGCAAGCGGCGCCGGCAGCCGGGCGACGATCTCGTCGTAGATCTTGCGGCCGAGCTCGATGGTCTCGTCGCGCTCCTTGTGGCGGACGAAGCGGCGGATTCCTGCACGTGCCTTGCCGGTGACGACGAAGCGCAGCCAACTGGGCTGCGGGTGCTGCGCCTGGGAGGCGAGGATTTCGACCTGGTCGCCATTTTCCAGGATGGTCCGCAACGGCACGACCCGCCCGTTGACCTTGGCGCCGACGGTCTGGTCTCCGAGGTCGGTATGCACTGCGTAGGCGAAATCGACCGGAGTGGCGCCCTTCGGCAGCTGGATCAGCTCGCCGCGCGGGGTGAAGGCGAAGATGCGATCCTGGTACATCGCCATCCGGGTATGCTCGAGCAGCTCCTCGGGGCTGCCGGCATGGTCCAGGATTTCGACCAGGTCGGAAATCCACGGAATCCGCACTTCTTCGGCCGGGCTTTTTTCTTTGTAGGCCCAGTGGGCGGCAAGTCCGCGCTCGGCCTGAGCGTGCATCGCCTTGTCGCGAATCTGGATTTCGATGCGCGACTTGGAGTCGTGGATGACGGTGGTGTGGAGCGAGCGGTAGCCGTTGCGCTTCGGGGTTGAAATATAATCCTTGAACCGGCCGGGGACCATCGGCCAGCGCTGGTGGATCAGGCCCATGGCCTGATAGCATTGGTCCGGATCGTCGACGATCACCCGGAATGCCATCACGTCCGATAGTTGCTCGAAGCTGATGTGCCGCTCGGCCATTTTCTTCCAGATCGAGAAGGGATGCTTTTCGCGGCCGGTAACCTCGGCCTCGAGGCCATGGTCGCTGAGGTAGAGCTGGAGGCCCAGGCCGATCCGGTTGACCAGGTCGCCGCCCTGCTCGTGAAGCTGCTTCAGCCGCCGGGTAATGGAGGCATAGGCGTCGGGCTCCAACTGGCGGAAGGCCAGGCCCTGCATCTCATTCATGATTTCGTACATGCCGATCCGCTCTGCGAGCGGGGCATAGATATCCATCGTCTCCTTCGCGATCCGTCGGCGCTTATCCTCGGACTTGATGTGGTGGAGGGTCCGCATGTTGTGCAGCCGGTCGGCCAGTTTCACCAGCAGCACGCGGATGTCGTCGCTGAGCGCGAGCAGGAACTTGCGGAGATTTTCCGCCGCCCGCTCATTTTCCGACTGGGCTTCGATTTTCGACAGCTTGGTCACGCCGTCGACCAACCGTGCGACGTTCGTCCCGAACAATTTCTCGATCTGCTCGGGCGTGGCGACCGTGTCCTCGATCGTGTCGTGAAGGATGGCAGTGACGATCGTCTCGTCATCGAGCTTGAGGTCGGTCAGGATGCCCGCGACTTCGATCGGGTGTGAGAAATAAGGGTCGCCCGATGCTCGCACCTGGGCGCCATGCGCTTTCATCGAGAAGACATAGGCGCGGTTGATCAGCGCCTCGTCGGCGTCGGGATCATAGGCCCGGATCTTCTCGACCAGCTCATACTGTCTCAGCACAGGCCTAATGTGGGGGAGCGAGGGGCTTGTTCGCAAGCGCGAAAAAAGGGCCGACTAATTCGTCCATGGCACGGACGGATTAATCGGCCCTCCGGCCCGGCTTTGCCGAACCGGTGGGTGAGCCGAGCGCGTGCGGCACGGCTCGGGGAGCTAGTTGACCTTGGCAAGCTGGGCCGCGGAGCCTTCCTTGGCGGAGCTGTTGCACTTGGCAAGCTGCTCGGCCGACAGCGTCTGGCCGTTGGCAGCGAAGCTTTCCAGGGGCCCGGCGCGCTTCGCCAGGTCCTGGCATAGGATCAGGGGACGGCTGGCCTCGGTGGTGCCGCGGTACGTGTCACCGTCCCGGGCCCAACTGATGTCCTTGCCGATGATCTTGGCGGCCGCCGGAGGAGCGACCGGCTTGGCCGTATAGTTGGCGGCAGCGGCCGGAGCGGCGAGAAAGCCTGCAGCGGCGATGAGGGCGACGGCGCGATTCATGTTTGGCCTCAGGGATTTGCGTTTCAGGATGAAACTATTTAGCAGTTTCACGTTGCATCTTGCAACTGTTATTTTGCGTCCAATCGTGCATAAGTGGGGGTTGGGAGAGATCGTAAATTGAATCGACATCTGGCCATTAAGGCCGAACCGGACATTGAAGCCTTCAAGGCAGCGGCCCTCCGTTGTCCGTTACCGCCGGCGGTCGAGCTGATCGGTGAGAAATGGGCATTCCTGATCCTGCGAGGTGCACTGAACGGGCTTGAGCATTTCGAGCAGTTCCAGGCCGGGCTCGGCATCGCCCGCAACATATTGTCCAATCGGCTGGCCAAACTAGTCGACGGTGGAATCCTCGAGCGCAACGCCGATTCGGCCGACCGCCGCAAGGTCATCTATTCGCTCAGCCCCAAGGGCGAAGCCCTGCTTCCAGTCGTGCTGGCGCTGCGCCAATGGGGCGAAGACTGGGGCCATGGTTGCCAGGAAATGCACCTGGCCGACAAGCGCGATGCCATGCCGGTTCGGCGGATTTGCGTCCAGGCTCACGACGGCCGCGAGTTGAAGCTCGGGGACATGATGTGGGTCAACAAGGCAAGCGGCGCCAGCTTCAAGCACGGCGACAAATTCGAATAAAAAAGGGCGGCTCGGAGCCGCCCTCTTCAAATCAACGCTGGTCTGCGATCATTCGTAGTCGCCGCCGCTCGGCGTCGGGCGCGGCGGGGCTGCCGCGGTCAGGCGCAGCGCCTCGGCCGATTCGCTGAGGCTCGCCAGTTCGTCGGTCTCGTCATCCTCGTCGATACGGACGCGCTGCAGATTGCCGACGATCGCTTCCTCGAGATGCTTCGGCTTGACCGTGGTCTCGGCGATCTCGCGCAGGGCGACGACCGGGTTCTTGTCGCGGTCGCGGTCGATCGTCAAATCGGCGCCGCCCGAGATCTGCCGGGCGCGCTGCGCCGCCATCAACACCAGGTCGAACCGGTTGGGAACCTTGTCGACACAATCTTCGACCGTCACGCGCGCCATTGTCGCTTCGCCTTGCTCAAAATCCGTGGAAGGGCCGCGAGATAGGGAGAAGCCCCTCCGAAGTCAATGAAATCGCGCCTTGCCCGCCGCCCGCCGCCTGTCCAGATAGGCGGGGATGCCACAACAATCCTCTTCAAACAGCGAGCGCAGTCTCGAGGTCGACGGCAATCGCCTGACCCTGCTGACCGACGGGCCCGAGCGTCTGGCGGCACTTATCAAGCTGATCGATGACGCCAGGCGATCGGTCCGGCTGCTCTATTACATCTACAAGGACGACGAGGCCGGGACGCTGATTTACCTCGCGATGGAGCGGGCTCTTGAACGCGGTGTCGAAGTATCGCTGCTGATCGACAGCTTCGGCGCATACACGCCGGACGAATATTTCTCGCCATTAGTTGCCAAGGGCCTGTCTTACGGCCGCTTTCACCCGACGTTCGGCCGCCGCTACCTGATCCGCAATCACCAGAAGCTGGCCATGGCCGACGAGCGGATCGTCATGATCGGCGGGTTCAACATCGAGGATAGCTATTTTGGCTCGGCAGAGGACGGCGCGTGGCGGGATCTTGGTCTGCTGGTCGAGGGACCGGCCGTTGCCCGCCTCGCCCGCTACTACGAAGCCTTGGCGGAATGGACCCACGACCGAAGCGGCAAGATTCGAACGCTCAACGGGATCATTCACCGCTTCAATGAAAATCATGGCGCGCTGCAATGGACATTCGGCGGGCCGACCCGCGGCCTGTCGCCCTGGGCGCGCGCTACCTCTCGCGACCTGCTATCGAGCAAGGACGTCGGGATGATCGAGGCCTATTTCGCGCCGACCTGGGCCATCCTCCGGCGCATCGGCCGGGTCGGCCGCAAAGGGAGGGCGCGGATCATCACGGCCGCCAAGTCGGACAATCATGCGACCATCGCAGCGGCCCGCTATACCTATAAGAACCTGCTTCGCCGCGGGGTCGAAATTTACGAGTATCTGCCGACCAAGCTCCACACCAAGCTGGTGGTGCTCGACGATATCATCCACATCGGGTCGTCCAACCTCGACATTCGTGGCCTCTATCTGAACCTCGAAATGATGCTTCGAATCGACGATGCCGCCTTTGCAGGGATGATGCGGGGCTACTTTGAACAGGAGGTGGCGCAAAGCCTGCCGATCACTGCCGAGCTGCACCGGAAGCGGTCGGGGTGGTTGACCCGGCTCATCCAGGCGCTGAGCTTCTTCCTGGTGACGACCGCCGATTATACCATCACCCGGCGGCTGAATCTCGGCAGGTTCTAGTCCCGCTCGCGATAGGCCCAGAATAAGGTGGCGGGCGGCACGTTGATCAGCTCGAAGCCGCGGTCGATCCGCTCGAAATGCGGTGCGATGAAATCCCGCACCTTGGGGCTGAACTGATAGACCAGGAAGGCGCCGCCGTGTCGGATGGCACGGCTTGTCGCCGCCCCGATCTTCTCGCCCACGCCAGGCGGCAGTGTCGAGAAAGGCAGGCCCGACAGGATATAATCGGCATGGTCGAAGCCGTGTTCGGCGATGATCTTTTCGACGTCGGCGGCAGATCCATGGACGGCGATGAACCGGTCGTCGTCGATGTCGCCGTTGAGGTAATCGATGAAGTCGGAGTTGGTGTCGATCACGATCAGCTTGGCGTCCGGTCCCAGCCGCTCGAGGATCGGCCGGGTGAAGGTTCCGACGCCCGGGCCATATTCGACGAACAGCCGCGTGTTCGCCCAATCGACCGGCTTCAGCATCTTCTGGATCAGGATTTTGCTCGACGGGATGATCGAGCCGACCATTACCGGATGCTTCAGAAACCCTTGCAAAAATTGCCAGCGAGGACTCCTCCGGCCGCGGCCTGCCCGAAGGCCGTGGCGGCGCTTGCCATTCAGCTGATGGGCTCGCGTGGCGTTCAAGATGGGCTCCCTATAGTTCGATCAAACGCGCAGGCGTTCGCAAATCGCCAAGCGCTTGGCAAGGCAAATGGGTGGCTTCCGCAAGCAGTCCCGCCGCCCTAAGTGCGATAAGATGCAGCTTTTGCCGGACAGGCCGCGAGTAGCGGGAAGCGCACTCACCACCTCCCACTTCCTCCTGCTCTATGCCGCCATGCTGGTCGCCGCGGCTGGCAATACGGCCCTGCAGTCGGTCATGCCGGCGATCGGCCGCGAGATCGGCATCAGCGATTTTTGGGTGACCGTTTCCTACACCTGGTCTGCGATCCTCTGGGTAACGCTTGCGCCCTTGTGGGCTCGCCAGAGTGACAAGCACGGGCGCAAGGCTTTGACCCTGGTCGGCGTCGGAGGCTTCATCGCCTCGATGATCCTGTGCGGGCTCGTGCTGTTCGCCGGACTCAATGGATTGCTGGCCGGCGGCCTCACCTTTGTGGCCTTCGGCCTTTTTCGCGCCATCTACGGTTCGCTCGGCTCCGCCACCCCCAGCGCCACCCAGGCTTATCTGGCGTCACGCACCCGGCGCTCGGCTCGGGTAGAGGCGTTGTCAGCCCTGTCGAGCAGCTTCAGCCTTGGGACGATCGTGGGCCCGGCGATGGCACCCTTGTTCGTGCTGCCCGTTGTCGGCCTGGCCGGCCCATTGTTTGCCTTCGCAGTGGTCGGAATCATCGTTTTCATGGCGATCTTCCTGGGACTTCCCGACGATACCAAGCCTCGCCACGGGCGACGAAGCGGCCACGGCGCGGCGATGAGCTACCCCTCTCTGGCCAGCGCCCCGACCGGCGCCAGCGTCATCGCGGCCACCCGGCCCAAGGGCAAGCCGCTGAAATGGAACGATCAGCGCATCCGACGGTGGATCCTGGCGGGCGTCGTTTCCGGCCACGCCCAAGCCGCAACCCTCGCCTGCATCGGCTTTTTCGTCATCGACCGGCTGCAGCTTCAGCCGCACGGCTCGGAGAAGGCGATTTCGATCGTGATGATGGCCGGTGCGGCGGGCACGCTCGCCGCGCAATGGGGCCTGATCCCGCGGCTGAGGCTCAGCCCGCGCCCGCTGATCCTGTGGGGGTCGATGATCGCTGCTGCCGGCATGGCTGTGACGATGGTCGCCGGCGACTTGTATGGAATCGTGCTCGGGTTCGGTCTCAGCAGCCTCGGCTTCGGCTTCACCCGGCCTGGTTTTACCGCCGGCGCCAGCCTGGCGGTTCCGCTATCCGACCAAGGCGGCGTGGCCGGCGTTGTGACCGCGGCCAACGGCTCTGCCTACGTCCTCGCTCCAGGGCTCGGAATGTTGCTTTACGGCGCCGACCCCCGCTGGCCGTTCGTGGCCAGTATAGCGTTGCTGCTTGGACTGGTCCTATGGAGCCGCGGGCGGCTCACCTGAGCCCGCCCCGCCCTTGCCGGGGCCGCGCGGCCTCAGCATTCCCGGCAGCACGAAACCGATTCCTCCGACCGGCCTGACAGCGTCCGACTTCAAAGTCTCCTGGATCTTGGCATAGTCCGACAGCATCTCCTCGGTAACCGACGCACGGGTCTCGATCAGGGCCTTCTCGAAATCCTCCATCGTGACTTGGGCGCTGTCGAGCCCTCGCCGCAGCGCGGTGAGGCCCGCCCGGCGCACGAGATCCTCCAGGTCGGCGCCGGTAAAGCGCTCCGTCCGCCGCGCCAGCGACTCCAGGTCGACATCCTTGGCCAGCGGCATGTCCTTGGTATGGATCGCCAGGATTCGCCGTCGTCCCGCCGTATCCGGAGTGCCGACATAGATCAGCTCGTCGAACCGCCCGGGCCGGAGCAGAGCGGGGTCGATCAGGTTCGGCCGGTTGGTCGCGCCGATCAGCACGACATTGTTGAGCTCCTCGAGACCATCCATCTCGGCGAGGATGGTGTTGACCACCCGCTCGGTGACCTGCGGCTCGCCCATGCCGCCGCCCCGCGCGGGAACCAGGCTGTCGAGCTCGTCGATGAAGATCACCGTCGGCGCGACCTGCCGGGCTCGGGCGAACAGGCGCGCGATCTGCTGCTCGCTCTCGCCATACCATTTGGAGAGGAGGTCGCTCGACTTTGTGGCAATGAAATTGGCCTCGCTCTCCCGCGCCGTGGCCTTGGCGAGCAGCGTCTTGCCGGTACCCGGTGGGCCGTAGAGGAGAAAGCCCTTGGCCGGGCGAATGCCGATCCGGCGGAACGCTTCGGGATGCTTGAGCGGAAGCTCGACGCCCTCACGCAGCTTGTCGCGCGCCTCGTCGAGCCCGCCGACATCGTCCCAGCCGATATTCGGCACCTGCACCATCACTTCGCGCATTGCCGACGGCTGGACCCGCTTCAGTGCATTGTCGAAGTCGCTCGCCTCGACCGACAGCGCATCCAGCACCTCGGTCGGAATCGTCTCCTCGGCCAGGTTGAGCTTGGGCATGATGCGCCGCACCGCCTCCAACGCCGCCTCGCGAGTCAGTGCCGCCAAGTCGGCGCCGACGAAGCCGTAGGTCCGCCGTGCCAGCTCATCCAGCTTGACCCCGTCGGCGAGCGGCATGCCGCGCGTGTGGATTCCGAGGATCTCGCGTCGTCCGCGCTCGTCGGGCACACCGATGACGATCTCCCGGTCGAACCGGCCGGGACGGCGCAGCGCCTCGTCGATCGCCTCGGGCCGGTTGGTGGCGGCGATCACCACCAGATTCTGCCGCGGCTCGAGCCCATCCATCAGGGTCAGCAGCTGGGCGACCAGCCGCTTCTCCGCCTCGCCGGTAACCTGGCCGCGCTTGGGGGCAATCGAATCGATCTCGTCGATGAAGATGATCGAAGGGGCAGCCTTGGCCGCTTCCTCGAAAATCTCCCGAAGCCGCTTCTCCGATTCGCCATAGGCGGAGCCCATGATCTCCGGCCCGGCAATATGGAAGAATTGCGCATCGCTCTCGTTGGCCACGGCGCGTGCCAGCCGGGTCTTGCCGGTGCCGGGCGGGCCATGGAGCAGCACGCCTTTTGGCGGATCGACGCCCAGCCGCTGGAACAGTTCGGGGTGGCGCAGTGGCAATTCGACCATCTCACGCAGCGCGTCGATCGTGTCGTTCATCCCGCCTAGATCGTCATAGGTAACGTCGGCGCGCCGCTCGCCGTCCTTCTTGTCGGTGAACTCGGGCAGCAGTTCGACCTGGGTGCTGGCGTCGATGTGGACGATGCCCTTGGGCACCGTCGAAATGACCGTGAGCCTTACCTCCTGAAGCGCGAAGGCCGGCGCGTTGAGCAGCTGGCGGATATGGTCGGGCATGTCGGCGTTAACCCGCTGGTGCCCGGAAGTGGCGACCGTATCGCCTTCGCAGAAGGGTCGGCCGGCGAAGCTTCGCTTGAGCGCCTGCGACGAGCCGTGGAGCCGGACATTGTTCTGGGCGGGCGCGAAGACGACCTTGGTGGCGGGCTTGGAGCTGGCCTTGCGCACTTCGACATAGTCGCTCGAGCCGACGCCGGCATTGGCGCGCTGCAGACCGTCGAGCCGGATGATGTCGAGTCCCGCGTCCTCGTTGTAGGGGCCCAGCGCTCGCGCCGCCGTGGCGCGCTTGCCGACGATCTCCACCACATCACCTTCGGTCAGGCCAAGCTCTTTCATCAGCTTGACCGGCAGGCGCGCTACGCCCTGGCCGCTGTCGATCGGGGGCAGGTGGGCGACCTGAACGCGCCGGACCAGAGTATCAACCGTCGCCATCTAAAACCTCTTCACTGTGCCTGACAGGCCCCTCGACGCGCCATAGGAACGGCGGCAGGGCAATGAGGTTCAATCTGGCGGCGAAACGAGCAGAAAAAAAGGCCGGGCGTCGCCGCCCGGCCAGGATCAGGAGAGGATGCCTTCGAAAAGGCATGATTCTTTTCGCACCGCACAATCGTCTTCGCAAGTGCAAAAATACGATACTCTCGTGAATAGGTATGCAATCGGTTACATCCGCAGTTTTGAGCCAGTTATCGCATGTGCGAAATCGCCCTTCGGGAGCGTCATTTCTTTTGTCGCGGCAGGGACGGCATGGTGGAGATTCGACCCCATTGAGACCCTCTGGTGGCGCGCTGGTCTTGCACTGCGGTAAATGCTAAATGAACCGGCAGTTGGGGGCTGTTGCCACTATGGAACGCCGTCTTTCCGCGATCATGGCTGCCGATGTAGTTGGTTACAGCCGGCTGATGGGCGCGAACGAGGTCGCCACGCTGACCAGCTTCAAGGCACATCGCGCCGAGTTGCTCGACCCGGCAATCGCCGCGCATCAGGGCAGGATCGTCAAGCTCACCGGCGACGGACTGCTTGCCGAATTCCCGAGCGTAGTCAACGCGGTCGACTGCGCCGCCGAGGTCCAGCGGGAAATGCGCCGCCGCAATCACGACGTCGCCGAGGACCGCCGGATCGAGTTCCGTATAGGCGTCAACCTGGGCGACGTGATCGTCGACGACGACGACCTCTATGGCGACGGCGTCAATGTCGCGGCGCGCCTCGAAACCGTGGCCAGGCCCGGCGGAGTCGCCGTGTCCCAATCGGTCCGCGACAATGTCGGGAACCGGCTCGACCTGGAGTTCGAGGACATTGGCGACCAGCAGCTCAAGAACATCGAATTTCCGGTGCGCGTCTACAACGTGATCCTCGGCAACGCTCCCAGCAAAGCGAGCGGCGAGCGCGCAGTCTCGGAGCCGGACAAGCCGTCGATCGCCGTCCTGCCGTTCAACAATATGAGCGGCGATCCGGAACAGGAATATTTCTCCGACGGCATTACCGAAGATATCATCACCGACCTCAGCAAGGTCTCGGGCCTGTTCGTGGTCGGGCGGAATACCAGCTTTGGCTACAAGGGAATGTCTCCCCAGCTCCAGCAGGTAGCGTCCGACCTGGGGGTCAAATGCATTCTCGAAGGAAGCGTGCGCAAGGCCGGCGGGCGAGTCAGGGTCAATGCCCAGCTCATTGACGGTGCGAGCGGCGGCCATCTCTGGGCCGACCGCTACGACCGCGACCTGACGGACATCTTCGCGATCCAGGACGAGATCACCCATTCGATCGTCGAGCAGCTCAAGATCCGGCTGCTGCCCAAGGAAAGAAAAGCGATCGCCCTGGCCCCGACGGCCAATGTCGAGGCCTACACCTACTACCTCAAGGCCCGTCAGTTCTTCCACAATTGGACGCGCAACTCGACACAGCTTGCGCGGCGCATGTTCGCCAAGGCGGTGGAGATCGACCCGCTTTACGCCAAGGCCTATGCCGGGCTGGCCAACTGCGATTATCGCCTCGATGGCTGGTACAATGTGCCGCCGCCTGCGGACATTCTCGAAACGGCGGGGAAAGCGCTGGCACTCGATCCGGAGCTTGCCGAAGCGCATGCCGCGAGAGGCGCTGCGCTTGCCAATTCCGGCCAGCGGGCGGAGGCTCGCGAAGCATTCGAGCGCGCGCTGCAGCTCGACTCCAACAATTTTGATGCCTGCCTCGAATTCGCTCGTTTCTGCGTCGCCGAAGGCGATCTCGATCGGGCCATCGAACTGTTCATCCGGGCCGTGGAAGCTCAGCCGGACGACCCGCAGGCCGCATTGCTGGTGCACAGCCTGCTGGAAAAGCTGGGTCGCCCCGAGGAAGCCGAGAAATATCG
>Ga0307413_10000128_pt1 | contig 19807 bp, 21 predicted proteins | sample DK1Ometagenome_3_FD_203714 | JGI IMG/M metagenome (GOLD analysis project Ga0307413, IMG submission 203714) | Maize rhizosphere microbial communities from greenhouse at UC Davis, California, United States - DK15-O-2 | ecosystem: Host-associated > Plants > Roots > Rhizosphere > Soil | place: USA... | reverse complement strand
GAGTCCGCCGGCGCCCTCGCGCGAGGCGGCGTCCTGCAGCGCGCCGACGACGGCGAAGTGCTGCGACAGGCCGAGGTAGTCGTTGCCGCAGAAATTCAGCAGGCGCCGGCCATCGACCTCGCAATGGGCGCCTTCGCGGTGCTCGACCACGCGGCGGACGCGGCGCCGCGAAGCGGCCTCGCGCAACCCGCGAGCGGTCTGGATCCGCTCACGCCAGGACGGGCGGGCCACGATCAGGCCACGCGGGCGGCGCGATCGGCATCCGTGCCGGTGGCGACGCGGCGTTCGCCGCAGCCGGGTTCGGGATGATTCGATTCAATGATATCGGCGTGCACGGTGCTTCCCCCCTGGGTGTGCGCGGTGTCGACGACCTGCATCGGACGCAGGCCCAACCGTGCGAACAATGCCAGATCGCGCTCGGTGTCGGGGTTGCCGGTGGTCAACAATTTCTCGCCGTAGAAGATCGAATTGGCGCCGCCGAGAAAGCACAGCGCCTGCAGTTCGTCGCTCATCTCCTGGCGGCCGGCCGACAGCCGCACCATCGAGCGCGGCATCAGCAGGCGGGCCACGGCGATCGTGCGGACGAACTCGAACGGGTCCAGCTCGGCCAGGTCGGCGTCATCGGCCAGCGGCGTGCCCTCGACCTTGACCAGCCGGTTGATCGGTACCGAGTCGGGGTGCGCCGGCAGGTTGGCCAGGGTCTGCAGCAGGCCGGCGCGTTGCTCGCGGGTCTCGCCCATGCCGACGATGCCGCCGCTGCAGGTCTTCATGCCGACGTCGCGGACGTGCTCGAGGGTGTCGAGGCGGTCCTGGAACTCGCGGGTGTGGATGATCTCGTTGTAGAACTCGGGCGCGGTGTCGAGGTTGTGGTTGTAGTAGTCCAGCCCGGCCTCACGCAGCGACTTGGCCTGGTCGCCCGACAACATGCCGAGGGTCGCGCAGGTCTCCAGCCCGAGCGCCTTGACCCCGGCGATCATCGCCGCCACCTTCGGGATGTCGCGGTCGGCCGGCGAGCGCCACGCCGCGCCCATGCAGAAGCGGCTGGCGCCGGCGGCCTTGGCTTGGCGCGCCTTCTCCAGCACCGCCTCGGTCCCCATCAGCTTCTGCGCCTCGACCCCGGTGTGGTAGCGCTGCGCCTGCGGGCAGTAGCTGCAGTCCTCGGGGCAGCCGCCGGTCTTGACCGACAGCAAGGTGCTGACCTGGACCTCGGCCGGATCGAAATGCTCGCGATGCACGCTGGCCGCGCGGTGCAGCAGCTCCGGGAACGGCAGGTCGAACAGGGCGCGGACCTCGGCCCGGGTCCAGTCGTGGCGGAGCGTGGTGGTCGAGGCGGGGGTTTGGCTGACGGCAGGCATGGGACTTTTCCGACGGACACGGGCGGGCGAGAGCGGCAGTCTGGAAAGCATGGCCGAGACTGTCAACCAAACCGGAGTCGCACTGGTTGACGGCGACGCGACCGGCGAGGTCCCGGGCCATGGCCTCTCAGGGGGCGGCGAAAAAGGGCTTGGCCCACCGGGCCCGGCGCTGGCCCGCTGGCTGTGGCCACCGCGCTGTCTGGTCTGCCGCAGTCGCGGCGCCGGCGGGATGGATCTGTGCCAGGCCTGTACCGACGCGTTGCCGTGGCTCGGCGCGGCCTGCATTCGGTGCGCGATACCGTTGCAGGGTGCGACGCCCGGTCTGGCCGCGGTTTGCGGCGCCTGTCTGCAACACCCACCGCCACTGGCCGAAACCCACGCCGCCTGCCTCTATGGGCCACCGCTGGACCGGTTGCTGCCGCGCTTCAAGTTCCATCACGACCTCGCCGCCGGGTACCTGCTGGCAAAGTTGATGGCCCGCGCGCTGCGTCCGGTGACGGTGGCCTGGCCGCAGCCGGCGGCGCTTCTGCCGGTCCCGCTGCACCCACGACGGCTGCGTCAGCGCGGCTACGACCAGGCGCTTGAACTTGCCCGCCCGCTGGCGCGCAATCTCGGCCTCCCGTTGCTGGGCGACTTGTTGCACCGGGTCCGCGACACCGCCCCGCAATCGCGGCTGGAGGCGGTGCAGCGCCAACGCAACCTCAAAGATGCGTTCCGCATCGCCGGTACAACCGCCCTGCCCGTACACGTGGTCCTGGTCGACGACGTCATGACCACCGGCGCGACCTTGCACGCCGCAGCCGATGGACTGCGGCGCGCCGGGGTGGCACGGGTCGATGCGTGGGTCTGCGCGCGAGTACCCTGACAGCGGCTCGCGCCCCCGGATGCAACCCGGATTCCCGCGAGGTCCGTGGGCCCGTCGCCGCTGGTTACGATAGTGCCAGCCCGGCGACGCGCTTTCGTATCCGCCGGAACCACGTGGAATATCCATGCCGGCCCAGCCAGACACCGAGATCCTCAACCTGATCAACGCCATTGAGCGCCGCACAACCGTGCGGATGCAGCGCTCGCTGCGCTCGGCAGGACTCGATCTGGCCGCCATGGAGGCGCGCACCCTGCGCTTCGTTGCCCGCCATCCGCGCTGCACTCAGAACGACATCGTCCGCGCGAGCGGCCGCGACAAGGCGCAGATCGCCCGCATCATCAAGACCCTGCGCGAACGTGGTTTCGTCGACCGCCCCAGCGGGGCCAGCGCCGGCCAGCGACAGCAGCCACTGACCCTGACCGTCACGGGTGCCGCCGTTCATACGCAGGCGGAATCGCTGCGAACCGGCACGGCCCGCGCTCTGGTCGCGGATCTGGACGCCGCCGAGCGCGCGCAACTGGAATCCCTGCTCCGGCGGCTGTCGCCACTGGACCCGCCCGAGCAGGACTGATGCTCCATCCGGCATTGGTTGATAGTGTCAACTAATGTCAGAATGGTTGATATTGTCATCCCGACCCGCCAAACCACCGCGCGCGCCTGCCGAGAAACACGCCTTATGACGAACCCCGCCACCCACGACGGCGCTGCAGCCTCCCGCGTCGATGCCGAGTCGCCGCTTCAGCAGCTGCGACGCCAACTGCACAGGCGCGACCCGGCTGTGCTCATCGACGGCGGCTGGCGTCCCTGCGTCAGCGCCGACACGATCACCGTCGACGACCCCGCCACCGGGCAGGTGATCGCCACCGTCGCGGCTGGCGCCGATGCCGACATCGATCTCGCCGTGGCGGCCGCGCGGCGGGCGTTTCGCGACGGCCCATGGCCACGGCTGCCGGGCTGGCGACGTGCGGCGCTGCTGCACGCGCTGGCCGACGCCATCGAGGCCCGCGCTGGGACATTCGCGTTGCTGGAATCGCTCGACGCCGGTCACGCCATCGGCTCGGTTCGCAATGGCGACTTGCCGCTTGGCCTGCGCGCGCTGCGCGACACCGCCGGCTGGGCCACCAAGCTGGCCGGCGAGGTGCCGATGCGTCCGGCCGGGCAGCCGGGCATGGACTATTTCCTGCGCGAACCGATTGGCGTCGCCGGCCTGATCACGCCCTGGAATGCACCGTTCCTGATGGTGCTGCAAAAGCTCGCGACGGCACTGGCCGCCGGCTGCACCGTGGTGGTCAAACCGGCCGAACTGGCGCCGCTGTCGGCGTTGTGGCTCGGCGACCTGTGCCGGCAGGTCGGCATCCCCGATGGCGTAGTGAACATCGTCACCGGCCGCGGCGCCGATGCCGGCCGCGCGCTCGCCGAGCACCCCGACGTCAATATCGTCAGCTTCACCGGCTCCACCGCCGTGGGCCGGTCGATCATGACCGCGGCCGCGCACAGCAACCTCAAGCGGGTGGTGCTGGAGCTGGGCGGCAAGTCGCCGGTGATGGTGTTCGCCGATGCCGACCTGGACCGGTCGGCGAAGGCGATCGTCGACGAAATCGCGTTCAAATGCGGCCAGTACTGCGCGGCCGGATCGCGAGTGTTCGTGCAACGCTCGGTCTGCGACGCGCTGCTGGAGCGCATGCACGCGGCGATGGACGGTATCCGTATCGGACCGGGCGTCGAGGAGACAACCACGATGGGACCGATGATCTCGGCCGGACAACGCCAGCGCGCCGCCGACATCATCGGCCACAGCCTCGCCGCCGGTGCCCGCGTGCTGCGCGGCGGGCAGGCGCGCGCGGGCAGCGGGTACTTTTTCGAGCCGACGATCCTCACCGATGTCGGCGCGGACATGCGGGTCTCACGGGAAGAAATCTTCGCACCCGTGCTGAACGTGACGGCGTTTGACGACGACGCCTCGCCGGAAGCGGTCGCTGCACTGGCCAACGACTCGCGCTACGGATTATCGGCCAAGGTCTGGGCTCGTGACATCGGCACGGTGCATGCGATGGTCGGCCTGCTGGAGAGCGGGCAGGTGATCGTCAACGGCGGCGGTGGCGGCGGCGCGACCTTGCCGTTTGGCGGGGTAAAGCAGTCCGGCTACGGCCGTGAGAACGGCCACGTCGGCGTCGAGCACTTCACCGAGATCAAGGCCGTACGGCTGGGGTGCTGACAGCCCGCCGTGGCGACAACGCCCATGCGCTATCGCAGCGCGTAATCGGCGGCGATGCCGGCAAACACCGCCAGCCCGACCCAGTGATTGTGCAGGAACGCGCGGAAGCACGGCCCGCGCTCGCGTTTGCGGGCGATCCAGAACTCCCAGCCGACCAGCGCCAGCGCCACGACCCAGCCGGCCCAGTAGTAACCACCCAGCCCCGCCCGCTCGCCGACCAGCGCCAGCGCGGTGAAGGTCAGCGCATACAGCAGCCCTTGCGCCATCAGGTCCATCTCGCCGAACAGGATCGCGGTCGAGCGGGCGCCGATCTTGAGATCGTCCTCGCGGTCGACCATCGCGTACCAGGTGTCGTACGCGGTCGCCCACAGGATGTTGGCGATGTACAGCAGCCAGGCCAGCGCCGGCACCTCGCCGGTGACCGCGGCGAATCCCATCGGGATGCCCCAGCCGAACGCCATCCCGAGGTAGACCTGCGGCAGGTAGGTGTAGCGCTTGAGGTAGGGATAGCTGGCTGCCAGCAGCACGCCGATCAGGCTCATCCACACGGTCAGCCGGTTCATGGTCAGCACCAGCGCGAACGCCGCCAGCATCAGCACCGCGAACACCGCCAGCGCCTCGCGGCCGCGAACCGCGCCCGTCGCCAGCGGGCGACCCTTTGTGCGTTCGACGTGCGGGTCGAGCCAGCGGTCGGCGTAGTCGTTGATCACGCAGCCGGCCGAGCGCGTCAGCCAGACCCCGGCGCTGAATACGAACAGCGTCCACAACGGTGGCACGCCTTCGGCCGCGAGCCAGAGCCCCCACCAGGTCGGCCACAACAGCAGCAGCCAGCCGATCGGCCGGTCCCCGCGTACGAGTTGCCAGTACAGCGCCAGCCGGGCCTTCCACGCCGGCGTGCCGGGCGACTCGAAACGTTCGTAGCTCATCGGGGAAGTCTAAAGGACGCCCGCATGGCCACGCGGACTGCATCGGGGCCGCATTTGCCGCTAGAATGCCCACCCGCGCGGCGCAATGCCGCACGCGAAGCAACCGGGCGCCTGTAGCTCAGCCGGATAGAGTAGTGGCTTCCGAAGCCATTGGTCGGGGGTTCGAATCCCTCCAGGCGCACCATCTTCCGTGCAGTGCGATAAACTGCGCGGCGGGTTGCCGGCAGGAACCCTGCATCAGCCGCCGCACCCGGTGCGGTCATTGTCGAACGCATTGCGCGTCGCTCGCGACGCGCGCAATAGGTGGATCGTGCGCAATTACGACCTCGAGTTCCTGAAGAAATTCTCCATGGTGATCGGCTTCCTGACGGTGGTAACCGTCGGCCTGATCATGGTTGCCTATTTCGTCAACGCATCGCTTGAGCGCGACGTGCCCGAAGCGGTCGCCAAGCGCACCCAGGCCCGCATCGCGCCGGTCGGCGCGGTCTACGCCGGCAGCACCGGCGCGGCCAGGCAGGCGGCGGCGACCGCGGCAGCCGCGGCGGCGGCAGCGGCGGAAGTGGCCTACGGCGGCACCCTCGACGGCTCGGTGATCTTCAACAACCTGTGCACCGGCTGCCACACCTCCGGCGCCGGCGGCGCGCCGACGATGGACGCCGCGCACTGGGCTGCCCGCATTCCCCAGGGTGTCGACGTGCTGCACAAGCATGCGATCGAGGGCTACACCGGCAGCACCGGCGTGATGCCTCCGAAGGGCGGCAACCCGGCGTTGACCGACGAGCAGGTCATCGCCACCGTCGACTGGATGCTCGACAACCTGAACTAGGTTCGTGACATCGGACGACCCGCCAACGCCGCCTCCGGGCGGCGTTGTCGTTCGTGCCCGGTATCATGGCCGCATGAGCGCAGACCCGAGCTTCCCCCGCGACGAGGCCTTTCTGGAAGGCAAGCCCGTAGCCGTCACCCTGGCCGGCCCGGCCGGCGCTATCGAGGCGATTGTCGAAGGCCCCGAGCCCGACGCGCCACGCCGCCCGCTGGTGGCGGTGATCTGCCACCCGCTGCCGACCGAAGGCGGCACCATGCACAACAAGGTGGTGACGATGACCGCGCGCGCGCTGCACCAGTCCGGTGCCAGCACCGTGCGCTTCAACTTCCGCGGTGTCGGCGCGTCCGACGGCAGCTTCGACGATGGCAATGGCGAGGCCGACGACCTGCGCGCCGTGGTCGACTGGGTCCGCCGGCAACGACCCGATGCGAAGGTCTGGCTGGCCGGCTTCAGCTTCGGCTCCTACGTCGCCTACAAGGTCGCCGCCGAACTCAAGCCGGGGATGCTGGTGATGATCGCGCCGCCGGCCGGGCGCGGTTACGGATTCGATGAAGTCACTCCCTTCGACGGCCCCTGGCTGGTGATCCAGGGCGAGGCCGACGAGGTGGTCGACCCGCAGAAGGTCTACGCGTGGGTCGACGGCCTCGCACAGCCACCGGAGCTGGTGCGCATCCCCGACACCAGCCACTTCTTCCACCGTCGCCTGATGGACCTGCGCGGCGCGGTCAAGAACGGTGTGCGCCCGTACCTGCCGGAGGCGAGCGATTCCGGCGACCGCAAAGATGCCTGAGTCGGCGGCGCTGCCGAGCGCGCGCTACGCCGACGGGGTCGCGCGCGGCGACTGGAACGACGATGCCGCGCAGCATCCCGCGCTGGCCGAGCTCGACCGGCTGCACGCCGCCCTGCTCGACCCGCCGCGCCCGGGCTGGCTCGACCGGCTGCGCGACCGCCCGGTGCCGGCGCCGGACGGCCTGTACCTGTGGGGCGGGGTCGGCCGCGGCAAGACGTTCCTGATCGACCTGTTCTACGACGGCCTGCCCGTCAGGGACGTAGCGGCCACCGGCCGCACTGACAGCCCTTCTCCCGCGCGCGGGAGAAGGTGGCCCGCAGGGCCGGATGAGGGCAGGGGAAAACGCCGCACCCACTTCCACCGCTTCATGCGCGAGGTGCACGCGCAACTGCGCGCGCACAAGGGCGAGGCCGATCCGCTGCGCACCATCGCGCGGCAGTGGGGCCGCGAGCTGCAGGTCCTGGTGCTCGACGAGTTCTTCGTCACCGACATCGGCGACGCGATGCTGCTGGGCCGGTTGCTGGAGCGGCTGTTCCATGAAGGCGTTGTGCTGGTGACGACGTCCAACATCGAGCCGCAGGGTCTGTTCAAGGACGGCCTGCAACGCGAGCGGTTCCTGCCGGCGATCGCGCTGATCGAGCGCCATTGCCGCGTGCTGTACCTCGACAGCGTGCACGACTATCGCCTGCGCGCGCTGACCCGGTCGCCGGTCTATCGCGCGCCGCTGGACGAAGGCAGCGACGCCTGGCTCCGGTCGCGCTGGGACGAGTTGACCGCCGGCGTGCCGCGCGAGGATGGCCCGCTGCGGATCGAGGGCCGCGAGATCCCGGTGCGCGGCCTCGCCGAGGGCCACGCGTGGTTCGACTTCGCCGCGTTGTGCGAGGGCCCGCGCGCGGCCAGCGACTACATCGAGATCGCGACCGAATGCCACACCGTGCTGGTCGGCGGGATCCCGCGCTTCGATGGCCAGAACGACGACCCCGCGCGGCGCTTCGTGCACCTGGTCGACGAGCTCTACGACCGCCACGTCAACCTCGTCTGCACCGCCGCCGCCGCGCCGCCGGGGCTGTATACCGGCGAGCGCCTGACCGGCGCGTTCGAGCGCACCGCCTCGCGCCTGATCGAGATGCGCTCGGCCGAATACCTGGCGCTGGAGCACCGCGGCTAGCCGGTCACCGGTCGCGCCGGCGACGGGCTGCCGACACGCGCCGTCCACATCGCCGCACCGATAGTCGAGGCCCCGTCCACGGTGGCCATCCATGACCCAGCAGGCGGAATCCCGGCCGGCACGACCCGGCTCATTGCAGCTCGACGAACACCTGCATTTCCAGCACATGCTGCAGGTGTTGCGGCGGATCGGGACGCTCGTGCTCTCGATCATCCTGCTGGCCGCGCTGGCCGGCCTGTTCGGCGGCAACGGTCCGTTCGCCCGCATCCAGGCCGACGCCGGCGCGCTGGAAGCGGACCACCCGCGCTTCGCCCGCTACCAGATGCCGACCCGTCTCTCGTTCGTGGTCGACAGCGCGGCCGTGCACGGCGACACGTTTGAACTCTCGATCGAGGGCGACTACGCGCGCGAGTTCAGCATCGAACAGATCCATCCGCAGCCGAAGGACGTCGCGATTGCCGACGACCGCATCCGCTACACATTCAACGCCGGCCCCGGCCAGCGCCAATTCGTGGTGATCCAGGGCCAGCCCGAAACCATGGGCCGGCTGGCCGGCGCGGTGTCGGTCCCGGGACAGCCCCCGCTGCGAATCGACAGCTTCATCTATCCCTGAGTCCTGCAGGAGCACACGATGGAAACCGTGCTGCGCGCGATCGCGATCTACCTGTTCCTGCTGCTGGTATTCCGCATCAGCGGCAAGCGCACGCTGTCCCAGATGCACCCGTTCGACATGGTGTTGCTGCTGATCATCGGCGACTCGGTATCGCAGGGACTGATGGGCGACGATTTCTCGATCACCACCGCGCTGCTGCTGGTCACCACGCTGGTGCTGATGGAATTGCTGCTGTCCTTCATCAAGCAGAAATCGAAGCTCGCCGACCGCTGGCTCGACGACGTGCCGATGATCGTGGTCGAGGACGGCAAGCCACTGCCCGACCGCATGAAACGGGCCCGGGTCGACGCCAGCGAGGTGCTCGAGGCCGCGCGCATCCTGCACGGGCTGGAGAACATGCAGCAGGTGAAATACGCGGTGCTGGAACGCGACGGGTCGATCTCGGTGATTCCGAAGAAGGACTGATCCTCAACGCGCGGGCAGCGGATCCGCCCACACGCTGTTCGGATCGCCCTCGCGCGCGCGCCGCGCGCTGGCCCGCGCCAGCGCAACGAAGCCGGCCGCCAGCGCGATCGCCATCGCGTCGACCGTGACCAGCACCCAGTGCCCCGCGACGGCCGCCTTCCACAACCACCAGCCGCTGGCGATGCCGTGCGCGAGCGGAATCGCCAGCGTCACCAGCGCGGCGAGCCACAGCAGTTCGCGGACGGCCCGCGACGGCGCCCGTAGCGCTGCCCACAACGCGCACAGCGCCCACGCGCCGAAGCACGCCCAGCGCTCGGCAGCGGTGGAATCAAGCCCCAGCATCGGCGCCAGTTGCGCCGCCACGAAGCTCGCCGAGATCGCCACGCACACGCCGATGCAGACCCCGACCGTTGCCCGCGCCATGACCCGCGACGACCGCCCCTGTTCGATAGCGCGCCGCTTGCGCCGCGACTCGATCCACAACAGATTGCCGGAATAGAACAGGAACGCACCGGCCAGCCCGAGCAGGAAGTACAGCCACTGCACCACGTGGTTGCCGAACTCGCCGAAGTGCAGCGCGTAGGTCGCCTGCAGCGTCGCGTGGTTGGCGTCGCGCGCGCCCTGCAGCTGCACCGCGAGCACCTCGCCGCTGACCGCATCGAACGCGACCGACCCCAGCGCGCCCAGCGCACGCGAGGTCTCGCCGGTGATCTCGACCACCGCGTTGGCGTCGCCGCCGTGCTGCAGCTTCAGGTAGGCCGGCTCGAAATCCTCGATGCCGTGCTCGCGCGCGATCGCCACCGAGCGCTCGTGCCATTGCGCCAGCGGCTGCATCGCTGCCGGTTCGCCGGACGCGGCGACCACCGGCGCGGTGTCCATCGCCGCCGGCACCGCGGCCATCAGCTTGCCGTCGTAGACCAGCGGATTGAGCAGCGGGATCAGCACGAACGCCAGGCACAGCACCGCGCCGGTGACCGCGAACATCACGTGCGCCGGCAGGCTCAGCACGCCGATGACGTTGTGCGCGTCCTGCCAGAAACGCTTGAGGTTGCGCCCCGGGCGCAGCGCGAACAGGTCCTTGGCCAGCTTCGGCAGGTGGATCACCACGCCGGTCACCAGCGCCAGCCCGTACAGCAGGCTGACCACGCCCATCAGCCAGGTGCCGACCATCGGGATGCCGAGCGAGTAGTGCAGCAGATTGACCAGTTCGGCGAGGCTCGAAGTGGGCGGCACCGGGCTGCCCTGCAGGGTGTCGAGGGTGGAGAACTGCCAGACGCCTTGCGTGTCGAGCCACCACGCGGAGGCCTGCGCCGACTCGGCGCCGGGAAAGCCGAGGCCGAGGTGGGTGCGCGCGCCTTCGTGGCGCGCCAGCATCTCGTCGAGCAGGCGCTGGGCGTCGGCGATCGATTCGGGCTGCGCGTCGACCGCGCTCGACTGCCACACCGGCAGTTCGTGGTGGAACATCGTGATCGCGCCGGCATAGAACGCGACGAACAGCGCGAAGCCGGCGACCAGCCCCACCCAGCTGTGGACCGCGGTGTAGACCCGCAAGGTTTCGGCACGCAGCTTCATCGAATCGTCCTCATGCGACCCATCCGGTCGCCTGCAGCAGCCACAATGCGCCGAGCGTGACGACGGCCGAACCGCCGATCCAGGCCCACGCACGCAGGCCGCTGCCAAAACGGAAAGCGGCGGCGGCGATACCGATCCACAGCGGGAAGAGCGCCACCATCCCCGGCACCAGAGTCGCCTGCCACGGCCCCGGCCACAGCCGCCCGACTAAGCCGACCAGCGCCGCGGCGAGGACGAAACCCGCCAGCGCGCCGGCGGTCGCGCGGCCCCACATCAGTCGTTCTCCAGAGGCGCGTGCGGCATCGCCGCGGGATGTAACCGGCGCGTATCCACCGCCGGTCGTGCGTGGGTCCACCACGCCAGGTACGGCAACGCCAGCGCCGACAGCATCCACGTCGCCAACATCGCGCACAGCCCGGCGCCGACGCCGGACAGCGCGGCCCATACGAGCAGCGACAGCAATGCCAGCGCGCCAGCGGCGATCCGCAAGCCGCCGCGGCGCACGGCCACTCTCCACCCGCAATTGGGCGATGCCAGGTACAGCGCCAGTGCCGACGCTACCGCCGTGACCGTCGCCAGCAGACCCAGTGCGAGATCCATCAGTCGGCCCCGTCCACCATCACCAGCGGTAACGCACGGTCGCGGTGACGGTGCGCGGGTGGCCGTAGTAGCACCACATCGCGCTGTTGCAGACCGCCACGTATTCCTTGTCCATCAGGTTGCTGGCGTTGAGCTGCAGGCGCCAGCGGTCGAAGTCGTAATGCACCGCGGCGTCGAACAGGGTGTACGACGGCGTCTTCCACTCGTTGTAGATGTCGCCGTAGACCGAGCCGGTGTGGCGCACGCCGCCGCCGAAGCCGAGCCCCGACAGCGCGCCGTAGGCGATCGTGTAGTCGAGGCCGAGTGAGGCCTGCTGCTCCGGCACCAGCGCGACGCGCTTGCCGAGCGCGGCGGCATCGGTGGTCTGCGTGACTTCGGTGTCCATCCAGGTCGCCGCGCCGTACACGCCGAGGGTCGGGGTCAGGTTCCAGCGGCCTTCCAGCTCGACGCCGCGCACCCGGGTCTCGCCCTGCTGCACCGAGAACAGCACGTGGTCGGGATCGACACTGAGGGTGTTCTGCTGGCGGATGTCGTACACCGCCAGCGTCGCCAGCCCGCGGCCGCTGCGCGGCAGGTACTTGATGCCGGCCTCGACCTGCTCGCCGGTGGTCGGCACGAACGCGTTGCCATCGAAGTCGACGCCGACCGTCGGCTGGAACGATTCCGACCATGCCACGTACGGCGCGAAGCCCGAATCGAACACGTAGTTGACACCGACGCGGCCCGAGAACGCGTCGTCCGATTGCCGGCTGCGCGTCACCGGGTCGGCGATCAGGTTGTCGGCGCGCGTGCGCACCTCGTCCTGGCGGCCGGCGACGGTGACCACCCAGCGGTCGAGCCGGATCTGGTCCTGCAAATAGACGCCGGTCTGCTCCTGCACCTTGTCCTCGTGGAAGGTGTAGTCGGGCACGATCACCTCGGCGCCGTAGACCGGGTTGAACACGTCGATCGGGTCGATGCCGAACGCGAACGCCGAGGCGTAGTCGCTCTGCAGGCGGCGGTAGTCGACGCCGGCCAACACGGTGTGCTGCCACGCGCCGGTGTCGAAGTCGAAGGTCACGTTGTTGTCGACGCCGAACGACTTGGAGTGTTCTTCCAGCGGGAACAGATAGCGGTTGAGCGTGCGCCCGTCCTCCTGCAGTCCCAGCGTGCCGACGCCGGCATCGTGGTCGACGTCGGTCTCGCCGTAGCGCAGGTTCTGGCGGAAGGTCAGGCCGTTGGAGAAGGCGTGCTCGAACTCGTAGCCGGCCGACTTGCTGGTGCGCAGGTAGTCGTTCCAGCCCGGCTCGCCGGTGAACACGCTCGGCGAAATCTTGCCGTGCGGGCTAGGCAGCAGCGTGCCTTCGGCCGGCAGGAAGCCGCTGCCGTTGGCGGTGTCGGATTTCTGCCAGCGCGCGAGCAGGGTCAGCGAGGTCGCGTCGCTGGGCTTCCATGCCAGCGCCGGGGCGAAGTAGTAACGGTCGTCCTCGACGGTATCGACCAGGTTGTCGCTGTTGCGCGCCAGACCGGTGAGCCGGTACGACCACGTGCCGGCATCGTCCAGCGGACCGCCGAAATCGAATGCCGCCTGGCGCAGGTCGAAGTTGCCGAGCTGCACCTCGACCTCGCGCAGCGGCACGTCGGTCGGGCGCTTGCTGACCAGGTTGACCAGCCCGCCCGGCGGCATCGCGCCGTAGGACACCGACGACGGCCCCTTCAGCACGTCCATGCGCTCCAAGCCGTACGGCTCGATGCGGGTGGCGCCGGTCCAGACGCCGTCGGTCAGCGCCAGCCCGTCCATGTAGCGCGCCGGGCTGAAGCCGCGCACCAGCAGCCAGTCGCTGCGGGTGTCCTGGCCGTAGCCTCCGCCCTGGGTGCCGGCGAGGTACCACATCGCCTCGTCGATGCCGTGCAGGCCGCGGTCGGCGAACTGCTGCGCGCCGACCACCGACACCGACTGCGGCGCCTCGGTGATCAGGGTGTCGGTCTTGGTGACGGTCTGGCTGCGCTTGATGATCCGCGCCTGCACCTGGACGGTGTCGAGGGTGGTGGCATCGGGGTCGGTATCGGCGGGTGCAGCGACCTGGGCGGCAGCCGGCAGCGCGGCCAGCAACGCCAGGGCGAGCAGGCTGGCCCGCGGGAACGGGAATCGGGCAACGGCGAAACGGGACATGGGGAACCTTGTCGTGGATGAGGTTCGCGCGTCCGTTGCGCAGGCGACGCCGGCATGGGCTCGGCGGGCTCTAAATGGAAATCATTCTCATTCTAGGGGTTCACCCCGATCCACGGCAATGCGCTGGCCGTGGAAGATGGAAGGGGCAAGGGTTGGCGGGCCAATACCGGCGTATTCCGCTCCGGCCCGTTTCAGGCTCCGCTCCGCTTGCGGCGTCGTATGACCCCACCTGTAGGAGCGACGTAAGTCGCGAACGCCTCGCCGTTTCCAATCGCGGTAGACGCTGGCCGCTTCGAAGTCTCCCGCAGCCTGCTTCGACCTTCATCCACGCAAGCGGATCTCAACACCTCGGATCCGGCAGTGCGTTCGCGACTTACGTCGCTCCTACAACCGCGTGCGCCTCGCGTTAGGATCGGCGTTCCGTTTCCGGGGAACCACGCCATGCGCCAGCTGCTCCTGTCCATCGCACTTGCCAGCCTGCTGGCGCCGACCGCCGCCGCACAGACACCCGCCTCCCCGACCGCTTCGCCGGCAAGCGACGCGTCATCGCCGTCGCAGCGGCCCGAAGTCGGCGCGGCCGCGACGCGCCTGCAGGACGAGGTGGTCGAGCTGCGCCGCTGGTTCCACCAGCACCCGGAACTGTCCAACCGCGAGGAGCAGACCGCGGCCAAGGTCGCCGAGCACCTGCGCGCGCTCGGGCTGGAACCGCGCACCGGCATCGCCCACCACGGCGTCACCGCGATCATCGAAGGCGGCAAGCCCGGCCCGAAGATCGCCCTGCGCGCCGACATGGATGCGCTGCCGGTCACCGAGCAGACCGGCCTGCCGTTCGCGTCGAAGGTCACCACCAGCTTCAACGGCCAGCAGACCGGCGTCATGCACGCCTGCGGCCACGACGCCCACACCGCCACCCTGCTCGGCGTCGCCGATGCGCTGGTGGCGATGCGCGACGAACTCCCGGGCCAGGTGATGCTGGTGTTCCAGCCGTCCGAGGAAGGCGCCCCGGCCGGCGAGGAAGGCGGCGCGTCGTTCATGCTCGAGGAAGGCCTGTTCGCCGACTTCAAGCCCGAGGCGATGTTCGGCCTGCACGTGTTCTCGTCGTTGCCGGCCGGCACGATTGGTGTCCGCGGCGGGCCGCTGATGGCGGCGTCGGACAAGTTCACGATCACCGTCAACGGCCGCCAGACCCACGGTTCGGCGCCGTGGGGCGGGATCGATCCGATCGTCGCCGCGGCCGACATCATCGGCAGCGCGCAGACCGTGGTCAGCCGCAACACCAACATCGCGAAGTTGCCTGCGGTGGTGAGCTTCGGCTCGGTGCACGGCGGCATCCGCTACAACATCATCCCCGACTCGGTCGAACTGGTCGGCACCATCCGCACCTTCGACGAAGGCATGCGCTCGAAGATCCACGGCGAGCTCGACAACATCGCCCGGCACGTCGCGGCCGCGCACGGCGCCACGGTCGAGACCGACATCCCGGTCGGCACCGGCAACCCGGTCACGGTCAACGATCCGGACCTCACCGCGAAGATGCTGCCGAGCCTGCGCGCGGTCGCCGGCAGCGAACACGTAATCGAACCGCCGCTGCAGATGGGCGCCGAGGACTTCGCCTATTACGCGAAGGAAGTGCCGTCGATGTTCTTCTTCGTCGGCGCCACCGCGCCCGGGATCGACCCGGCGACCGCGCCGAGCAACCACTCGCCAAAGTTCATGCTCGACGAGTCGTCGCTCGACCTCGGCCTGCGCGCGCTGCTGCAGGTGTCGCTGGATTACCTGCACGGCACGCCCGACGCCTGAAGGAAGCCCAATGGGCCGAGGCTTTCCTGTAGGAGCGACGTAAGTCGCGATCGCCTTGCCATGGCCGGACGCGATAGACGTTGTCCGCACCGGGGTCTGCCGCAGCGACTTCGGCCCAGTTCCACGCAAGCGGAACTCCACACCCCGGACCGGGCAGTGCGTTCGCGACTTACGTCGCTCCTACAGGGGTGGGTGATCGGCCGTCTGGTGGGGCGGCCGACTCCGGATCGCGGCTGAAGCCGCACCCGCAAGCGGGCATGCCCGATGCGAAAAGGCGCGAAGCGGATGGGTTGCTCAGCCCAGCTCTCCGACGGAATGCGGATCGATCGAGTACGGATGCCACTCGGCCAGGTGCCCCGGTTGCGCCCACACGCGCTTCAGCCATTCGCGGAAATGCGGATACGGCTGCAGCGACAGCCCGGCATCCCCGGCGCGGCTGGCGTAGGCAAACACCGCGATGTCGGCGATCGTGTACGCGTCTCCGGCAACGAACGCCCGCGTCGCCAGTTCCGCATCGAGTATCCCCAGGGCCTTCAGCGCGGCATCGCGACGCGCGTTGACCATCTCGTTGCTGCGCCGCGCCAGCTTGCCGGTCATCGTCCAGTGACGCAGCGTGCCGATCTGGCTTTCGACCCGCTCCTGCTCGAAGCACAGCCACTGCTGCACCCTGGCCCGCGCGAACGGCTCGTCCGGCAGGTACGCCGTGCCGTCCGCGAGGAAGCCGAGGATCGCGTTGGATTCGGCCAGCACCCGGCCGTCATCGAGCCGGATCGCGGGCACGGTGCCGGTCGGGCTGATTGCGCGGTACTCCGGCCCGCGTCCTTCGCCTTCGAAGATGCTGACGATTTGGGTGCGGTACGGGCGTTGCAGGTGGGCGAGCAGCTGGCGCACCTTCCAGCCGTTCTGCGAGGGGAGGTAGTCGAACAGGGTCAGCATGGCGGGGGCCTCTTGGCGGCCGGTCAGTCTCGGGGGAGCCATCGTTTCCCGATATCCGTTTCTTGCGCCCGCTGTCCGCCGCCAGCCGTTGTAGGAGCGACGTAAGTCGCGATCTCCTCGCCGTAACCGGCTGCGACAGGCGTTGTCCGCTTCGAGGGTTCAGGCAGCAGCTTTGGCCGGGGTCCACGCAGGCGGACTTCCGTGCCCAGGACCCGGCAGTGCATTCGCGACTTACGTCGCTCCTACAAAAGCGGCGGGGCCCCTCCGTTGCCGCCGTCGCGCGCGATAATGCTTCGATGAATGCCAACGACCCCACCGCCGCCCTGCCGCTGGGCCGCAGCGTCGACTACCCGCGCGAGTACGACGCCGCGCTGCTGTTCCCGATCGCGCGCGCGCTCGGCCGCGCCGAGGTCGGGCTGGCCGGTGACGCGCTGCCGTTCACCGGCCACGACCGCTGGCATTGCTACGAGCTCGGCTGGCTCGACGGCCGCGGCAAGCCGCACGTGGCAACCGCGACCCTGGCGGTGCCGGGCGATTCGCCGAACCTGGTCGAGTCCAAGTCGCTCAAGCTCTACCTCAACTCGTTCAATGCGACCCGCTTCGAGCACGCCGATGCCGTGCTTGAGCGCATCGCCGCCGACCTGTCGCGCGCCGCCGGCGCATCGGTGTCGGTCGCGTTCGGGCTGCCGCCGATCGACGATAGCGACGAGCATGCCAGCTCGATCGACGACCTCGACGTCGCCATCGACCACTACGGCCCGCCACGCGCGGAGTTCCTGCGCGCCGACGCCGGCGACATCGTCGAGGAAACCCTGTCCAGCGGGCTGCTGAAATCCAACTGTCCGGTCACCGGGCAACCCGACTGGGCGCGGGTGGTGATCGCCTACCGCGGCCCGCGCATCGACCGGGAAGGCCTGCTGCGCTACCTGGTCTCGTTCCGCGACCACTGCGAGTTCCACGAGCAGTGCGTCGAACGTATCTTCAGCGACCTGCTCTCGCTCGCCAATCCGCAACGCCTGTCGGTCGAGGCGCGCTACACCCGCCGCGGCGGGCTCGACATCAATCCGGTGCGGGTGCTGCCCGGGATGCCGCTGCCGCCCCCCGGACGCGACCAGCGCCAGTAGCACGACGGTCCCCGCCACGCCGCCCGTTTCATTCACGGCGGCGCGATGCGGTCTTAACAATCCGGCTGGCATCGTGACTCCGCCCATACCGGCAGGAGGCCTCGAAGCCATGACCACCCCCGACAAGAAAGCCGACTTCTCCGGCGTCAGCAGCAGTGTCGACACCACCGCCAAGAAAGAGCGCGACAAGGCCGACTTCTCCGGTGTCAGCGCCAGCGTCGACACCACCGCCGAGAAGGTCGGCGGCGGCGAGCAGACCTACACGGTCGAGCGCGGCGACACCCTTTCGCAGATCGCCAAGCAGTTCTACGGCAAGGCCAGCGAGTGGAACACCATCTTCCAGGCCAATCGCGACCAGCTCGACGATCCCGACCTGATCCAGCCCGGCCAGGTGCTCAAGATCCCCGGCGCCGACACCCCATCCACCGACGGCACCCGCTGAGTCGCGCCCGCCATTTCCGGCACGCCATCCCAGGAGACCCATCCCATGACTGCCAACAAACTCCACTACGCCGTCGCCGCCGCCCTGCTGGCCTCGCTCGCCCTGGCCGGCTGCAAGAAGGACGCCGAACCCGTCGCCACCACGCCGACGCCGGTCGAGCCCGCGCCGCTGCCACCGGCCGAGCCGATGCCGACGCAGCCGCAGACCGCGCTCAACGTCAGCGCCATCACCCTCGGCACCGAAGCCGGCGCCGACAAGAAGATCGCCAGCCCGATGACCACCTTCGCGCCGGACGACGACATCGTGGTCTCGATCGACACCAACGGCGCCGCCAGCAACGCCGAGATCGCCGCCAAGCTGGTCTACGAGGACGGCCAGACCGCCGGCGAGCAGAAGCAGTCGGTGACCACCACCGGCATGGAAACCACCAACGTGACCTTCACCAACGCCAACCCGTGGCCGACCGGCAACTACACGGTGGAAGTGTGGGTCAACGGCACCCAGGCCCAGACCACGACCTTCAACGTGCGCTGAGCCGACGCTCTCTCCCCCACCCCCGGGTGGGCAAACTGGGCGCGACTCCGGTCGCGCCCGTTTTTTTGCGACTACCATGGCGGCCCGACCCGCCAGCGCTTCCGCCATGACCAGCCCCAACGTGCCCACCTACCTCGACGACGACCAGATCGAGCGCCTCGCCGACCTGCTGGAACAGCGCGCGGTGCCGTTCAAGGGCTTCAACCTGGAAGCGCTGGACGGCTACCTGTCGGCGCTCGCCGTGTCCCCGGAAACCCTCCCGATGACCGAATGGGAGCCGGCGGTCTGGGGCACCCCGCCGCGCTGGAGCGACGCCGACGAGCGCGCCGCGGTCGAGAAGTTGCTGCTCGGCCACCAGAACATGGCCGCCGCCCGCGTGCGCCACGGTGGCGACGATCTGCCCGACCACCTCGCCCCGCTGTTGTGGCTGCCCGAGGACCCCGACCTGCAGGGTGACGACGCCGAACAGGAAGACGAACTCGACGTCGGCCGCGACTGGGCACTGGGCTTCTTCACCGCCGTCGGCCTGCGCGAGGCCGCGTGGGACCGGTGGCTCGACGACAACGAATGGATCGACGAAGTGTTCGGCCTGCTCGACCGCCTCGCCAGCGGCGAAGTGCTGGGCGACGACCCGTCCGCCCCCGCGACCCCGATCGGCTACCGCGAGCGACTGGAGATCGTCGCCGGCCTGCCCGACATGCTGGCCGACCTGCACCACCACCGCATCGACGCCCTGACCCCGCGCGAACCGATCCGCCGCGAAGCCACCCCCGACCGCAACGCCCCCTGCCCGTGCGGCAGCGGCAAGAAGTACAAGAAGTGCTGCGGCGCATAAGCAGTATCAGCGCCGAAGTCCGAGATCTCCCCGCGCCTTGGACTCGGCGTTATGTAGGAGCGACGTGAGTCGCGAACACCTCAGCATTGCAACCGCGGTGACGACCCATGGGTTCAGAGCGTCGCGACTCACGTCGCTCCTACAGACACCCGGATTCCATCGCGTACAAACATCCGGGTGCCATCGGATACAACCACCCGGCCCCCATCGCGGCGATCACAACAACCGCGTACCCAACGGCACCGCCCTGTCCGGCACGCACAGCGCGACATCCCCGTTCGCATCGTGGAATCCCGTCACCAGGCACTCCGACATCAACGGCCCGATCTGCTTGCGCGGGAAATTCACCACCCCCACCACCAGCCGCCCGACCAGCTCCTCCGGCGTATAGAGCGCGGTGACCTGCGCACTCGACTTGCGCACCCCGACCTCCGCACCGAAATCCACCTGCAACACATACGCCGGCTTGCGCGCCGCCGCGAACACCTCCACACCGACAATGCGCCCGACGCGCAGCTCGACCTAGAGAAAGTCATCAAAGGTGATGGTGTCCATCGCAGCTTCCCCGTTCATGCGGCGGCGCGCCCTC
>Ga0307413_10000126_pt1 | contig 19849 bp, 16 predicted proteins | sample DK1Ometagenome_3_FD_203714 | JGI IMG/M metagenome (GOLD analysis project Ga0307413, IMG submission 203714) | Maize rhizosphere microbial communities from greenhouse at UC Davis, California, United States - DK15-O-2 | ecosystem: Host-associated > Plants > Roots > Rhizosphere > Soil | place: USA... | reverse complement strand
CGGCGTCGGCCCGCCGAGGTCGTCCCCGGCCTCGCGAGTCGCGGTCTCCGGCGTCAGCTCCCGAGCGGCTGGTGGAGGACCGCTCACTGCTCGTCCGGTCCGGACACCCTCGACTCCCTTGGCACGCAACGAGATCGCGAAGGCAGCAGCGGACCTTGTTGAGCCGAACCCCGCACTCGTACAGTGATCTCAGCATCACCGGTTCACTGGGAGGAATGTTGAGACTGCGCCGGATCAGCTCGTTCCTGGCCGGCGTCATCGCCGCGGCCGGCCTCATGGTGGCGGTGCCCACGACTGCCTCGGCGAACCTGGCGGACCAGTGCGACTGGTACGGCTGGTGGCAGTTCCAGGACCTCGGCAGCAACAAGTCGATGGGCAGCTGCCACTACCTCACCGAGGGCAGCCGCTACTGGTTCGCGACCCGCATTGTCTCGACGGATTTCTGGGTCGGCTATCACGGCTGCGTCTACGCCCGACTGCACACCTACGACGGCACGGTCCTGACGACCACCGGCACGCAACGCTACGGAGTCAGCGCGGGTGACACGCGTCAGGTGTACTGGAACGTCCTGACGCCGGCGGGGACCACCTATGCCACCTTCGTCCACTACCGCTGCTAGGCCGTGTTTCAGAGGGCTGACCAGCGCAGTCCTGGCCAGGCGGGCCGTTTCGGCGTGTCGTTGATCAAATAGGTGAGGTCTCCGGTAGATCGATCAACGACGAAGAAGATCGAGAACACCGGAGACCTCGTGGCCAGCGTAGCGGCGACGGGACGAGCCGACCTGTCCGACGTGCAGTGGGCGATGCTGGAACCGCTGCTGCCTGTCGGGAAGAAGCCGGGCCGCCCGCCGAAGTGGACCAAACGGCAACTGATCGACGGGATCCGCTGGCGAGCGCGGGTCGGGTCGCCCTGGCGTGACATCCCACCGGGATACGGCTGCTGGCAGACCGTGTACGGGCTGTTCCGGCGCTGGCAGCGGGCCGGGGTATGGGCGCTGATCGTGTTGGGGTTGCAGGCGCGTGCCGATGCCGCCGGCCTGATCACGTGGGATGTGAGTGTGGATTCCACGATCAATCGAGCGCATCAGCACGCGGCGGGCGCGCGGATCGAGAGTGGTTCGCAGAAGGAACCGCCGGGTGGGGTCGGTGAGCCCGAACCGGCCGATCATGGGTTGGGGCGATCGCGGGGTGGGTGGACCACCAAGCTGCATCTGGCCGTCGAGCAGGGGCAGAAACCGTTGTCGGTGGTGGTGACCGCGGGGCAGCGGGGTGACTCGCCCCAGTTCCAGGTGGTGCTGGGACGTGTCCGGGTCGCCCGGGTGGGGTGTGGTCGACCCCGTACGACACCGGATCGGGTGTTGGCGGACAAGGCCTACGGTTCCCGCGCCAACCGGGCTTACCTGCGGCGTCGCGGTATTCGGTGCACGATCCCGGAGAAGACCGACCAGGTGCGTCACCGCAAGGCCAGAGGGCGGGCCGGTGGTCGCCCACCGGCCTTCGACCCGGACATTTACAAGCAGCGTCATGCCGTGGAGTGCGGGATCAATCGGCTCAAACGCAACCGTGCCGTGGCCACCAGATACGACAAGCTCGCGGTTCGCTACGAGGCGACCGTCCATGTCGCGGTGATCAACGAGTGGCTACGCCTTTGAAACACGGCCTAGTGGCGGGACCTTCTTCGCAGGTGCCGTGCCTGACCCGGTCGCAGCCGCTCAGCGCACGCCGAGTCGGCGCAGCACCTCGTCCTCGACGCGGTCCAGCTCGGCGGCGACCGCCCGGTGCGCGGCCCTGCGTCGGGGGGTCGGCATCCGCTCCGCCGCCCGGACCGCGGCGGCCAACTGGCGAAGCGTCGTCTCTGTGGTGTCGGCGAACGCCGTCTCGTCCTCGGTCCGGTTCGGCCGGCCGCGCAGTTCGGCCAGCGCCTCGGCGGCCCCGGTGATCCGGGCGTGCAGCGCGCCGCCGCGCCCGGTGTACCTGGCCAGGTCTCCGATCGGTACGCCCAGCTTGCGGGCCTTGGCCAGGTCGAACCGCTCGCGCACGGCGGACGCGGCCCTGGCCAGGTACGGCGCCACGACCGGAAGCAGCACCGGCCCGATGATCTTGGCCACCCCGATCGCGTTCTTCGCCGAACTGGGGTTGATCCGAGCCTTGCCGGCCGCGTTCGAGGCGCGCTTGCGAAGTGCCACGGACGGAATCTACTGGATCAGGTGAGCCCGCCGCTCCCGTCGACTTCCTGGACTGTCGGTGCCGCCACCTAGACTTCTCCGGGTGACCAGTCCAGTGCTGCTCGACGCCGGTGTGGTGACCAGGTGTCGGCGCCGGGTGCATCTGGAGCACGACCCGACGATGCGTGACGTGCCCAAGGCGCCGCCGGACCCGACCGCCGAGCAGCGGATGGCGGACGCCGCCGCCTACCGGCGGGCGATGGCCGACGAGCTGGCCGGACTGCACCAGGGGTGGACCGAGATCCCGGCCGGTGAACTGCGCCCGGCGGAGCGCGAGGGCCGCACGCTGACCGCCATGCAGCACGGCGAGCCGTTCATCTGGGCGCCGCTGCTGCCCCGCGACGAGTCGGGCCGCCGTCGCGGCGGGATCGACCTGCTGGTGCGCACCGCCACCGGGTACGCCCCGGTCCTGGTGGTGCGGCACAAGGTGTGCGACCCGGGCTCGGGCGCGGTCACCTCGCCGCTGTCGCTGCCCTGGCCCTCCGCCGGCGAGGTGGACGACACCCGCAAGGTCCGCCCGCAACCGCGTGACCAGCTGCGGCTGGCGCACGCCTGGCGGCTGCTGCAGGCCTGCGGCCAGGCCGACCGCACGGCGAGCGTCGCCGGCGTGATCGGCCTCGATGGCGAGGTCGTCGTCTGGCACGACCTGCTCGCCACCACCTGGCCCGGCGGGCGCAGCACCCTCGACGAGTACGACGCCCGTTTCGCCGACCGGCTCGCGGTGGCCGCGGCCGCCGGCAGCGGCGCGCCCGCCCTGGCCAGTCCGTCCCGGATCGTGGAGTGCCGCAGCTGTCCGTGGTGGCCGACCTGCCACGACGAGCTGCTCGACCGGCGCGACGTGAGCCTGGTGGTGCGCGGCGAGGACGCGGCGCTGCTGCGCGACGCCGGGGTGCGCACCGTCGACGCGCTGGCCGAGCTCGACCCGGACGAACCGCCACCGGCGCAGATCGTCGCGCAGCCGCTGATCGACGCGGTGGGCCTGGCCCGTGCGTGGCTCGCCGACCTCACCGTGGTGCGCAGGGTGCCCCGGGTGACGGTGCCGAGGGCCGAGGTCGAGGTGGACGTCGACATGGAGAGCTTCGGCGACGCCGGCGCCTACCTGTGGGGTGCGCAACTGTCCGGTGTGGACATCGGCATCCCGGCCGGATACCGCTCGTTCGTCACCTGGGACCCGCTGCCCACCGACGACGAGGCCCGTTCGTTCGCCGAGTTCTGGGAGTGGCTGACCGAGGTGCGGGCGGTGGCCCGCGCGCGCGGGCTGACCTTTCGCGCCTACTGCTACAACGAGCTCGCCGAGAACCGCTGGATGTTCGCCTCGGCCGCCCGTTTCGCCGGCAGGCCGGGCATCCCGACCCGGGACCAGGTGCGTCGCTTCGTCGAGTCCGACGAGTGGTTCGACCTGTTCGCCAGCGTCCGCGAGTACTTCCTGTGCTCGCACGGCAAGGGACTCAAGACGATCGCCCCGGTCGCCGGATTCGCCTGGCGCGACCCGGAGGCCGGCGGCGAGAACTCGATGCGCTGGTACCGGATCGCGGTCGGCATGGACGGCGGCGAGCCGGACCAGTCGCAGCGCCGGCGGCTGCTGGAGTACAACGAGGACGACGTGCTGGCCACCATGACGCTGCGCGGCTGGATGTCGTCGGACGACGTGCACAGGATCCCGTACGTCGGTGACCTCTGACCGTGCTCTCGGATGGCGGCCTGCCGGCGGCGATCTCTAGGCTGAGCCGTCCGCGGTGGTGCGTAGCGAAGGAGCGTTCATGGCTGAGCGGGTGCGCGGGGTCATCGCCAGGTCCAAGGGTGCGCCGGTGTCGGTCGAGGAGATCGTGGTTCCCGATCCCGGCCCCGGCGAGGCCGTCGTCCGGCCGCAGTCCTGCGGGGTCTGCCACACCGACCTGCACTACCGCGAGGGCGGCATCAACGACGAGTTCCCGTTCCTGCTCGGCCACGAGGCGGCCGGGATCGTGGAGAAGGTCGGCGAGGGCGTCACCGACGTGGCACCGGGCGACTTCGTGATCCTGAACTGGCGCGCGGTCTGCGGTCGCTGCCGCGCGTGCCTGCGCGGCAGGCCGTGGTACTGCTTCGACACGTTCAACGCCAGTGAGCCGATGACGCTCGCGGACGGCACCCCGCTGACGCCTGCGCTCGGCATCGGCGCCTTCGCCGATAAGACCCTCGTCCACAGTGGACAATGCACCAAGGTGGACCCGGACGCGTCCGCCACCGCGGTCGGTCTGCTCGGCTGCGGTGTGATGGCCGGCCTCGGTGCCGCGATCAACACCGGCGGAGTCTCCCGCGGCGACAGCGTCGCGGTGATCGGCTGCGGCGGCGTCGGTGACGCGGCCATCGCCGGCTCGCGGCTCGCCGGCGCGACCACGATCATCGCCATCGACGTGGACGCCCGGAAACTCGGCTGGGCGAAGAGCATGGGCGCCACGCACACCGTCGACGCCGCCAACGGTGACGTGGTCGAGGCCGTCCAGGAGCTGACCGGCGGCTTCGGCGCCGACGTGGTCATCGACGCGGTCGGCCGGCCGGAGACCTGGCGGCAGGCGTTCTACGCCCGCGACCTCGCCGGCACCGTGGTGCTGGTCGGCGTGCCCACCCCGGACATGCGCATCGAGATGCCGCTGATCGACTTCTTCGGCCGCGGCGGCTCGCTCAAGTCCAGCTGGTACGGCGACTGCCTGCCGTCGCGTGACTTCCCGATGCTGGTCGACCTGTACCGGCAGGGCAGGCTCGACCTCGACGCCTTCGTGTCCGAGACGATCGACCTCGACCAGGTCGAGGAGGCGTTCACCCGGATGCATCACGGCGAGGTGCTGCGCTCGGTCGTCACCTTCTGACGGGTCGGGCCTCACGATCGCGGCCGGTGCTCCGATCGGACTCATATGTCCGAACGGAACGCCTCCACCTCGGCCGGTACGCCGGCCGGGCTCACCACGCTCCCCGACTTCCTCGCCACCACCGAGGTCGGGTCGCTGACGGTCGAGGACCGGCAGCTCATCGTCGGCCAGGCACTGCTGCTCCTGGAGCAGAACTACGCGCTGCTGCCGTTCAAGGTCGCCCGCTACGGCATCAACCCGGTCCAGCGACTGCGCCTCATGCAGGCCCGGCTCGGCCGGCCGGAGGCGCCTGAGCCGGAGTGGCGCTTCCACGCCGAGCTGACCGACATCATGAACTCGCTGCGGGACCTGCACACCCGCTACACGCTGCCCCGGCCGTTCACCGGTGCCGCCGCCGTGCTGCCGTTCCTGATCAAGGAGTTCACCGAGGACGGCCACCGTCGCTACCTGGTCGGCCGCCGCCGCGCGGACCAGCCCGAGACCGGCCACCCGACCTTCATCTTCGGGGTCGAGCTCACCCACTGGAACGGCGTGCCGATGGCCCGCGCGGTGCAGCGCTACGCCGAGCTGATGCCCGGCGCCAACCCGGAATCGCGGCACGCCCGCGGCGTCGAGCGGTTCACCGTCCGCTCGCTCGCGTTCGGACCGGCGCCGGACGAGGAGTGGGTGACGGTCGACTACCTCGACAACAACGGCAAGTCACGGGAGATCCAGCTGGTCTGGGACGTCAGCTCGCTGGTGCCGCCCGACGCCGACCGGTCCGCGGCCGCGCTGGCCGCCGAGATCCCGTTCGGGATCGACATCGAGGGCGCGCGCCTCGCGCGGCTGCGCACCCAGCTGTTCGCGCCGGAGTTCACCGACGCGGAACGCACCGGCGAACCGGTCGAGCGCGGCGCGGATGGTGTCACCGTCGGCGCGGCCTGGTCCACCGTGTTCGAGGCCCGCAAGGTCACCGCGGGCGGTCGCGAGTTCGCGCACCTGCGCATCCGCACCTTCTCCACCACCGACGTGCTCGGCTTCGTCCGCGAGTTCATCCGGCTGCTCACCGAGCTGCCGCAGGACGGGCTGGTCCTGGACATCCGGGGCAACCTCGGCGGCGCGATCCTCGCGTCCGAGCTGTCCCTGCAGGCACTCACCGCGCGGCCGGTCGAACCGGAACCCGCGCAGTTCGCGGCCAGCCTGCTGAACCTGCGGATCTGCCGGGCCAACGACGCGATGGCCGCCTGGCTGCCGTCGATGGAGCAGGCGCTGGAGTCCGGCGCGCCGCACTCCGCGGCCATCCCGTTCACCCCGCCGGAGCTGTTGGCCGAGGTGCCGCAGGCGTACTTCGGCCCGGTCGTGCTGGTCACCGACGCTCGCTGCTACTCGGCCGCGGACATCTTCGCGGCCGGCTTCCAGGACAACCGGATCGGTACGGTGCTCGGTCTGGACGGCAACACCGGGGCCGGCGGCGGCAACATCTGGACGATGGCGAACCTGCTCGGCTCGCTGCCGTCCGCGGGTGAGTTCCCGTTCCGGCCGCTGCCGGACGGTGCCGACCTGTCCGTGGTGATCCGCCGGGTGCTGCGGGTCGGCCGCAACGCCGGCACGCCGCTGGAGGACTACGGCGTGCGGCCCGACGAGCGGCACCTGACCACCCGCGACGACGTGCTGCGCAACGACGTCGATCTGATGGTGGCGGCCGCGGCGCTGCTCGGCAAGGGCACCGTGCGGCGCTTCGACGTCGGCGTGAACGAGGCGGGCGGCGAGCTGACCATGACCTTCGACGTGCTCGGGGTGGACCGGGCCGACGTGACCGCGGACGGTCGGCCGCGCGCGACGGTGGACCTCGGCGGCAACCCCGGCCCGGTCGCGGTGCCCGGCGCGGCCGGCGCCGATCAGGTCGTGGTCGTCGGCTACGCGGCCGGTTCGGCGGAGCCGGTGGCGGTGCGCACGTTCGTTCGCGCCGGCACCGAACTGCGGCGACGCACCACCCTGGAGGTGTGACCGCCCCGGTGGTGTCGGGCGATCGGCCCCGGCTAGCGGGGGGCCATGCGCAGTGCGCCGTCGAACCGGATGACCTCGCCGTTGAGGTAGTCGTGCTCGATCAGCGAGAGAGCGAGCCCGGCGTACTCGTCAGGGCTGCCCAACCGCTTCGGGAACGGGATGCCCTCGGCGAGCGCGGCGCGGAACTCCTCGCTGACCGTGGCGAGCATCGGGGTGTCGATGATGCCGGGCGCGATGGTCAGCACCCGGATGCCGGAGGTGGCCAGGTCACGGGCGGCGGGCAGGGTGAGGCCGACCACGCCGCCCTTCGAGGCGGCGTACGCGGCCTGGCCGACCTGGCCGTCGAACGCGGCGATCGACGCGGTGTTGATCACCACGCCGCGCTGGCCGTCGGCGAGCGGGTCGGTCTTCGCGATCGCGGCCGCGGCCAGTGTGGTCACGTTGAACGTGCCGATCAGGTTGACCTCGATGACGGTGCGGAACAGCGCCAGATCGTGCGGGCCCTTGCGGGACAGGATCCGCGCGGACGGACCGATGCCGGCGCAGTTCACCGCGATCCGCAGCGGCACTCCGGCGGCGGCGGCCTGCTCGACGGCGGCGGCCACCTGGTCGGGGTCGGTCACGTCGGCACCGACGTAGCCGATGCCGTCGACCGGTTCTGCGCGCTCGACGGCGGCGGGCAGGTCCAGCGCGAACACCCGTGCGCCCGCGGCGGCCAGCGCCCGCGCGGTCGCCGCGCCCAACCCGGACGCGCCGCCGGTCACGATCGCCGCGGTGTCGCTGATCTGCATGTCCGTTCCTCCACTGGTCCGACGTCGCCCAGAGGCTAGGGCGTGGCCGAGGGGTCAGCGCCGGCCGGGTGGGCAGATCTCGTCGAGGGCGACGAGCTCGTCGTGGCTCGGCCGCCACCGGCCGGCCGCGGCGTTCTCGATCACCTGCTCGGGTGTGGTGGCGCCGGCGATCACCGAGGTGACGGTGCGCTGCGCGGTGAGCCAGCCGACGGACAGGGTGGCCATCGTGATCGACCGCTCCTCGGCGAACGCGCGCAGCTTCTCGATCCGATCCCAGGGCGCGTCGGCGAGCAGCCGGTGCCGGCCGAGCAGCCTGCTGCCCGGCGGCGGTTCGGCGTCGCGGTGGTACTTGCCGGTCAGCAGCCCGTTGGCCAGCGGGAAGTACGGCAGCACACCGAGTCCGAACCGTTGGCAGGCGGGCAGGATCTCGCGCTCCGCCTCGCGCTCCAGCAGCGAGTAGTGGCACTGCGCCGCCGTCGGCGGGCTGATCCGGCGGTCCCGCGCCGTCCACGCCGCGTCGGCGAGCTGCCACGCGGCGAGGTTGCACAGCCCGACATAGCGCACCGTGCCGGCGCGAACCAGGTCGTCCAGTGCGGCCAGCGTCTCGGCCAGCGGCGTGGTCGGGTCGGGGCGGTGCAGCTGGAACAGGTCGATCCAGTCGGTGTTGAGCCGCCGCAGCGACGCCTCCAGCGCCTGCTTCACGTACCGCCGGGAACCGCGTGCGCCGTGGTCGGGGCCGTTGCTGCCCTGCATGTCCACGCCGAACTTGGTGGCGATCACGACCTGTTCACGCCGGCCGACGAGGGCCGCGCCGAGCAGCTCCTCGCTGTGCCCGCGGGGCGCGCCGTACACGTCGGCCACGTCGAACAGCGTCACGCCGGCGTCCACCGCGGCGTGCACCAGCGCGCGGGTACCGGCGAGCGACTCGGCCGGGGTGCCGGGCCGGCCCAGGTTGTTGCACCCGAGCCCGACCGCGCTGACCACCAGGCCCGACTCACCGAGGTGCCGTAGTTCCACGCGACGACCTTAGGAGCACCGGCCGCGCCGATCCAGATCTGTCGGTCACGATCCGTGCACTGTGCTTCACTGATGTCGTGACGACCAGCCTCGTCTGGTACGCGGCCTACGGATCGAACATGGACCGGGCGCGATTCATGGTCTATGTGCGGGGCGGCATGCCGGTCGGCGGTGACCGCGGCACACCGGGTTGTCGGGACACCACCCCGCCGCGTCTGGACCGACCCGCCGAGCTGCCCGGGCAGGTGTACTTCGCCACCGATTCGAAGGCGTGGCCCGGTGGTGGCCGGGCGTTCCTGGACCCGACCCTGCCGGGCCGGGCACCGGCTCGGGCGTACCTGATCACCGCCGAGCAGTTCGCCGACATCGTGGCGCAGGAGATGTACCGCCCGCCGCGGGAGCCGCTGGATCTCGCGGCGGTGGTCGCCGCCGGCCGGGTCGAGCTCGGTCCCGGTCGCTACGAGACGCTGATCCACACCGGCGACCTGGACGGGTACCCGGTGTTCACCTTCACCGCGCCGTGGACCGCCGCGGCGAAGACACCGAACCCGCCGTCGGCTGCCTACCTGGCGACGATCGCGCACGGTCTGCGCGAGGCGCACGGCTGGTCGACGGAGGAGGTCGTGACCTACCTGAGCGGCCTGAACAGCGTCGCCGACCGGTGGTCCGCCGCCGAGCTGACCGGCCTCGCGGGATGACCGTTCAGTCTCGTTGCATCCGAACTGCTCGGTTGACTGTGAGTTCCGGGCACGGGTGAGGCACGCTTATGCCATGAGCGAGTCACAGCAGGGGGGCGGCGGTCCGTGGACCGCCGAACAGATCGAACGCCTCGACGGCAGAACGTTCGTCGTCACCGGCGCGAACTCGGGCTTGGGCTACGAGACCGCGCGGCAGTTGGCCGGCCACGGGGCGAGCGTCGTGATGGGGGTTCGCGACGAGGCGAAGGGCCGCGCCGCGGCGGAGGCGATCCGGGCGGAGTTCCCGGACGCCGACCTGCGAGTGCGTCAGCTCGACCTGGCCGACCTCGACTCGGTGGTCGGCTTCGCGGCCACCGTGTCCACTGTGGACGTCCTGGTGAACAACGCGGGCGTGATGATGCCGCCGCGCACCATGACCAAGCAGGGGCACGAGCTGCAGTTCGGCGTGAACCACCTGGCGCACTTCGCGCTCACCGGACTGTTGCTGGACAAGCTGAGGAACGGCACCGCGCCGCGGGTGGTCACCGTGTCGTCCGCGCTGCACAAGCGTGGCCGGGTGCACTTCGACGACCTGACCGGCGAGCGCGACTACTCCCGCACCGGCTTCTACGCGCAGTCCAAACTGGCCAACGTGGTGTTCGGCCTGGAGTTGCACCGCAGGCTGCGGGTGAACGGCTTCGACATCCGCAGCGTCCTCGCGCACCCCGGCTACGCGGCGACCAACCTGCAGTCGGCAGGCCCGACCGGTCCGCTGAAGATGGTGCTGCGGGTCAGCAACCGACTGATGGCCCAGTCGTCCGAGATGGGCGCGCTGCCGCAGCTGTACGCGGCGACGCACCCCGGTGTGGAGAGCGGCCAGTTCATCGGCCCGGACGGTCGCAACGAGTCGAGCGGCTACCCGACCGTGGTCGAGCCGCTGGACGACGCGCGCGACCGTGAGTTGGCCAAGCGGCTGTGGGACGTCTCCGAGGAGGCGACCGGCGTCTACTTCGACCTCGCGGCCCGCTGAGGGCCGGTCGGGGTGTCCCCACCGGGCGCACTCCCGGTGGGGCGGTCGTGCAGCGCCATCACCAGCCGCACCACGAACACGATCGCCACCGCGGTCACCGCGAGGACCTGCAGCGCCATGTCGCCTCCCGCCGTCGAGTGCGCACCGGATCGAGTGGGTGCCGATCGCACAGGTACTGGGCGAGTCCTATGGTGCACCTCCGCGTGACGCGCACCGACGCGACATGCGGGGCCGGCTCAGACGCGACTGCTCGGGGGCGCCAGTTCGAGCTGTTGGACCAGCAGCGTGGTGAACGTGTCCTGCACGGCCTTCGCGCCGGGACCGAACGTCTCCAGGATGATCACGCGGTTGTAGAGCACGTACACCGACCGGTACACCGACGTGTTCGCCTTCTCGCCGGTGCTGTAGACGGGTACGCCCTTGTAGGACAGCTCGGCGTTCGCCGGCAGGCCACCGGTTCGCTGCTCGGTGCCGTACGCCTCGGCGACGGCCTTGGCACCCGCCTCGTCGGCGACCGTGAGCGCGTACAACCCGACGATCTTGTCCTGCTCGACGGTCGTCTTGAGCAGGCCCTCCGTCATCCCGGCCGCCTTGAGGGCCTCGATCACGTTGGGCTGCAACAGCTTGTTGGTCTCCAGGCGGGCGAGGTCGAAGGCGCCGCCACCGTCGCGCACGGTGCCGGGCGGGTCGATCAGCGCGGCCTCGTTGCTGGCCGGCGCCGGTTTCGCCGGCGGGGGGTTGGGCAGAGACCGGGTGGTCGTGGTGGGCGGCGCGGTGGTGCTGGTGGTCGGCTGCGGGGGCGGCGGCTGCTCGGCGGTGCTGTTGTCCCTGGTCAGGAAGTAGCCGACACCCGCGGCGACCAGACCGACCACCAGGACGGCAGCGACCACGATGCCGATGGTCCGGCCGCGCTTGCCGGACTTGTCCTTGTAGATCTCCGGTCCCTGCTTGAGCCAGCTCGGGTCCGGCGCGAGCACCGGGTCGCTGTCCGGCCGCCACGGTCCACCCCCGGGGAACTGGCCCGGGCCCGAGTCGTACCCGCCGTATCCGGCGGCCTTGTCGGCCGAGGCCCACGGTGACGGACCCGGTTCGGGGCGCTGCGCGGCCCACCCGTCCGAACCGGTCTGGCTCGACGGCACGATCTGTGTCGCCTCACCCGGCTGGTTGCCCGCCTGGCTGCCCACGGCCTGGGTGCGTTCGCCGCCGTCGCCGAGGCCGCTGACGATCTGCGTCTTCTCCGCGCTGAACTCGCCGGACCGGGACGGGTCCTTCTCGGTGTCGGACTGCGGGGGCGCCGTGATGTGCTGGGTCGACTCGCCGGACTCCGGCCGGCCGGCCGGAGAGTCCCAGCGGAACGGAGCCGGGAACGGACCGCTGTCGGTCCGTCCGGGCTGCTGGGGTCCCGCTTGGGATCCGGTCTGCGGTGGGCCTGGCTGTTGGGGGCCTGGCTGCTGGGGGCCTGGCTGCTGGGGGCCGGAGTGCTGGTGCGCGACCGGCTGGGGTCCGGTCGGCGGCGCCGTCTGCTGGGGCGGGCCGGGCCGGGCCGGCTGCTGGGTGCGTGCCGCCGGGGAGGGCGGCTCCTGGCTCTGCGCCTGGTGCCGCGGCATGCCGGGCGCGGGCGTCGGCGGACCCGCTGTCTGCGGGCCGGGGGTGTGCGGGCCGGGGGTGTGCGGACCGGGGGTGTGCGGACCGGGCGCGGGGTGACCGAGAGCGGGCTGGCCGAGAGCGGGCTGGCCGGGTCCTTGCGGCCCCTGGGCCACTGGCCTGTTCGCGGCCTGCTGACCGGGACTCGGCTTCACCGGTGCCACACTGCCGCTCGCCCTGGACAACAGCTCGTCGCGCTTGCGCCGATACTCGTCAGCCGAGACGGTGCCGGCGGCGAGCATCGCATCCAATTCCCGCAGCTCGTCCTGCCAGCCCATGCTCGAACCCTCCACTCGGTCGGACCCGGCATATTCTGCACGTCCGTGATGACCGAAGGTAATCCGCCCGGGACGCTATCGCGGGTGGTTTGCCAACACCTTCACCAAAGCGTTGATCACCTCGTCGTCGAGCACCGGACTCACCCCGCTGGCCAGGTTGCGCTCCGCCAGCTCGAGCACCAGCACGTCGCGCGAGACCAGCAGCTCCTTCGCCGACTGTTCGGCCTCTGCGGCAACGGTCTCCGGGTGCACGATGGTCAGGTCGCGAAACGCCGCGGCCAGGAACGGGCTCGCGAACTGGGTGAACGAGTCGGCGATGAACCCGGTCGACGGGACGACCGTGCCCGGCAGCCCCGGCTGCGGCTGGATCAGCGACAGCGGCGTGCGGAAGTCGCTCTTGACGTACTTCGACCGGTCGGTGACCCCGTCCGGCGCGAGCGTGTAGGTGCGCAGCGAGCGTTGCGCGGTGTCGCCGAGCAGCGGGATGATGTCCGCCGGCCAGGTCGTCTCCTGCCGGTCGCCGACCAGCCAGGTCGAGGTGACGCCGGGCGAGATCCGGTCGGCGATCGCGTAGGTCATCGCCATGCCGCCCTCGTAGGTCCAGTGGCTGTCGTTGGCGTCCCACAACATCCGGCCCGACCGGGTACTGATGTCGTCCAGCGCCGGGCGCAGGTCGATCACGTCGGCCTCGGTGGTGGCCCGGGCCCAGAACCGCGCGGACACCTCCGTGGAACAGCTCTTGCCCGCGTACTCGTCCGGCAGGAACCGCGGCACCGCCGTCGACTTGTCCGGTGCCGCCACCAGCACGAACCGCCGGCCGGACGACTCGACCGCGTCCCGCAGCTCGCGCAGCGCGCCGAACACCTCGTCCAGGGTGCGCTTGGGCCGGCACTTGTTGCTGGCGTCCGTGCCGAGGTACAGCCAGTCCTCCTTGCCGCGGATGACGATCGGGAAGCCCGCCGCGGTGCGCTCCGGTCCGGCGGCGTCGTGTCGCGGCTCGTCGCCGAAGACCCCGGCGCTGATCGCGTCACCCGCGCGCACCGCGCCCTCGCGCAGCGGCAGGTTGTCGGTGCCCCAGGGCAGCAGTCCGGTGAAGAAGCCCCACCCGCTGCCCGGTGCCGGGAACTCGGCGAGCGCGCGGTTCTCGAACCGCGTCGGCCGCACCCCCACCGTGAACGCGAGGGCAGGGGCCAGGAAGAAGACCACCGCGGCGACCAGCGCGAGGCGCTGCCGCCTGCCGTGCCTCGGCCGGTACAGCGAGTGCTCGTTCGGCAGCCACGACTCGTGCGTCGGCGGCAGCCCGCGCGCCGGATCCGCCGCACCGGCGCCCCGGGGCAGCATGCGGTCGGGCGACGAACCGGTCTGCACGGGACCCACCGTAGTCAGTCACCGGCGGCGCCGGCCGCCGACGTCGCGCAGGTAACCTGCTGCGCATGAGCGACGGGGAGCGACCTCGCCTGATCGACTGGACCGGCGAACGCTGCGTTCCCTGGGCCGACGACGTGCAGGTGATCTACGAGCACTACCACCGGTACGCGCTCGTGGCCGACCTGGTCGCCGGCAGACGGGTGCTGGACCTGGCCTGCGGCGAGGGCTACGGCGCGGCGCTGCTCGCCGCCACCGCGGCCGAGGTCGTCGGGGTCGACATCGACGGGCCGACCGTGGCGCACGCCCGCGCCCGGTACGGGTCGGACCGGCTGCATTTCGAGGTCGCCTCGATGACCGATCCGGCGACGCTGGCCGGCGCGGCGCCGTTCGACGTGATCGTCTGCTTCGAGGCGATCGAGCACGTCACCGGGCACGACGACCTGATGCGGCTGGTACGCGACCGGCTCGCCTCGGACGGCGTGTTCGTGTGCAGCACGCCGGACGTCGAGGTCTACACCCACGACCACGGCAACGACAACCCGTTCCACGTCCGCGAGCTGACCGGCGACGAGCTGCGGACGTTGCTGTCGGGTTCGTTCCGGCACGTGAGCCTGCTGCGCCAGTCGGTCGCGGTGGGCTCGGTGGTGCACGGTGACGGACCGGGCGCCGTCCTGCACACCATCACGGCCACGCCCGCCGCCGACGGGTCCACTCAGGACTGGACGGTGAACCGCGGCGCGCCGCACACCTACTTCGTCGCGATCGCCGCGGACCACCCGGTCGACCTCCCCGGTACCGCGGTGCTGCTGGACCCGGACCTGACCCTGGTCGGCGCGGGACAGCGAGCCGCGCGGCGGCACATCGACGACCTGGAGACCGCAGTCGCCTCGGCCCGCGCCGCGCACGCCGAGGCGGACGGCGCGGCGAAGGAGATGCGCGAGGAGCTGGCGGCGGTGCGCGCCGAACTGGCCACGGTCGGCTCCGAGCTGGCCGAGGTCCGCCGCGCCCACGCGGCCGCCGCGGCCGAACTGGACCGGGTGAGCGCGGCCGCGGCCGAGTCCGCTCTCGAGGTGGACCGCCTGCGACGCAAGGGAAACCACGACGAGGCCAGGCTGAGCTGGTTGACCGCGACCAACTCCCGGCTCGCCAACAGCGTCAACCAGCTCTCGGCGGACAACGCCGAGCTGCGGGAGGCCCAGTCCGCGATCGCCCAGCAGATGATCAACCGCTACCGGTCGGTGATCGAGCGCCGAGCGCCGCGGGGGACCCGCCGCCGCGACGCCTACGAGCGGATGTTCGGCCGCGAGACCGGCATCCCGGCGCCGAAGAACGATGCTGGCCCGGTCGGCGTGCACACCAGCGACGACCCGGTCGCCAGCATCGTGATCCCGACCTACGGCAAGTGGTCCTACACCCGGCGCTGCCTCGAGTCGATCCAACGGCACCTGCCGGCCACGCCGGTGGAGGTGATCGTCGTCGACGACCTCTCGCCGGACGACGCCGCGGACCGGGTCGCCGAGTGCGCCGGCGTGCGGCTGGTGCGGGCCGAGCGCAACGGCGGCTTCGTCGCCGCGGTGAACCTCGGTGCCGCCCAGGCCCGCGGCGAGTACCTGGTGCTGCTCAACAACGACACCGAGGTGCGGCCGGGATGGCTGGACGCGCTGGTCGCCACGGCCGAGTCGGACGAGCGGATCGGGCTGGTCGGCGCGAAGCTGGTCTACCCGGACGGCCGGCTGCAGGAGTGCGGCGGGATCGTCTGGGCCGACGGCACCGGCTGGAACTACGGCCGCAACGGTTCGCCGGACGACCCGGAGTACGCCGCGGTGCGCGACGTGGACTACTGCTCGGCCGCCGCGTTGCTGGTCCGCCGGGACCTGTTCGAGCGGTTGGGAGGGCTCGACACCCGGTACGCGCCCGCCTACTACGAGGACACCGACCTGGCGTTCGGCGTCCGCTCGCTCGGCGCGCGCACCGTGGTGCAGCCGAAGGCCGTGGTGGTGCACCACGAGGGCGTGTCGAACGGCACCGACGAGAGCACGGGGACCAAGCGGTTCCAGACGGTCAACCGGGCGACCTTCGTGGCCAAGTGGCAGCACGATCTCGTCGCCCATCACTCCGGCATGTCCCTGCCCGGCCTCTGGCTCGCCCGGCAGCGCACCGCCGCCGGCCATGGCGGCGGCATCGTGCTGGTGGCCGACCACCAGGTGCCGAGGACCGACGAGGACTCCGGCTCGGTGCGGATGTTCCGGCTGCTGAGCCTGCTCGCCGGGCTCGGCGAGCGGGTGGTGTTCTTCCCGACGAACGGCGCGGTGCCGGCGAAGTACGTCGATCCGATGCACCAGCTGGGCATCACCGTGCTCGCCGACGCCGGCCGGCAGGAGGAGTTCCTGCGCACCGCCGGCCGGCACCTGTCGCTCGCGGTGCTGTCCCGTCCGCAGATCGCCTGGCACTTCCTGGACGCGCTGCGGCTGCACGCCCCGCACTGCCGCCTCGCCTACGACACGGTCGACCTGCACTTCCTGCGGTTGGACCGGCAGGCCCGGCTGGCCGCGTCGGTCGGGGACGAGGTCGAGGCGAGCACCCTGCGCGGCCGGGTCACGGCGATGCGCGAGTTGGAGCTCGGTCTGGTCCGCGCCTGCGACGTCACCTGCGTGGTGTCCGATGTGGAGCAACAGCTGGTCCGGGAGATGGTGCCGGACGCCGAGGTGGTCCTGTTGTCGAACGTGCACGAGACCCGGGCCGGGCGGGCCGAACCGGCCGGCCGGGCCGGGGTGCTGTTCGTCGGCAGCTTCGACCACCTGCCCAACCGCGACGCGGTCACCTGGCTCGCCACCGAGATCATGCCGCTGGTGTGGGCCAAGCGGCCGGATGCCGAGCTGCACGTGGTCGGCAGCAACCCGACCGCCGAGATCAGGGCACTGGCCGGCGACGGCGTGCGGGTGCACGGCTGGGTGGCCGACCTCGAGGACGTCTACGAGCGGGCCAGGGTCTCGGTCGCGCCGCTGCGCTACGGCGCCGGGGTGAAGGGCAAGATCGGCGAGAGCCTGAGCCTCGGGGTGCCGGTCGTCGGGACCCCGCTCGCGGTCGAGGGAATGCACCTCGCCGACGGCACCGAGGTGCTCGTCGGCGCCGACGTGGCCGAGCTCGCCGAGCAGCTGCTGGTGGCTCTGGAGGACGACGAGCTGTGGTGCCGGCTGTCCGAGGCCGGCAAGCGTGCGATCGACCGCCGATTCGGCCCGGCGGCCGCGCGGCAGGTACTCGCCGGGCTGCTGCATCGCGGCTGACGGCCGAGCCCCGCGGGCCGGTTGGCCGTGAGGAACTTCGTTCGCCGGCTGGACGGGTGCGCGGGGTGGGGACGTCGGGACGTGAGGCACCTCGCCGGGCAGCTGTCGTGGCGGCTGTCCGAGAAGCCGACCCGGCTGCTTCGGCCGAAGCAGCCGGCCGCCGCGACCAGCCGCGGCTCCGCCTCACCCACCGGCGCACCCACCGGCGCGTGGCACCGGCGTGCCGGTCCGGCATGATTCCCGCATGGACTTCGGCACGGTGCGCGAACGGGCGTTGGCCTTTCGCGAGGACCTGTTGGCCCGCAAGGAGAAGGTCACCCTCGAGGGATCCGGGTGGTACCCGTACGACACGATGGCGAACATCCTGCACCTGGACACGTTGCTCACCGGTACACACCGGGACGTCTTCGCCGACATCGCGGGCCGGCGGGTCGCCGACATCGGCACCGCGGACGGTGACTTCGGGTTCTTCCTGGAGGCCGAGCTCGGCTGCCGGGTCGACCTGATCGACTACGGTCCGACGAACTTCAACGGCCTGCGCGGCGCCCGGCGGCTGGTCGACGAGCTCTCCTCGGTCAACCAGGTCCACGAGATGGATCTCGACGCCCAGTTCGCGCTGCCCGCCGAGCACTACCGGGCGGTGTTCTTCCTCGGCCTGCTGTATCACCTGAAGAACCCGTTCTACGTGCTGCAGGCGCTCGCCGAGCGCGCCGACCTGTGCTTCGTGTCGACCCGGGTGGCACAGGTGTCACCGGATCACCGGACCCGGTTCGGCCACCTGCCGATGGCGTACCTGCTCGATCCGACCGAGACGAACAACGACTCCACCAACTACTGGATCTTCTCCGACGCCGGCCTGCGCAGGCTGTTCGACCGCACCGGCTGGGACGTGCTGGACATGACGACGGTCGGTTGTACCGACGGGTCTGATCCGAGCAGCCCGGACCGCGACGAGCGGGCGTTCGCGCTGCTGCGGTCACGTCGGGCCGGCTGACCCGCTGTCGTCCTCCGACCCCGTGGCCCGGACGGCGATCGGTCGCGCGTCGACCAGGGTGGGGTTCGCCTGGGCCCGGATCACCTGCGTGTTCGTCGTGATCGTCGAGCACTGCGCGCACCTGCTTGGTCCGCATGCCGGGCTGTTGGGCTTCGTGACCCCGCCGGGTTTCGGACGGCTGGGCCACCTCGCCCTGCTCGCGTTGTTCGCGATGAGCGGGTTCCAGATCGCGGACAGCTGGCTCAGCGAGCCGTCCTGGTGGCGGTTCGCCTACAAGCGGGTGTTGCGGATCTGGCCGCCGCTGCTGTTCGTGACCATGCTGTCCGCGTTCGTGCTGGGTCCGCTGGTGACGACGAAGAGCCAGGCCGACTACTGGTCGTCGCCGATCACCTGGGCGTACGTCGTGGACAACGCGGGCCTGGTGCATCTGCGTCACCCGCTGCCCGGGGTGTTCTGGACCAACCCGTACCCGTATTCGGTGAACGGTTCGCTGTGGACGCTGCCGATGGAGGTGTTCGGCTATCTCGTGGTGCTGGTCTTCGGGGTGGCCGGCCTGCTCAGGCGCGGCCGGCCGGCGTTGCTGCCGCTGACGGCCGGACTGTTGGTCACGGACGCGCTGATCGGCGCCGGGGGGACCGGAGCGGGCGCGATCGGCGGGTTCGGGTCGATCCCGTACGGTGCCCTGCTCACCATGATGGCGCCGTTCGCGCTGGGCATGGTGCTGCGCTGCTACTCCGACATGCTGCCGCTGCGGCCGGGTGTCGTCCTCGTCCTGCTGCCCGGGTTCATGGTGGTCAACCTGTTCCTGCCGGCGTTGGCGGTGCCGGCCGCGGCGGTGATGGTGACGTACGCCGCGGTGGTGTTCGCGCTGCACGTGCCGGCTCGGTGGACGTCGGCGTCGCGGTGGGCGTACGGCAGCTACGGCGCGTTCGCGATGTCCTTCCCACTGCAGCAGCTGCTGGTGTTCGCCGGGGTTCGCGACGAGGTGCCGCTGGTGTTGCTGTCGGTGCCGCTGTCCTACCTCGCCGGGCAGCTGTCCTGGTACCTGATCGAGAAGCCCACGCAGCGGCTGCGGCCGAAGCCGCTGCGCCCCCGCCGGCCGGACGTGCCGCTGGCGCCGTCAGCCGGGTGGGACGGCCGCGGCGAGCCGGGCCGCGATCCGGTCGAACTCGGCGCGCGCGACGTCGGGGTCGGTGCCGGTGACGGACGCGGTGAGCAGCACGGTCCACCGGCCTGACCGGTACACCGCGCGGTGCACGTCGCGGCCGCTCGGCGAGGTGCGCAGCACTGTGACGCCGTCCGGCAGGGGTGCGCGGTCGACCTCGGTCCAGCCGTTGCGGACCGCGTAGTCGATCGCGGCGGCCGCGGTCGTCGCGTCCGGGCTGTCCAGCGCGGCGATCGTGTAGCTGGCGCCGTCGCCGATGGACGCGGCGTCGACCAGACCGAGCCCCGCGGCGGTGGCCTTCGCGACGGCCGGTGGGTACAGGCCCAGCTGGGTGCCGAGCCCGCTGGGCACCAGGGCGGGCGGGCCGATCGCGGTACCGGGCAGCGCGGGCAGCGCGGCGATCAGCGCGGCGGCGGGATCGGCGGGTGCGGACGGTCCGCTCGCGGTGGCCGTGGCCGTGGGCTGTTCGGACGGTGGCCCCGCGTCGGCCGGTTCGGCGGGCGGATCCCTGAGCAGCAGCCACCACAGTGCCGCGCCGACGAGC
>Ga0307413_10000125_pt1 | contig 19886 bp, 14 predicted proteins | sample DK1Ometagenome_3_FD_203714 | JGI IMG/M metagenome (GOLD analysis project Ga0307413, IMG submission 203714) | Maize rhizosphere microbial communities from greenhouse at UC Davis, California, United States - DK15-O-2 | ecosystem: Host-associated > Plants > Roots > Rhizosphere > Soil | place: USA... | reverse complement strand
CGATCGGGTGACCTCGAGATCGGCGAGCAGGGCCGCGACGGTCTTGCTGGTCATCGACGTGCCCCGGTCGGCGTGCACAACCTGCGGAACGCCGTGGACGGAGAAGATCTGTTCCATCAGCTCCTTGGCCAGGACACCGGATTCATGGGCGTGGACATGGACGCCGACGATGTACCGGGAGTAGATGTCGATCATCACGTAGGCGTCGAAGTAGGTGCCCTTCGCGGGGCCCGCGAGCTTGGTGATGTCCCAGCTGTAGACCTGCCGGGGCGCTGACGCGACCAGTTCCGGGCACACCCTGGCCGGGTGGCGCGCGAGCCGTCGGCGTTCCCTGACCTGCCTGTTGTCCGCCAGCACCCGATACATCGTGGACACCGAGCACAGGTAGACGCCCTCATCGAGCAGCTGCGCGTAGACCTGCAGCGGCGCCAGATCCACGAACCGCGCACTGGTGAGCACCTCGAGAATCCGCAGGCGTTCCAGGACGGTCAGCTTGTTGACCGGATCCAGTACCGGCCGCGGCGGCACCGGCTGCGTGAGCGCCAGGACGGCCTTACCGTGACGGATCGCCGTCGACCGCACCAGCCCGGTCAGCACCGCGGCCTGCCTGGTCGACACGCCATCAGCGGTCATCGACGCGTAGGCCTGGGTCAGCGTTTCCTGCGCTTGTCGTCGGAATCCGCTCTCTCGGAGAGACTTTCCAAGAGAGCGTGTGCTTTTCCCATGATGTCGAGCGCGGCCTCGGTGGTGTCCAGCCGTTTGCTCAGACGGGCGTTCTCCCGTGTGAGCCGGGCGATCTCCGCCTGCTCCGCGGACAGCCTGCCGACCTTCTCGCCCGGCGCCTTGCCCGCCAGCACACCGGCGTCGCGCTGCTTGCGCCACTCGCTGATCAACGACGAGTACAAGCCCTCCCGCCGCAGATACCCACCGCCGTCGCCGTGCTCACACGCCTGCTCGTACGCGCTCAGATGCGCGAGCTTCTCCGGCGCGCTGAACGCGCGCCGCCGCCTCGGCCCGTCACCACGCGGCTGCTGGGAATCCATCCGCCCATCATCGTCCTCGATCACCGAGGACCTGGCCTTGCCAGTCATGCCAAACCATCCGAATCTCGCCCTGCGTCAGGCCGGTTTGCTGTGAACCACTGGACTCAACTCACCCTGACACGCAGGGAGGCCCCGAGGATCAGGCGGCGGCTCGGCGGTCGGCGAGCAGGGCGCGGAGCGCCTTCTTGTCGGGCTTGCCGACGGCGGTGTGCGGGAGGTCGTCGAGCACCTCGAACAGCTCCGGGATCTTGAACGCGGCGAGACCGCGGGCGGTGAGCGCCTCGGCGACCTGGGGCAGGGTGAGGGTGCGGCCGGGGTGCAGGCTGACGAACAGGTACACCCGTTCGCTCACCAGCGGGTCCGGCGACGCCACCGCGGCCGCTTCGGCGACCTCGGGCAGCTCCTGCACCAGGGTCTCGATCTCGCCGGCGGAGATCTTCTCACCGCCGCGGTTGATCAGGTCCTTGACGCGACCGCACACGATCAGGTTGCCCTCGGGTGTGCACCGCACCAGGTCACCGGTGCGGTACCAGCCGTGCTCGGTGAACGACACCGCGTTCACCGCGGGCACGCCGAAGTAGCCGCGCGGGGTGTACGGGCCGCGGGTCAGCAGCTCGCCGATCTCGCCCGGCGCCACCTCGTTGCCGTCCTCGTCGACCAGCAGCAGCTCGTCGAACTCGCTCACCGGCGCACCCTGGGTGCCGTGCGCGACGTCGTCGCTCGCGTCGACCGGGGTGTAGCAGATCAGGCCCTCGGCCATGCCGTACACCTGCTGCAGCGTGCAGCCCAGCGCCGGACCGATCTGCGCGGCCACCTCCGGCGCCAGCACCGAGCCGCCGACGTGCACGAAGCGCAGCGACGACAGGTCCCGCCCGCTGGCCGGCGCCTCCTCCATCCACTTCAGCGCGACGGCCGGTACCGCGGAGGTCGCCGTCACGCCCTCGTGCTCGATCGCCTCGAACACCGCGTCCGGCCGCGGCGAGGACAGCATCACCGCCCGGCCGCCGGTGTACAGCGCGCCGAGGATGCCGGGGTTGGCCAGCGGAAAGTTGTGCCCGGCCGGCAGCACCGCGAGGTACACGGTGTCCGGCCCGAACGCGCAGGCCCGCGCGACCATCCGGATGTTGTACTCGTAGTCGTTGTGGGTGCGGCTGATCACCTTCGGCACGCCGGTGGTGCCGCCGGAGAGCAGGAACACCGCCACGTCGGTGCCGGTCGGCCCGTTGTCGTCCAGCCACTCGCTGCGGCCGACGTCGCCGATCAGCGCCCGAACGTCCACACTGGACTCACGGACGTCGTCGCCGACCACCAGCACCTGGGCCGGCGAGTCGAGCTGGGCGACCACCTGGTGCGCGAGCTCCTGGTGGTCGTAACCCTTCCAGGTGTCCGGCACGAACAGCGCTTTCGCCTTCACGTGCGCGCCGATCGAGGCCAGCTCGTACTCCCGGTGCGGCGGCAGCATCATCACCGGCGCCACGCCGAGCCGGAACAGTGCGAGCGTGACGACCACGAACTCCCAGGTGTTCGGCAGCTGCACCAGTACCGTGTCGCCGCGCTTGAAACCGAGGTCGGCCAGCGACTCGGCCAGGCCGTCCGCCTTGGACGCCAGCTCCACGTAGGTCAGCCGGGTGTCCCCGTCGACCAGCGCGATCCGGTCCGACCAGCGGTCCGCCCAGTCCCACAGGTAGGAACCGAGCGGCCGCTCCCGCCAGAGCCCGAGCTCGACGTAGCGGCGCGCCGCCTCGTCCGGCCACGGCACCACGCCGTCGATGCCGGGGAACCCGTTGCCTGAGTCGACTGTCATGACAAACCCCTACGCTGCCGAACTGATGCGGTCTGCCTCGATGCGTTCCGCCAGGAGCCCGGCCACCGCGTCGATGGTCGGCCGGTCCCAGAACAGCGTCGCGGGCAGCGGGATACGGAATCGCTTCTCCAGCGCGCGCCGGATCCGCACGTTCATCACCGAGTCGATGCCCATCTCGACCAACGCGCGCCGGGGGTCCACCTCGGACACGGCGAGCTTGGTCTCCTTGGCGACCTGGGCGCGGATCTCGTCGGACAGGTGCGAGTGCAGCTCGGCACCCGCCAGCGAGAGCCAGCCCGCGGACGGCGCCTCGGCGACCGGCTCGTCGGTCGCCGACTGCGACGGCAGCAGGGACAGCAGCGGCGGCCGCCGCTCCCCCGGCTCCAGCGGCAGGGTGCGCAGCACCGCCGCGTAGCCGAGGTTGTAGCGCTCGGCCAGCTCCCACGAGTCGAGCGCCTCGGCCAGGCTGATGTCCGCGGTGCCGCGGGCGTTCAGCTCGATGTCGATCACCTCCGACGAGGTCGACATGCCGAGACCGCGCCACGACGTCCAGCCGAGGCTCATCGTCGCCCTGTCGCCGGCCGCCCTGCGGTGCGCGGCGAGCGCGTCCAGGAACGCGTTGCCGGCCGCGTAGCTGGCCTGGCCGGGCAGACCGAGCAGCTGCCCGCAGGAGGAGAAGAGCACGAAGAAGTCGACGCTGCCGGGCGGGAACATGGCGTGCAGCGCCAGCGCGCCGTTCACCTTGGGCCGCAGCACGGTGCGCAGCGACTCCTCGTCCAGTGTGGACAGCATCTGGTTGTCGAGCACGCCGGCGGCGTGCACCACGCCCCTGATCGCCGGCAGACCGAGCGCGCCGGGGGTGAGCCGGGCCGCGACGTCCGCCGGGTCGGAGATGTCGACAGCCACCGTGGTGACGGTGACACCGAGCCGCTCCAGCGTCTGGATCGCGTCGATCTGCGCCAGCACCGAGCGGCTGGTCTGCTCGGCCCAGGTGTCCCGGGACGGCATCGCGGTGCGACCGGCGAGCACGATCCGCCGCGCCCCGCGGTCGGCCAGGTAGTGCGCGGTCGCCCGACCGAGCACCCCGAGACCGCCGGTGATCAGGTAGGTGCCGTCCGGCTGGCAGACCATCGGCTGCTGCACCGGGTCACCCTCCAGCAGGGTCAGCCTCGGCACCTCGGCCACCCCGTCGCGGACCACCACGACGTCCTCGCCGCGCACCGAGCGCAGCACCTCGATCAGCCCAGGGATGTCCCTGTGCGACTGTCCGATGTCGACCGTGCCGCCCCACAGCTCGGGATGCTCACCGCCGACGATGCGGCCGAGACCCCACAGCAGGCCGTGGCCGAGCGAGCGCTCGTCGACGCTGTCGCGCACACCCTGGGTGACGCACCACAGCCGGGCAGGGTTCGCCAGGCCGGCACCGGCCAGCCGCTGCGCGGTCCTGGCCAGCAGCCAGGACGCGTCCGCCGCGGCGTCAGCCACGCCACCGGCCGGGGCCAGCGCGGGCACCACCACGATCGCGTGGTCGTTGCCCAGCTCGTCGGCACGCAGCTCGGCCGGGTCGCTGGCGGTGCGGAACGGCACGCCGGCGTCACCGAAGCGTTCGGTCAGCCTGCCGAGCAGCGCGGTGTCCGGACCGACCAGCACCAGCCGCTGCGCGGACGGCAGGTCGGAGGTGGGCACCGGGCGCCAGCTGATCTCGTGCACCAGTTGCCTGGGGTTGGTCACCGCCGCGATGTCGTTGCCGAGCACGCCGTAACGCAGCCGGCCGAACCCGCCGACGACGGTGCCGTCCAGCTCCTGGATCTGCACCTCGACCGTGTGGTCGCCGATCACCCGTACCACGATCCGCGCGATCGACGGCGACTGCGGACGCAGCGCCACCCGGTGGATGTGCGCCGGCATCCGTAGCGTCGGCGGACCACTGAACGCCACCGACGCGATGGACAGCGCGGCGTCCAGAATGGACGCCCAGGTCGGCGGCGGGCCGTCGGTCAGCGGGTCGGCGCGCACCACCGCGGCGAGTGTTCCCTCACCGCGGCGCATGTCCTCCACCACCCAGGGGAAGCCCATCGCCGCGACACCGAGCGTGGCCAGCCGCTCGATCACGTAGTCCGTCGGCAGCGCCTCGCCTGCGACGACCTGCAGCATCTCGTCGGCCTCGGAGCTCGGCGACTGCACTCCCGCGGTGGTGTGCGTGACCCAGCCCTTGTCGTTCTCCCCGTCGGCGTCGACCAGGCGCGACGACAGCCGCACCGTGCCGTCCTGCAGCACGACCTGCAGGTCGCGCGGGTTGGTGACGCTCACCGGCACGCGCAGGGCGACGTCGGTCAGCTCCGCCCAATCCGGGCTCGTGGACAGGAAGGTGTTCAGCAGCACCGCGGCCGGGATGATCTCCACCTCGCGCACCGGGTGGTCACCGGGGTAGGGCCGGCACTCGTAGTCGAGCCGGGTCAGCCAGGCCCGCGCCGGAGTGCTGCCGTGCACCACGATCCGGCTGCCGAGCAGCGTGTGGCTCGCCACGTCGTGCCCCTCCGCGAGACCGGAGCGTGCGGTCGGCTCGTCCGCCCAGAACGCCTTGTGCTGCCAGGCGATGGTGGGCAGGTCGACCAGCGTGCCGGCCGGCCACAGCGCGGCGAGGTCGATCTCGGCGCCGTGGCAGTACAGCAGGCCGAGGTTGGCCAGGAACGTGTCGCGCTCCGGCTTGTTGCGGCGCAGCGTGTGGGTGACGAAGGCGTCCTCGATGCCGATGTCCTCCAGCGTCTCGTTGATCGAGTGCTCGACCACCGGGTGCGGCGAGACCTCGAGGAACAGCCGGTAGCCGTCCTCGACGGCGGCGGTGACCGCACCGGCGAAGCGGACCTGGCCGCCGAGGTTGGTGGCCCAGTAGTCGCCGTCGCGCGGGTCGTCGGCGCGCGGGTCGGCCAGCGCGGTGCTGTACACCGGGATGCTCGGGGCGGCCGGGGTGAGGTCGGCGACCGCCTCGGCCAGCTCGTCGAGCAGCGGCTCCATCTGCGGGCTGTGGAACGCCACGTCGGAGTCGACCTTGCGGACCATCAGGCCCTCGGCCAGCCACTCCTCACTGATCGCGGCGACAGCGTCGATGTCGCCGGACACCACCGACGAACCGGTCGCGGCGGCCACCGCGAGTGCCACGTCGCGGCGGTCGCCGAGTCGGTCGGCGACCTGCTGCGGCGGCAGGTTGACCATGGCCATCGCGCCCTGGCCCACCACCTTGCGCAGCAGCGCGGAGCGCCGGCAGACCAGCCGGGCACCCTGCTCGACGGTGAACACGCCGGCGGTGACCGCGGCGGCGATCTCGCCGACCGAGTGGCCGATGACCGCGTCCGGGGTCAGGCCGTTGGCCCGCCACAGCGCGGCAAGGCCCACCTGCACCGCGAAGATCATCGGCTGGATGACGTCCACCGGTTGCGGGGTGTCGTCCAGGATGGTGGAGCGCGGCGAGATGCCCAGCTCGTCGAGGAAGATCGGCTCCAGCTCGTCGATGACCGCGGTGAAGACCCGGTCGCCGTCGAGCAGCTCGCGGGCCATGCCGACCCACTGCGAGCCGTGCCCGGAGAACACCATGGCGAGCCCGGCGTGCCCGGTGGCGAGCACGGAGCCGGTGGCCGATCCGGTGCCGGCCTCGGCCAGCTCGGTCAGCCGCTCGACCAGCTCGGCGCGGTCGCCCGCGACGACCGCGGCCCGGTGCGACAGGTGCCCACGGCGGTGCGCCAGCGTGTGCCCGACGTCCACAGTAGACAGTGTGGTGTCCGCGGCGAGCGCGGCGGCCAGCCGGGCGGCGTTGTCGCGGACCGCGGCCTCGCTGCCGCCGGACAGCGTGTACACCCGGCCGGTCCGCTCGGCCGTGGAGTCGGTGGACGAACCGGCGGAGTCACCCTGCTCCAGGATGACGTGTGCCAGCGTGCCGCCGTAGCCGTAGCCGGAGACGCCGGCCCGGCGCGGGCCGTCGATCGACGGCCACGGCACCGTCTCGGTGGCCACCTCGATGCCCGCGTTCGCCCAGTCGATCGCCGGGTTCGGAGTGCTGAAGTTGGCGTGCGGCGGCACCTCGCCGTGCTGCAGCGCGAGCACCGTCTTGATCACGCCGGCCACCCCGGCACCGGCCTCCAGGTGGCCGATGTTGGGCTTGACCGAGCCGATCAGGCACGGCGCGTCGGCCGGCCGGCCGGGCCCGAACACCGACGCCATCGCGCCGGCCTCCAGCGGGTCGCCGACCCGGGTGCCGGTGCCGTGCGCCTCCACGTAGCCGACCGTCAGCGGGTCGATGCCGGCCTGCTGGTACGCCCGGCGCATCAGGTGCGCCTGCGCCTCGCCGTTGGGCGCCATGATCCCGTTGGTCTTGCCGTCCTGGTGCACCGCGCTGCCGCGCAGCACCGCGAGCACCCGGTCGCCGTCGCGGCGCGCGTCGGACAGTCGCTTGAGGACGATCACGCCGGCGCCCTCGCCACGACCGTAGCCGTCCGCGCTGGCGTCGAAGGACTTGCTGCGTCCGTCCGGCGAGGTGGCGCCCGCCGCGTCCAGCACCATCGACAGTCCTGGCGCGGTCATCACCAGCACGCCGCCGGCCAGCGCCACCGGGCACTCGCCGTTGCGCAGAGCCTGCGCGGCGAGATGGATCGACACCAGCGACGACGAGCACGCGGTGTCCACCGACATGCTCGGCCCGCGCAGGTCCAGCACGTAGGAGACCCGATTGGACACCGCGCAGACCGCGCCGCCGATGCCGGTCCACGCCTCGATGGTCGGCAGGTCCTCCAGCAGCCGCCTGCCGTAGTCGTCCGAGCCGACGCCCATGAACACGCCGGTGTCGGTGCCGCCGAGGGTGCGCGGCGGGATGCCGGCGTGCTCCAGTGCCTCCCAGGCCAGTTCCAGCACGATGCGCTGCTGCGGGTCCATCAGCGCCGCCTCGCGCGGCGTGATGTCGAAGAAGTCAGCGTCGAACCCGGCGATGTCGTCGAGGAACGCGCCGCGCTTGGTCACGTCGCGCACCGCAGCGGCGAACTCCCGGCCGGCGGCGCCGTAGGAGTCCCACCGGCCGTCCGGGAGATCGCCGATCGCGTCGCCGCCGCTGCGCAGCAGCTCCCAGAACTTCTCGAGCGAGTCGATGCCCCCGGCGAACCGGCAGGCCATCCCCACGATGGCGATCGGCTCCAACTGGGGTTCGACAGACTTCATCGCGGGACAGCCCCTCTCACGCGGACCTGGCAGGCAGGGCCTGACTCATACGACTCGAACCTCGGGAACACGGTTCATACGACACGTACCTCGGGCACGTAGTGGATCCACTTCCCACCGGCGGCCTTGAACGCCTGCTCCTTGGCCTCGATCTCCGGCGCATGGTTCCAGGCGAACAGCACCGCGTAGTCCGGGTACGGGTCGCTGAAGGCCTCGGGCGGCAGCACCGGCAGGTGCGAACCCGGCACCAGGTGGCCCTGCTTGGCCGGCGTGGAGTCCACCACGAACGGCACCAGGTCGGTGGTGATGCCGCAGTAGGTGGTCACCGTGGAGCTCTTGCCGGGCGCGCCGTAGCCCACCACGGTCCTGCCCTGCGCCTTGAGCTCGGTCAGCAGCTCGACCAGCTCGTCGCGGTTGCGCTGGACGGTCTTGCCGAAGCGCTGCAGCGTCTCCGGCTCGGACAGCTCACGGGCGTGTTCCTCGGCGAGCAGCGCGGCCACCCCGGGCGCCGGGGTGCGCGCGCCCGGACGGGCGACGGTGTAGCGGATCTCGCCGCCGTGCATGGCGATGGGCTCGGCGCCGACCAGCTCGAAGCCGAACCGCTCGGCCATCGCGTGCACCGACTGCACGCTGAAGTAGAAGATGTGCTCGTCGTAGATCTGGTCGAACGCCAGGCCCTCGACGATCGTGCGCAGGTAGGGCTCCTCGAACACGAACACGCCGTGCGGCGTGAGCAGCTCGTCGAGGCCGCGGAACACCGACTCGATGTGCGCGATGTGGCAGATGGTGTTCGCGCCGAAGACCACGTCGGCCGGGCCGTGCTCGGCACGCACCGCTGCCGCGGTCTGCGCGTCGAAGAACGCGGACAGCACGTTCACACCCTTGGACCGGGCGATCTCGGCGACGTTGCCGGACGGCTCCACCCCGAGGTGGCGAACACCGGCCTCGGCGATGGTGGACAGCATCACGCCGTCGTTGCAGCCGATCTCCACGATGAACGGGTCCGCGCCGGTCAGCTCGACGTCCAGGAACCGCCGCGCGTTGGCCGCGAAGTGCGCGCGGTGGCTCGCCGAACCGGACGCGTGGTAGCGGTAGCTGCCGTGGTAGCGCTGCTCCTGCGGCACCTCGTCGAGCACCTGCACCATGGCGCAGTCCTCGCAGGAACCGACGGCGAGCCGGCAGAGGAACTCGTTGTCCACCTCGTGCGGCAGCAGGAAACCGTTCGCGGTCGGCTGCGGTCCGAGGTCGAGGAACTCGACGATCTCGCCGCCACACACCCGGCACTTGATGTCCGACATGGACTTCACTCCGCTCCGCTGTCCGGAAGGTCCAGCCACCACTGGCTGGCCCGCGCCCACTCGATGGTCTTGATCAGTCCGTCGCGCAACGTGGTGCGCAGGTGCCAGTCGAGCAGCTCACCGGCCTTGGTGGTGTCCGGCACGCGCCGCAGCAGGTCCTCGTAGGACTTGCCGAGGGCCACCTTCGTGTCGACGTCCACGATGGAGGTCGAGCCGGTCAGCTCGGCGATGATGTCGATCGCCTCGCCGATGGTGCTCTCCACCATGGAACCGATGTTGAACGCCTCGCCGACGGAGTTCGGGTGCGTGCCGGCGATGATCGTGGCTTCGACCGCGTCGTCCACGTAGGTGAAGCAGCGGGTCTGCCGACCCTGGTCGTAGCGCACCAGCGCACGGCCGTTGAGCGCCCGGTGCACCGAGCGGCTCACGATGTACGCCGGCCGCTGGCGCGGGCCGTACACGTTGAAGTACCGCACGATCGTCGCGTCCAGGCCGTGCTGGCGGGCGAAGGCGAACGTCAGGTGCTCGGCGAGCGCCTTGGAGGTCGAGTACGACCACCGGTCCGACGCGGTGGAGCCGAGCACCCGGTCGCTGTCCTCGCGCCACGGCACGTCCGGGTTCTTGCCGAACACCTCGCTGGTGCTGGTCAGCACCACCTTCGCGCCGACCCTGTGCGCCGCGTCGAGGACGTTGCGGGTGCCGCCGAAGTTGATGTCCACCACGTCCAGCGGTCGGGACAGGTACTGGTCGACGCCGACCACCGCGGCCAGGTGGTAGATCACGTCGGTGCCCGGCGCGATCGCCCGCGCGAGGGCGTCGACGTCACGCACGTCGCCCTGCACGAACGCGGCCTGCTCGCCGGCCACCGTGTTGGCCGGCGGCGGCACGCCGTCGAAGATCGTGACCGAGTCGCCCCGGTCGATGAGCCGCTCCACCAGGTGGCTGCCGACGAAACCGTTGCCCCCGGTCACCACTGCCCGTCCCATGGCGTCTACCGCCCGATGCCGCGGTAGATGTAGCCGAGGTCGCGCAGCTCGGCGATCTTGCTCTTCGGGTAGTAGGCCCGCCCGTCGAGCAGCACGCAGTCGTCGGCGACCGGCAGCGAGGCGAAGTCGATGTCGGCGAACTCGCGGTGCAGCGCCAGGATCGCGATGCAGTCCGCGTCCTTGACCGCCTCGTCGAAGCCGACCGGCGCCTGGCCGAACAGGTCCTCGCAGCGGTCCGCCTCGACCAGCGGGTCGTGGATGCGCACCTCGGCGCCCGCCTTGGCCAGCGACTCCACCACGCCCAGCGTCGGGGTGGCACGCAGGTCACCGGTGTTGTTCTTGAACGCCAACCCGATCACCGCGATCTTCGCCTTCGCCGGGTCCTTGCCGAGGCCGACCAGCTCGTCGATGACGATCTGCGCGGCGTACTCGGGCATGCCGGCGTTGACCTCGCGGCCGGCCGCCGCCGTGCGGATGTCCACCCCGTGCCGGCTCGCCGCCTGCCAGACCATCCACGGGTCCTTGGTCAGGCAGGAACCGCCCACGCCCACGCTGGGCTGCAGGATGTTGACCTGGCCGTTGCCCTTGGGGATGGTGTTCGCCGCCGGGATCACGTCCAGCACGTCCACACCGAACAGCGCGCAGAACTTGGCCAGCTCGTTGGCCAGCGCGATGTTGCTGTCGATCCACCAGTTCGTGGCGAGCTTGACGACCTCGGCCGCCTCGAGCGAGTCCAGCGGGACCACCTCGACGCCCAGCGCGCGGGTCCAGAACTCGGTGACGTCGGTGACGCTGTCCTCGCCGTAGCCGCCGGCGACGATCGCGAAGGTGCGCAGCTCCTGCAGCGCGGTGCCCTCGGCGAGCCGCTCCGGGGTGAACGCGAGTCCGAAGTCGACACCGCCGACCAGGCCGCTCTCCTCCTCCAGCACCGGCAGCACCAGGTTGCGGGTGGTGCCCGGCGGGACGGTGCTCTTCAGCACGACGAGCTGCCCGCGGCGCAGGTGCCTGCCCAGCGTCACGCAGGCGCCGCGCAGCTGCTCGTCGGCCAGCGAGCCGTCGTCGCGCACCGGGGTGCCGACCGCGACGAGCACGACATCGGCCTCGGCCAGGGCGGTGGTGTCCAGTGTGACGGTCAGCTTGCCGGCGGCCATGCCGGCGAAGATCATCTCGGCGAGACCGGCCTCGTGGAAGCGGCAGTGACCGCGCTCCAGCTCCGCGATCAGGCGGGGGTCGGTGTCCACCGCGGTAACTCCGAACCCGCGTTCGGCGAGCGTGGCCGCGATACACGAGCCCACGTAGCCGAAGCCGATGACCGCCACCTTGAGGTCCTCGCGGTCAGGCAGAAATCGCATCGCTTCTCCAATCACGGATGCCGGCAAGCAGCGATCTTCTGGTCATCGTCGTGCTCGCCTCGGTCACCGGGCGTCTCCTTCCTTGCGAGCACGGTGATCACCGGCAGGTCGGACCGACCTTTTCGGACCGGCGAGGTGGGCATTCAGGGAGATGTCCCGATCTTCGGTGGGGCCTAGGTTCACGGTGACCGCACTGACACTTCCTGAGGAGGAACCCTGTGGCGGACGAGAAGGGTCGAGTGCTGGCGGGCCGAAAGCGGCGCCGGCTGATCGCGGGAAGCAGTATCGCGGCCGTTGTGGTCGGGTTGCTTCCCCTCACCGCCGCGGCCGGTCCGGCCGTGGCAGCCGCGCCCGTCGCGGCCACCTCCGCGTCGGCGGCGAACGGTCGGTGTGGCAGCTTCGAGCGGGCCGCGTCCCTGGCCTACGAGCAGGTCCGCGTGCTGCGCACACTCAAGGACCACCTGGTGCTGCGCGACCAGGCCGACCTGGAGGCGCTCGCCGCGCCCAACCCGTACACCGGCGCGGTCTACCCGATCCTGCCGCACTTCTTCACCAGCACGCAGGGCATGGGCGTCGGCTTCGTCAACCCGAACCCGGAGATCACGCCGGGTGTGCCGACGCTGCTGTTCTACCGTCCCGCCGCCGGCGCGCAGAACTACCTCGACCCGTTCGGTCCGGACCTTCCGTACACGCTGGCGGGTTGGGGTTACGCGGGGCAGTACGCGCCCGACGCCATGCCGAGCTTCCCGAACGACCCGGGCCTGCGCTGTTTCGACCAGCGGGACTGGTTCGTCCACGAGACCGGCATCCACGACTTCGCCACCTGGCAGTTCTACGCGTTGCCGCCGGAGGAGAGCTGGCACGGCGAGGCCGCGGTGGAGATCCCGCCGATCGCCGCCGAGTGCGCGCCGACCTGCCCGGACGGCGTCGGCCACCCGCGGCTGTGGGACTCGCACATCTGGATCAACCCGCTGGTGCCCAAGTCGAGCATCCTGAACCCGGGGCCGCTCATGCCCGGCTTCGACCCGGTCGTCGGTGTCAACTTCTTCTTCCCGGAGCGTCCCCCGTCGGCCGCCCGGTCGGTGAAGGTGAAGTCCGGCAGCGGCGGACACAGCGGCCACGGCGGCTGACGGTCCACGGCGGACACAACCGAACGACGGGCCCGGTCATCACGACCGGGCCCGTCGTTCGTCGTGTGCGGTCGGGTCGCCGCCGTCGGGTCGCCGCCGACGCGGTTGCGACCCACGCACGACGACGGGCCGGCCAGGGGATCTCCCCCGGCCGGCCCGTCGTCGGCCCGTCGTCGGCCCGTCTACTCCGGCAGCAGGAGCACCTTGCCGGTGGCGGAGCGGGACTCCAGCTCCTTGTGCGCCCGCGCCGCGTCGGCGAGCGGGAAGCGGCCGTGCACGCGGACCGCGAGCCGTCCGGCCAGCACGTCGCCGAACACGGCGGCCGCGCGCGCCAGGACCGCGTCCCGGGTGTTGTCGTAGTGGCCGAGCGAGACGTTGGTGAAGAACAACGAGCCGCGGCCCCTGATCACGCCCGCGTCCACAGTGGACACCATGCCGCTCGCCTGTCCGTACAGGACGAACGTGCCCCTGGGGCGAAGACAGGTCAGGCCCTTGGCCACGGTGTCCGCGCCGACGCCGTCGAACACCACGTCCACGCCGGCCCTGCCGGTGATCTCCGCGACCGCTTCGGCGAAGTCGGCCTCGGTGTAGTCGACGACGTGCGCGGCACCGGCCGCGAGCGCCACCTCGGCCTTGGCCGCCGAGGACACGGTCGCGATCACCGTGACACCGCGCCCCACCAGATACTGGGTGAGCAGCGAGCCGATGCCGCCCGCCGCGGCGTGCACCAGCGCGGTGGCGCCCTCGGCCAGGTCGACCACGTCGTGCGCGAGGAAGTGCGCGGTCATGCCCTGCACCACGGCCGCCGCGGCGACACCGAGGTCCAGCCCGTCCGGCACCGGCACCAGCCGCGCCGCCGGAACCAGACAGTGCGTGGCGTAGCCGGCGGGCGCGCCGTACCAGGCGACCCGGTCGCCGGGCGCCACCCCGGTCACGTCCGGGCCGACCTCGAGCACCTCACCGGCCCCCTCGAAGCCGGGCACGAACGGCAGCGACACCGTGTAGGTGCCGCCGCGCTGGTACAGGTCGACCGCGTTGACGCCGGCGGCGGCGACCCGGACCAGGACCTGACCGGTGTCGGGCGCGGGGGTGTCCACCTCCCGCACCGCCAGCACGTCCGGCGTGCCCTGGGTCTCGAACACCACCTGCCGCACGGATCAGCCCCCGGCCATCGGCGCGGTGATGACGACCGTGCTGCCGGCGGGCACGGTGGCGCTGGCCCGCTCGTTGCGCATGATCAGATCGTCGTCGATGCACACGTTGATGTAGGTCAGCAGCTCGGAGTTCGGGCCGAGCAGGCGCGGGCCGTAGATCGGGTTGTCCTGCGCGAACTGGCGAATCACGTCGGGCAACAGGCCCTCGCTGCCCTCGAACTCGGTGCGGCCCATGGTCCAGCCGGCCGGCAGAATGATCTTTACCATCGCTGTCTCCTCGCTCGGTGCTCGGGCGGACATCGCCTACCCGGATCCACAAACTCGCCCTACTCGTCCTTCGCGCAGCGGAAGCCCACCGCGAAGCTCGACCATCCGGTGGGGTCGCCGTGGATGCGTTCGGTGGTGCGGGTCTGGTAGCGGAAGTTCATCCACGAGCCGCCGCGCATCACCCGGTAGCGGCCGAGTGCCATCCTCACGCTCGGGTCGCACACGGTCGCCGGGTCGTAGAGCTCGGAGACGGTCGCGGTCCACTCGTAGACGTTGCCGCCCAGGTCGGCCACCCCGTACGGGCTGTCGCCGAGCTCGGAGAACGCGCCGACCGGCGTGGTGCGCGGCATCGCGCCGTACTGCGCGTGCATCGACAGCCACCACTGCTTCCAGGCGCCGAGCGAGCTCAGCGAGCCGGCGTAGTACTCGGCGGTGTTCGCCGCCTCGACCTTCCACTCGTCGCCCCACGGCCAGATGCGGAACTCCGGGCCGCGCGCGGCCAGCTCCCACTCGGCCTCGGTGGCCAGCCGCCTGCCGGCCCAGGCGGCGTAGGCGGTGGCGTCGTTCCACGACATGTGCACCACCGGGTGGTCGGCGTAGCCGTCGGTGTTCGTGCCGGGGCCGCCCGGGGTGTGCCAGCAGGCGCCGGCACGTTCCTCCCAGGTCTGCTCGCCGTACACCATGCCGAAACCGCACTGCTCGGCGTCGGTGCGGTAGCCGGTCGCAGCCACGAATACCGCGAACTCACTCACGGTCACGGGGTACCTGTCCAGCAGGAACGGGGCGACCGTCACCTCGACCTGTGGGGTCTCGTCGGCGAACCACTGCCGCGGCAGCGGCTGGTCCTCGTCGTCGAGCCAGTCGAGCAGCCACTCGGGAGTGCCCAGCAGGTACGTGGCGCCGGGGATCCGGACCATCTCCCCCATGCTGTCGCCCTTCGTCGAGACGTGTTTTGCGTCCATCGTGTCGGCGCCCGCTCGCCACGGACGACTCCTGGACTGCTGCTTGGGCCAGCTCTGGCTAGCCGTCGACCACGGCGAGGTCGATGCGGCCGGTGACCAGGGCGAGATGGATGCGGGTGGGCCACGGGTCGACCCGCGGGTCGCGGGCCAGGTCGTCCGACCAGCCGGCCGGCACGAGCACCGCGACCGGCACGCCGGCCTCGGTGCGGACGCGGCTCGCGTGCCGCAGTGTGTCGTGCCAGCGGTCCGGGTCGGCGCGCAGCAGCACGCCGGTGGTCGCCGCGGCGGCACGGACCAGCTCGTCGGACGCCGCCTCGCGTTCGGTGCCGATCGGACAGGCCAGCTCCGTCAGCACTCCATCCACAGTGGACTTGTCCACGACCCGCCTCGGCAGCTCCACGGCGCCCAGCCGCAGCGGCAGCGTCGCGGCGCTGACCGGCGCGGGCGGGTGACCGGCCGCGGTGAAGAACTCCGCCTCGGCCTCGTCCACCCGTTCGGCGCACCGGCGGCGAAGCCCCAGGTAACTGACCGCCGCGGTGCGGGTGACGAAGTGCAGGCCGAACTGCGCGGCCGGCAGGTGCATCCGCCTGCCGTAGGTCTCCCACCAGTACATGCTCGGCTCGGCCCAGCGCTGGGTGCGGCCGACCGGCTCGGCCCGGGCGGCCTGGTAGGCGGCGAACGCGGCGGCCGGGTCGGTCGAGTCGCCGTGCTCGGCCAGCGCCGCGGCCAGCGCCAGCGAGTCCTCCATGGCCAGCTTGGTGCCGCTGGAGACGGTGAAGTGGGCGGTGTGCGCCGCGTCGCCGAGCAGCACCGTGTTGCCGGCGTGCCAGCGGGTGTTGCGCACCACGGTGAAGGTGCCCCACCGGCTGAAGTTGCTGATCAGCTTGTGCCCGCCGAGGTGCTCGGCGAACACGCCGGTGAGCAGGTCCAGCGCCGTGGGGTCGATCTCGCCCTGTGAGCCGACCGCGGTGTGCAGGCCGGCGGAGCGCCAGGTCCGGTCGTCCAGCTCGACGACCACCGTGGACAGCGAGGCGGGCGCGCCCGGCTGGATCGCACCCGTGCCGTAGGTGTAGCAGTGCGCGGCCATCGGGCCCCACGGCGTGTGCTCGAACACCAGCGCGGACACGCCGTCGAACTCGGCCGTCGAACCGAGCCAGATGTAGCGGGCGGTGCCGGTCTCGGTGCGGGTGCCGAACGCGGCGGCCGAGTCGGCCCGGTGCGCGGAGTTCGCGCCGTCGGCGACCGCGACCACGTCGGCGTGCGGCGGGTCGGCCGGGTCCACCTCGTGGTGGAAGTGGATGCGCGTGCCGACCGCCTCGGCCTGCTCGCGCAGGATGGTCAGCAGGGTGAACCGGGAGATCGCCGCGCCGCCGAAGCCGTCGTAACGGAACCGGTGTCCGGGCGGACGCACCTCCACGCCGGTCATCACCGTGCTCGCGTCGGTGATCCGCCGGTGCGTCACCGGGTCGCGCTCGGCGATGCCGCGCATGGTGCGGTCGGACAGCGTCACCCCGAAGCCGAACACGTCGCCCGGCCCGTTGCGCTCGTAGACGTCGATCGACACATCGGGCCGGGTCAGGCCGACCATCCGGGCCAGGAACAGACCCGCCGGTCCGCCGCCGACGATCGCCAGCGACCTCATCGGGGGGTCCGGGCGCCGGACTCCAGGACCTCGGTGAGCTGTTCGGCGAACTCCACCGGGTGGGTCACGTGGCCGACGTGCCCGCCGGGGAAGTGCACCAGCGGCAGGCCGAGCCGCTCGGCGAGGATCTCGTTGGCCCGGTACGACGACTGGTCCTTCGGCGAGTCGGTGCCGCCGGCGAGCACGAGCCGGTCGGCCACCGCGCCGAGCGCGTCCAGATCCGGCCGCACCCACGGGAAGTTGCGCAGCTCGTGGGTGAACCACAGGGTGAGGTTGACCCCGATCCGGCCGAGCATCTCCTTGAGCTCGTCCTCCGGCGGCTGGAACTCGTCCGGCGGCCTGGTCGCGCCGTTGGTGCCGAGGTAGGCGCGGAAGCGATCCTTGGCCGCGTCGATGCCGTGCTCGACGAAGATCCGGTGCAGCTCGGCATGGAAGGCCAGCTCGGTGTCGGCGTCGGGCAGCACCGAGATCAGCGGCGGCTCGTGCACCACCATGGTGCGCACCCGGTTCGGGTAGCGCTCCATCAGCGCCACCGCGATCGTGCCGCCCGAGCAGGTGGCGTAGACGTCCGACGGGCCGTCGCCGAAGTGGTCGAGCAGGCTGACCACGTCCTCGACATCGAAGTCGAGCTGCTTGCCGGAGTCCATCGGTTCGTCCATGGTGGACCGTGAGTGGCCGCGCCGGTCGTAGCTCAGCACCGTGTACCGGTCGGCGAGCAGCGACGCCAGCCCGCGGAACGGGCCGGCGTCGCCGTTGCCGGTCGGGATCAGGAGCAGCAGCGGACCACTACCGCGGACCTCGTAGTAGAGGCTCGCGCCCGGCACACTCAGCGTGCCGGTCGTCGGTGTCCGCATCGACCCTCCCGTGGAACGCGAGTGTCAGCTCAGCCGGCGGTGTGCTTGACGAGCGCTGACACGAACTCGTCCCACAGCGGCTCGGGCACCTCGTGTCCGGCCTTGTCCATGATGAACAGTTCCGCGCCGGGGATCGCCTTCTGCAATGCCTTTCCGTGCGGCAGCGGGAACACCGGGTCCTCGCTGCCGTGCACGACCAGCGACGGGGCCTTGATGTCGCCGAACCCGCCCTTCTGCGGCGCGTCGAAGTTGATCATGAAGTGGTTGCCCAGCGCGGACGCCAGGTTGCGGGTGCGGGCCACGTCGAGCTCGGCCAGCTCACGCATCGCGTTCTCGTCGAAGTACGGCGAGTTGCCCGAGTACACCTTCATCAGACCGACGATCCACTCGGTGGTCTCCTCGGTGTTGTCCGGGTCCGGGTTGTCCGAGGTGTACTCCATGAACTCGTCGGACATCCCGGGCAGGTCGTCGTCACCTGGGGTTGTGCAGACGAACGTCAGCGTCAGCACCCGGTCCGGGTGATCGACGCCGAGCGTCGCCGCGGTCGCGCCGGACATCGACCGCCCGACGAAGTGCGCCTTCTCGATCCCCAGCTCGTCCAGGATGCCGACGGCGTCCCTGGCCAGGTCGCTCAGCGCGTAACCCGGCCGGCCCGGCGGGTAGCTGGTGGACCGGCCCACGTCGCGGTTGTCGAACCGGATCACGTACCGGCCGGCTGCCGCGATGCGCTCGCACAGCGCCGACTCCCACCAGACCATCGACGCGCACGCGCCGTGGATCAGCACGATCGCCGGGTCGGCCGAGTCGCCGAAGGTCTCGATGCACAGCTCGACACCGTTGGTCTCGATGAACTGCTCGCCGTTGGACATGCTGGTGGATCTCCTCGAATCGGTGGTTGATCGTCGGGACGACGCACCGTCAGGCTTCCCTTGCCGCGACGGGGCAAACCCGACCTGGCACGACCGCGCCGGATGCGGCTGGCGCCCGGCTCGGCACGGCCTAGTCGTCGCGGTCGCTGCCCCACCCGTAGGTCGGGTCCTGCGGCCACCCGGCCGGCGAGTCCTCCCACTGCTCCTGACGACCGTAGGGCGTCATGTCGAGCAGGTAGCGGAAACCCGCCGGCTCCACCCCGCGTGAGGTGGTGTGGTACGTGCGGTAGACGTTTCCCTCGTCGTCACGCAGGAAGACGCTGATACCGAAGTACTCCTCGCCGTCCACAGTGGCGCCCATGTCCTCGTTGAAGTCGGTGCCACCCGAGGAGAAGAAGTCCATCGTCCAGCCCTTGCGCTCGGCGAGGGCGTTCAGGCGCGCCCACGGCGACAGCGAGGTCACCGCGAACGAGGTGTTGCGCGCGTTGAGGTGAGCGAGGTTGCCGACGTCGTCCATCCGGCGCGAGCAGCCGGGGCACTGCGTCTCCCACTCCGGCGGGAACATGAAGTGGTAGACGATCAGCTGGCGCCGGCCGGCGAAGAGGTCCAGCAGCGAGACCGGGCCGTCGGGGCCCTCGAAGACGTAGTCCTTCTCGATCTTCACCATCGGCAGGCGGCGGCGCGCCGCGGCGACGGCGTCCACCGTGCGGGTGGCGGCCTTCTCCTGCACCAGGAGCTCGTCCCGAGCGGCCTGCCACTCGTCGGCGGACACGACGGGAGGCATGGGCAACTTACTGGTCATGCCGACATCTTGACCCTCTGTGACGGATCGTGCCATCTCTGAGGTTGCTTGCCCAGGTCATCCACCGGACGCGGAACATCCCCCGGTCGTTGTGACCGGGGGATGTTCCGCGTGGGGACCGGGAGCTACAGGTGTCCGACGGACACCTCGGCCGCGCTGCGCTCGTCGGAGCCGGTGGCGACGCCACCCTCGGCCGGACGACCGCGGCGCACCGCCAGCGAGATGACCGCGGTGACCACGACCGCGCCGATGGCCAGCACCATGGTCGGCTGGAACGCGCCCATGAACCCGTTGGTGAACACCTGCTGGCCGAGCTTGGCCAGCAGCGCCGCGAGGTCCGGGGGCAGGTCCGGCGGCGGGCCGCCGGCCGGCGCCGGAACCTGCAGGCCGGCCGCGGCCACCTGCTGGAACTGGGCGACGAACGGACCCTGAGCCGGCGGCGGCAGCTGCTGTGCGGCGGCCGCGGCCTCCGCGTTGATCGACGCGGCGAACCGGTTCTGCATCAGCGCACCGATGATCGC
>Ga0307413_10000124_pt1 | contig 19998 bp, 15 predicted proteins | sample DK1Ometagenome_3_FD_203714 | JGI IMG/M metagenome (GOLD analysis project Ga0307413, IMG submission 203714) | Maize rhizosphere microbial communities from greenhouse at UC Davis, California, United States - DK15-O-2 | ecosystem: Host-associated > Plants > Roots > Rhizosphere > Soil | place: USA... | reverse complement strand
CTGGCGGTTCTCTAACCGGAAAAATGACAGCTAAGAACGATAATGCAGAGTTACAGCAATTTTATTATCACCCTGATCATTTAGGAAGTTCTTCGTATATTAGCAACTTAGATGGAGAGGTTGTTCAGCATGTTGAATACGTGCCTTTCGGTGAAGTTTTCCTGGAGGAAAAGAATGCTAAGTGGAATACGCCGTATTTGTTTACTTCGAAAGAATTGGACAGGGAAACGGGGCTTTACTACTTTGGGGCTAGGTATCAGGATCCAAAACTTGGAATCTTTATATCTGTTGATCCATTGGCGGAGAAATACAAAGGAGTGAGTTCTTATGCTTACACGCTTAATAATCCTGTGAAATTTATAGATCCCGATGGACGATCGCCATTTGATTGGATTAGTTATGTAGGTCAAAGTGGGCAACAACAAGTAATTTATGATGAAACAGTAAAGTCAAGACAACAAGCGGAAGCAAAATATAAGAATGTAACAGATGTTTTTAAAAGCGGTTCTATTACAGGCGCTGCCCCTGATGGAAATACTTCTTATTCTTATCAACTGAATGGAAATGGTTCTGTTACTAATGTTTTTACTAATGAATCAATCGAAAAAGGTTTTACAACTCCTCAAGGAACTTACATAGGTGAAAATATAGATCATTTTGGGAAACTAGCTTCTTTAGCGTCTAATTCCGGAGATGTAGCAGTAGTCGTAGGCACTGTCATGGTTTTTACAGGAGTTGGTGCTCCAATAGGAGCAGGCTTAATAACTTATGGAGGTTATTTGTCAACAGCCGGAACTATAGCAGAATTAACTAACGATGCTAGTAATGGAAATCTGACTAAAGAAAAATTTATAACAAAGACAGCAATGTTGGCTGTTCCAGAGGTTGGTGGTGCAGCATTAAAATCTTTAGGAGCACCAGCAGCTAAAAACCTTTTTAATTTAGAAACAATGGCAGTAGATAAATCTCTTGATTTGATGAGAGAAGCAAAAACTGGACCTTATAACGAAAACTAACATGAATGATTATCTTTTTTTAATTTTTTTAATTGTGATTTTGATTGCATATCTTCTTTTTTTTAAAGAAAAACTTATAAAATGGGAAGAAAGAGATTCTGTTGAAAAATCTTATTCTATACGACTTACGGTAATTTTGATTGCTGGAATCATTTTATGGATATTTAAAATTATAAAAAATTAGAATGCAATAATGTGGTGATTAAAGAATCCAGAGAGTAAATTGACAAAGAAGAAACCCTAGATACCAGCATCCTAAACTTGGGATATTCTTAGCTGTAGATAAAAAGGCAGAAGAATTTGCAGGATGGTCATCATATAGCTATACACTTAACAATCCTGTTAGATTTGATGATCCTGACGGAAATGCACCCTTGGATATTATTTTCATGGGTAAAAATGGGAATGAGGTTAGAATTAAAACTGCAGGAGAAGACAAGATAGTTAATTTACCTTTTAACATAGCTAAAAATAAAACTATTGATATAGGAATAGGAAATATTGATCCTAATAGATTTGTTTATGGATATACTGTAAATGCTGATATTAGTTTAGCGGCTATAGGTGGTGCACAATGGGGAGTAGAGGTTTCTGTTGCAAGTTTTACTGATAATAAATATGCTGGATATAATTATGTATATGCGGGAGGTCATATTAATAAAACTGTTGGTGCACAAGTTTCTATAGGAGCAAGTGCAGGTGGTAGTATTTTCTTTGGATATAGTGATGATAAAGGACAAATTATAAACCCTAACACATTTTCAGGGGATTCTTATACTTTTAATGGATCTATGGATATAAAAGCTATAGTCGGTGGAGGTGTAAGTATAGGGGCTTTTTCATCAGTTAAAAATCCAATAAAAGAAAAAGGTTGGAAAGGATTTACATTAGGATTTAATGTAGGAGTTGGAGGAGGTGGAAACCTTGGATCGATTGGTTTTCAACATTCTAGTACTGTTCTAGTAAATGATATTCAACCTACATTTGAAAGAAGTTTTTCTGATAGAATGAGTAATGCAGTAGCACCAATTCCATCATCAATAGTTAGAGCAACTTATAATGCACTAAACCCGTAATAACTATGTTTAATATAAATCTAGCCCTATCGTAATACTTATCCTTTTAGGCTTTGTAGCTGTGTTTTTTTTCATCGTTTTGAAAGTAAGTAAAATGGAAATTGAAAAAGAAGATGAATTACTTAAAAATGATATTGTTTTTTCAGGTATAATAACTAATCTAAATGTGTCAAAAAATCATGCTTTTGGTATTTTGCAGTTAAGAATAATAAAAGCAAATAATCATTCATTTAAGCAGTATCAGGAAAACAAGATTTTTCCATATGCAATAAAAAATTCTACAGCTGAAATATACACACATATAGCTATACCAGAAATAAAAAAAGGTTATAAAGTAATTTTAAATTCCAATAATAAAACAATCACCATTTATGATGGAGATAAATTTTTATATGAATGGGAAGCTTCTATGGTATCAGAAGATAGAGATAAACAATTTGTAAAGGAGAACACAATATTTAAGCAATAGTATCGTGATGGTTGCTAATAAATACAGACAAACACTTGTAATGAAATCTAGTCTATATAATATAGATTATTATTCAAGAAATATTGCAGCTTCTACTTATCCAGTTAGTAGGGCACCAATGGAACTCTGCTATTACAACAGGTTCGATAGATAAAGTAAGAACATATTAATGGAGAAAAATAATGAAATATATGCGTTATATAATTTTGGTAATCATTTTTGTTTGTATTGTTATTTATTTCAATAAACAATCAAATATTGAACAGATTAAATCTAATAATTACTTAAATAATAGTTTGGTATTCGAAGGTGTAGTTACAAGATTAAAGGCATCAGATAACCATGCTTTTGGTATAATTGAATTAAAAATAACAAAAAGTAATGTGAAAGATTTTAATAAAATTTTTAAAAATGGAATTTATCCTTATAGGATTAAAGGAAACTTGGCAGAGTTATATTGTACAGTTTCAATTGAAAGGAAATTAGGCGATATGGTAAAAGTTGTATCTAATGAAAGCACAATTTATTATAATGCTGAAAAAGACACTGAGCAGGGAAGCATCTATATAATAACAGATATTTACAATATTAATTTTGTAAAAGAAAACACGATATTTAAGTAAAAACTCAGAATGGTGGTCGTTATACGAAACATATCTATATTGGAAGCCAAAGAATTGTTTCTAAATTAGGAGATTTCGACAGTTACGGTGCAGACCCTCGAAGAGTTGAAAAAGCTGGAGAATCATTCTCTGGTGTAAAAGTAGATTATGACACTAAATACAAAAAATCTTTACAGACAGTTAAAGCAAATTATGCTTCGCTTGATGTTCCTTACTATGGTTTGGATAATAATGATTATGTAAACGGTTTAGGATTTTGCTGTAATCCTTCCGAAGGAACCACTTCGGGTGGTTCGTCAACAGGGAAAATGACAGCTAAAAATGATAATGCAGAGTTACAGCAATTTTACTATCATCCAGATCATTTGGGAAGTTCTTCGTATATTAGCAACTTAGATGGAGAGGTTGTTCAGCATGTAGAGTACGTGCCTTTCGGTGAAGTTTTCCTGGAGGAAAAGAATGCGAAGTGGAATACACCTTATTTGTTTAACGGTAAAGAGTTAGATAAAGAAACTGGTTTATACTACTACGGTGCTAGATATTATGATGCTAAGACTTCTATCTGGGCTTCTGTTGATCCACTTGCTGTTTATAATCCTGTAATGGAAACAGAATTCTATTATGATGGAGACCATAATGGAGGTGCTTTCAATAATAAGAACTTAAATACTTATGGTTATTGTTACCAGAATCCTGTTGCTTTAATTGATCCAAACGGGAAGCAGATTTATTTTATGACTCCGCCAACGGAGAGAATAAGTGCAACTCAGGCTTCAATGTCAATAGATTTTATTCCTGTAGTTGGAGATGCTAAAGGTATAATTGAAGCAATTATTGGTTATGATTTTGTTGGGAATAAATTATCAGGAAATGATAGATTCTTGTCAATATTACTGATGTCTGAGCTGAAAGATGCTAAAAATACGATTGAAGTTATTAAGGATGTTAGAAAGGTAGAAAAAGCTACAATTAATATAACGGTAGAGGAAAGTAATAAAATTGATAGAAAATTATTGAATAGTCCTAAAAAACCTGGAAATGCTCCAACATTTAAAAAAGATGGGACGTCAGTTGAAATTCATCATGATGGGCAAAAAGCAGAAGGACCTTTTATAGAAATGCATAAAAATGATCATAGAGTCGGAGAAAGTTATGCTAAAAATCATCCGTCTGGACAGAAACCTCTTACTAAAGAAGAGAGGGTAAAGTTTGAAAGTGCTAGGAAAAAATATTGGATACAACAATACCCAAAAAAAGATTAAATGGATACAAGTATAAAATGTGAAAAATTATTAAATGAATTGTATAAATTTTCGAATGAAGTACTAATATTAGGAATTCCCATAAAAGATAATCGTTTAGAAATTTTTGAAAAAAAAATTGGGTATATTTTGCCTGATGATTTTAAATACATTCTGAAAAAACATAATAAAATTTCTCTATTTGGTGTAGAATTGATTGGATATGATGATGAATTTCAAAATTCGTCTTTAGATAAAGTATATGAGTTCGAGCATTTTGAAGTTTCTAATAAAATGCCTTCGCAATTTGTACCCTTTTCCCCTGACGGGAGAGGAAATCATTATTGTTTGGATTTGTCAAAATACATTGACGGTTTCACTCCAGTAGTATTTTGGCAATGGGATTGTATTTATGAAAACTTTGAGGATGTTGAAGTTTGTAATAGTAGTTTTGTTGATTGGATGCAAGAAGTAATGATAGAATGGAGTTTAGAGGAGTTTAATTATGATGGTTCTGAAAAGTAATTTAAACGCCCCGCTCCACGAAGAATTCTACTGAAATGCTGTGCGAATGTCTCAGTTGGTGATGGTGTTGCTGCAAATGCTGGAGTTACTTTTGGCTCAGGAATGTATTCAGGTAATCCGAGAGAAATACAGAGCTCTTTTTTACAAGGACATTCAGTTGGAGCTTCTGGAGGATTGGGGTTAGTTATAGATGCTTCACAGCTGTAATTATTAAACCTGATACACCATCAGGGCAGAGATCAGCTAAGACAAGAGACAACTTAATGAAAAAGAACGAACATAAAACAGAAAAGATATTTTACGATCCTAAGAACCCTGACTTTCAAAAAGGATCTCCAACTTATATTGGACCAAAATCTAAAGATTAAATGAAGTTATCCAAAGCAAAATTAATAAAATTGGTAAAACCTAAATTGGAAAGTTTAGGCTTTACAGAGTTTAAAGACACAAAAAGCGGCTTTCAAGGGCTATTTATTAAAAGAATTAATCAAGATTTATATTTAACTTTTGGCCTCACAATTCATAGATATTATGATAGTGCTTTTACGGGAGATTTTTATTTGTCAAAAAGCACTATTATTGGCGCGCTATGGGGCGATATACCAAAGGATATATATAAGAGACCAGGACATTTTTTAACTGATGAAGAGAGGTCAATTTATCCGGAAGACAGTATAAATGTTAAAGGCTCTCGTGATATTTGGTGGGATGGCAGTAATGAAAAATCGGTTTTAGATTTTCTAAGGGTTATAGAGTTAACAGAGCCTAGGTTTGTCAATCAGCCAAAATTATTAGAAAAGATAGAACAGAGCGAGGAAATCAAAATACTTGTAAATCACGCAGAAGCTGTAAAAAAGCTAGTGGTTACAAATCAAACAGATGGTTTGTATTCTTTTCAACCTTCTAAAGAAGTAGACGGTATACCTTTTGTTTGGTTTAAAGCTTCAGAAAAAGTATTGAAACAGAGTAAGGATATTCTTAATTCTCATACAGTAAATGATTTAGCCGCAGATGCATACAGACAATATATTTTAGAAAGTATAAAAAAGATAATTGATTGAATAGAAATAAAAGAATTAACCTCGCCAATTGGCGAGGTTTTTTTATGTTTTGGAATTTCAGACAACGAAATATCTGCGTTTTTTTTAGGAAGAATGCCCCGCCGGGAGTTCTAATGAAAAGAAAAATTCCTGGCATTCTTCCTAAAAAAATGCTTAGCGTTTTGCGGCGACTGAGCAAATAAAAAAAAGATCCTAGTGCGTGGGCAGAAGCGGGGGGCTTTGGAGAGGCCTTGAGGAAATGAGCTATTTTACATAATGAGTTTATGGTGCGCTGCGAGAGCGGCAGCACTATAATGACTTATTATGTAACATAGCTTTGAGGATAGAGCTGAAGTTGCAGTTTAGCATATTTTCCAAAATGATAGTTATTGATAAAAGATAAATTGTAATGTGTCTAAAAGAGGAAGTGTTGAGGTTGTAAAACTTTGTATTGAAAGTCATTTAAGAATAAATGTTTTAATATCTAAACTATTAAACGTGGAATCGGCTTATATTTTACTTTTTAAATACCATCATTTTTGAATGAATAATAGATAAACAATGTCAAAAAGATAAAAGTAAATTTTCCTAAAAATGTTTTTTATAAGCGAAATAATCAACGTTACATCGATTTCGTAAATATCACAATTAAGTTTAAAAAGTTAAAACCTAAATATAGAAAGAACTTCGAGTGATTTTAAATTCAATTTATGCTTTTAAGTTATTTAAAATAATTATTTTTGCTCTTCAGAAAATTCAACATACAATATAAATATGAGAACAATACAATTTAGAGAGGCCATTTGTGAAGCGATGAGCGAAGAAATGCGTCACGATGAATCCATATATTTAATGGGCGAAGAAGTTGCAGAATATAACGGAGCATACAAAGCTTCAAAAGGAATGCTTGCTGAGTTTGGCGAAAAAAGAGTAATCGATACTCCAATTGCCGAGCTTGGTTTTACAGGAATTGCAGTAGGATCAGCTATGAACGGTTGTCGTCCTATTGTTGAATATATGACTTTCAACTTCTGTTTAGTAGGTATTGATCAAATTATAAATAACGCTGCTAAAATGCGTCAAATGACAGGAGGACAATTTAATGTGCCTATCGTTTTCCGCGGACCAACTGCTTCTGCAGGTCAATTAGGAGCAACACACTCTCAGGCTTTAGAAAACTGGTTTGCCAACACTCCAGGACTTAAAGTTGTTGTGCCTTCAACTCCTTATGATGCAAAAGGACTTTTAAAATCTGCAATTCGTGATAATGATCCTGTAATTTTTATGGAATCTGAGCAAATGTATGGTGATAAAGGTGAAGTGCCAGACGGAGAATACACAATTCCATTGGGAGTTGCTGATATTAAACGTGAAGGAAAAGATGTTACTATTGTTTCTTTCGGAAAAATCATCAAAGAAGCTTTTATCGCTGCCGATGAATTAGCTAAAGAAGGTATTTCATGCGAAATTATCGACTTAAGAACAGTTCGTCCAATGGATAAAGATGCAATTCTTAAATCTGTTAAAAAAACAAATCGTTTAGTAATTTTAGAAGAAGCCTGGCCATTTGCAAGTATTTCATCTGAAATCACATACATCGTTCAAGAGCAAGCTTTTGACTTCCTTGATGCGCCAATTCAACGTATTACAACTGCAGATACTCCTGCGCCTTATTCCCCAGTATTATTAAAAGACTGGTTACCAAATGCAGGTGATGTAGTAAAAGCAGTTAAAAAAGTGTTATACAAATAATACAAATTTAAAATACTCACAAAACTTCATCATTCATAGTTAATTGATGAAGTTTTTTTTTGCCCAGACAATGAAAAGAATAATTTTACTTAGTCTATTTTTGGTATTCGCATTTGCGGCTATTGCTACTGCACAAACGAAAGTGAGTGGAATTGTTTTGGATAAATCAAATCAGCCTATTCCATTTGCAAATGTTGTTTTTAAAGGATCAAATACAGGAATAGTTTCTAATGAAGATGGGCGTTTTTATCTTGAATCACCAAATACTTACACAGCTTTATTGGTTACATCTGCAGGATTTTCAGATAAAGAAGTTCCGTTAGATAAAGCTGTAAATTATGATTTTAAAATTGTTTTAGGAGAAGCCGAGGCACTTAATGAAGTTGTAATTTTTACCGGGAAAACCTCTAAAAAGAACAATCCGGCATTAGATATTTTGAGAAAAATCTGGGAAAGAAAACGGAAAAACGGTTTATATCTTTTCAACCAATATCAAATGCAAAAGTACGAGAAAGTCGAGTTCGACATGAACACGATTGATAGTGCTTTTATGAAAAACAAACTCTTTAAAGGAATGGAGTTTGTGTTTGATCATGTTGATACATCAGATGTTACCGGAAAAACCTATTTACCTATTTTTATCAACGAATCAGTTTACGATGTTTATGGTGATAATAAATTAAAGAAAGTAAAAGAGAATATTAAAGGAAATAAAATGTCTGGTTTCAATGGAAATCAGCAGATTTTGTCATTTGTAAAAGATCTTTATTCAGATTATAATATCTACGATAATCACCTTACCTTTTTTGATAAAAGTTTTACAAGTCCGCTTTCAAGAACCGGAATTGATGTTTATAATTATGTTTTGAAAGACAGTGCTTTTATTGATAAAAAATGGTGTTATAATATCGTTTTTTATCCAAGACGTAAAAACGAATTAACCTTTAAAGGAGATTTTTGGGTAAACGATTCTACTTTTGCCATCAAAAAAATTAATATGGGTGTAACTAAAAGCGCCAATATTAACTGGGTAAAAGACATCTATATCGAACAGGAATTTGAGGTAGAAAATGATTCTGTTTTTCTATTGACGCGCGATTACATGATGTCTGATTTTGCTTTAAATAAAAAAGAAAAATCAAAAGGTGTTTATGGAAAACGTACGACACTATACCGAAATCATAAATTCAATATTCCTAAACCGGAGAAATTTTACAAAGAAGAAGTCAATTTTATAGACAATGCTGTTTATGACAGACCACCCGAATTCTGGGAAGAAAATCGTTTCGAAAAATTAAATAAAGACGAAGCCGGAATTTATAAAATGCTTGACACGTTGCAAACTGTCAAGCGGTTTAAACAATTATATAGTCTTGTTTCGATTTTAGGAAGCGGCTATATCGAGTTTAAAAACTTTGATTTCGGACCTATATTCTCTACGTTTGGCTACAACGAAGTCGAAGGTTTACGATTAAGAGTAGGAGGCCGAACGTATTTTGGACCCAATGATCCATGGCGTATACAAGCCTATACAGCTTATGGTTTTGATGATAGTAAATTCAAATACGGAGTTTCAGGGAAATGGATGGTAGATAAACAAAAAAGAGTCATTATTTCTGGAGGAAACAGGCGTGATATTGAACAAATTGGAGCCAGTTTAACTACAACAAATGATATTTTAGGCCGAAGTTTTGCTTCTTCAGCCTTGTTTACAACTGGAAGCAACGGAAAATTAACCAATATTAATTTGAGTAATATTTCGGTTGAAATGGAACCAATGAAAAACTTTGTTGTTCAGGCGGGACTTTCCTATCGTACTTTAGAATCAGCTTCACCAACTTTTAGTTTAAATTATTATAGTACATTGCCCACTGCTGAAAATCCGGCAGGTGTTGTGCAAAGTGCCGTAACACAATCTGAAGCTAACATCCAGTTCGAATTTATGCCAAACCGTAAAACAATTGGTTTTGGAGTAGAACGAGATCTTGTAGATAGCCCTTTTAGTCATTTCTTTGTAAACTTTAGTTATGGTTTAAAAGGAGTATTAAACAGTGATTTTGCTTACGAAAAAATACAAGTATTCTATAAACAGCCAATTATTATCGGGCCTTTAGGAAGATCAAATATTATCTTGGAAACAGGAAAAACTTTCGGAACAATTCCGCTGGGATTAATGAGTGTAATTCCCGGAAACCAGACTTATTTCACTATCGAAAATACATTTAGTAACTTGAATTTCTACGAATTCATAACAGATCAGTACACAACGCTGCAATGGAATCACGATTTTGGTGGACGATTATTTGCGAGAATCCCTTTTATGAGAAAACTGAATTGGAGAGAATTTGTTGGTGTAAAAGCAGTTCATGGAACTATTTCTGCCGAAAATAGAGCAATAAATGCTTCAGACCAGCCTTACAATGCCCCAGAAAATGTTTATTGGGAATACAACGCCGGAATTGGAAATATCTTTAAAGTTTTTAGAATCGATTTCTCCTGGAGAGGAAGTTATCTAAACGCTCCGGATGCTAATAAATTTGCTGTAAAAGGATCTTTCGGATTCTATTTCTAATAAAATAAAGTTAATGCCACAAAGACGCCAGGCCGCTAAGTTTTATTCTTGCAGTTTGGCGTTTTTTATCATTTTATTTAAAAATGCAGTTCAATTATTTCGCGCAGATTTTGCAGATTTAACCAGATTCTTTTGTTTGATTAAAATTAAAATCTGCCCTTATCAGCTTAAATCTGTAAAATCTGCGTGCAAAAAACATCGCGACTTAGCGCCTTTGCGAGATTCTTTTTTAATTTTGAATAGATTTTAAAAGCAAAAGCCATGCAAGAAGCCATCGATTTTCTATCAACAAAAAATCCAATATTTCAGGAAATCATAGAAAAGTACGGATTACCGCCCATTCCAAAACGTCCACAAGGTTTTGAAACTTTGGTATTGCTAATTCTTGAACAGCAAGTTTCTATAGATTCGGCGAAAGCCACATTCTTAAAAATAAAAGGGTATACAACCTGCAACCCGGAAACAATGTCCGTTCTGTCAGATGAAGAATTTAGAAATCTTGGTGTAAGTCGTCAGAAAACAAAATATATCAAAATTCTGGCTGATGCTGTTTTAAACAAAGAACTGGATATTGAAAGTTTGGCTACAAAGCCTGCACAACAAGTTAGGGAAGAACTGATCAAATTAAAGGGAATAGGAAATTGGACTATCGATATTTATCTGATGTTTTGTTTGCAAGAGCCAGATTTGATTCCGTTAGGCGATATTGCAGTCGTAAATACAATTAAAGAATTACTTGATATTCATGATAAACAAGAAATGGAAATTCATGCCGAACAATGGAAGCCCTATCGATCTTATGCAACATATTTGTTATGGCATTATTACCTAAATAGGCGAAATAGGAAAATTACATATTAACTGTCTGTTATTTAAAAGAAAAGTAGGCAGATTAATGCAGTTTTTTATTGTAAAAAAGGATTGTTTGGTTACTTTTGCAATCGCAATTATAGAAATAATAAAAAACGAAAATGACCGCAGACAAACTAACAACTTTCGATGTATTAATCGAAATACCAAGAGGAAGCAGAAATAAATATGAGTACGATTTTGAAATCAAAAGAATGCGTTTCGACAGAATGTTATTCTCTTCAATGATGTACCCTGCTGATTACGGATTTATTCCTGAAACTTTAGCTCTTGATGGAGATCCTCTTGATGTATTGGTTTTAGTAAACGAACCAACTTTTCCAGGATGTGTTATGGAAGTAAAACCAATTGGTGTTTTCCACATGGCTGATGATAAAGGACCGGATGAAAAAATTATTTGTGTACCGGTTTCAGATCCAATCTGGAATTCTTTAAATGACCTTTCAGACATGAACCCGCACTTAGTAAAAGAAATCGAGCATTTCTTCCAGGTGTACAAAGATCTTGAAAACAAAAAAGTAGATGTAGAAGGTTGGGGAGACGTAAACGAAGCTTTTGCAATTATTGCTGAGTGTACTAAACGTTTTAATGATATCGAAAACAAACCAGAGGGATTATTTAGTATTAAATAATTTTTACCCTATTCTATTATAAAAAAAGCAATACTCCGTCAGGAGTATTGCTTTTTTGTTTAAATTCGTTTAGTTAGATTGTTGATTATTAACCAAAACCATTACTATATTATGAATGCATTTATGATTTACTTGCCAATCGTTATGGCAATTATTGGATTACTTTTCATGGGAATAAAAAGGACTTGGGTTTTAAAACAAGATGCGGGCGACGGAAAGATGAAAGAGATTTCAGATCACATTTACGAAGGCGCCCTCGCATTTTTAAAAGCAGAATATCGATTACTAACCTTTTTTGTAATTGCTGCAAGTTTAGTTTTAGCCGGAATTTCTTTTATTGTTCCTACCACACATATATTAATAGTAGTAGCGTTTATTTTTGGCGCATTTTTCTCGGCTCTGGCTGGAAATATGGGAATGAAAATAGCAACTAAAACGAATGTAAGAACAACACAAGCTGCTCGTACGAGTTTACCGCAAGCTCTAAAAGTTTCTTTTGGAGGCGGAACTGTAATGGGTTTAGGCGTTGCAGGTTTGGCAGTTTTAGGGTTAACAGGGTTTTTTATTATTTTCTTTCAGATATTCATGCATGGAGTTTGGACTTCATCTCAAGATATGACTAAGGTTTTAGAGACTTTAGCAGGATTTTCACTTGGAGCAGAATCTATCGCTTTGTTTGCCAGAGTGGGTGGTGGAATTTACACTAAAGCTGCCGACGTTGGTGCTGATTTAGTAGGTAAAGTTGAAGCCGGAATTCCGGAAGATGACCCTCGTAATCCTGCAACAATTGCAGATAACGTAGGGGATAATGTGGGAGACGTCGCTGGTATGGGGGCCGATTTGTTCGGATCGTATGTGGCAACTGTTTTGGCTGCAATGGTTCTCGGAAATTACGTTATCAAAGATATGGGTGGAAATATCCAGGATGTCTTTGGCGGAATTGGCCCAATTTTGCTTCCAATGGCAATTGCAGGTTTCGGAATTTTATTCTCGATTGTTGGAACTACTTTAGTGAAAATCACAGATGACAATGCTAAAGAAGCACAAGTTCAAAAAGCATTAAATATTGGAAACTGGGTATCGATTGTTTTAACTGCAATTGCCTGTTTCTTTTTAGTAAAATACATGCTTCCAGAAGTAATGACAATGGAATTTTTTGGTGAAGGTTCTCAACAAATTTCGTCATTGCGGGTTTTTTATGCCACATTGGTCGGATTAATTGTTGGTGGCGCTATTTCATCAGTAACAGAATATTATACAGGATTGGGTACAAAACCGGTTATGGCAATTGTACAAAAATCTTCGACAGGAGCAGGAACAAACGTAATTGCAGGTTTGGCAACAGGAATGATTTCTACTTTTCCAACAGTATTATTATTTGCTGCTGCAATCTGGATTTCGTATGCTTTAGCAGGATTTTACGGAGTTGCATTGGCAGCTTCTGCAATGATGGCAACAACTGCTATGCAATTGGCAATTGATGCTTTTGGGCCAATATCTGACAACGCCGGAGGAATTGCCGAAATGAGTGAATTACCAAAAGAAGTCCGCACAAGAACCGATATTTTAGATTCAGTAGGAAACACAACTGCAGCAACCGGAAAAGGTTTTGCAATTGCTTCTGCAGCATTAACTTCATTGGCTTTGTTTGCGGCATATGTAACTTTTACAGGAATTGACGGAATTAATATCTTTAAAGCACCAGTTTTAGCTATGTTATTTGTTGGTGGAATGATTCCTGTAGTTTTCTCGGCTTTGGCTATGAATTCTGTTGGAAAAGCTGCAATGGATATGGTTTACGAAGTACGTCGTCAGTTTAAGGAAATTCCGGGTATTATGGAAGGAACCGGAAAACCGGAATACGGAAAATGTGTTGAGATTTCGACAAAAGCCGCTTTACGCGAAATGATGTTACCGGGAATCTTGACAATAGGTTTCCCAATTGCAATTGTGTTATTAGGAAAATTAGTTTATGCAGATAACAACCAATTGATTGCTGAAATGTTAGGAGGATATATGGCCGGTGTTACAGTTTCAGGAGTACTATGGGCAGTTTTCCAAAACAATGCAGGAGGGGCCTGGGATAACGCTAAAAAATCTTTTGAAGCCGGAGTTTTAATTAATGGTGAAATGACTTATAAAGGCTCTGATGCGCACAAAGCAGCCGTAACCGGAGATACAGTTGGAGATCCGTTTAAAGATACTTCCGGACCTTCAATGAACATCTTAATCAAATTAACTTGTTTAATAGGATTGGTAATTGCTCCAATTTTAGGAGAAGGACATTCAACTTCAGGAATTGCAGAAAAAGGTGCTTGCTGTAAAATGGAAATGCATGCAGGAACTGATTCTAAATGCGGAAATTTAGCAATGCTGACCAAAGAAGAATGTATTAAAATGTGTAAAGAAAAAGGATGTTCTGCAGAAGAAACGGCAAAATGCCTGGCGCATTACGATGCAAACGGAAAATATGCACATCAAAAAACAGATTGTTTTGATACAACTAAATATAGCAAAAACAGAGTTGAGGTAAATTTATCTACGATCAATGGTGTAACAGTTGGAACCGTAACCAAAACCGAAAACGGCAAAACAACAACAGAAGTTTTTGAAGGTACAGAAGCAGATGTAAAAGCAAAAATCGAAGCTGTAAAATAAAAGCAACTTGACAGCTTTGTCAAAGTTTTAAACTTTGACAAAGCTTACGCAAAGTTAGTTTGCGCATTTTGTCATCCCATGGCTCGACAAAGATTAGCGATTTTGAATGCGGAGTTTCTTGCGGAAATCCCTCGTTCCTCGGGATGACAAGATTGCGATTAAATTACACAAAAAATGCCTCTGAAATTTCAGAGGCATTTTTTTATTACAATGTATCCAGTTCAGGAATTGGATAATGGATTTTAACGACAATAGTATTTATTAGTGCAAATTCGTGAAATCCGTGTTTCTAAAACAACCCATTCAATTCAGCATCAATTCTATTAATGATATTTCCTAAATCTTCCGGATTATCAACGAAATTGATATTATCAACATCGATAATCAATAATTTTCCTTTTGTGTAAGTCTGAACCCAGGCTTCGTATCTTTCATTCAAACGGCTTAAATAATCGATAGAAATTGAATTCTCGTATTCGCGTCCGCGTTTGTGGATTTGACCTACCAAGTTTGGAATAGAGCTTCTTAAGTAAATCAATAAATCGGGAGCTTTTACCAATGATTCCATCAATTCAAAAAGTGAAGTATAATTTTCGAAATCGCGGCTTGTCATCAATCCCATTGAATATAAATTGGGAGCAAAAATATAAGCATCTTCATAAATGGTTCTGTCCTGAATGATTTTCTTTCCGCTTTCGCGAATTTGCTGCACCTGACGAAATCTGCTGTTTAAGAAATAAATTTGCAAATTAAACGACCAACGCTCCATTTGATGGTAAAAATCATCCAAATACGGATTATCAACAACATCTTCGTAATGTGGTTCCCATTTAAAATGTTTGGCTAATAATTTAGTCAAAGTAGTTTTTCCAGCGCCTATGTTTCCTGCTATTGCTATGTGCATTACGGTGTTACGATTTTATAATTGGTAATTTCTTTAGTTGTAAAAATAGATAAAATTTGGTCTTTGTAGCAGAATTTATCAAAGGTTTTTTCTAAAACTTCGATTTCAGAAACAGTATTCGAATTTGTATCAGAAATGTCTTTAAAATACAACAAATTAGCCCTGCTAAAAATGTACTGATGATTGTTGATAATTTCAAAATCATCAAAATCAGGTACTTTTCCTAAAGCAGTTGTTTTTCCGAAAATATCGCAGGAAAACCAATTATTCTTTTTATCAATCCAATAAAAAGTATTAAAATCGGTTTGATAATATTTAATGGTTTCTGTTAATGGTGTAGAAACTGTTTTGTATTCATTTTTTAGATAATCAAAAAGACCAATTTGCTGGTTTAAAGTATTAAAAATCCATAATTGATTTTGGGTAGACATGCCAATTGCCGGAACAACAATGGGAATATTATTTTGAGAAAAATTAATTTCAGTCATTTTATTCAATTGATTGTCAAGTAAAACGACAGTATTAAAATCTTCGTAGAATAAAACAATTTTCAAAGGATTCAGAATATCTACCTTAGTAATATTTCCAAGAGAAACGTTTTTGTATTCAAAAATCTCATTTCCTTTTACTTTGCTGAAAACATTGTTTTTTATCTGATAGGAAAATCCAAAAGAATCATAACCAATAAATTCATCAGCATCTAATTTTAAATGAGCGATTGAAGTGGCATTTAGTTTTTGGTTTTGCGCAAAAACAGAGGCAGTGCAGCCGATAAATAATAAAAATAAAATACGAACTGTTTTGCCCATAAGATTAAGATTTCAGAAGCGCCAAATTACAAAAAACTACCCGATGAATTGCCCAAATAAGACATATTTGCTTGAATTTAAGTTTTAACATTTCTAAAACGTAATAGTCTAAATAATAGGCGGTTTTGTCTATATCTTACAGCAATTGATATATTTAGCTTTCAGTATTTTAAAATTAATAATACATTTGAATGTAAGTTTTATCGGATTTACTCAATTTTAAACAAAACAAAATGAAAAAAGTAATTATATATATGTCTTTTATGCTGGTATTCGCTCAAATACAAGCGCAAAAAGATTTTCAGGGAATGGCTGTTTATGAGTCAAAAACGCAGGCACCAAAATTGGAAGGTATGCGAGGCGGTAATCGTGATATTACGCCAGAGATGCAAAAGAACATGGAAGAGCGAATGAAAAAAATGCTGGAGAAAACGTTTATTCTGAATTTTGATAAATCGGCTTCTATATATAAAGAAGAAGAAAAACTGGACGCTCCCGGACAACAAGGCGGCGGAATGAGAGTGATGATGAATTCGTTTATGGGCGGCGGCGGAACTTTTTACAAGGATGTAAAAACCAAATCGTATACAGTTGATAAAGAATTTATGGGAAAAGAATTTCTCGTTGTTGATTCTTTGCCAAAATTAAACTGGAAATTAGAACAGGAAACCAGGCAAATTGGCGGTTACAATTGTTATAAAGCGACCGCTGTAAAAGAGGCAAGTAAAACTGATTTTAGAAATTTCAGACCTAAAAACAACGACGATAAAAAAACCGAGGAAAAAAAGGACGAAGCCAAAAAAACTTCGGGTGAAACCAAAACGAACTTCGAGGACAATTTTGAAATGCCAAAAGAGATTGTCGTAACAGCTTGGTATACGCCGGAAATTCCGGTGAATCAAGGTCCTGAAAGCTATTGGGGTTTGCCAGGTTTGATTTTGGAAATAAACGACGGAAGAACAACCATTTTATGTTCGAAAATTGTTTTGAATGCCAAAGAAAAAGCAGAAATAAAGCCATCTAAAAAAGGAAAAGTAGTTTCACAAAAAGAATACGATGAAACTGTAATTAAAAAGATGGAAGAATTTAGAGAAATGAATCGTGGGCGTGCGGGCGGACCACCGCCAATGATGGGAAGATAAAATTTATAAATTTCAAATTTTTCAAATTCCAAATTCCCTTGTCTGTTCGCGATCGCTCGGTTCTAATTCCAAAATTCTTAAAATGAACAAAGTACTTTGTTTCGTAGCTTTTTTATTGACTTTTGTTTCCTTTTCTCAAAGTCTTCGTTTTGATGGTTTCATTCAGGACGGACAAAAAAATCCGTTGGAAATGGCCAATATTATGGCTGTAAATTCGGCTACAAAAGCAATGGATTCGTACGGAATTACAAATGATAAAGGAAGATTCCAACTGACTTTAAAACCCAATACATCCTATTCGATAAAAGTGAGTTATCTCGGAATGAAATCGAAAGAAATCAATCTTTCGACGAAAACCGAAAACATTGCTCAAAATATTGTTATGGATGATGTTGGAATTGAGTTGGAAGGCGTTGAAATCGTGCGTGAAATGCCGGTTTCTATAAGTGGCGATACCATTGTTTATAATGCTGATTCTTTTAAATCCGGAACAGAAAAGAAACTGGAAGATGTATTGAAAAAACTTCCCGGAGTTGAGGTAAATGCTGATGGAGAAATTGAAGTGGAAGGAAAAAAAGTAAGCAAATTAATGGTTGAAGGTAAAGATTTTTTTGACGGAGATACCAAACTTGGCGTTAAAAATATTCCAGCTGATGCTATTGATAAAATTCAGGTTTTGCGAAATTATAATGAAGTCAGTGCCTTAAAAGGTTTAGAAAACGATCAGGATAATGTGGCGATGAATATTAAACTGAAAGAAGGCAAAAAGAACTTTTGGTTTGGTGATGTTACTGCGGGAATTGGAGTAGGAGAACTCGATAGCCGATATATTATTAACCCAAAACTATTTTATTATAGTCCGAAATACAGCATCAATTTAATTACCAATTTCAACAATATTGGTGAACTGCCGCTTACGGCGCAGGATTATTTTAAGTTTACGGGCGGTTTTAAAAACATGATGAAAAAGGGCGGAAGCAATTTTAATATTTCTTCAAATGATATTGGAATTTCGCTTTTGAGAAACAATCGCGCCAAGGAAATTGAAACGAAATTTGGAGCGACAAACTTTGCTTATTCCGTTACAAAATCGTGGAATATTAGCGGTTTTGGAATTCTTTCGACTTCAAAAACAGATCTCGAAACCAAGTCCCAAACTACCATTTTAAATTCTGGCGACGAGCAAAAACGAGATGAATTAACCCATCAAAAAAACAATTTGGGTCTTTTTAAACTGAGTTCGACTTATAAGCCAAATGATAAATTTCAATTTGATTATGACATCTTAACAAAATTATCAAAACAAAATGAAGATACAGATTTACTGCGTGAATCTGTTGTCCAGAATGTTTCGGATATCGAAACTATTTTAACAAATAAAAAGCAGGATCCAACATCGGTAAATCAAAATTTGAGTTTGTATTATACGCAAAGCAGTAAAAATATTTTTGCTTTTGAAATGCAGCATCTGTATCAGGATGAAAATCCATTTTATAATGCCAATTTAAGAACACAGCCTTTTGATTTGGCAGGTTATGTTTCCGGACAAGACAGAAATGATTTGAATCAGGATCGTTTTGTGAAAACCAATAAAATCGATGCAAAACTAGATTACTATTATATGGTAACGCCAAAAAGCAATATCAATATTACTTTTGGAAATACCTATTCACATCAAAATTTTAATTCCCACATGTTTCAAATTTTGGATAATGGTGACAAAAATGACCTGAATACTTCGGAAAATAACAATCAGGTCAATTATAATTTTGATGACGTATTTTTAGGATTTCATTATAAAATATTGACAGGGAAATTTACATTAACACCCGGATTTAGTGTGCATTCGTATGCGATGAAAAATACACAGTCAGGAACTGATTATTCTCAGAATTTTACAAAAGTATTACCTGATTTTTTTGCCCTTTATCAAATTAAAAAAGCAGAAACGCTAACGTATAATTTCTCTTTGTCAAACGATTTTACCGATGTTAATCAATTGGCTTCGGGTTATGTTTTATCTGATTACAGTAGTTTGTTTAGAGGAAATCGTTTTCTGGAAAATGCTACTTCGCAGGTACATACACTAAGATATTTCAAGTATAATATGTTTAATTTCGAGAACATTTTTGCGAATGCAACCTATACTAAAAAAGTAGATGCAATAAAAACGGCAGCAGAATTTACTGGAATTAATCAGTCATCTGTACCGTATAATTCAAATTTGGCCGACGAAACTTTTTCCGGAATGGGAAATTACGGAAGATCATTCCTGAAAAATTATAAAGCTTCGGTAAATGCAAGTTTCAATTGGTCGAAGTTTAATAATATTCAAAACAATCAATTGGCAACAACAGAAAGTTTTGTACAGAGTTATACTGTAAAAGCTTCAACAAATTATAAAAACTTACCTAATATTGAATTTGGATATAATGCTTTAATCAATAAATACAGTGGTTCAACATTTTATACTGATAAGCCTTTTGCGAGATTAGATTATTATTTTCTGAATAGTTTTTCGTTTGTTTCAGAATATGAATTTTACCATTATTACAATGGCGATAAAACAGTGGATAACGAATATGATTTTCTGAGTGCCAGTTTAATTTATCAAAAAAAAGACAGCAAATGGGAGTATAAAATTTCTGCCACAAACTTGCTAAACACAA
>Ga0307413_10000120_pt1 | contig 20345 bp, 24 predicted proteins | sample DK1Ometagenome_3_FD_203714 | JGI IMG/M metagenome (GOLD analysis project Ga0307413, IMG submission 203714) | Maize rhizosphere microbial communities from greenhouse at UC Davis, California, United States - DK15-O-2 | ecosystem: Host-associated > Plants > Roots > Rhizosphere > Soil | place: USA... | reverse complement strand
CCACAAGCGAGACTGATATTCTCGGGCGGCTGGTTGGGGAATGGCTCCCGTCAGTGCAGAACCGGACCGAGAAGTCCTGGCTCGTCATCAAGCGAGCTGTGGGTACCTACGTCTGGCAGGCACTCTACCAGGGTGACCCCCAGGTCACTGGCGGGAGCTACCTCAACGTTGAGAAGATGGACATCCTGCCTTGGCAGAACGTGGTCTACCAGGACGAGAACACCGGCTCCATGCTTACTCTGGAGCGGGCCATCATCATCCAGTCCTGGGACCTCACGTTTGGACAGATCGACACGAGCCGCAAGCGTCCGTCGACTGGCGACTATGTGGCCGGGCATGTCTACGCTATCCTGGGGCGGAAGTTCATCCTGGTGGACCGGGTGCACGAGCGCTACACGTTCACCGAGACAGTCAACGCAGTGCAGCGCATGTCTGCCCGCTGGCCCCAGACCAGTCGTATCTACGTAGAGAAGAAGGCGAACGGTGCTGCCCTGCTCAACACACTGCGTAAGCGGGCCGCACTGATCAAGCCTGTCGAGCCCCAGGGAGGCAAGGAAGTCCGTGCCCTGGCAGCCCAGCCCACCGTGGATGAGGGCAACTACGCTATCCTTGACACGGTGCTCAGCGAGGGCATGCTGCAGGAGATCAGGGACTTCCCGTTCGGTAAGCACGATGATGACGTGGACGCACTGACCCAGGCCATCAACCAGGCCAAGGTCGACTACATGATTATGGGGAACTGAGATGCCTACTACAGAGATGTACGCACTCAGCCGAGGCCGGGTAGCGGTAGACAAGAATCTGAGCGTCCGCTTCCTGCAGGCGTGGAGTGAGGGCAACTACATGCCCGTCGAAATCAGCGGGGACTACCTCGCACTCAAGACACGGAAGCAGGCTAACTGATATGAGCATGGCAGCTATGGCCGGTACGGTTGAAACCGTGCCCACCGTCAACGACCTGAGCACCCTGATGACCAAGATGGAGGTTCATCTGGCGACACGGGGCAGCAAGACGTACAACGCTCACTACAACGGCAAGATGAGCTACACGCTGCACGGGGATAAGTGGGATGAGTACGTCAGCAAGGCGTTCCCGGACCTCAAGGACCAGACCACCAGCGAGAACGTGTTCAAGACGGTCATCGACCTCTACGCCGAGAACCTGGTCCCCCTGCCCAAGGAGCTCAAGGGCTTCAGCAACTGCATCCGGCCGCTGCTGTGCCGGGGTGAAGTGCCCGTGCTGGTGGACAACCGCGGCGAGGCCCACTTCCCCGAGCACTTCGAGATGATCAGCGACGGGGTCACCACCATCACGGCGCTGTTCACCCGCAGCCTGGCCAACGAGATGGACAACATCATCTTCGCCTACAGCGACGGCCGCACTCGCCTGTTCAGCAAGCCGATCCCCGAGGACATGTCGCCGGCTGACCACACCAACCTGGATGGCTTCCGGTGGGTGGAGGAGACGACCGGGAACACGCTGTTCCGCTTCGCGCTGGATGACAAGGGCTTCGGCCCCAGCCTGGCAGCGCTGCAGGACCGCCTGAACCACAGCATCATTGACCAGACCGTGGTTGAGGAGATGTACGCTCGCCCGTTCTGGTATCTGCTCAACGCTGACATCCCGCCGGAGAACCCCTACCTGCCCAAGACGGTGTCGGTACAGGGTACGCCCACCATGAAGGAGACCCGCACTGCACGGGGTAGTGGAGGCCGCATCTTCACCACCAGTGCTGCAGGACCGTTCGGCCAGCTTGACCCGCCGACCATCGGCGACATGATCGGCTATCACGACAGCATCATCGACAAGGTGCCGCTCTCGTTCGGCATCCCCATCCACTACCTCAAGCCGGGGTCCGGCACTCCTCCCACAGGTGTGGCCTTGATGGTGCTCAGCAAGCGGTTCAACAACAAGGTCAGCCGCATGCGGGACGACATCGAGGAAGAGCTCATCCGCCTGGCTGACCTGCTGGGCGTGGAGAAGACCAAGGAAGTCAAGACGGCCAAGCCCAAGGCCGCTGACAATCAGCTGGAGGGCCTCGAGCAGGAGGCTGGTGTACAGATGGAGTACGACCTCTGGAGCCAGGACGACGACCTGCTGCAGGAGGCCATCGACCAGCACGGTATCAACCTGTCGACGATGGGCTACCCGCTGGAGTACATCGCCGAGGTTGTCACCCCAGGTGTTGACCTGGATGACTACGAGGAGCCTGGTGGGCTGCCTGCTGACGGCCAGCTGGACATGACGGCTCTGGGCCAGCGCGGTACCCCGGCCACACCTGGCCAGGTCCAGTCCTACAGCCAGAACCCCGGCCAGATTGCTCGGAGCTGACGTCATGACTGTCCTGGCTGTCCTCCTGCTGCTCGCGTTCTGGGCTGGCCTCATCCATCTCTGCTATAGGAAGAAGTACTGATCGTGGCGTACTCCCTTGGCACCATCGTCATCGATCTGGTGATGACTGACGACAATGACATCCAGGTCCAGGCCCGTATAGAGGGTACCCTGCAGTACGTGACAGCGATGGGGATGCTGGAGATGACCAAGCCCCTCCTCGACGACCTGATCAACGACGACAACGAGTGAGCCATGCCTACTATCCCGACTGGCCAGCTGGAGCGTGAGCTGCACAAGCTCTACTTGCGCTTCATGTCTGGCCTGACCGTGGATAGCAAGAACATCCCTGCTAAGATCGCCACCTTCCAGCGCCAGAGCCAGGCCATCATCGAGCGTGAGGGAGGCCGGGTCGCTGCTATGGGAGCCCTGGCTGACTTCCCTGCCCCCAAGCTGCTGGAGCTGAGCCCGTACGCTGGCAAGGTCTACGAGGACATGCAGATGGCCGCTATCCGGGCAGGCATCGCCCTGGGTAACAACTCACGTGAGACTGCACGGGTCATGTTCCGCAACGGGATGGACAAGTCCTATCGCCGGCTTGAGCGGCTAGCCCGCACCGAGACTACGAACGCCTACTGGAAGAACGCATTCGACAGTGTGGCCGACCTCCCTGCGCTGGTCATGGTGTGGGGAAGCGAGGAGTCACCCCGTACGTGCCAGTGGTGTCGTGAGCGTGACGGCCTGGTGATGGACAGCCCCAACCTCCGTGATCACCCCAACGGTCGGTGCACGCCCATCCCCATGTTGCGCAGCATGGTCAACTACCGAGGCAGCATCAGCCAGGATGGTCAGATCTACCACGACCCGGCTTGGGCTAATCCCCGCAAGACGGCCCGGCCTACAGCCCCGCAGGCTGCTGAGGAGCTCAACGTCGATCTGGGCCAGACCCAGCCGGACATCGTACCGCCGACTAACCCCAGGGTCATCAAGTCTGTGAAGGACATGGAGGACTTCGGTAAGGGCATGCCGGTGCCGTCTACGCTGACGGCCAAGGCTGCTGACCGGCTTGAACAGTACGCCCAGGGTACCGCCTACAGCGCCAACGCAGTCCTCCGTGGTCAGAAGACCCTGCGGGGTCGGCCCATTGACGCCAGGACCAAGGCGTACACCAAGAGCTTCACCAAGGACATGGACAAGATGATGGACTCCAGCATCATCCCTGAAGATGTCCGAGTGGTGCGTGCCGTGCAGGCCGACGCGTTCGGTGGTATCGACAACCTGAAGAACCTGACTGGCGGTATCTACCGGGACAAGGGCTACATGTCCACCAGCCTGGCAGAGAAGGTCTCCAGCAACGTCTACGACGTCAAGGACGCCATCGAGATGGAGATTGTCGTCCCCAAGGGCAGCAAGGCCATCTACATGGCTGGCGAGTCCTATCTCAAGTCCGAACGGGAGCTGCTGCTAGACCGTGGCACCCAGATGGCTGTCCAGTCCGTGATCTACGATGAGAAGAGGAAGAAATGGCTAGTCAAAGCAACCGTCATCCCCGGCAAGCGCTAGACCAGCAGTTCGACCGAGTCGGCTCGTTCGAGGTTCTGGAGGATGGCAGCATCCTACCTACCCTGTCCACCGAGGCTGCTAAGCCCCCGCTGGACCCCACAGACTTCCAAGGAGGAAGACCTCAGGCCACACCCTAGCCCGGCTAGGCGACACGCCAGGGGAACTAAAGGCTTGCGCAACAGGCACAAGTCAGGCATACTACAGGAAGGAGAGCCGAAATGGCTCCCGAATCGCAGGAAAACGGCTCCACCGACGAAACGTCGGATCAGGAGCAGCAGGATCAGCAGACTGGAACCACCGGCGAAACGTCGGGTAACGGAGACCAGCAGCAGATCACCATCGATGACAGCACCAAGCTGCCCGAGACTCACCCTCTGGTGAAGACCCTCGCCGCCAACAAGACCAAGCTCAGCGAGCAGGCAACTGCACTCCGCGAAGCTCAGGCCCAGGCTGCGAAGACCACCCAGCTCGAGGAAGAACTCGGTAAGCGGCCCACCACCGAGGCCATCGAGACCCTCCAGACCCGGTACGACCGGCTCGAGGCTTTCGCACAGGCGGTAGGGCTCGGCAAGGCGCTCGATTCCCGGACCTTCACCCGCGACCTGTTCGAGACGGACAAGGACATCAAGACGCTGGTGCGAGAGTTCAACCAGGCGAACCCCAGCGCTACCAGCTCCGCCCTCGCCAGCACGGCGAACCCTGGCGGCAGCGGCAAGCTCAACCCCAGCGACCTGATCCGCATCGCGGCAGGCAAGCAGTAACCCAGACCTTCCACAACGGCCCTCGGGCCAGAAAGGAGTCAGTCCAATGGCTGACATCACCCGGGCCGATGCACTGGCCCTCCTGGCCAAGCAGGACCTCAGCGAGATCATCAAGCCGGATACGGCTGAGTCCGCTGCTCTGGCCGCGTTCCGGACCATCCGGATGAGTGCCGGTACGGCCCGCATGCCCGTCCTCGCGGCTATCCCGACCGCAGGCTGGGTCACGGACAACCAGGCCTCCGACTCGACGGGTGTCAAGCCCACCAGCAAGGTGACCTGGGCCGACAAGGAGCTGATCGCCGAAGAGATGGCGGTCATCATCCCGGTCCACGAGAACACGCTCGCCGACTCCAACTTCGACATCTGGGGCGAAGTTCGCCCGCTGGTGGCGCAGGAGTTCGGTCGCATCCTGGATGCGGCAGTGTTCTTCGGCACCAACAAGCCGACCACCTGGGTCGACCCGGCGCTGGTGCCTGGTGCCATCGCGGCCAAGAACTACATCGTCGAGGGCAAGCTGCCCGACGGCACGGCCTCGATCGACCTCGCGGACGACTTCAACGAGGCGTTCGGACTCGTGGAGGACGACGGCTTCGACGTCAACTCCGCGTTCACCGGTCGCTTCCTGCGTCGCCGGCTCCGTGGCCTGCGTGACGCTGACGGCCAGCCCATCTACCTGGATGGCATCCGTCGCGACGGCTCCACCCCGGAGATCTACGGCCAGTCCCTCCGCTACGTCAACAACGGCGGCTGGAACAACACGGTCGCCACGGCGCTCGTCGGAGACGCCTCCAAGGTCGTCATCGGCATCCGCGAGGATGTCCAGGTCAAGCTCCTGACGGAAGCCACCGTCGGCGGCATCAACCTGGCCGAGAAGGACATGGTCGCGCTCCGCTTCAAGTTCCGTGTGGCCTTCGCGACGGCCTACTCCACCGCCCGCATCGGCGGTGCCCCCACGGACTACCCGTTCGGCATCATCGCGCCCACCGACCCGACCCCCGGCGACAACGTGCCGGTCGGTTCCTGAGCACCCTGAGGAGCTAAGGATATGGCTGAGAACGAAGAGGTCACGGAGGTCGTTGAGACCCCCGAGCCCTACGAGTCCGAGTCGGCCCGGTACATCCGGGTCCGGCGTGAAGCCAAGGAGGAAGCAGCTGTCACGATGGCTGCCGAAGCCAAGGCTGCCCAGGCTGCCAAGAAGAAGGCACTCCCCAAGGGTGTCAAGGTCGAGGGCCTGGACGAGTTCAACAAGGAAGCGGCACGGGTCGAGAAGTCGATCAATACCAAGCCGGAAGTGAAGGAGTCCTGACATGGCTCGCCTCGCAGGCCGCAACAAGCAGCGGATCCGTTCGCTCGCTCAGGCGGCAACCAAGGTCACCACGGCGAACGCCACCGCATCGGCTTCGGCCAATGGTGTGGCCGCAGCAGGTGCCAATCCCACCAAGGCGGAGTACGATGTCGTCGTCACTCTCGCCAACGACCTGAAGACCAAGTACAACGCGATGGTCACGCTCGTCAACGAGCAGAAGGCCGACTACAACAACCTCGTCGACAGCCTCAAGGCGTAACACGAGAGCACTGAGGGGGCAGGCAAGTTCGCTTCCTGCCCCCTCACTCAGATCAAGTTTCAAGAAAGGACCCCCTGATGGCCGAGCTGCCGATCCCCGCAGGCAAGGGGGTTCCCCTGGTCGATATGGTGACCAAGCGACTGCCTGAAGCTGTCGTAGAGGCCCACCGTGCCGACTTCGGTTCGGACTCCACCGTCGTGGTCGTCACGGGCATCGAAGCCCGACCGGATGCTCCTGTAGTGTTCTGGGTCGACCAGCGCAGTCCCGTCTATGAGTCGCAGCGTCCGCTCCTCATGGCCAACGTCGACCTCTGGTTCCACGAACCGTTCACCATCGGCACCCCGCCTGCAGTCACAGCTCCTGTGATCCAGACCACGACTCTGGGCACCCTCACTCAGGGCCAGCAGGTCAGCGTTCAGCTCGCGCACACTGGCAGCCCTGCCGTGTACAGCACCGTGGCAGGCCAGCTCCCCAACGGTCTCTCGCTGAGCGCTGCTGGGCTCGTCTCTGGCTCGCCAACAGCTCCCGGGGTATGGGCTGCTATCGTGCAGGCCGCAAACAGCGCAGGCGCCGACACCCAGGAGCTCTCCGGTACGGTTGCGGCAGCGGTGCCGGGCGGTACAGCTCCGGTTATCACCACTACGACACTGAACGCGATGCAGGTCGGTGTGCCGTACAGCCAGATCATCAACTACACGGGGGACACCGCAACTGCGGTCAGCCTGGCAGGCGGCTCACTGCCGACTGGCCTCGCGTTCACCCTCACGGCAGGGGTTGTCAAGCTCGAGGGCACTCCCACCGTCGCAACGGGCTTCACGTCGCTGCTTCAGGTCGCCAACGCAACGGGTTCTGACACTCAGTCTCTGGCAGGCACCGTGGACCCGGCCGACGCTGGCAGCGGATGGACTCAGCCGACTCTCCCTGGTGGTGTGGCCACCGTATTCGGCGCTAACCCTCCAGTGGGAGTCGTCGCAGCCCCCTACAGTGACGCTCCTGCAGGAATGCGAGCTGGTAATCGGTTCTACACTTCTCGAGTTGGAGGGTACGAGATTCTCGGAGCTCGCCTGTGGAATCCTATTGGCGCTTCCACGGCTTTCCTCGAGACTCCGGTTACGGCTTACGCCTACGTGAACACCTGGAATGGTTCGACTATCAAGGGTGTCCCCACGTTCGCGAACGCGCCTCTGCGCACTAAGACCGGTTCTGGTCTCCGCCAGGCAGGGACCTGGTCTAACCTGCTGTTTGATACCCCGCTTCACCTTCCGAAGATCGCTTCGGGAGAACCGGGGGCACTCCTCACCATCGCTCTCAACATTGGCGCTTACTACGTGATGAGCGCCAGCGGCCTCGCAGGGGACGCTTCCTTCCCGGGTCCGTCTGGCGATCTTTACCTCCCGGAGAACATGGGTATCATTCGCTCGGTGCACAGCCTCTCGGTCAACGACGGTGAAGTGTACCCCGACGGTCCCATCTACGGCGTAGACGTGATTGCTGTGGTTTCCTGATGCCTCGTACTGCACTTACTGACACGGCCACACCAGCAGGTACTCAGCCTGTCGGCCTGGCAGGGTACACCGACCCGGTGTTCTCTGATGAGTTCCGCACGGGTGCTCTGGATGACACTAAGTGGTATCCGTGGTATCCGGACGTTCCTTTCTGGAACACGACTACCCCTGGCGGACACAAGACAAACTCCAACGAGCCTCAGGGTTATGACGAGTCAGGTATTAGCTTCCCGACAGACACCACCATGCGATTCACAATGCGCGCGGACAACGCGGCTGTTCCTGAGCTGGATTACACCAGCGGGATGGTTAGCTCGGGTGACCTGTTCTCACAGGCGTATGGGGTGTTCGAGGCTAAGGTTCGTACTCCTGACATCATCGGTTCATGGGCCGCTTTTTGGCTGTTTCCGGCATCCAACTCCTGGGATTACGAGATTGACATTCTCGAGCACTGGGGTGCCGAGTCATTTGGCAACAACGTCCTGACTACGGTTCACCCTCGGGATTCTACTCCTGCACAGTCTGAGGGTCACACTTTTCCGCAGGATGTTGGAGTTCATTTCCACACGTACACTCTGCGGTGGGAGCCTACCCGTATTCGCGTCTACATCGATGGAACTAAGGTCTATGACCGTACTTCATCTCAGATGCGGATCTACAATCTCCCGATGTACCCCCAGCTGAACCTCGCTGCTGATCGAGACAAGGTAGCGTTTCTGCCTACTCGTGTTCCATTCCACATGGACGTGGACTACGTGAGGGTGTGGGCTTACGACCCGACCCTCACCATTGCCGAAACCGGCGCACAGGCCCCCACCGATCCCGGCGGAGAGCCCATCGACCCTGAACAGCCTGTTGAGCTGGCGTTCGCCCCGTACTCGTACGACGGCACCGCTCTCGACGTCCACTATCTGAACAACGGCCAGCTTCGCGAGCTGGGTATCAACTAAGGAGATGACATCATGGCACTCATCGTAACCCCTGAGGGCTTCGTCATCGACGACGGCATGGGCGGAAGCGCTCAGCTCACTGACCTCAACGCTTTGCTCAGCCCGCTGCCTGGCTACGCACTGCTGACCGACACCATGAAGACGACGGCGCTCAGCCGCTCCCTGGTGCCCGACGTCAATGGGGTGTGGCCCAACCAGCCGAACTACATCCCTACGTTCGACATCTACTGGGCTGCTATCAGCCTCATCGGTTTCCTGCAGGCCCAGCCTGTCATTCGTCAGACCAGCAGCGAGGGCACCAGCGTCGCCGTCGACGCGCCCAACTGGAGCGGTCTGGTGGCGTACTACCGCAGCATGTCGGTCATCGCAGGAGCGACCTCCAGTGGTCCTCTGCTGGTGCCGATCGACATCCCCGAGGGTCCTCACGTGCACCCCACCGACATGAGCGGGCGGGGTGATGACAATGTCGATGTCGACACAGACCTTGCATGAGGCTGCTCGCGTCATCCAGCAGGCCATCCTCCTGGACAGCGTCCAGATTTTCAACGTGGGCCAGCCGGTCACCGTCGGTATCCAGGTCACCCGAGAGCTCACCCCCGTGGGAGAGCCTGTCGCTGGTCTGGTGCAGCACACGGGCCTGAACAACGCTGTCGAGTCGGCTACCGACACCATCTACAGCATCAAGGTTCCTCAGGCGACAGAGCTGGTGTCTGGCCAGGCTGTCCGCGTCGTGGCTTGCCTGATGGAGCCTGCCCTGGTGGGTAAGACCCTGCTGGTGGACAAGGTCAGTCTCAACGGGGCTGCCATGCTCCGCAAGGCTATCGCCAGCGAGCACGAGGTCGTCAACCAGGAAGGCAAGGAGGCCCTCGCATGAGCATCACGATGGGCCAGCTCGCCTCCAAGTTCGCCAAGGCCGCAACGCAGGTCACTCCGCTGACCGACAAGAAGCTCCGCACCATCGTGCAGGTCGGCGTCGGTCTTATGAAGAGCGAGATTCAGGCTGTACACGCGGTCGACACGGGCACAATGCTCAACAGCACCGACAGCCAGAAGGTCAGCCCCACAGCGTACCTGATCGGCCCCACGGTGAAGTACGCTCCCTATGTGGCCCTGGGCACCAGCAGGATGGCTGCTCGACCGTTCCACATCTCGGCTGCAAAGAAGCTCACCCCTCAGGCCAACAAGGTTATGAAGATGACCGCTGAGGAGCTGGGACTGTGAGCAACCTCAACGCTATCGATGCTCTCATCACGGCAGCGCCGTCCCACATCGGGTACGCGCCTACGGGTGCAGCAGTGCCCTACGTGGTCACTCGTCCTCTGGTGATCGACACCCTGGCAACGGCTCTGGACGGCAGTGCTATCGATTGGGACACTCAGTTCACGATCTACTGTGCTGCTGGCAGCGTCGAGGCCAGCTACAATCTCGCCGTGGAGGTCATGCGTGACCTGCAGGGTGCCCGCGTGGGAGGAACCACCCTCTCCACTTCAATGGGGTACAACGGTGCCCCCGTCGAGGGACACTACGAGTCCCAGGTGACTGCACAGCTCAACCAAGGAGGTATCTGATGACCCAGATCAAGCCGTCCGACCACGGCATCGTCGTCGAGAACAAGGAGTCCGGTCTCCGGTACGCCTCTCACGACCGCAACTTCGACCCCAAGAGCGAGCGCAAGGTGCGCGACCTCCGAGCCGGCGAGAGCGTCCTCTCGTACGGCATCAAGCAGCCCCGGCCCAGCTTCAAGCCTCTCGAGGCTGGAGATGACGAGCCGACCGGTGACCTCGAAGAGGAAGCCGAAGAAGACCTCAACACCGAGGGCAACCCCGACACCCCCGACGGCAACGTCGAGGGCCAGCAGTAAGGAAAGGACAAGAAAATGCCCATCACCGCATGGAAGCCCGCCACGCAGATCAGCCGTGGCAACATCTCCGTCGGGCTTGCCCCGGCAGTGGCCGACATCAACGTCCCGAAGGTCACCGAGCTGAACGCCACTGGCTACAGCCTCGAGTGCGCCATTCAGACGATGAACGGCACCAGCACCGCCGACAGCGAGACCGTCGACTGGCTGTGCGACCCGGCCAGCGAGCAGCTCCCCGGCTCGGTCACTCACGCGATGGACGACCTGGTCATCAAGGGCACGGGCCAGGCGGACGCCACGCTCATCACCGCGCTCAAGGTGGGCCAGAAGGTATACATCTGGCGTCGTGACGGCATGGCTGTCGCAACGGCACCGGCCATCGGCCAGTTCATCTGGGTCTGGGAAGTCATCATCACTTCCATCGACCCGCTGGAGGCGAACAACTCGTTCGTCGGCATCACCGCTCACATCACGGTTCTGCGTCGCTCGACGCAGGCTGTCGCACTCGCGGCCTGACCGGGCCACACCGACCAAGGAGACAGTAGAAATGGTATTCAGCAGCTACGAAGAACTGATGGCAGTCGTCGAGGAGCGCCGTGCGGCAACCCTCACCCTCGAGATCGACATGGGGAACGTGTTCTCCCCCGAGCACGAGGCAGCCAAGGCGGAACTCGCCAAGGCAGAGGCGATGGAGACCCTCACGGGCGGAGCGTTCCTGGCCAACAACCTGGACACCCTCCGCGCCCGTGTGGCCGACACTCGTCCTCCGTCCCAGTCGATCTGGGCTCAGTTCAGCAAGCTCGACCTCGACACGTGGTCCGACATCATGAAGAAGTTCGCAGGGAACGCGCTCGACCAGTACGACCAGGTTCTCCCGAAATGCTTCATCGGACTGTTCGGCGAGGACCCGGCACCGGAAGAAGAGCCCGAGGGCTGGGTCAAGCCGGAGCCGCTGACCACCAATCCGCTGTCCGTGTCGCCCAAGGGTGGCGCAATGACTGTTCTGCCGGGAGGGTCTCTGAATTCGGTCGTTCAGAACTTCATGGCCTGGCAGAACTCGGGGGGCGAGGTTTCGATCCGCCCTACGAAATCGGGCCGCGACTAGCACTCCTGCTAGACATGGCCCTGGTGTCGGGGACTCCTCCGGTTCGCCTCCTTGACGGGGGAGCCCCTGACACCTGGACAGAGCTCGACCTCGAGGTCTTGTCTCAGTGGAAATACCTCAAGGACGCCCAGTGCCCCGGATGCGGGCGACCGCTAGCCCAGCATCTTCACAACTCAAGACTAGGTAGGGAAGAGACGCCGGACGACTACACCGCGTTCTCCATGGACTGCCCGGCGCAGCAAGCAATCTCCGCTGGTCAGCACATGTGGGCCAAGGCAAACAAGTCCGACATCGACCTCCACAACAAGGGCGAAGGCCCTGATCCCCGACAGGGGGTCTTCTGGCTCAGCCAGCGTGAAGGTGAAGTACTACCGCAGCCCGAGAAGTAACACCGGAAGGAGGACAGCATGGCTGATAACGACGTTAAGATCAAGGTCTCACTTGATGGCGATAAGGCTGTCAGTAAGGGCCTTGCAGGCGTCGGCGATGCCGCCAGCACTGCTGACTCCAAGATCGGCCGCATGGTCAGTGGCGGACTCAAGGGTGCTGGTGCAGCACTTGTTGGGTTCGCCACTGCGGCAGCCGTCGCCGGTGGAGCGCTGGCAGCGGGTGTGCTGGATCAGTACGCCCAGTACGAGCAGAACATCGGTGGTATTGAGACGATGTTCAAGGACAGCGCAGGTACCATGCAGAAGTACGCTGCCGAAGCGTACAAGACTGCAGGCCTCAGCGCTAACGAGTACATGTCTCAAGCGACTCAGTTCTCTGCAGCGCTCATCCAGGGCCTCAACGGCGACACCGCCAAGGCCGCTGAAGTGGCCAACCGCGCCATCACCGACATGTCGGACAACGCTTCCAAGTTCGGCTCCAACATCGGCGACATCCAGAACGCCTATCAGGGCTTCGCCAAGCAGAACTACACGATGCTTGACAACCTCAAGCTCGGATACGGCGGTACGGCCAGCGAGATGGCTCGCCTGGTCAACGAGTCCGGAGTCATGGGCTCGGAGTTCACGGCTACGGCTGAGAACATTAACAGCATCTCCTACGACCAGATCATCGCAGCTATCGGTGCCGTGCAGGACAAGATGGGCATCACCGGCACCACGGCTGCTGAGTCTGCTGAGACCATCTCCGGTTCGGTCGCCACCCTCAAGGGAGCATGGGCCAACCTGCTCACGGGCCTTGGCACCGCTGACAGCGACATCGCTACCCTCACCGGGAACGTCGTTGACAGCTTCCAGCAGGTCGTCACCAACGTCGTACCGGTCATCCAGGCCATCGGCACCAACATTGCCGAGATGGGCCCGCAGTTCGGCGAGATCGCCACCCAGATCATCAACGCTCTCAGCTCCGCCATCCCGGCCGTTCTCACAGCAGGTGTGGCCATCATCGGAGGACTCCTCCAGGGTATCACTCAGTCGCTGCCGACGCTCATTCCGGCACTGATGAAGGGTGTCCTGGACATGATCCATATGATCGGCGGCATCCTGCCTCAGCTGATCACGGTCGGTGTCCAGGTGGTGGGTAAGCTGATCGAGGGTCTGCTTCAGGCTCTGCCTCTGCTTATCACGATGGGTGCAGACGCTGTCGTAGCCCTGCTGGACGGCCTTACGGCTGCCCTGCCAACACTCATTGAGGCTGTCACACTCATCATCCCGCAGATCATCGGTGCTCTGCTGCTGGCCGTGCCCGACATCCTGCTGGCCGCACAGGACCTGTTCGGTGCTCTCACCACGGGGCTCATCGCAGCCATCCCGATGCTCCTCGAGGGCCTGAACACCATGTGGGCTCAGGTCTTCCCGCAGATCGTCGCACGGGTACCTGAACTCATCTCCAACGGTGTGCTGCTATTCCTCGGATTCGTGACGGCGCTGGCACAGGCCCTGCCGCTCATCGTTCAGGCTATGGCTAACTCCTGGCCCAGCATCCTGAATGCGATCACTGCGGCCACACCAGACATCCTGCAGGCCGGTCTCGACGCGTTCCTGGCGCTCACCGAGTCGATCATCCTGGCGCTGCCTGAGATCATCACGGCCATCGTAGCCATGACGCCCATGATCGTATCTACGCTGATCCAGATGGGTCCGGCGCTACTGCGAGCAGGCTTCGAGCTGTTCAAGGCTCTCGTCAACGCGGTACCCATGATCATCCCCCAGCTTGGGGCAGCGCTTGTCGCTCTGGGTCCGTCTATGGTGAACGCCATTGGCCAGACTGGCTATCAGCTGTTCCAGGCTGGTAAGGACATCATCGCTGGGCTGGTTCGCGGCCTGGAGAGCTCCGCTGGCAGCGTCGGCCGAAAGCTTCTCTCCATTGGTCAGAACGCGGTCAACGACTTCCTCAGCTTCTTCGGTATCAACTCTCCCTCCAAGCTCATGGCAGGCATCTCTAAGTGGATTCCGGAGGGCATTGGCGTGGGTATCACGGTCAACTCTGATGCAGCTATCGATCCGCTGACGGACCTCAACAAGCGCATGGAGATGGAAGCAGTCAAGCTCAAGACTGACGCCAGCTTTACCATGACTCAGACGCTGGTGCCTCTGCGAGCCACCCCGCAGCAGCAGGGACCTGTCAACGTTCAGGCTAGCCTGGACCCCATGCTCATCGGTGCTGCTATCAGTGACGCCTTCACGGCCAACAACCGCGGGCCCGAAGAGCAGGCTCCGGTCGCACTTTCCAAGGAGTCGGTTAACAGCCTGGCTACCGCAATCGTAGATGCGATCCGCATCCAGGGACGACAGGGGGCGATTGGCCTTGGCTGATGTAAATACCGGTGGAGCCGGAACTCTACGACTCGAGGTTGGCGAGGCCAGCTACAACTCCGCAGAGAACTACTCTGATGTGGCCTGGAACCTCTGGCTCATCGAGCGCACGTCCAGCCCGGCAACCAACTCGGGCGGTACTGACGCCAGTGTGCGGTTCGAAGAGGGCTACTGGTGGGTCGGCTCGTTCAGCTTCAGCTGGGCTGCTGGCGGTCTCCAGAACGTCCTGATCGCATCGGGCACCAACCGCGTCTACCACAACGCAGACGGCAAGCGCAGCATCAACGTCATTGGCCGTATGGAGGCCACGGGCACCAGTGGAGCAGGCGGACCTACCGAGGTCACTCAGCCTATCACGCTCACGGACCTGACGCTGGTGCCGTCTACCCCGTCTGGGGTCACGGCTACCCGAATCTCTGACACTCAGACCACCCTGTCTTGGGGTAACAGCGGTGGCCGTGCTACCCCCACGAACATCGCTGTAGACATCCGGTACAACGGTGGCCCGTGGGGTCGCATCGTCAACATGGGTAACGCGACCTCTGTGACGGTCGGCGCGTACGCGAACAACAAGATCGAATACCGGGTATCGGCAGGCAACAGCGCAGGATACTCGGGCTGGGGCCAGTCAAACGCGATCTACACCACTCCCGGCGCTCCCACGAACGTCACCGCAGTCAAGAACGCGGGCCTGGACATCGTCATCGGGTTCACCGAGAACGTCGACTTCGCTGAGCACACACATGAGGTGTGGCACGGCACCGTCTCCGGCGGAGTCACCACCTGGGACATCGCAGCGCTGGCCACACTGGCGTCTGGAGTCACGAGCTACACGCACGTTGCGCCGAACGCATCTGTGGTTCACATCTACCGAGTACGGGCTCAGGCAGGATCGCTGTCCAGTGCCTACGCGACCTCTGGCGCTGTCCAGCTGCTGGTGGCCCCGAACAAGCCTACGGTACCGGCCATGCCTGCCGCAGCAGACAAGGCGTCGGCACTCACCTTCGCGTGGACCCACAACCCTGCGGACACCACTCCTCAGACCGCATACGAATTCAGCTACTCCACCAACGGGGGCAGCAGCTGGACCAGTACTGGCAAGGTCACGTCCACCGCTCAGAGTCGCGCCATCACCGCCAGCACGTACGCGGCTAACGTGGCACTGACCACTCGGGTACGTACCTGGGGCCAGGCGACCACAGGCGGTGCAGACGGCACTGGAGCAAGCCCCTGGTCGGACCTGCGTACCGTCACGTACAAGACGGTGCCCACCACCAGCATCACTGCTCCTGTCAACGGCTCGTCGATCAGCGACAGCACCGTTCGTGTCAATGTCACGTTCGCACAGGCGGAGAGCGCCACGTTCGTCAAGGCTCAGGTTCAGCTCCTCCAGGGAGCGACCCTGCTGGAGGAGAAGGATAGCACCATCCAGGTCGGCATCACGCTCGACACTGCGGTGCAGAACGCTGGCAGCTACACCGTCCGCGCACGGGTGCAGGACTCCAACGGACTCTGGTCGGCTTGGGCCAGCAACACGTTCAGTGTGGCCTTCCTGGCTCCCGTACCTGCGGTGGCCACGGCCAGCTTCCTGCCCGAGTCTGGCTTCGCTCAGCTCAACCTCCTCATCGCAGCTCCTGGGGCAGGGCAGGCCGCAGCAGTCTCGGTCACCATCACTCGCACTATCAACAACGTGACAGAGACGGTCGTGCTCGACTATCCCTCCGCTGATGAGCTAGCGTTCCTGGACACCGTGCCTACTACTCACGGCACCAACACGTACACCATCACCACCAAGAGCGGCAACGGCTCTCAGTCCAGCGTGACGGTCGTTCTGGTGACGGAAGAGTGCCGTCGAGCATACCTGTCCAAGGGCACCGGGTTCGAGACGGTCGTCGTGTTCGGCGGCAACCTCCAGGTCAAGGATGATCCGTCTGTTGCCAGTAGCACCATCCAGGCAGCTGGTCGACTGAAGCCCATCGGGCTGTACGGCGTGGAGACCTCGGTCACACTCAAGGTCAGCTCGTTCATCTTCGAGAACTTCGGTAGCGAGATGGAAGACATCCGAGCGCTCCTGTTGCTGCCCGGCAAGGCTTGCTTCCGCGATGCCACGGGCCGCAGGGTCTTCGGCAGCGTACGCGGCTCGGTGGCGTACAAGAAGACCTACCGTGGTGACCTGAACTTCACCCTTACGGAAACGGACTGACATGCCTTACTCCGCATGGGTCGAGCAGCGACGGAACCTCTTCGCCAATCCGCGCGCTGTATCTTCCACCAACTTCACATCCAGCGCAGGGCAGGCGACTGTCTCTTACACAGGGAGCGCTGTTCGGTACACTTTTGATGCTAACGTGGCTGCCAACCTTGGGCTCAATCAGGGAGCTTTTGTAGCGGACCAGCAGTACCGAATCTTGGTACGCGCGCGGGCCAACAAGAATATACTCGCACGGTTGAGGGTCAAGGGCGGTCTCGGTCCTCAAGTGACTATCACCACAGAGTGGCAGTGGTTCGATGCTACTGTCACTGCTACTGCTTCTGGCTCAAGTGTCCAGAATGGCTTCCTGGTTTCTGCGGGAGCTGGCCAGGCTGCCGGGGACTGGGTAGAAATGGACAGAGTGCTCCTTGCTGGGGGTACCGACACCGGTCCCTGGTTTTCCGGCGCTGACCCAGATCCTAGCGATCTTGAAGACTTCACATGGGTTGGCACAGCGGATGCTTCTCAGTCTGTCTACCGCATTCGTACTTACACTCCTCCGGCTCCTATCACCCCTGTCAAGAACATCACCACCGAGGATGTGCTGTACGGAGACCGCGTCACGTCGTACCGCTGGGAAGTGCTCGAGCACACCAACGGGGTTGACCAGCTGGTCGGCACGCTCGATGGTGTGGCCGATGGGCAAATCACGTGGACCCAGAACGTACAGGTTAAGGGAGGCGGCCGTGCTTCAGTAGTCGACCTCGAGGCCGCTGCTGCTGGCCTGCTCCGCATCGCTGATTTGAAGCTGGAGTCGGTACGCCTGCGACCTGTCTGCATCATCCAGGGCCTGCCTGAGAATCCCCTCGGTGTATTCCTGGTGACTGCTGCCGCAGAGAACTGGGAGGCGACAGGTCGGGTCTGGTCTCTAGAGCTGCTGGACAAGTGCACCGTCCCCGCTCAGGACCTGGTCGACCAGTCGTACGCGGTGCCCGCAGGCGCACTTATCCTGCAGACCGTGAAGTCGATCCTGGCAAGCTGTGGTGAGTACATCGCCATCAACGAGTCGGTCACCCTGGCCACATCGACAGGCATGGTCTGGGAGGCTGGCACCAGCAAGCTCAAGATCATCAACGACCTGCTCGACGTCGCTGGGTACAACGCGCTCTGGATGGACGGGTACGGCAACTTCATGGTAACCCCGCGCGTCCTGCCTGCTGACCGCAGCATCCTGTACGAGGTACTCGGTGTGGCCCGCGAACTGCGTGACGGTGCTCAGTCCATCTATGAGCCCACCTGGAACCGCCAGCGCGACAGCTTCGAGGTTCCCAACAAGGTCATCGCGGTGCAGGCAGCAGGCGGCGAAGACACCGCAGCTCTGGTCGGCCAGTGGACCAATGAGGACCCCGCCAGCCCGTACAGCTACGTCGCTCGAGGTCGCTGGATCACGTACGTGCTCGACTCGGTGGAGACCCCTGAGGGCACCGAGGCAGAGACCATCGCGTTCCTCCAGCAGCGAGCTCGCACCACTCTGATCCAGATGTCCGCCGTGCAGGCCCAGGTCAAGGTCACTCACCTGCCCATCCCGGTACGGGTCAGTGACGTGCTTCGGTTCTCGCACACACAGGCAGGCGTCGACGCCCGACACGTGGTGGTGCGTATCAGCCTGGATACCAGCCCTCTGGGGCTCATGAGCAGCGAACTGCAGGAGGTGATCTCGCTGTGACTGTTACAGACATCAAGGACATCACGTCATTCAAGTGGGCCACGGTTACCGACACCGACCCGCTGGAGATCAAGCTGGACGGGGACAGCAGCCCGCTCGCTCTCATCCCGGACAGCCTGATCGATCCACTCGAGCTTGGTGTGTCCGACCGTGTACGTGTCGAGCTCAGTCTGCGCAAGTGCGTTATCCACGGTGTCAGCAACGGCAACGGGGGTGCCCACGCAGGTGAAGGTCGAATCTACTTCGGCGACACGGCACCTACCGGCTGGATGATGGCCTGGGGTCAGAGCCTGCTCCGGTCTGCTCAGCCGCGCCTGTTCGCCAAGATCGGCACCCGCTACGGCGCAGCCGACAGTACCCACTTCAACCTGCCGGATACCCGCGGTCGGGTGCTGGTGGGCCAGGATGCAGCACAGGTGGAGTTCGACACCATCGGTGAAAAGGTCGGTGCCAAGACCCACACCCTCACCCAGGCCGAGATGCCTTCTCACACGCACAGTGTCAACTCCATCGGTTATGCAGGCGGCTCCGGCTTCCCCAACAGCCGCTTCACTGTGGGCTTCGGCGCTACCCGCAACACCCTGGACGACGTCGTGACTGAGCCAACAGGCAGTGGAGCAGCTCACAACAACATCCAGCCCTCGCTCGTCGCCAACTACATCATCAAGCTCTAGGAGGACATCATGGCAGACACTACCGCACAGCACATCGCCGCCCGCAACGACGCAAACCTGGCAGCCCGACTCACCGCAGTCGCGGAGCAGGCCCAGATTCCGAACGCTGAGACGTTCGTGCAAATGAACATGGGTCGGCTGGTGTCGGCACCCATCGAGGGCGACACGACCGTCACCGCAGTCCACGCCTACGCGGCTGAGGTGTACCGTGTGGCCGTGTCCGAGCTGCCGCCTCCCCCCGGACTCAACCCCGCTGCCGTCACCGACGCTCAGCTCGCAGAAGCTGTCATGGCCGTATGGCAGCCCACCCAAGGAGAGTAACATGACCGAGATTCGTGCAGTAACCGAGGCTGACGTCCCGCTGGTGGACCAGGCCACACTCGTGGCTTGCCTGCGAGCCTGGCAGGAAGAGGGTCAGGCGAACCCCCTCATCCCGTGTGATGTCGACGTGGATGGCGACGGCACCGCAGACGCTTTCGGGCTCAGCCCCCTGGGTCAGCTGGTGTACGTCACTGGTGCCAACCTCAAGCACACTGTGTACGAGGCCGACGGCACTGGGGTGGAAGGCGACGACTGATGGGCGGCTCAACTGACTTCACATGGTGGGGCAAGGCGCGGGTCACCCCGTGGATGTCCTACCAGCTTGGGCGTCTCGATGCCGATCTGAAGAAGAACTTCGGTGTCGGGCTGGTGGCCAACTCTGGCATCCGCCTGCCTCAGGAGCAGATCGACATCTTCCTGGCTCGGTACGTCACCGCAGCAAACGTTCGTGGCCGCAAGGTGTACGACACCCGCTGGTGGAACGGTCAACTGTGGTATCGCATCTCGCCGGCTGGCACCGTGGCCGTCCCCAGCACCAGCAATCACGAGATTCAGGGCAGCAAGGCAGCAGTCGATATCGCTGACACTGGCGTCGACGCAGGCGTGTCGAGCAAGACCTCTGCCCGTGGCCGCTGGATTAGGGCCAACGCACCGAACTACGACCTCGTGGCATCTGGAGATGGATTCGGCGAGGGCTGGCACTTCGACATCCTGCACATCTTCAACGTACCGCCGAACACCCCCACCCCCGAAGAACCTGTTATCACCAAGGAGGAAGAAATGTGGAGAGTCATCGAGAGCCCGGCCTACACGGCAGCAGGGCAGCGCATCCTGATCTGGAACGACGTCATGAACACCGTCCCGGCAGGCTGGGTGCAGAACCTGATCACGCACGGTAAGGTGCAGTTCGCATCGTACCCGCTCAACGACATGCTCGTCGCCGAGGTCAACCTCTTCTACACCATGAAGGGCATGTCCGACGCGGAAGCCATCCGCGAGACTCAGGACGCTCTCAAGGCTGTTCTCGACCCG
>Ga0307413_10000119_pt1 | contig 20429 bp, 44 predicted proteins | sample DK1Ometagenome_3_FD_203714 | JGI IMG/M metagenome (GOLD analysis project Ga0307413, IMG submission 203714) | Maize rhizosphere microbial communities from greenhouse at UC Davis, California, United States - DK15-O-2 | ecosystem: Host-associated > Plants > Roots > Rhizosphere > Soil | place: USA... | reverse complement strand
GTACGTGTCGTAGAGCGGTTTGGATGTGTTGCATTCCCGAGAGTGCACACCGCCGAAATGTTGCGCCATATGGCGGACGAACTTGACCTTTTCCTCGAACGTTGGGTTCTTCAGGGACAGGAAACAGTCACAGTGCATGACAATGTACACGTCTGCTCCGGGAATGAAGGGTTGTTTCGCGAGGGAGTTACATCCTAGCTCGTGGTTGCTCATCTTCCGGAAGCGGTGGACCTGTGCGTCAAGCGGGGTTGTCTCGGCTTCGTTCACAGCACAGCCCGTTTCTTGGCAATGGCAAGCTGGGCCTCCAGACGGAGAACTTCAGCCTGTGCGTTCTTCCTCTCGCGGTCGGCTTTGGTCTTGCGTGCTTTTTCGATTTCCTCACGGTGGCGTGCGGAGTATCCCTCGGGGTCTTCAACGAAGTCGAAAGGGAGGGACAGGGAAGGGATGTGGTAGTCTCCGAAATCGTAGACCTCTTCGGCCTCGAACAGGAAGAAGTGGTTGGCATCGTTCTCTTTGAAGGACATGTGGGGGACTGCATTGAGGTCCCGCTTGTCGTAGTTGGGGTTCAGTTCCAGCAGCAGGTCAGCGTACTGCTTGAGGTAAGGTTTGAGGAAGGTGTCGATCTCGTTTTGAGCGTGAGTGAGATTACGCATAAGAACTTGTGCGGTATAGAGGTCGGAGAGTTTAGCGTCAGTCATGGGGTCCTTTCGTGGGTTGGTCTGCGGTGTACCAGTCGGTGTACGTTTGTGTGAAGACTTGCTTGGAGTAGTCGGAGAGATGGAGCATGCCATTGGAGAGGGCAAAGGTTCCGCCTGCCTTGGTGAGGGTGAGGATCATCTCGTGTGCCCGTTCCGTGCCTACCTCATCGCGGAAGGTGCGGAAGTTGAGTCCGTAGGTCAGAAGCTTGTCCCAGTTTGTTATGATCATGGGTTAGTCGGCCAGTACCGAGATGTCGTAGCCTTCAAGGCGCAGAGTCTCCTTGGCTGTGCGGATTCGTTCGTTGCGCAGACGAAGGGTTCGGTCCTTGCGCTCTGCCTCCCGCTCTGCTGCCTTCTTTTTGGCGGCTTCAAGGTGGCCCTGAGGGTCCTTGATGAATTCGAGGGTGAGGTAGTGGTAGTCGTTGTCCGACTCAAAGGTGATTTCGTTATCGGAGTCGATACTCTGGAACCAGCACTTGGACGCAAGAAGCTCGTAGTTGGTGCCCTTTGTGGAGTGTAGGCTCTGGATGTCTTCGGATTCGAGGAAGGCAGGCAGAGCTTTCTTGGCTTCGTTGGCGAGTTCGGTCTCAGCCAGACGGAAGTTGAGGATGGCGGTTTCGATGGGATGGGTTGGGTTCTTAGTCATGGTCATAGTGTAGCAGGGTGAAGGGAGGTTGACAAGTTGACGTCTGGTTATATTGAGTTATTTTAGCTTTTTTGCGTGAGCTACCAAGTGCTGCCCGTCAGAAAAGACCCCCAAAAGTTTCGAGATTGCCTCCGCATCCATTCTACCCGCATCCGGAGCCGCATGTCAAGCCAGCAGCAGTTACAAAAATTTCTAAGCATTCGTGCACTGTGTGCAATGTTTCACGTGAAACATCATCAAAACTTTCCAAACTCACATCACTTACAAAAATTTCTAGTGATCTCCCAAACTTTTGTACCTATATACGCGACACATATAGACATCGCGCCCAATGTCCTATAGTGTTTAGGTATCAACACAAGTTGATCCAGCCTAGGAGAATCCAATGCTTACCTTCCTCGCCTCAGCCCTTGTCAGCCTCTCCCTCATGTTCGGTGCACCTGCCCCTACAGTGCCAGCAGATAGGCCCCTAGAGGCCGCTCAGGAGGCCGCTCAGGGCACATGCATGGAGGATATGGAATGTTGGGATGCTGACACTATGGGCAATGGTGAACAATCCAACATCAGCCCTTCAGAGTTGGATGCATGGAAGTCCGTAGGCTCACGCAACATTGTGCCAGCCTCACCGAATCAAGCGCTGGAATACGTGGAGACACTGGACTACATGCCTACCTCATTCCCTGCTGGATACTTTGCAGTAGGCTCTAACACGTCACCGCAGGTCCACGTGATGAAATGGGTAACACTCCACTTCGCCTAACCGCAGGTACCGCATAGGGTTGCATCCAGTAGCCCTATGCTGTAGTCTCATAGAGTACCAACAAACCAACCGGAGGAATCATGGACCAGATCACAGCATCAGAGTTGTTTGGTGAGGCATACGCTGACTTCCAGCTTCACAGCTTCCCTGTCCGTAGCATGGGCAACGCGACAGGTACAGGCTATTACGTGGCCGAACAGGTCGATAACACACGCCGGATCTTCACTCACTACCGCATCGCCATCGTGTGGGATGACGGCACGGTTGAACACTCCACAGCAGACAGTGAGCAGGAACTGAAACTCTGGACCGAACACCTTCAGTAACGGTATTGAACGGTAGGCCAACCGGCCTACCGTTCACTTACAAAACTTTTTAGCTAACGGGTTGCATCATCCTCCGATAGTGTGAGACACTTATTCCAGAGGCAGGAAAGTCCAGCCGCGAGAGGAAACCATGAGCTTCGAATCAGCTAAGGCAAACAACGAAGAGTACTTCGAACTTGAGGGTATCGAACTCAAGCGCGAGATCCGTTGCGCCGGTTGCGACGAAACCCTTGAATTTGGCAGCGACTACGCCGCCCACGTTGCACAGTGCGAGTACGCAAAAGCGAACCTCGAACCGGGCGACGAAATCACCTACGAAGTGGACGAATCGGATCTGCTTCAGCAGTATTACGAAGATCAGGCCGATGATCGGGACGACGATTACGCCTACGAAGCTTACAAAGAATGGCGTAGAGAACGCTAAGACGAAGGGACCCTACGGGGTCCCTTTTTCTTTTGCCCTTCAGCAGCCACACAGCAGCCTCTCACAGCCTGCCAGACCCTCCCACGCCCAATCACCCACGCCCACGCTGCCAGACGCTCACAGAGCCACACAGCGCGTTACAAAAGTTTCTAAGCAACGACTAGACAAAACCTCAAACACTATGCAAGAATCAATACAGCAACACCGAACACCTTGAAACCTAAATAGAGAAGAGATCCCAATGGAAATCAAGACCAAAACTCCCACGTTCATTCTGAAGCTGGCAGCTAAGATCTTCGAGTCCTACCGGAAACAGTGGGAGGCATACGACGCCGAATGTGACGACTACGCCAAACAGGGTTACCGGCCTTACGCCTGCTTCCACGGAACGCAACTCTGGGTTGACTACGATGTTATGTGTGGAGCATGTGAGGAAGGCTACGGATGGTTCGATCCGATGCTCTACCGTCAGATGGCCATCAGCGAGGCTAAGCGAGCCTACGAAGACTTCGAGGAACGTCTCGATATCTACACGAAAGCCAGCGTCAAACGGGCACCGATGGATTATGGACAGATGATCCTCTGGGTGTCTGCCCCACTCACAAAGTGGGACCCCGTAACAGCAGCCAAGGAAACAGCAGTCATTCAAGATCCACCGTTCTAACAGTGAGGCCCCCAGCAATGGGGGCCTTTTCTGTTGCCCTCACAAAGCCACCAAAGCCGCTCTAAGCCTCTCAAACACCCAGAGTGGCACCGGCACCCACACAGCCACCGTTAGGCGCTCACAGAGCCACACAGCCACGCACAGCACCAATAGCAAAGCTCCGGAGGGATTGCGTCTACCTCCGGAGCCTACAAGCTAATTGTATCGCGCTACAGCGCTAGGTTTTCAATCCAACCGACAGCCACCACACCACCAGTGATCGCGACAGCAGCAACCGTGGAAGGATTGAAGATCCCAACGCTAAGAAAGTTTTGTAACTGCCCCAGCCGTTCGGCTTGCGCTTCCATGCGAGCGACACGAGCAGCACGCTTAGGCGAGCATTCTTTGCACATTTCCAGCCTCTTTCAGTTTGAGAGGGTCCCTTAGGACCCTCTCACGGTTTGAGTTCGTTACAGAGCTTGCAGAGCGTTCGCGTTGAAACCGTAGTAGTCGCCGTCCGAGTTCCGGACTTCGTACAGTGGCGAACCGTTCCAGTCCTGAGCATTCAGCAGGTCAACCACAACCAGCATCCCGCTAACTTCTTCCACCGGAATCCCGCACAGCTTGACTTCGGATTCGTCAACCTTTACCAGATCTCCCACGTTGAACATTTTGTCTCCCTTGCTTCGTTGGTATACCTAGAGTAACAGCACCGGAGCAGGATCGCAACCCTGCCCCGATGCAATTGCGCTAGCTGATAGTCCGGACCAACCAGATATGCGAGTTGTGGACCGTGCGAGACTTGACGTCCCACTTATCCGCGCCGCGTTCCCGAATGTGGATCGTTGTGTGAGTCTCCGATGCAACTCCCCACATGTCGCATGCCTTGACTTCCACAATCTCACCTTGCATGTGAACGTGAATACCACCAGCGTTGGGCGTATCCATCATGCAAGCGGCGAACATTCCGGCTTCGAGTTCGTTGGTCCGTATAGCTTTCACTGTGACTCCTAAGTGCTTCGCGTTGTTGCGATATGTAAAGACTATCAGGGTCCGGAGCCTTTCACAACTCCGGACCCTAAAAACTTTTGTAACTACCGAAGTCCGTTCTGAAATTCGATCCGTCCGTCTCGAATCAGGATCTCGAACCATGCTGTGATGGGTCCGAACCGCTCCCCATCCTTCGTGGGCAGGTACTCCACCGACGCTGTGAACCGGTTCATGTTCACGTGGTGAGCTTCCACAGTGTAGGACCGAATCGTGCCCTGTGCGAACCTCTCCGCGTAGTATGGGGCAATCTCTGCCCTGATGCGTGCGAGGTCTGCATCGACGTTGGCTGAGTCGTAGAGTTCCATGATGCTCCTTAGGTTCGGATTGTTCCGATACACAAACACTATCATCATTCCGCCCAAACACCAACACCAAACACAAAAAACTTTTGTAACCGAACCACTTGCGCCCAGCCCAAAAAGACGATAAGCTCATACTATGAAGCGACAGAGGATGCAGGGAAACCAGACCTGCCCAAAAACTTTTACCCTCCAGACAAAGGAAAGGACCGCCTAAGCGGTCCCATCCTGCCCTACTTGCTGAGTGCCAGCTTGACGCTGCCCTTAGGCTCGTACCCCGGATCGATCTCCTGAAGGTAGGCCACAGCGAGTTTGAGAGCGGTTTTCTTAGAGCGGCACGTCTGCGGCACAACCTGCTGAAGCTTTGCGGCCTGAAGGGCGCTACCGTGGCGGGAGATCTTCATTCCCGTTCCAACCTCCAGTGCCAGCGCGTGTACCACCTGAAGGACGGTGAACTTGCGGATGTTTTCTGCTCCGGTGATGATGGTCATTGTGACTCCTAGGTCAGTTCTTCAAGCTCCCTGCTTGATAAATCAATCTTCTCACACAACCAAACACTATGCAAGTCCATCCCACACTAATTATTTTTGTAACTCCCAATTATTTTTGGGGTCCTCTCGTTTCCCTGCCTCCGGAGCTTCATGTTTCAAGCATACGCAAAAGCGGCCAGCCTGTCTAGGCCAGCCGCTTAGCAATTTTTGTAACTAGTCTTCGTCGTCCACGATTTCGTGATCTGCGAACTCTGCGAACGTCTCCGGTAGGTAGTCCACCGCTACGCTTGCAGAGTCGTTGTAAAGCGCTCCGGTAACGTCTGAGACGATATCCTCGAACCGGACAGTCACAGTGTCGTCGAACACGTAACGGACGGTTCCCACCATGCCAGCGTGGATCTCTTGTCCCGAAAACAGTTCAACCGATTCCGTCAGCGTTACTTCCATGCCTTCAACCGGTGCAGTTGCGAACTTGAACATCTTGACTCCTTAGGTTCGGATTGTTCCGATATGTAAATACTCTCACGACTACGCCCAAACTGTCAAACTCTATGGAAAACCGCTGTAAGCCGTTCTAAGCCACTCAAAAGGAAAGGACCCTACAGAGTGTAGGGTCCCATCCTCTAGGCTGTCAGTCAGCCGGTTTTGTAGCTACAACCCATCCAGCCGGTTCACAGTCACAGCCGGATTCCTCCGAACAAAATTCTTGAGTGTATCCACAATCGGATTCCATCGGCAGTGCCACGTAGTCGCCGGGCGTCTCCAGAATGTACCGTGCGAGTCCACCGCCGATGTACTCCGAAACATGCATGACGGGTCCGTTGTAGCTGTACTGTCCGGTAAAGCCTGACAAGAGCGTCCAGCCCTCCGGAAGATTGATTTCATCCTCCCATTCCCATGTGTCAGCGTTCACCAGTACCGAACGGACAGCCTCATCGAGGTAAGGCGATTCCGGCGAGTCCGTAACCGTTCCATCGGCGTGCACGCGGATCACGTGGTAGAAATCCATAACGTTATTCAGGTTATCCACGGTAACGAATGAATCAGCCATCTTGGTATCCTCCAGATACTTTGGGGAACCGGTTGTTCCCATATGTAAAGACTATAGGCTCCGGAGCAGATTGTCTACTCCGGAGCCTAAAAAGTTTTGTAACTACTCGCCGCGTGCTGCCACTGTGAACGCTTCGCGTTCCTCCGGTGTGAGGAATTTTTCAAGCCGTACCCTGATGCGTTCGCACGCGGTATAGATCCGGTGAACGCGTGCGATTTCCTCCCGCGTGTCGTATTCGTACCCCAGATCGGCGGCGAACCCTTCTTCGCTCACGTACTCCACACATTCAGCATCGGAGATCATGGACTCCATGAAGTCTACAAGCTTAGGCTTCGCTCCTTTGTGGCCGTACCCCATGAAGTACTGACGCTGAAGGACTTCGCCGCGAGGATTGGTTACCCGCACGCGCCACGCGTCCGCATTGGGGAACTCTGCGTTGGTGTTGGGAATCCAGCTTGAAGTGATCTTGAAACCGGCGAGTACGTCAGACATTTTGACTCCTAAGTCATTCGGATTGTTCCGATAAAGAAAGACTATCAGAGTTGGGACCGATCACCTAATCGATCCCAACTCTAAAAATTTTTGTAACTACGCGTCGAACACTCCTAGGACGAACGACATGATCGGTTCTACGAAAACACCGGGAACTTTCGTGGTGAAGCGGTACGCCCAATCCTCCGGTCCCATCTCCCAATCGATAGACCATGAACCCTCAGAGAGTTCTTCGTGATCGGCATCCCGGAGGTTTGGGCCGTCCGTGAAGTCGTAACTAGGGTACTGTCCCTTGACCTCTGCCAGAACTTTTTCGGCTGTCTTGCGGTTCATGGTGTTTCCTTTGTTCGTTCGGTTTAGCTGATATGTAAAGACTACCGGCTATCGGAGCAGTTGTCTACTCCGATAGCCTAGAAACTTTTGTAACTAGTTCCAGCCGATAGCCTTATACCGGCGGACCTCCAACACGTTAGTCATGTTGTGGTCGCCACGGTTGGATGCTTTGGACTCCAGCCGTACCGGAACAACAAACATCCCTTGTGCCAGCGCATCGGCGCGTTGGTAGCTGATGGCATCGTTGATGATGCTGACTTCTACCGTTCCGGCCTCTTTGTCGCGTGAAACTTCGTAGGACGGTTCTTTGGGTGATCCGATGGTCATTTTGACTCCTAAGCTAACGGATTGTTCCGATAAAGAAAGACTACCGGAGCCACGCCCACCGCGCAACTCCGATAGCCTAGAAACTTTTGTAACTACTTCTGGAAGTCCGCGCAATCCTGCCGTACGGACTTTTTGACCTGCTCCGGTAGGCTGCTCCATTTGGCAGAGTCCCGATAAACCCTGTTGCGATACGCTGCCACTTCGTGAGCTTTCATCTCAGCGTAGATCCCGAACCCGTTAGGCGCGTACGGATCTTCTGACATGCCACGGTAGCCAATCCAACCGTAGGCGTAGTCTACCGGCTCCGTAGGCTTGTAAAAGACTGTGTAGCGGTCCCACGTCTTCCCACCGTTGTCATAGATGGCAAGGACTCCATCAGGGCAGTCGCCGTCAAGAAACTTTTTGGACTGTGTACGCGGACGGTAGGACATTTTGACTCCTAGGTAGTTGGTACTTGTAACACTATCAAAGCCTACGGATCATTACAACCCGTAGACTAAGAAAGTTTTACAACCATTCCCGTTCGATGTAGGCCGATGCTTCATCTTTCGAGTTGAAGACCTGAGCAACGATTGATCCTGATGCGAACCGATCCGCGAGGTAGTTAGCGCGGTACTCCGAAGTACCCTCTTCAAGTTCCACGATGACTGCCAATCCGCCGAACTCTGTTTCGACTGGAGCGGTAACGATACGCTGTCCATCGTACAGGTAGCGGGAAACCTCTCCGATACGGTGGGCCGGTACCTTGACTGCAATGAAAAACATCTGTCCTCCTAGGACTTCGGTGGTTCTGGTTGAACCATTACCTAAAGACTAAGGCTTATCGGTTCCGGTGTCAAGCTGCAATTTCTGTAACTCTGCTTTGAGCCGCTTTAGCTCTGCTTTCACTTTGCGGATCTCTGCCTCCTTTGTAACGCGTTCTACGTGCGCTAAACGGATCTGCTCTACCTGCTCCCCTGTCCATAGTCCTAAGCCTCCCACGGTCCTTAGAGCGGGTTCCGGCAACCCTTCGTAGCCTCTCGCAACCCAGTTAGATACGGTTGGACGCGATACGCCTAACACTCTGGCAATATCTCCGGTTGTGTAGAGTTCCATTACGCTGCTTCCTCAAGTTGTACGGACTTCCCAAAAAGTTCTACCGATACGACGATGATCCACGTGCACTCTGCCGTACGGTTTATGTGCTTCCATTGCTGTGAGCCTTCGTGGAAGTAAACCGGTGCCTTGCAAGTCCTGCAATCGTAGGCTACGGGACTGCTAGTGATCTGTGCCATGGTGTCCACTCCTTAGGGGAAGTTCTAATACCTAAAGACTACAGCACTAAGGGCAGGAACGGAAGTCCCTGCCCTTAGAAAGTTTTGTAACTAGAGCCACTCGAACTCTTCGTCAGTCAGTTGGTCCCGATCCAACCGCTTGACGTCGATCTCATACGGCGCGTGCTGCATGATGGCCATCACGTTGTCCCAAAACTCTGCGGCGTAGTGTGTGCCATCGTAGGACATCGAGATAGCCTCTTCCCGTTCGTCCTCCGTCATGGGTTCCGGATCGGCGTAAGCCTCCGTTGTGAGCGCGTCGTTGATGGCTTCAAGCAGTTCCTGCTTGCCCTGCTCAGTGGCAGCGTACAGGGTGCCGTCGAAACGGTAAGCAACTTCGGTAGCGGTAGCAACAGCAGACATTTGGTCCTCCTAGACCTATTGGGTTCCGGTTGAACCCGATATAGAAACTCTATCGTACAAGGGGACCGGATGCAACTCCGGTCCCCTAGAAAGTTTTGTAACTAGTCCTTGCTCCAGATTGCCATCCGGTATCGCTGGCCACCAAGGGTCGAACCGCAGCAACCGCATGCGCTCCACGAAAAATCAGTGATCCCTGCCATTTCGTCTTCGCCGTTCTCTTCAGTTGGGCCGGTGTTGTCCGTCCATTCAACAGAATCGTCCTTCATCGGACGCCCTTCGTGGTGGTCGAAATAGCAGTCAACGCAAACATCAACATCATCGTTCAGAAGTTCAGGCATTGTGTCCTCCTAGACACTCGCGGATTCGGTTGATCCGATAGAACAAGACTACCGTCTTACCTCCGAAGATGCAAGACGGTAGCCTTAGAAACTTTTGTAACTACGCGGCGTACTCGCGGTAGAACTGTGCGCGGCCCTTGTTTGCCGCTGTAACGCGTGCGTTGGGGAGCAACCGCCTTGCCACCGCATCAAGCGTTGAAAGAGGCTGTGCGGGTACTCCATCGGCTGCAAGGGCAGTGATCCGGATCTTCGTCACCTTGCCGGTTTCGGTGTCGATGAATTTGGTTGCCGTAACACGCGGTTCCGGCTGTCCCTTGATCTCCAGCTTGAACGGTGTTACGCCCATCGTCATGTTTTCGGTGTCAGCGACAAGGGCAGTGATTACGGATGGTGTTGCCATGATGATCTCCTAGCTAGGTTGGTTGTGGTTATACCGAAGCGAGTTCGGTTGCTTCGTGAACGGCGCGTTCGTGGCTTCCGAACCATTCGGAACTCTTGTTCCATTTGTCCCAAAAGTCCACCGAAACCACCGCATGCCGTCCGGAGCGTGATGCAATCCAAACATTGGGGTTTTTCGTGCCGGTGAGCTTGAATCCGCGCTTTGTCCAGTAATCCATTTTGTCCTCCTAGGACGGTTGTTTTGGTTGGTAAGGTAAGTCTCTCACGGTGGGAGAGTTTTAGCAACCCTCCCACCGTAGAAAGTTTTGTAACTACCGGATGTAGTAGTCTTCGCCGTCAAACCTAACGGAAGTGTAGTCCGTCAGCAGGTCGGAGGCTACGCCTTCCCAATCGATATTGGAGGAAATGACATCGGAAATACCTTCCGGCAACATCCCAAGGTCTTCAACCAACTGTTTGGCGTGGTCCTGAAAGTGGTCTTCGGAAATGAGGCTGGAAGAGAAACTACCGGATGCACCGTCAAGAGCATCGGCCACGCTGTCAGCGTCCGTTTCATCGGAAGAGTGTCCAAGTTCGGCGGCGAGTGTGGAAAGCTGTTCAAGAGTCTGTACGGACTCTTCGCGATCCACTTCGTCCGCATCCACGTCTTCGATTTCTTCGCCGCATTCTCGCGCCAATTCAGCGAGATCCCGCAGATCCAGAGTGTCAGAGTGATCGATGGTGGCCATGGTGTCCTCCTAGGACTTCGTTGGTTTGCCTTACAAGAACAACAATACGCTATAGAACTCTGCCGCGCAACTCGAACCGCTAGAAACTTTTGTAAGTCCAGCCGCTTGCATCTGCGCTCCATGTGTGCGAGAATTGTTTTAGGCGGAAGCCACATGATAGGTGCCCTGAGACGGGTACCGGGAAAGACCGGTTCCGTTCTCTTTTTTTTTTTCGGCTGGCAAAAAGATAGGCCGATCCCGTAGGACCGGCCTAGACTTTTACTCTCCCGCGAGTTCGTCGTACTGTGCGTACTCTTCGTCCGTTATCTCGCGGTCGGAGAACTCTAGGATTGTGTCAGACTTCCAAGGGTTGACGTACCGTTCAGTGACGCGTACAACCGTCAACCCTGCCAGTTCTGGATACTTCCTACCAAGCCGATAGCTGACGTGGATAACTGCCGGATCTTCCGCGCCACATACCGTTTCGCCTAGCTGGTGCCAGTCGATCTGGTTGGCCACGATGTCAGCGAACAGTTCCGGTGTGTAGTCAAGAGTTTTCATTTTGTCCTCCGTTGGTTGGTACTTCGATCTTACTAGCGGGTTGATACCTTGTCAAGGCAAGTGTTGATGATGAACCCACCGCGTCCGCCGAAGTGCTCTTCGTCGATGCACTGCCAGCAATCGTCCGTTGACCAATGGCTGATGCTGTAGTTTTCGTAGGACTCTGCAACCCATTGACGCGCTGCGTAGTCCATCTGCTTAGGGCTGTACCGTACCGGAAACTGGACGCTGTATGGTTCGTGGTCCTCCATCGTTTCCTCGTTGTCTATGGCGTACTGTGCCGAAAATTCATCCTTGAACATCACGCTCTGCCACATACGGTCTTCGTTGTTCCGAATGTACCAGATGGTAATGATCTCGGTAACGGTGTCGGTTGCTCGTTCCATGATTGCCTCCTACGGCTTTGTTGGTACCTCTCACATTACAGCACTAGGACCGTTGGCACAAGCCAACGGTCCTAGAAAGTTTTGTAACTACTCTGCAAGCTGTGCTTTCAGCAGGTCCCGCGCTTCCTGCTCTGCGTACTCGTGGCCGTAGAATCCCCACACGAACCCGTCGGGCGTTTCTTCCCACGTGTCCATGTCTTCGTAGTCTTCTTCGTCCGTGGACCACCGTACGCGTTTCTCAAGGCCTACACCCCAAACGTCACCGTCTGCCCATGCGCGGACATCGTGCAGCAGGTCGCCGTCCGTTTCTTCCTTGCGCATCTGCTCTTCGGTGCATCCCATCTTCTCGCGCCACTCTGCCGTGTCGAATCCGACGTAGCCATATTCGCGGGAGGTCCCAAGGTTGTACGAGTCAATGGCAACCGTACCGTGGAAGATCCTCATGTAACGGTCGAACACTTCGTGCGTGTATCCGTTGCCGTAGTACAGATCCGCGAGTACGTTGAACGCGTGAACATACGGTTCTGCATGTTCGTTGAACGCTTCAGCCTTGACGGACCCGTATCCGTTCGAGTCGATCCGGAGAACAGGCACCATGCCGTAATCTTCCGGTTGCTGTGCATCCATGTCCAGCTTGATAACTGCACGGTAGTCGCCGGACTCTTCAACGATTTCTTCGTATTCAGACACTTGGTTCTCCTTGGTTCGTGCTTGGTTGGTAGTACAAGCTTAGGGTATGGAGCCGCTGAATGCAACTCCATACCCTAAGAAAGTTTTGTAACTAGTTGCCGTGTCCGTCGTCGCCGTTCTCGTCAACATCCCATGCGCTGAACTCTTCTTGCATCTCTGCAAAGACCGTCAGCATGGCTTCCTCCGTAGTGTACGTACCGACGTACACGAAACCGCTGTCCATGCTCTGGACGATGAAGTGTCCCACCAGTTCCGAACGCAGTTCCGGGCTGTCCGTGACCTCCGGATTGAAGTCCAGCCATTCGGCCATGATCGAGTTGAACTCGGTGTTCTCCATCGACACGTCCGCAGCTTCGTTGCTGATCCGTGAGAAGTATCCGGTGGGAGCTTCAGTGTTGCCGTCCGACTCTTCCGCCCAATCCGCCAAGCACAGGTAGGACAGGATGCTGTCGCGTGCCGAATCGAACTTACCGAGTGCAATGAATCCGTGGTCTGACATGGTGGCCTCCTAAGCCTTGGGGAACCGGTTGTTCCGTTAGTAATGACTCTACGCTATCGAACTCACGGATGCAAGTTCGATAGCGTAGAAAGTTTTGTAAGTCAGCGGTAGGACTTGATGCCACCGTCTGGCCATATCTGCCAGACAATGCCGTGATTGTCGATGACCATTGCATGATCGGACGATTCCGAATAGAACTCGTCCAGTGTGCCGTCTGGCCACTCGCGGCTGATGATGTCGTTCAACTTCTTCCGCCGAAGCAAGTGATCGAGGTCGGACGGTCCCTCCTGCCAGTGAACGTTTTCCGCGTACTGCCATTCACCGAAGCTGTCGGTGAACGCAATGACATCGGTTTCACCGATGATTACCTTGTGGTCTCCGTTCGAGACGACCTTGCCGTTGACAAGCTGTGACATGGTGTCAATCTTCATGATGTCCTCCTAGGACTGTTGGTTGGTAAGAACAACACTACGGTATAGGAACTGTGGTGTCAATTCCTATACCGTAGAAAGTTTTGTAACTAGATCACGTCGTTGTAGCAGTACGCATCAAGGACTGATCCGTTGTCCGGATTGCGTGTGAGCTTCCAGTCGGAGACCGTTTCATCCTTGAAGTCAATGCGTACGTTGACCTCGTACGGTTCGTAGTCATCCTCGTCAGGCATGCCCGCAGGGTAGGACAGGATGGTGATCTTGTCGATGGTGGCTCCCGCACCGTCGTTGAAGTAGGTTTGGCAAGCTGTGAGCAGATCCATTGTGTCCTCCTAGGACTTGTTTGGTTGGTAGTAAGAGCATATCCCGATACCGTATCGGTTGTCAATACGGTATCGGAAGAAACTCTGGCTACTTGGCCGCAGCCTCACGCTGTCGTCGAATGGCGAAGAACACATTCAGCGCGGCTCCAAGCAGCTTGGCATGGTCCGTCTTGCTCTGCTTGTAGTTTAAGTCCGGGAGGAAGTCAACCCGTATTGGGTGGTACCCAATTTCGTCCTGCCTCCAGCAGTCGATGGATGCAGAGATACCTTGGGAAGTGTTGCCGGGATGGTAGGTAAGGTGGGCATCCATCGGAATCAGGTCAGCCACCTTGGCTTCGATCTCGATCTGTCCGACGATGGAGCGGACTTCCGGTGCTGAATAGCGAGTGGACATTTTGTTCTCCTTGTTGGTTGGTAAGACTAACTCTACCGTATGGAAGTCCCCCAAGCAACTCCCATACGGTAGAAACTTTTGTAACTAGAACTTGGTGAGCGCTATGGCCAGCGCTTCCGCTTCCAGACCACGGACCACGGCACGGTTTCCGATCCGTTCGATCTGTGCCGCTGTATCCGTCCACGGATCTTTCTCGTAGTCCGCTTTCAGGTGTTCGAGCCGCATCAGCAGCGATTCCTTGTCCCGCAGTGCTGACGCGTGCATGGCTTCGATGGTTTCTTTGGCTTCAAGCTCGGTCATGATGTCCTCCGTTGGTGGGTTGGTAGTTATAACGATACGCTATTGGACTTCCGGTGTCAACTCACCAGCGCCACTCACCAAATTTGTAATCGTGCTCTTCCTGTATGCGGGACATGTCACGGCTGTCGTCGTAGCCATCCTCGTCTTCGGCAGGGTTGAGCATTTCGTCAATGACTCGTCCCAACGGTATCCACTCGTTGACGTTGCCGTCAATCAGGAACGGACGGATTCGTTCAAGCTCTGCCGTAGGCATCTCGTCTTGGATACGCTCTGCCAGTTCACCAATGAACGCGGCTTCCGGCCAGTCGTTGAGGTCTTGCGGCTCAAGGTGGTGCCGTACGTAGTAAGCGACAAGGTACTGCAACTGGGTTACCTGCTTGGACATTGCTTCCTCCTGTGTTGGGCTGATACCTAAACACTATCAAACAACTAAGGCCCCGTCAACGACGGAGCCTTAGAAAGTTTTGTAACTACTGGGACTGAGGGAACGATTGGAGCCAAGCCTTCCGATCTTCCGGCGAGTTGAAGGACCGGTGCTTGTAAACCTCGAAGACTGTGCCCTCGGTTTCCTCGTCGCCTTCGAACACCGGAGACATCTGAACCCGGTAGCCGTGCTCGACGGAGCCGAAGTGGACTTCCAGAGCTTCCGCTGCAATGGCACGGACGCCGCTCCGTGGGATGAATCCGTAGCCGGTGACGGTCACCGCTTGCGGTGTGCCCTCGTCGTCAAGGGTAAGGAAAGCTTGGATGTTCAGGTCGATCTTCTCGCGTGACTGGCTCATGGTGTCCTCCTGTTGGTGGGTTGGTGATGAAAGACTATCGGAGTTCGGCTGACTTGTCAAACGTCTTCCGCAGGAACTCCTGCTGCTCGGTGGACAGGCCCACGTCGTCGCCTTCCTCATCAACGCCACCGATGACTACCACGTCACCACGGATGTCGATGATGTCGTAGAAGGACATCAGGTGTAGGGCAATCGCCCGCAGGTTCTCACCGAAGTCGTCCCGGTAAAGGAACTCTTCGTTGCAGTACATGTCCATGGCAAGCATGCCGTGCTTGTTCTTCCGCAGCCGTATGGCTTCGATGTAGCCATCCACGATCTTCTGCTTGGCTTCCAGCGTGTTCGGGATCTCTTCGAACCGGATCGAGTGGTCAATGTCTGCCGGGATGATTGCCACGGTGATGGTGTCCTGCTTCATGATTCCTCCTGTAGTGGGTTGGTAATCAAACAGTATCAGAGACTACGGCAGATGTCTACCGCATCCTTACCGTATCGCGTGTAGCACTCAGACCTTCGTTCCTGCTGCTGTTCGATATACGAATCTCTCCGTTGCTCGTACCGCATGTCATCGGACCATGAGTTCACGGCAGTGATGCCGAGCCATGTGGTGACGATGATGAACGGTACGGCAAGGGCGGTGGCAATGATTTCTCGCACTGGTGGGTCTTCCTGTCGTCGGGGTTGAAGCCTTGGTTGAAGTCTTTCGAACATATTCAAAGACTATCAGAGTTGCGGCACTACCGCAACCAGTTCGTCCTCCCGGTATTTCCATTCGGTCTGGTACTCGGCAAGCCAGACGAACACGGCACCGTTCTCACCGAACCGCACGATGTTCCCAATCAGGCCGTGGGCGGATTCACCGGGCGTGTTGATCCGCACCGCATCTCCGTCCTTCACTGAAGGATCTCCTGAATCCATTGCGGCAGGCCGTCGCTGATCCGGTACCGCACGTCGTAACGGTTCCTGTTGACTGCCGCATTCACCCCAACGTAGTCGCCGGAGACCAGTACGGTAATCGGACCCGCATTCCCGGTCCACTCCATCTGAAGCTTGTCGGCAATGATCATGGTTCCCGGCATGTAGCTGGAGGCTGGGCTTTCACCGCAGTCCACTACGGGGCCGTCCTCGATCTCGATGGTCCGGAAGTGCCGCACTACTTCTCCGTGCGTATCGCTTACAACTTTCATGGTTCCTCCTGTGGTTGGCTGGTAACACAAGCTTACGGCACCGCATCTCATAAGTCAAACACTATGAGAACGGCACCGTAAGAAAGTTTTGTAATTATCGGGACGCTTGGCAGGAGTCACGTGCGGGCTTGTAGTCGGCAACGTACTTGTCAAGATCGGCATTCAATGCCTCGATCCGTGCGGTCACCGCATTGATGTCAGCGGCATTGCCGTACGCCGCAGCTTGGATTCCGTCCTTCATGACATCGGTCATGTCGGCAGCTACCCCGAAAATCTCTTCGGCATGCTGGATGGCCTTGAGGCAGGAAGCCGGGGTCTCCTTGACGGTCTTGGTGACGATCTTCTCGACCGGCACTTCCTTGGTGACGGTGACCGGTTCCGGCACCGCAGATGCTCCGGACACGCCTCCGATCAGGAGACCGGCAAGCAGGAGACCGACCGGCAAGCCGAACCGCTTGAGCTTGGAAGGCTTCTTCGGAAGCTGTGGCGGCATCGGGGGCTGTACGGGGATGTGCTGGTATTCGTTTACGGGAGCGGGATACTGATTTGACATTTGAAAACCTTTCGTTGTGGTGGCTGGTTGATGGGGAAGACACTACGGCATCCCCACCAACTTGTCAACACTTAGAAAGATTTGTAACTACCGCATCGGCAAGGTCCGCACCGGATACCTGCCTTCCCTCCTGAACAGGGCCTGCTGTTTACCCCACCGCACGTTCTCACGCGGCACCGTATATACGGAGATCTCGTAGCCTTCCTCGGCAAGGTCATCCTCGTAACCGGCAAACCATTCTTCAAGCTGGCATAGTGTAGCGAAGCAGCAGTTCTCATCGGGATACGGTTCCCCTAGTAGCGGGTCCTCCATCGGTGATGGATGGGATGGGTCGCCGTGCATGGCATTCATAGCGGCAATGAGTGGAGACGTGGATACGTAGGGTCCCTCGCCTACGGCATCCTCAACGCGAAATACTGAGACCTTCAAGAACGGTACCTTTCCTAGTTACACGGATGTAATTCATTTGGGGTCAAAAATGTGCCGCATCCCTCTCTGGGATACGGCATAAGACGGAACTCCCCCAGTTAGCTCCGCTTGTTATTCAGTTGTGACCCGCATTACTTCTTTAGGAGCGGACCCTTGATAGCTGGCTTGGGTGTTGACGGCACCGCAGCCTTCTCTTCCGGTGACGGTATGATCCGCAAGTCATCCAGTAAAGCGAAGGCATTACCTTCTCTGGTTCCTATACGTACCGCACTGCATTCTGCCTGTACATCTTCGACAACGCCCTCCGTGTCCTTATAGGGACCGGCAAGCACTTTGACGAAGACTCCAGCCTTCAGATCGCTTGACTTCATACCTGAAGCTTACCCGGCACTACTTAGTTTATCAAGTCGGTAGTACTCGGTTTGACATACGGCACTACCTGTGTTTTTGGCAAAAACCCCGGAATCTAGGGAATTATCGGCACCACTACAAAACTTTCTGTTGAAAAACTCTTGCGGCATGTGTGGTACCGGCGTAATGTTTGAGACATGGAAAGCAGCCAACTAAGGAGGCCTACCACAGACAATCAAACAACAACCGAAAGGACACAAACATCATGGCTACTAAGACTCTCACCCGAGGCCAGAAGGCAGCAGCTACCCGCAAGGCCAACCTTGCAGCAGAAGCCGCAAAGACCTCCGCAGTTGAAGAACTGCTCCCGCAAACCGAGACCCCCAAGGGTACCACAACTCGGCCCCGCAAGGCAACCGCACCGAAGGTTGATCCGATGTTCTCGGACAACCCCGAAGAGACGGTTGATCCGGAGGGTGCACCGGAGCCGGAAGTCACGGATGAAGACATCGCCGCAACGGAGGAACTGAACTCCGAAGAAGTTCCTGAAGTCAAGAAGGAACGCCGCATGTCCATCCAGACCCAATTCGTTCCGGGAAAGGCCGCACTCGCTACGCTCACACCGGATGCCTTGAAAGCTCTGGCTTTCGTCTCCACCTACAACACGGTGGACGAGCAGTCCTCTTCCCCACGGCAGCACGGTTACCAGCGTGACCCGCTCTCGGCACGGTTCCCCGCAATCGGTCGGTACTTCGCACAGGCCGAAGGTGACGGCATCCACACGCACGCCCACCTGATCACACCGATCATCGCATCGGTACGCGTCTACTCCGAGAAGGAGCGGGCACGCTTCAACTTCCTGTTCGACCGGGGAGAGATCTCCAAGATCCACGAAGAGTTCGGCAAGTCCGTCTTCTCCATCGTCGATGGGCAGCACCGCATGGGCGGGCTGTTCTGGGCATGGGAACGGGAGCCTGACTTCAACCCGGACGTTCCGGTCATGCTGTACTACGGCCTGCGGTACGCTGACGAAGCCACGCTGTTCGATGACATCAACACGAACCAGCGCAAACTTCCGAAGGCTTTGATCGAAGCCACGAAGGTGCACATGGAGTCGGGAGAACCTTCCCACCAGCAGACCATCCGTGAGGTTGCGTTCGCACTGGCACAGGACGGGGACAGCCCATGGCACGGCATGGTCAACATGACCGGCGCTCGGGACCCGGAGAAGCCGGTGACCTACGAAGGTCTGCGCCGCGCTACCGGCAACATGCTTCACGAGAAGCTGATTGCTCGCCTGCTGAACCGGGACTTCGATCTGGACAAGATCGCCAAGAAGTACTGGGAGCTTGTCTCACGGACATGCGCCCCGGCATGGCAGGACCGTCCGCGTCTGGTGGTTCCCATCGAGGGTGGGGACCCGGTAGAAGAGCCGGTCAAGTACCGCCTCAAGGACTTGGCTGGTGTCGCATCGGTATCGCGACTGGGGGCTGACATCATCGGCACCAGCCTTGATCAGTCCCGGACTGAGGAAGAGTTCTGGTCGGCAGTTGCCGCACAGGTCTCCAAGCTCGGACAGATCGATTGGGAGAAGCGGGAAGGCAATCCGTGGACCTCGGCAGGAGCCGGGTTCGCCGGGATGACCGGCCTCTACAAGATGCTTTACGAACTGGTGTACTTGGACAAGGCTCCGGGCGTTTCGGCCAACGAGTGACCGGCTGAGGTACCCCACCAGAAAGGCCCCGGAATCTGCAAAGGTTTCGGGGCCTTTCGGTGCGACAGACCATACTGGTACTGACGCATCCAGTGTAACATGGAAGAGGCCACTCCGGGTTGCCTGATCTTGGGGGACTTGGTTACCCCGGAGTGACCCCTTTATCCCCAATGTGGCGATAGTCAGTCGCCGTACCAGTCAGGCCGTTCGCTTCCTGCTGATAGCAGTAGAGTAGCAGAACTAGGGTGGACATGGAAGAGGCCACCGGGTATGTTGCAACTCCGATGGCCTCCGTCCACCAGTCCAAGAGAAACGGTGAACGGTTCCATAGTACCGGGCACTAGCAAGAATTGTAAGTTGACATCTGGTAAGCCATGTGATAAGCTGGCGGGATGTCCAAGAAACAAGTTCTGATTAGTCAATGTGACCGTTGCCATGCCGAACACCAGAGTGATCTCCACAGAGCCGATGGCCGCGTGAGGTTAGGCCGCAAGAGCGACTTCGTACTCCCTCCGGGCTGGCTCCACGTGGAGGGGAACACAGCCACTCACACAGTATTCGAGATGGACCTGTGTGAAGAGTGTAAGGGTATCGTACTTGAGGCGGCAGGCTCAGCTAGACGGTCCTAATGGACTACCAACCGGGACAGATCCTTAGGCGGATCACAGTACCAGCACCCGGAGCAATCCCTAGGATGTCCGTGTGAGGGGCAGTGGGCCATGGCCATCCTCATGAGAGGGTAGCCGGGACCCATCACGTCGATGAACTCACAGTCACAGGGTTCCTCAGCCACGGCGTAGGCTCTCCGTCTTGGCGAGGGACCACGCAATGTCCAGACCGGACAGGTAGTAATGTTGCGCGTTATATGCGTCCTCACCTGCCTGTGTGTCCAGATCGACAGTGCTGCCAATCTCGTTAAGATAGGCACGTTCAAGCTTGACCCGATCTTCGATAGCCTTTAGAACATTTTGTAACCGTTCCTCAGCCGGGAGCAGTGCGCCTGCTGTGTGGGGTAGGGTGATTCGTTCAGCCATAGTCTATCAGTCTTCCTCTGGTTCGTCAACCTCTCCCATGTCGGTGAGGTCGTCTTCGATTTGTTTGGTGTCGGCATTCATGCGTTCGTGCATAAGGGCGAGTTTCTTGGAGATCTCGTCGGCAGCGGATACGTTCTG
>Ga0307413_10000118_pt1 | contig 20471 bp, 14 predicted proteins | sample DK1Ometagenome_3_FD_203714 | JGI IMG/M metagenome (GOLD analysis project Ga0307413, IMG submission 203714) | Maize rhizosphere microbial communities from greenhouse at UC Davis, California, United States - DK15-O-2 | ecosystem: Host-associated > Plants > Roots > Rhizosphere > Soil | place: USA... | reverse complement strand
ACCTTCGCACCCTCGGCTGTCAGCGCGCGGGCGATCGCGAGGCCGATGCCCGAGGTCGAACCGGTGACAAGCGCGACTTTTCCTTCGAGAATCATGGTGACTCCTTCGACGTCGCTAGTCGCGATCTCGTTCCGGATTTGCAACCAGGCGCAGGGTCACGCATTTGGTCGGCACAGCAGGGAGACGCGCATGGTTCGGCTCGGAGGCGAAGACCCCAGTTCGAATTTCGAAGACCGTACCGGACAAGGCGGAGGTCTCGGCTTCGGCGGCGGCGGCGGGAACATGCTCGGATGCCTTCTGCCGCTGGTGATGAGCCGCTTCGGGATCGTCGGCGTGCTCATTCTGCTGGTCGGCTATTGCGCGTTGACCCAGCTCGGCGGCGGAAGCGGCGGATTGCTGCCTGGCGGTCCGACCACCAGCGCGCCGAGCGGCAGCCGATCGACGCTCGATCCGAACATGCGGGACTTCCTGACCCGCGGGCTGGGCTCGACCGAGGAGACCTGGAGCGAGATCTTCGCCAAGAGCGGCGCGCGCTACGTGCCCACGCGCATGGTTGCCTATACGGGCGGCACCCAGACCGCGTGCGGAATGGGCCAGGCGGCGATGGGCCCGTTCTACTGCCCCAATGACAACACGATCTATATCGACCCGGCCTTCTTCAACGAGCTCTCGCAGCGGTTCCAGGCTCCGGGCGATTTCGCTGCCCTGTATGTCATTGCGCATGAGGTCGGCCACCATGTCCAGAACCTCGAGGGCACGCTGGACGAGGCGCACAATGCGCAGGCGCGCTCATCTGAAACTCAAGGCAACGCGATCCAGGTCGGAGTCGAGCTGCAAGCCGACTGCTATGCCGGAGTCTGGGCAGCCAATGCCCGCGATGCCCAAGGCAACATCCTCGAGCCGGGCGACGTCGAGGAAGGCATGCGCGCCGCCGAGGCGATCGGCGACGACATGCTCCAGCGCCAGTCGCAGGGCGTGGTCGTTCCGGAGAGCTTCACGCATGGCTCATCAGCACAACGGATGCAGGCGCTTCAGACAGGCCTGCGCTCCGGCGACCCGGCGGCCTGCAAGTTCAACCGCTAGAGTTTGACGAGCATCTTCCCGACGTTCTCGCCGCTGAACAACCCGCGGAAGGCGTCGGGCATGCTTTCGAGCCCGTCGTGCACGGTTTCGCGGGACTTGAGCTGGCCGCTCGCGATCAGCTGACCTGCCTCGCGGTAGAATTCGTCCATTCGCGACTGGAAGTCGAAGACGATGAAGCCCTGCATCCGGATGCGCATCGCGATCACCCGCATGATGAAGCGGAAGCTCGCCGGCTCGGCCTTGTTGTAGCCCTCGATCATTCCGCAAATGGCGAAGCGGGCGCGCATCCGGGCGAGCGCGAACGCTGCGTCGAGATGGTCGCCGCCGACATTGTCGAAATAGACGTCGATTCCCTCCGGCGCCGCCGCTGCGACGCCCTTGAGGATCGGCTGAGCCTTGTAGTCCACGACGTGGTCGGCGCCGAGCGAGCGGACGAACTCGCACTTTTCCTCGCCGCCGGCCGACCCGATGACCGTCATGCCCTTCGCCTTGGCGATCTGGACGACGGCCGATCCGACAGCTCCGGCGGCCGCGGAGACGAAGACCACGTCGCCAGCCTTGGCCGAAGCAACGTCGAGCAGGCCGAAATAAGCGGTCGCGCCGGTCACTCCGAGATTCCCAAGGAAGAGCTCGGGCTCGACTTTCAGCGGCGGAAGCTTGTTGACGGCCCGGGCATCGAGCACCGCCTCGTCGCGCCAGCCCGCCATGTGCAGCACGCGGTCGCCGGGAGCGAAACCCTCGGCGTTGGACTCGATGACCTCGCCGACGGCGCCGCCCTCCATCGGCTGATCGATCTGGAACGGCGGCACGTAGCTCTTCACGTCGTTCATGCGCCCGCGCATGTACGGATCGACCGACAGCCAGTGATTGCGGACCCGGACCATGCCCGGCCCCAGCGGCGGCAGGTCGATTTCCTTGAGCGCGAAATTCTCGTCGGTCGGGAGCCCCTGCGGGCGGCTCATCAGGTGCCATGCGCGAGGCATAAGGGGCTCCAATTCTCCCCTCCCGGAAAGGGAGGGGCCGGGGGTGGGTGCGCGAAGCGCGTAAAGCACCGCCGCGGCATTGAGCCGCGCCGCCGCTCACCCACCCCATACCCCTCCCTCGTGAGGGAGGGGAAGTGTCTTGGCTTTACCGGTACGTTCCGGAGAAGCTGCGGCCGAGGACGTGCGGCCCTGCCCGCCCCTGGTCCTCGCGCTCGAACAAGGCGCGGCTGCGGCTTTCGTCGCGCCAGCGCTCCCGCGCCTTCTCGGCGCTGCAATCGAGGATGACGCGATCGCCTTCGACCCGATCGAGATCGGCGCAGCTCAGCGAGTGATGCACTCCGCCCGACTGCGGATCGCTTCGGGTGAGGATGATGCGGTCGCCGGCGACACGGTCGACCGTGCCGACATGCTCGCCGTCATTGCCCGTCACTTCCATATGCTCGCGGATCTGGCCGAGCATCTGCCGCTTGGACTGCCTGCGCTGGCGCCAACCGCCGAAATCCTCCTCGAACTTCGACTGCCGTTCGCGCCGATATTCACCGTAGTCGCGGTCGAGGTCCTCCATCTGCCGGCGGCGCCACTCCTGATAGTGAAGGTCGTCGTGGTTCGACCTCGCCCGCGAGCCGGCGAACGACGTGCGCCGATACGGATCGCGATCCCAGACGTCGCCACGATCGAACTCGCGCGGCTCCTGCCGGTCGTCGATTCCGAAGCGGGACCTGCGGTCCTGCAGCTCATCCTCCCAGCGGGGGTTGTAGTCGCGTTCGCCGTAGGTCGGCCGGTAGCGGTGCTCCTCGCGTTCGTCGCGGTCACGCCGTTCCTCGTCGCCGAACCAGGAGCGAACCTCGTCGCCCATGCGCCCGAAGAAGCCGCGATCCTCGTCGCCGCGCCTATAGTCCATGTCTTCGCGGTCCCGGCCCCAGCCTCGCGGACGGCGCTCGTCCTCCTCGGACCATTGCCGCCGTTCCGGATCGTAACGGTCGTATGCCATCGCTGCCTCCATGCCGAACAGGGCCGGCGGAATGCCGGCCGTTCATCGCATGGAAAACGATTTGCGATGGACTGCCGTTCCGATTGCGGAAGGGCTTTCGACGAGGCGAAATCGGGTCGCGGCGAGTGCTTGTAAGGGGGAAAAGGCGTCGCTATGTGAGCCGCCTTGCCGAGGCGCGGGGCTGTAGCTCAGATGGGAGAGCGCTGCAATCGCACTGCAGAGGTCAGGGGTTCGATTCCCCTCAGCTCCACCAGCCTACGGCGTTGAAAATAAACGATTTTCCCGAATCAAGCTGCGAACGACAGCTGTAGCTGCGTATCGCGAGCGTATCGCAAATGGGCTTTTGTGTGCTTCGCGAGCTCGTCGAAAAAGGCGTCAATCTCCGCGACTGCTTCGCGCAAATAGGCGGGCGAAAGGTGCTCGTAGTTCTTGGCCGTCGTCCCCTGCGGACTGTGACCGGCGAGCTTCTGGCGTTGTTCCGTCGGCACCCCTCGTTCCGCTAACCACGTCAGCATCGTGTGGCGCAGCGTCTTCGGCGTTGCGCCTTCCACACCGGCGTCCCCGCACACGGTGTTCCAGGCCGTCTTGATGCTCTTCGTGTCGCGCTCGAAGTGGGTGGGGCCACCGGCAGTGCGATTCTTCTCAGCGATTGGGACCTTGTATTTAATGAGCTTGCCTTCGATCCCCTCGACCCAGGGCCGCACCGCCTTGGCGATGGGCACTATCGCACGGCGCTTTCGAGCATGCACCCGTCCCGGTTGGCGCGGGTCAATGAGGTTCCGCTTGAGGTCGATGTTCGCGTTAGTCAGCTCCAGAACCGCTTCTGGACGACCAGCCGTTCCGAGCTCGATGACGATGAAGCGGATCAGATGCTCGCCAAGTGAGAAGGATTCCGCGAAGGAGACGAGTGCACTCTTTGCATCAATCGAACCAGCGGATCGGGATATCAAAGCATCCGATTTCGATTATCGGACAATCGACGGGTCTGATCCCTGGAAGGATCTCTGTGGGCGAGCCATCAACCCCGACGGGGTCAATTTTCAGGTCCGCTGGAATGCGGGCAGGAAATGGCGGTCGCAGTGCACCGGCTCAGACTGAGGTCGTTTTTTTTGGAGTGAGACTTCTACGACGAAAGAAACGAATGGTCTCAGATGGAGGGAGCTTCGGCTCCCTCCTCAATCTGCCATGTGCATCGGAGCCAAGGGCCTGTGCATGCGTTCATCTTGGAGACGCCAGAAAATCGCTCGGTCCGAGGTCGGCGAGCGTGTAGCCATCAAGGGCGAACATGAAAGCTTCGGTTGCCGCTTTAACGGCATTGGAGATCTGAGTATCCTCACTTGAACTGGCGCCTAGCGCAACTGAAGGTCGCTCCGTGAAGCGAATTACCTCAGACATGCGCATGTCTCTGGGGTCGCGAGCAAGCCGAATGCCCCCATCACGGCCGCGGACTGACTCTACGAACCCACCTTTCCGCAGCTTGGGCACAATCTTCATTAGGTGGTTGTGCGAGACGTCTAGAGAGCGGGCGATCTCGCCGATGGACTTCAATCGACCAGGCTGTGCCGCGAGATAGAGCAGCGTCCGAAGCGCAACCTCGGAATGTCGGCTGAGCCTCATGAACGTTGGGTCAGGCCATCCGGGAGCGGATGCTGCTTGGCATCACACCAGAGCTATGATTGTGACGACCGCAATCGCCCAGAAGAAGATCAGCGCCGGAAGGAGCAGGACCAGCACGACTGCTTCGCCGCCCGAACTATGGCCGGTCGCGGTGTCGATCCCCTTGCGCATGAATTCCGACCAGCGGAGCGATCGTGAGCCGCATTGACCAGCAAAGACGGCGGGAATTGCGAAGAACGCCGTGAGGAACACGAAATTCACCCCCATCGGTACCACCAGGTGCGGTTCGGCGAGGCCGATCCAGAGCACCGCGAGAAAGCCGAAGAAGAGGGCCGCCATCGTCCGGAAGATGACCGGCGGAAGACCGAAGCCTTGATCTTCGCTCGCACGTTGTGCGGGGCTTGAGACGATTTCCTCGCGAGCAAGCAGCTTCGCATGATCGATATGACGGGTCATGTGCCGAACTCCTCCCGAGCCCCGCGTAACAGCCGTTGTTCTGGCCGATTTGATCTAGGTCAAAATGCGGTGCGTCATGTCCGTGTCTTGGTCCGTACAGCACAAGCGGTGACATGCTAAAAGCGCGTCCCGAAGAAGGGAATGGAGGATCGATTTGCAGACCCGCGGTGAGCAAATGCTGGCACTTCGCTACGCGCGAATGGCGGCAGCGCCGGCTTTTCTGCGCGGCGGGTTCCGGCCTTTCTTCTTCGGCGGTCCGCTATGGGCAGTCGTCGCCCTTGCGCTATGGATTCTGGCATTTGCGGGGTCGATCCAACTGCCGTCCGCTTTCGATGCGCTCGCCTGGCACCGTCACGAGATGCTGTTCGGCTTCGTCGGAGCGATCATCGCCGGTTTCCTGTTGACGGCAGTCCCGAACTGGACAGGGCGGCTGCCGATCGCCGGCTATCCGTTGGCTGCCCTGTTCGGGCTCTGGCTTGCGGGGCGTCTCGCCGTGCTTTTTTCCGCGGTGGTCGGGACGATGACCGCCGCGGTCCTCGACGTTGGCTTCTTCCTCGTGCTGGCGTTGCTCGCTGCTCGCGAGGTCCTCGAATCGCGGAACCGCAACCTGCCGATCGTCGGCGTCATATTCATCTTTGGACTGGTGGATGCCTTCGATCATGCCGCCGCAGCCGGCCTGATCGGGGATCCGGATCACGCGTGGAAATGCGCGGTGGCGCTCGTGATCGTGATGATTTCGCTGATCGGCGGACGCATCATCCCGTCATTCACGCGCAACTGGCTGGTCAAGCAGGGCGTGCGCGAAGGGTTGCCGACCCAGCCGGGGCGATTTGATCTTGCAGTCATCGGCATAACGGCCTTCGCTTTCCTCGCGTGGATCACGGCGCCGCAGGGATGGCTTACCGGGACATTGTTCGGCCTTGCCGCGGCAGGACAAGCCTTCCGGCTCGCGCGCTGGAAGGGCTGGAAGACCTTTGCCGATCCGCTCGTGGTCATCCTGCACGTCGGCTACGCCTGGGTGCCGGTTGGGCTCGCGCTGCTGGCGGCGGTCGATTTTGGCGCACCGTTTCCGAGATCCGCAGCCGTCCATGCCCTCACCGCAGGCGCCATGGCGACGATGATCCTCGCAGTGATGAGCCGCGCCACCCTGGGCCATACCGGCCGGGAGCTCCGGGCAAGCGCGGTTACGCAGGCGGCCTACGTGCTGGTTACCGCCGGAGCCGTGCTGCGCGTATGTGCGCCGCTTGGGCTGCTCGATTATCGGCTAGGAATGGAAGTGGCTGGTTCCTTGTGGATGGGCGCCTTCCTTCTTTTCCTCGTCGCATATGGCCCGATCCTGCTGGGCCCGCGAGCCGACGGCAAGCTCTGATGAGCTCAGGATTGCGCTAGATCAAAGCGCTTCATCTTGTGGCCTGCCACTTCCGTATTCCAACAGGTGGGAGGGAAGAATGGCGTTCGAAGTCGCGCTGGCGGAAGAGATCTGGACCTCGAAGTATCGCTTCAAGGCCGAGGGGGGCGAAGGCGATGGCTCCTTCGGGGAAACCGCCGAACGGGTCGCGCGGGCCGTTGCGGAAGCCGAGGACGCGAATCAACGCGAGCAGTGGCAGTCGCGGTTTCGGGATGCGATCGCAGACATGCGCTTCATTCCCGCGGGACGCGTCCTCGCCGGGGCAGGCACGGACCGCAGCGTCACTCTGTTCAACTGCTTCGTCATGGGGACCATCCCCGACAGCTTGGACGGCATTTTCGAACATTTGAAACAGGCCGCTCTGACCATGCAGCAGGGCGGCGGCGTGGGCATGGATTTCTCGACCGTGCGCCCGGCAGGAAGCGTCGTGAGGGGAGTCGGCGCGGACGCGTCGGGGCCGCTGACGTTCATGGACTGCTGGGACTCGATGTGCCGCACCGTGCAGTCGGCCGGCCAGCGGCGCGGCGCGATGATGGGATGTCTGCGCATCGACCATCCAGACATCGAGGCCTTCATCAATGCCAAGCGCGATCCCGCTCGATTCCGCAATTTCAACCTGTCGGTGCTGGTCACCGACGCCTTCATGTCCGCGCTGGGAAGCGACGGGGATTGGCCCCTCGTCTTCAACGGGGAGACGGTGCGGACGGTTCGCGCGCGTGAGCTTTGGGAGGGGCTCATGCGCGCGACCTACGATGTCGCCGAACCGGGCGTCATCTTCGTTGACCGGGTGAATGCGGCGAACAATCTCGCGCATTGCGAGACGATCAGCGCCAGCAACCCATGCGGCGAGCAGATGCTGCCGCCCTATGGTGCGTGCCTCCTCGGGTCCGTCAATCTCGCGAAGCTTGTCGATCGCCCGTTCGAGCCCGGTGCCGGGCTCGATGAAATGCAGCTCGCCGAGCTGACGCACACGGCTGTGCGGATGCTCGACAATGTCATCGACATTTCGCGTTATCCATTGCCCGAGCAGGAGAGGGAGGCGAAGGCCAAGCGCCGGATCGGGCTGGGCGTTACGGGGCTTGCCGACGCGCTATTGTTCTGCGGCGGCGCCTACGGAAGCGGCGAGGCGGTCGAGCTGACCCGCCGCTGGCTCGGGATCGTCAAGAGGGAAGCCTATCGCGCCTCCGCCCGGCTGGCGGGCGAGAAGGGCGCATTCCCGCTCTACGACCCGTCGATGCTCGAACGGCCGAACCTCGCCGGCCTCGACGAGGAAACCCGTGCCCTCATTGCCGAGCACGGCCTTCGCAACGGCTGCCTCACGTCCATTGCGCCGACCGGCACGACGTCCCTGCTTGCCGGCAACGTCTCCTCGGGAATCGAGCCGGTCTTCGCTTATTCTTACACTCGGAAGATTCGCCAGCCGGACGGGACGAAGCGCGAGGAGCAGGTAGAGGATTATGCGATCCGCCTATGGCGGCAGGTGAAGGGCGACGAGCCGCCTCCGCCCGAATTGTTCGTCAGCGCCCAGACGCTTTCACCGTCGGACCATCTGACGATGCAGGCGGCAGCGCAGGCTTTGGTGGACAGCTCCATCTCCAAGACCGTGAACTGCCCGGAGGATATCGGGTTCGAGGAATTCGCCGACATCTACGTCGAAGGCTATCATCTGGGCTGCAAGGGACTGACGACCTATCGTCCGAATGCAATTACCGGCTCGGTCCTGAGCGTCGCCGAATCTCCGAAACCGGAGGTGCGTACCGAAGAGCGGCTTCCGGCGCGGGCCGAACAGCTTCGTGGCACCACCTACAAGCTCAAATGGCCAGAAAGCGCGCACGCGGTCTACGTCACGATCAACGACGTCGAGCAGGACGGGGAGCGGCGCCCGTTCGAGATGTTCGTCAACTCCAAGAACATGGAACATTATGCGTGGACGCTGGGGCTCACGCGCATGATCTCCGCCGTTTTCCGCCGCAGTGCCGACGTTTCTTTCGTCGCCGAGGAGCTCAAGGCGGTGTTCGACCCGCGCGGCGGAGCGTGGATGCACGGACGCTACGTGCCGTCCCTGCTGGCGGCCATCGGCGAGATCGTCGAGCGGCACCTGTCCGGCCTGTCGCCGCAAGACGCGCCGGCGAAGGCTTCCGCTCCGCCCGCGTCCGCCAGGCCGATGCCCCAATGTCCTCAGTGCGGCGCGTCGGCGCTCGTCAAGGTCGAGGGGTGCAACAATTGCCTGGAGTGCGGCTATTCGAAATGCGGGTAGGTCTTGCGCAGATCAGGCGGTCGGCTTGAGAACGGCGCCGTAGCCCCAATCGTCGTCACGCGCGGCAGTCATTTGAACAATTCCTGCCCCGACCGTGAGCAGGTCGGAATGGCCGAAGCCTTGCGAATAATCGAGGACACTGATGATCTCGGGCGCTGCGCGCATGACCGCGGAGTGATCGGGATGCGGCGGCTCCAGCCTCTTGAGCGCGGGGCGCCGCTCGAGGAGCAGCTTGATCGCTCGCTTCCGTTGATCATCGTCTCGAACCTCGGACGCGCGGGCGGCCATCGAGACTCCCCTGATGCTCGTCGGGTTGTGCACGTCCCGGCCGACCGCGATCGAGACCCGGTCGTCCCGCATGATGTTGGCGAACTTCTGGCTTGTCCGCGAAATGACGAAATAGATCAGCAGATCCTCGTTCGCGTAGCCGACCGTCGTGCACTGCGGCCAGCCGTCCGGCCGATTGGTCGCGATCGCCATGAAGGAGCTCTCGCGCAGGATCTTGATCGCCTTGTCTTCCATCATTTGACCTCTTGACCGACGGAACCGACGGAGCGCGTCGCGTCGAATGCTTCCGCGTGACCGAAGCCTTTCGTGAAATCTACAACCGAAACATGCTCGCAACGCGCGCGCATCACAGCCAGATCGGAGCGATCCGGAAGCGCGTATGCCTGCAGGTTTGGGTGGCGTTGCGCGAGCAACCGCCAAGCTTGTTCACGCTCAGTCGGATCGACTGCCTCGTCAACATGGGCAGACGAATAGACCGCCTGCAATAGGCTCACGTCCGCCGGCTCCTCCCCGACCGCGATAGAGGCGCGGTTGTCCTGTTGCAGGTTGGCGAACTTCTGGCTCGATCTGGAGATCGCGAAATACAGCATAAGGCCGACGTTCGCGTATCCAACGATCGTCGTTTGCGGCCATCCGTCAGGACGGACGGTCGAAAGCGCCATGACACGCCTGCCGTCCAGAATGCCGATTGCCGTGCCTTCCATCAGCGGTCTCCGATTAGGCGCGATCAACCCCAGTAACCCAGGCGAACGCCTCCTTGCGCTCCTCGGGCATGTAGGTGCGGTAGCTGATGTTGGGCAGAAGCGCGCTCTCGAGTCGGGTGGCTGCCCGCACCCATGCCTGGTCCGCCACGATGGCAACGCGGCCAAAGCGATCGAGTTTACCGAACAGGGGCATGGCACGCGCAGTGTAGGAGGGCAGGCCGGAAATCTCGATTCCATCGATGGACCGGGTCTCGACGAACACGTGAACCTTGTCGTGCGACTTCAACAGCTGATCGAGCCGGTCCATGATCTTTTCGAGGTCGGCACCGTCGATCTTGCCCGACGCGCGCATCGCGATCACGTCGTCGGGGCTATCGATGACTTCGATCATTGTTGGACGCCTTTCCGGTACGGTCTATGCGCGCGACGCCGTTTGGTTCCTCGGCTATCGTCAGACGGCGCGGCTGTGGATGCCGCCGCGTGGCAAGTGCGCATCGAATGCAGCGGCAATCGATCGGACAAGCGGGCGCGCATGCGCCCTGATCGTGATGCACGCGCCATCCTGCTCGACTAGGCCGTCCGCGATCAGCGGGTCCAGTGAGGTTTCATCGAGCAAGGCGGTCGGATCCGCACCGAAACGTTGGCAGATCGCGCCGAGATCGACCCGATGGTCGCACATCAGCCGCTCGATAATCGCGCCGCGAAGCCGGTCGTCCCCGGCGAAGCGATAGCCGCGAGCGATCGGCAACCGGCACTCGCGGACAAGCCGCTCGTATTCGGGGATGCGAACTTCATTTTGCACGAAGCCTTGCGGCATTCGCCCGATCGACGAAGCTCCGAGGCCAATGAGTATCTCCGCCTCGTCCGTTGTGTAGCCCTGGAAGTTGCGATGCAGCTTTCCGCTGGCCGCGGCTCGCGCGAGCGGATCATCGGGGAGTGCGAAATGGTCAAGGCCGATTTCCACATAGCCCGCGCTCACCAGCGCCCCGGCGATTGTGCTGGCCTGATCATAGCGCAATTCGGAGTCGGGCAGGCGCGCGCCGTCCATCTTTCGCTGGTGCGGCTTGAACGACGGTACGTGGGCGTAGCCGAACACGGCTAACCTGTCCGGCTGCAACGCCAGCGCCTGCTCGACCGTGTTCACACACGATCGAACGGTCTGCTTCGGCAGGCCGTAGATCAGGTCGAAATTGATTGCGCGCACGCCATTTGCCCGCAGCAGCCGGACCGTCGCAGCAGTTTGCTCGAAGCTCTGAACGCGATTGATTGCCTGTTGAACGTCCGCATCGAAGCTCTGCACACCGATGCTGGCCCGATTGAACCCGCACGAACCTAGCGCCGCCGCCATCTCGGGCGAAAAGGTCCGCGGGTCGATCTCGATCGCGATCTCGACACCGTCCACAATCCGGAACTGTTTCCGCAGCGTGTCCATGGTCGCAATCATTTGATCGGGCGGAATGAGGTTCGGAGTGCCTCCGCCGAAATGGACGTGGCGTACCGACAACAGGTGCCGGCGGTATCGTGCGACGAGCTCGATCTCCTGCCGCAAGCAGTCGAGATAGCGAAGCATCGGCGCCTTGCGCCCAGTGACCGTCGTGTGGCAGCCGCAGTACCAGCACATCGAACGGCAAAATGGGATGTGAAGGTACAAGGATGCTTTGCTTGCCCCGAGAGACGCGAGCCAGCCGCGGTATTGCGCTTCGCCCACGTCCGGCGAGAAGTGTGGCGCCGTCGGGTAGCTCGTGTAGCGCGGAATTCGCGCATCGGCGTAACGGGCGACGAGTTCGGCGGAAAGCGAATCGGCCATGCGGAAGCGGCTACAGCAGCCCGCGCCGCTCGACTTGATCCAGATCACCAATGATCCGGAACCAAGCATTAGGGGGGCGCGTATGGGAGCCATAACCGAGTGTGGGGCGTGAGCGAGCGTAGGTCCGATCATCCGGGAAGCCTGGTCGACAGCTTCGGTCGACGGATCACCTACGTTCGGCTCTCCGTTACAGACCGCTGCGATCTGCGTTGCCGTTATTGCATGGCGGAGCGCATGCAGTTCCTGCCCAAGCGCGAGATCTTGACCCTCGAAGAGATGGTTATGCTTTCGGACATTCTGATCAGCCGGGGGGTTCGCAAGATACGGCTTACTGGCGGGGAACCACTCGTTCGCAAGGGCGTAATGGAGCTCGTAAAGGCTCTCGGCCAACGGATCGGCGCCGGATTGGACGAGCTTGTCCTGACCACGAACGGTACACGGCTCGAGGGGTTCGCCGGAGCGCTGCATGACGCCGGCGTGCGGCGAATCAACGTCAGTCTCGACAGCCGCCGGCCGGAACGGTTCGGCCACATCACGCGCGGTGGCGATCTCAACCAGGTCCTTCGAGGCATTGACGCGGCGCTAGCCGCCGGACTGTCCGTCAAGATCAACATGGTCGCGCTTGCTAAAATCAATGAAGACGAAATCGAAAGCATGCTGAGCTGGTGCGCTGCCATGGCTCTCGACCTGACGCTCATAGAGACGATGCCGCTGGGACAGGTCGAGGAGGATCGGACTGCGCATTACCTGCCGCTAGACGTCGTCAAGCGCAGGCTCGAGGACCGGTTCACGCTGGTTCCTTCAACAATACGGACGGGCGGACCGTCCCGTTACTATGAAGTGCTGGAATTGCGTTCCCGGATCGGTTTCATCACGCCGCTCACCAACAATTTCTGTGAAGGCTGCAATCGGATCCGGATCGCAGCCACTGGGACGGTCTACGGCTGTCTCGGCCACGACCAGAAGGTTGAGCTTCGCGATGCGCTCCGCTCCGGCGGTGCCCAGTCGGTTGACGAGCTTCTCGACCGGTTGCTGGCTGGCAAGCCCCGGCGGCACGACTTCAGGATTGGCGGCGCACCGGCAGTTGCGCGGCACATGAGCGTGACAGGAGGCTGAGTCCCACTCCAAATGATTCTGATCAATCGCTTCCCTGACAGTTGCTGCGAGACGCACTCCGCTACAAATCGCGGATCGCGGGGAAACAGCAATGGTTAGGAGGAGCAAACGGCCTGCTCCCGGAGCCGATAAGGCGCTGTGGTCCAGCACAATCGCCTTCACGGTTTGCTTCGCGGTCTGGACGATCTTCTCGATCATCGGATTGGGCGTGAAGGACCAGCTTGGACTCACGGAGACGGAGTTCGGGCTGCTCGTGGGAACTCCGATCCTGACCGGCTCTCTCACCCGAGTGGTTCTTGGCATCTGGGCCGACCAGTTCGGCGGCCGGCGTGTGTTTGCCGGCGTGATGGTGCTCGCCGCCATCGCGACATTCCTCACCTCCTATGCAGACAGCTATGGGGAGCTGCTGGTCGCGGCTCTCGGCGTCGGAATTGCCGGCGGCGCCTTCTCCGTTGGCGTCACATACGTCTCCAAATTCTATCCGAAGGAAGAACAGGGTTTCGCGCTTGGCATCTTTGGCGCGGGGAACGTGGGGTCGGCGGTGACCAAGTTCCTGGCGCCGTTCGTGATGGTCGCGATGGGCTGGCAAGCGGTCGCGCAGGTCTGGGCAGCTGCTCTCATCGTCACGGCCGTTCTGTTTCTGCTATTCACGAAGGAAGATCCGGAACAGCTGGCGCGCGCCAGATCGGGCAGCAAGGCGGCCGCTATGGGCGCCCAGCTCGCCATCCTCAAGAACGTCCAGGTCTGGCGGTTCGCCCTCTACTATTCCTTTGTCTTCGGCGCCTTCGTCGCACTGGCGCTGTGGCTGCCCCGATATCTGATGGGCGTTTACGACCTCGACGTGAAAACCGCCGGCATGCTCGCGGCCTTCTACTCGGTTCCGGCAAGCCTCTTCAGAATCTACGGCGGCAGGCTGTCTGACCGCTACGGCGCACGGTCAGTGCTCTACGTGACGTTCGGCATCTCGGTGCTGACCACCTTCATGCTGTCCTATCCGCCGACGACATACATCATCGAAGGCGTACGGGGTCCGATCACCTTCCGCACCGAAATGGGGCTGATCCCCTTCCTCGTGACGATCTTCGTGCTTGGCTTTTTCATGAGTCTTGGGAAGGCGGCGGTCTTCAAGCACATCCCGGTCTATTACCCCAATCACGTGGGCGCGGTCGGCGGGCTGGTCGGCATGATCGGCGGGCTCGGCGGGTTCGCACTGCCGCTGGCATTCGGCGCGCTGCTCGACCTCACCGGTGTCTGGACGAGCTCGTTCGTGCTGCTGTTCGTGCTCGTTTCTGTCGCGCTCACCTGGATGCATTTCGCGGTTCGGCAGATGGAACGTGCGGCAATGCGTCGGGGCGAGACCGGCCAAGTGCCGGAGCTTCCGGAAATGCAGGGCTTCGGCGAGCCGGGGCTCAAGGCGCCGCCGCGGCGCGCAGGTCCGATCGCCGACTGGAGGCCCGAGGACGAGGAGTTCTGGCGAAAGGGCGGTCGCGGGGTCGCCAGGCGAAATCTATGGATTTCGACGTACTGCCTGATGCTGTCCTTCGCCGTGTGGATGGTGTGGAGCGTGGTAGTCGCAAGGCTGCCGGCCATCGGTTTTGATTTCACAACCGATCAGCTATTCTGGCTTGCCGCCTTGCCGGGCCTCTCGGGCGCGACTCTGCGCATTTTCTACGCCTTCCTAGTGCCAATCTTCGGTGGGCGATTGTGGACGACGCTTTCAACCGCGTCACTGCTGATCCCCGCATTCGGAATCGGTTATGCGGTGCAATCGCCCGAGACTCCGTATCTGATCTTCATCGTGCTGGCCCTGCTGTGCGGTCTTGGTGGGGGCAATTTCGCCTCGTCAATGGCTAACATCACCTTCTTCTTCCCCAAGTCGGAGAAGGGCAACGCCCTCGCGCTCAATGCTGGGCTGGGCAACCTCGGTGTCAGCCTGATGCAGTTCCTGGTGCCCGTCGTCGTCACAGTGAGCCTGTTCGGAGCGCTCGGCGGTCAGGGCCAGGTCGCGGCTGACGGAGCGCGTTTCTGGATGCAGAACGCAGGCTTCGTCTGGGTCCCGTTGATCATGGTCGGTGCGTTGCTGGCGTGGTTCGGGATGAACGACATCCTCAGCGCCAAATCATCCTTTGCCGACCAAGCAGCGATTTTCGGCCGGCTGCACACTTGGCTGATGTGCTGGCTTTATACGGGCACGTTCGGCACGTTCATCGGTATGTCGGCGGGCTTTCCGCTGCTTGCCAAGATGGTGTTCCCGGAAGTGAGCGTGCTCAAATATGCGTTCATCGGTCCTTTGCTTGGGGCAATCTCGCGTGCAGCGACGGGCTGGGTCGCTGACCGCTACGGCGGCGCACGGGTCAGCTTCTGGGTGTTCATCGTGCAGATCGCGGCAATCATCGGAATGATCTGGTTCCTCGACGCGCGTAGCTTCGCCGGCTTCTTTGCGATGGTGCTGTTGCTGTTCGTCGCCAGCGGTGTCGGCAACGCGTCGACGTTTCAGATGGTGCCGGGGATCATCGGGCAGGAGGTCGACAGGACGGAACCAAATCTTGCCGAGCCGCAGCGGCGAGCTCAGGCAGAGCGTGAATCAGCGGCGGTGATCGGTTTGACATCCGCGATCGCGGCCTACGGCGCCTTCTACATTCCGAAGGCTTACGGCTCCTCGATAGAACTAACGGGAGCGGTCGACGCAGCGCTGTGGGGCTTTCTCCTGTTCTACGTTAGCTGCGCCGCCCTGACATGGTTCGCATACAGCGGCCCAAACGGCATTCTCCACCACCTCGAGCACAATCGCGCGCTGCGCTCCGCTACCACCGTGCCCGCCTAGAAGGACACCCGATGAGCCATTTCCTCGATCGCCTGACCTACTTCCGCCGGACACGGGAGAAGTTTTCCGACGGCCATGGCATCACCACCAACGAGGCGCGCGAGTGGGAAGACGCCTATCGGAAGCGCTGGGCGGCGGACAAGATCGTCCGCTCCACGCACGGAGTGAACTGCACCGGCTCCTGTTCCTGGAAGATCTACGTCAAGGGCGGCATCGTCACCTGGGAGACGCAGCAGACCGACTATCCGCGCACCCGGCCCGATTTGCCGAACCACGAGCCTCGCGGCTGTCCGCGCGGCGCCAGCTACAGCTGGTACCTTTATTCGGGGACACGGATCAAATATCCGCTCGTCCGCGCACGGCTGGTCCGTCACTGGCGGGAGGCACGCAAGACGATGACCCCCGTCGCCGCGTGGAAGTCGATCGTGCAGAACACGGAGAAGCGTCGCGACTGGGTCGCGAAGCGCGGCCGCGGAGGCTTCGTCCGAGTAGGCTGGGACGAGGTCACCGAGCTCATTGCGGCGGCGAATGCCTACACCATCAAGGAGTATGGTCCGGACCGGATCGCCGGATTCTCGCCGATCCCGGCCATGTCCATGATCTCCTACGCCGCGGGCAGCCGCTATTTGTCGCTGATCGGCGGCAACCTGCTGAGCTTCTACGACTGGTATTGCGACCTCCCGCCCTCGAGCCCACAGACCTGGGGCGAGCAGACCGACGTTCCGGAGAGCGCCGACTGGTACAATGCCGGCTTCCTCCTCGTCTGGGGCTCGAACATCCCGATGACGCGCGCGCCCGACGCGCACTTCTATTCGGAAGTGCGGTACCGCGGCGCCAAGAGCGTGGTCATCGCGCCCGACTACAACGAAGCCGCGAAATTCTCCGATATGTGGCTTCACCCGAAGCAGGGCACCGACGCCGCCCTCGCGCTCGCGCTCGGCCATGTGGTCCTGCGCGAGTTCCACGTCGATCGGCAAGTCGAATATTTTGCCGACTACACGCGCAAATATTCCGATTTCCCGCTGCTCGTGAAGCTGGTCGAACGCGACGGCCGGCTGGTCGCGGACCGGTTCGTGCGCCCGGCGGATATGGGCGGGAAGATCGCAAAGACGAACAATCCCGACTGGAAGTGCCTCGCCTATGACGAGTTGAGCGGCAAGCTGGTGGTGCCGGTCGGAAGTGCCGGCCATCGCTGGGGCGATCCCGGCAAGTGGAACCTCGAGGAGGTGGAGGAGGGCGGCAAAGGCGTCCGGCTACAGCTCAGCCTGGCTGCCGACAATGACTCCATCCAGCCCGTGGCCTTCCCCTATTTCGGCGCGGACGCTCCGCACGATTTCGTGGCGACCGAGCATGACGACATCCTTGTCCGCAACGTGCCGGTGAAAGAGCTGAAGCTCGCCGATGGAAGCAAGGCGTTCGTCGCGACTGTCTTCGACCTGTTCTGCGCCAACTACGGAGTCGATCGCGGCTTCGGCGGCGACAATGTCGCGAAGAGCTATGACGACGACGTGCCGTTCACACCCGCCTGGGCGGAAAAGGTGACCGGCGTTCCTCGCCAAGCGATCATCCAGGTCGCGCGCGAGTTCGCGTCGAACGCCGAGGTCACCAGCGGTCGATCGATGGTGATCCTCGGAGCCGGCCTCAACCACTGGTACCACATGGATATGAGCTATCGCGGGATCATCTCGCTGCTCATCATGTGCGGCTGCATCGGCCAGTCGGGCGGAGGCTGGTCACACTATGTCGGACAGGAGAAGCTTCGGCCGCAGACCGGCTGGCTGCCGTTGGCGTTCGCATCGGACTGGTCGCGCCCGTCCCGACAGATGAACGGCACCAGTTTCTTCTACGCGCATACCGACCAGTGGCGATACGAATCCCTGAAGATGTCGGAGATACTCTCGCCGCTGGCGCCGGAGGGCGACTGGTCGGGAAGCATGATCGACTACAACGTCAAGGCCGAGCGGATGGGATGGCTCCCGTCGGCACCGCAATTCGACGCCAACCCGATCGAATGGGGCAACAGGCTCAAGGAATCGGGCGCCGATCCAGCGCAGGCGATCGCCGAAGCGTTCAAGTCCGGCGAGCTGACGCCTGGGGGCCTCGACCCGGACAATCCGGTCAACTGGCCGCGCAACATGTTCTTCTGGCGCTCGAACGTGCTCGGTGCGAGCGGCAAGGGGCATGAGTATTTCCTGAAGCACTTGGTCGGCTCGCTTCACGGCGTGATCGGCACCGATGAAGAGGCGGCGGGGATCGAGCGGCCGAAGGACGTCGTCTGGCGCGATGACGCCCCCGTCGGGAAGCTCGACCTGATGGTCAACATCGACTTCCGAATGTCGACCACGAGCATGTACTCGGACGTCGTTCTGCCAACCGCCACCTGGTACGAAAAGCACGACCTCAATACGTCGGACATGCACCCGTTCATCCACCCCCTCTCGGCGGCCGTGGACCCGGCGTGGGAGACGAAGAGCGACTGGAACATCTTCCGGGCGATCGCGAGCAAATTCTCCGACATCGCGCCGGAGGTGCTCGGCGTCGAGCACGACCTCGTGATGACTCCGATCCTCCACGACACGGCTGCTGAGCTTGCCCAGCCGTACGAGCCGAAAGACTGGTTCAAGGGAGAGTGCGAGCCGATTCCGGGCAAGACCATGCCGAATGTCACGCTTGTTGAGCGCAACTATCCGGAAACCTATGCGCGCTTCACCTCGATGGGGCCGCTTCTGGAGAAGCTCGGCAACGGCGCGAAGGGCCTCAACTGGGACACGAAGAAGGAGGTCGAGCTGCTCGGCGACCTGAATGGCCGGGTTCTCGACGGGCCTACCGAGGGACGCCCGAAGATCGATACCGACATCGATGCTTGCGAGACGATCCTGATGCTCGCGCCGGAGACGAACGGAGAGGTCGCGGTCAAGGCCTGGGCGGCATTGGGCAAGGCGACCGGGCGCGACCACGATCATCTCGCGGAAGGCAAGGAAGAGGAGAAGATCCGCTTCCGCGACGTGGCCGCGCAGCCTCGCAAGATCATCTCTTCGCCGATTTGGTCAGGGCTGGAGAGCGAGCATGTCTGCTACAACGCCGGCTACACCAACGTGCACGAGCTGATCCCGTGGAGGACGCTGACCGGACGGCAGCAGCTCTATCTCGATCATCACTGGATGCGGGCGTTCGGCGAGGGCTTCGTTACTTGGCGGCCGCCAATCGACACGAAGACGGTCCGGCAGGTTCTCGGCAAGCTGCCCAACGGCAACAAGGAGATCTTGCTTAACATCCTGACCCCTCACCAGAAGTGGGGCATCCATTCGACCTACACCGAGAACCTCATCATGCTCAGCCTCAACCGCGGCGGCCCGACGGTGTGGATCAGCGAGGATGACGCCAAGGCCGCGGGCATCGTCGACAACGACTGGATCGAGGTGTTCAATGTGAACGGCGCGCTGACCGCGCGGGCGATCGTATCGCAGCGGATCATGCCCGGATCGGCGATCATGTATCACGCCCAGGAAAAGCTCACGAACACCGTCGGTTCGGAGATCACCGGCCAGCGTGGCGGCATTCACAACAGCGTCACGCGGATCAACATGAAGCCGACGCACATGATCGGCGGCTACGTCCAGCTGGCCTACGGGTTCAATTATTACGGGACCGTGGGCGCAAATCGCGACGAGTTCGTGATCGTCAGGAAGATGAGCCAGGTGAACTGGTTCGACAAAGCCGCCGATGACTCGGCGAATGTCGAGGGGGGAACGGCGGACTGGGGCACGGGCAACAGAAGAGGCCGAGCCACGGACAAGGAGGTGGCACAATGAAGGTCCGCGCACAGATCGCAATGGTTCTGAACCTCGATAAGTGTATCGGCTGTCACACCTGCTCGATCACCTGCAAGAACGTGTGGACCAATCGCGAGGGCATGGAATACGTCTGGTTCAACAACGTCGAGACGAAACCCGGCATCGGCTATCCGAAGGACTGGGAGAACCAGGAGCGCTGGAAAGGCGGCTGGGTCCGCAAGAAGAACGGCAAGATCCAGCCGAAGCAGGGCGCCAAGTGGCGCATCCTGTCGAAGATCTTCGCCAACCCGCACCTGCCGGAGATCGACGATTTCTACGAGCCGTACACGTTCGAATATGAGTGGCTCCAATCGGCCCCGGAGCTTCAGGCGCAGCCGACGGCCCGCCCTCGCTCGCTCGTGACCGGCGAGCGGCTCAACAAGATCGAATGGAGCGGCAACTGGGAGGACATGCTCGGCGGCGAGTTCGAGAAGCGCAGCCACGACTATAATTTCGAAGGAGTCGAGAAGGAGATATACGGCCAGTTCGAAAAGACGTTCATGATGTACCTGCCGAGGCTGTGCGAGCACTGCCTCAATCCTTCCTGCCTCGCGTCGTGCCCGTCGGGCGCGATCTACAAGCGGGAGGAAGATGGCATCGTCCTCATCGACCAGGAGAAATGCCGCGGGTGGCGCATGTGCGTGTCGGGCTGCCCGTACAAGAAAATCTATTACAACTGGGCCAGCGGAAAGTCGGAGAAGTGCATCTTCTGCTACCCGCGGATCGAAACGGGACAGCCGACCGTCTGCTCCGAAACCTGCGTCGGTCGAATCCGCTACCTCGGCGTCGTCCTGTACGACGCGGACCGCATCGAGGAAGCGGCGTCGGTCGAGAATCCGAAGGATCTTTATCCCGCGCAGCTCGGCGTGTTTCTCGATCCCAACGACCTCGCCGTTCAGGAAGCGGCACGGGCCGAGGGAATCACCGATCAGTGGCTCGAAGCCGCGATGCGCTCGCCCGTCTACAAGATGGCCGTGGAGTGGAAGATCGCCTTTCCGCTCCACCCCGAATACCGGACCCTTCCGATGGTCTGGTACGTGCCGCCTTTGTCGCCGATCCAGTCGGCCGCCGAGGCCGGCAAGATGTCGGTCCAGGACGGGATGC
>Ga0307413_10000117_pt1 | contig 20483 bp, 20 predicted proteins | sample DK1Ometagenome_3_FD_203714 | JGI IMG/M metagenome (GOLD analysis project Ga0307413, IMG submission 203714) | Maize rhizosphere microbial communities from greenhouse at UC Davis, California, United States - DK15-O-2 | ecosystem: Host-associated > Plants > Roots > Rhizosphere > Soil | place: USA... | reverse complement strand
ACCAGGCTGCGAGCAGGAAGATCGCAAAGCCGACCAGAATGTGCAGCGCGTCCATGCTGATGCCCGAGGCGTGTTCAATGAACAATTTGACTTGGTACCAGCCGAGAAACGTCATGGGCTGGTTCATATGAGGCGCCGCAGGGAACGGCCACAGACAATTCGCGTTCCGCGTCCCGCGCCAATCTGGACTCTTGTCCGTCGCGGCACGGCCCGCCGCTGGACGCATCCAGCCCGTCTACCTACAACGGCTGGCCGGTTGGGCTGCGCAAAGGGTGTTGTCGTTTGTTAGTCTACTGGCTGCTGATCGGATATTTCGCGATCGGGGCGATGCTGATCCGACAGAAGCCGGGCAAACGGCCTGGGCCAGTCATGCTGACCCTGGGATCCTTGCTGGTCGCGCTTGCTATCGGGATCCGCTTCGAGGTTGGAGCCGACTGGGAAACCTATAAATTCTTGTTTTCATACGCCAACTACGCGGATCTGGGCCGGGTCCTGACGATCGGCGATCCAGGCTATCAATTCCTCAACTGGGCAGTGCAGCGCTTCGGCGGGGAGATCTGGGTGGTCAACCTGGTTTGCGGCGCCGTTTTTGCATTTGGCCTCCATCGGTTTGCGCAAGCTCAGCCCGACCCGTGGCTGACGTTGGTCGTTGCCATTCCTTATCTCGTTGTGGTCGTTGCCATGGGCTACACGCGCCAAGCGGTCGCAATCGGCATCTTGATGGCCGGCCTTGCATCGATGAAGCACGGCGCATCGATCCTGCGCTTCGCGGTCTATGTCGCGGTGGCCGCGCTGTTTCACAAAACCGTAGTCATAGTTTTGCCGCTCGTCATTTTCGCCAGTCAGCGCAGCAGGGTCCTGAATACTTTGGCAGGCATCGCCGGCTTCATCTTGCTGTACGATGTGTTCCTGTCCTCGTCGGTTGAGGGGTTCGTGCGCAATTACATCGGAACCGAATACAACTCTCAGGGCGCGGCGATTCGAGTGGTCATGAACCTGGTGCCTGCGGTCGCCCTGCTACTTTTCCGGCGGCGATTGGACCTGGCTCCGGTCGAAATGAAAACCTGGACCTATTTCTCCATCGCCGCTGTTGCGATGCCTATTGCGCTGTTCTTCCTACCCTCGACGACCGTCGTGGACCGACTGTCGCTCTACCTCATCCCGCTGCAGCTTGCCGTGCTTCCGCGGCTGACTTACCTGTTCAAGGGACGCTTCCTGGGCAGGTCCCTCGTCATCAGCTATTCCGCGCTCGTGCTTTTTGTGTGGCTGAACTTCGCAGTGCACGCGAAATATTGGGTGCCCTATCAATTCTACCCGATTTTCAATTGAGGACCTCAAGGATGCTGCCCAAGAACACACCGGTCATCATTCTGTGCGGGGGCGAGGGCAGCCGCATTGCGGACGTTTCGCGCGATGCGTTGCCCAAGCCGCTGATCCGTATCGGCGACAAGCCGATCCTGTGGCACATCATGAAGATCTACGAAGCGCACGGCTTTTCGAACTTCATCCTCGCTCTCGGACACCTCGGCTGGGAGATCAAAGATTATTTCCTCAACGAGCAGCTGATGGATTGCGATTTCCGGCTGGACGTCGATGGAGATCGGCACAGCACCAAAATCCTATGTGAGCCCTCGCGCACCAGGCGATCGATCATTTTCGCCGAGACCGGCGAGAAGACCCAGACTGGCGAGCGGATCGCGCGCTGCAAGCAATATGTCTCCACCGACCATTTTATGGCTACCTACGGCGACGGCGTCGGAAACATCGACGTTGAGGCCCTGGGCCGTTTTGCATTGGAGCAGGACAAGATCGGCACGGTGACCAGCGTCATGCCGGCCGGGCGCTTCGGGAACATCGAGGTGAACGACGCGACGGTGACTGCTTTCAACGAAAAGCCCGACGCCGGCGGCGGCTCGATCAACGGCGGCTTCTTTGTGTTCAAGCGCGAATTCTTCGACGTGCTTGATCGCTACGGCGACGTCATGCTCGAGCGCGAGCCGATGGATGACCTGGTCGATCGAGGACAGCTCGCCGCCTACCGTCATCCCGGCTTCTGGGAGCCGATGGATACGATGCGAGAGTATCGCCAGCTCAACCGGATGTGGGAAAGCGGTGAAGCCAGGTGGAAGGTATGGTGAACATATCTGACGAGCTTAGCATCTATGCCGGGCGTCGGGTCCTCGTTACCGGCCACACAGGCTTCAAGGGAAGCTGGCTTTGTCTGTGGCTGACGCGGCTTGGGGCGCGGGTCGTCGGCTTTTCCGACGCTGTTCCTACCGACCCGAGCCACTTCGCAGCGCTCGATCTCGATCTTGACGACCGTCGCGGCGACATTTGCGACGTCGCTGCGCTCGATGCGGCCATTGCCGAAACCCAGCCGGAAATTATCTTCCACCTGGCCGCCCAGGCTTTGGTTCGAAAGGCCTACACCGATCCATTATCGACCTATCGCATCAACGTGCTTGGCACTTTGTCTCTGCTTGAAGCGGCGCGGCGCAATGGCGCAGCGCCTGTTGTCGTCGCCACCACCGACAAAGTCTACCGCAACGACGAAAGCGGCAGGCGCTATTCGGAATCCGATGAGCTGGGCGGATCGGATCCGTACAGCGCGTCCAAGGCATGCGCCGAACTCATGTGCCGCTCCTATCGCCAGAGCATCGCACAAGACGGATCTATTCTCATTGCCACAGTCCGCGCCGGCAATGTGATCGGAGGCGGCGATTGGGCGGAGGATCGAATTATCCCGGATCTAATGCGCTCGGCCGCTAGCGGTCAGGCGGCGATCATCCGAAATCCAGGCTCGACGAGGCCGTGGCAGCATGTTCTCGACGTTCTTGCAGGCTATTTGATGATCGGATCGCGGCTCATGGCGAGGGAAACCTCAGTTGCCGATGCCTGGAACATTGGGCCGCAGTCAGAGGCAAGCATGACCGTGGGCAACATTGTGCAAGCAGTGCAGGCTCAGCTTCCCCAGTTGAAGGTTGAAGCTCGTCCCGACCAAAGCGGACGGCATGAATCCGGACTGCTCCAGCTCGATTCAAGCAAGGCCATCAACATGTTGGGCTGGCGACCCCGGTGGGAAGGGGAGATGCTCGATCGGACCGTTGAGTGGTACAGCGCATATCATAGAAGCGGCCAGCCGATCTCCAATGACCAGCTGGCGGCCTACGAGGCTGCTTGGACCTGACCATGCAGTTTAGACCCACTTCGCTGAAGGGCGCATTCGAAGTCCTGCATGATGTCCGATGCGACGTGCGAGGCCGATTCAAGCGCCAGTATTGCTATCAGGAGTTCGCCTCGGCCGGTCTCAACACCAATTGGGTGCAAATCAACCATTCAGTGACGCTGGGAATCGGCTCCGTCCGCGGAATGCATTTCCAGCGTTCGCCCGCGGCGGAGGCCAAGTTGGTCAGTTGTCCGGTCGGGCGGGCATTCGACGTCGCCGTCGATCTTCGATCGGGGTCGGCGACATTCTTGCAATGGGCCGCCGTCGAGATCAGCGAAGAAACAAGCTTTTACATCCCCGAAGGCTGCGCTCATGGTTTTCAGGCGCTGACCGACGAGGTGCACCTCATTTACCAGCATAGCGCCGCCTTTATGCCGGAAGCGGAGGGCGGAGTGCGCTTCGATGATCCCGCCATTGGGATCGACTGGCCGCTTCCAGTTGGAACAGTTTCGGACCGCGACCGCTCATTCGATCTAATCGGCGACAAATTCGAGGGCGTCCAGCTGTGAACTGTCGGCATTGCGGGAACATCAGCTTCATTCCCTTCGCGAACCTGCAGAATTGCCCGCCGTCGAATGCCATGCTCACCGCGGACAAGTTGCATGAGCCGGAGACCTATTATCCGCTGGTCGTCCAGGTTTGCGACGCGTGCTTCCTTGCACAAATCGATGAGTTCAAGAGCGCGCGAGAGATATTCGACTCTGAATACACCTATTTTTCGTCATTCTCCCGGTCCTGGCTGGAACATGCGGAGCGGTTCGCGGCAATGGCCATCAAACGCTTCGATCTCAATGAGCGGTCGCAAGTCGTCGAGATCGCGTCGAACGACGGCTATCTACTGCAATATTTCCAGGCGCGGGGAATCCCGGTCACCGGGGTCGAGCCAACGGCGAATACGGCGGCGGTCGCGACGGCCAAGGGCATTGCAACGCTCGTCGACTTCTTTGGCGCGAATTTCGCCCGGGAGCGGCTGAGCGGCGCCGCCGACCTCATCGTCGGCAACAATGTCTTCGCTCATGTGCCTGACATCAACGACTTTGCGGCCGGCCTGAAGGCGACGCTGAAACCCGGCGGCGCGATCTCGCTCGAATTCCCTCATCTGCTGCGGCTAATCGAACAGGCGCAGTTCGACACCATCTACCACGAACATTTTTCTTATCTGTCGCTGGGCACGACAGAGCACGTCCTCGCTCGCCAGGGGCTTGAGGTTGTCGACGTCGAACAGCTTCCGACGCACGGCGGGTCGCTGCGAGTCTTCGCGGCGCACGCCGGTAGCGGCAAACCGCGTTCGGCGTCAGTCGATCTTGTCCTCGCCGAGGAGGAGCGCGCCGGTCTGCGCGGCCGTGAGGTGTACGAAAATTTCCAGCCGCGGATCGACCGCATCCGCGCGGAATTCCTTCGCTTCCTGCTCGACCAGCGCGACGCCGGGAAGAGCGTTGCTGGCTATGGCGCTGCCGCCAAAGGCAATACGCTGCTCAATTATTGCGGGATCAAGGGAAATGAGCTGATCCGCTTCGTCGCTGACCTGAGCCCCCACAAGCAGGGCCGGTTCCTCCCCGGCAGTCACATCCCTGTCGTATCTCCGGAGCGGATCGGCGAGGACAAACCCGACATCATCGTCATCTTCCCCTGGAACCTGCGCGATGAGATCATTGGGGAGCTCGATCATGCCAGGTCGTGGGGCGCGCGGTTCGTCACCGCCATCCCTGAACTGCAGATCCAGTGACCCGTGTCCTTGTAAGCGGGGCAGGCGGCTTCATCGGCAGCGCGGTCATGCGGCGACTGGCGGCGGATGGCCATGACCCCGTTGCGCTGCGGCACGACCTGCTCGACGACGCATCGCCGGAGCTGACTTCAAGCGGCGCCAGTCATTGCATCCACGCCGCTTGGTACACCAATCATTCCGACTATTTGACTCACGACATCAACCGCCAATGGGTTGCCGCCAGCCTCAGGCTTGAGGAAGCGTTTCGCGCGGTGGGCGGGAAACGCTTCATCGGCCTTGGCACCTGCCTTGAATATGATGTGGCCCATGCCGGCGGTCCCTGCGTGGAAGGCGAAACGCCGCTACGGCCCGAGACTCCCTACGCCCGCTGCAAGCTTGCGCTGTTCGAGGCTCTCGATAAGCGCAGCGACGATTTCGCCTGGGCGCGAATCTTTTTCGTCTATGGTCCGGGCGATCGAAGCGGCCGCCTCATTCCGACCATGATCGACCGTTTCGCGCGCGGTGAGGAGGCTGGGCCGACCTATGGCGGCCTTCGGCGCGACTATGTTCATGTCGACGATCTCGCTGGACAGATAGTCCGCATCGCCCTGTCTGGCGTCCAGGGGGCGATCAACACCGGAACCGGTCATGCGCCGACGCTGTCGGAAATATTCGCTGCCGGTGCCGCAGCGTTTGGACATTCCAGCCTGGCTTTGGCTAACGACGAAACCGGCGGGCAGCCGACGCTAATTCAGGCCGACATGGCTCGTTTCCGCCGCGAAGTCGGGGAGACCGAGGTGCGAGACCTGGCGACCGGCCTCAAGGACCTGACAGGGTGAAGCTCCACAACGCGCGGATCGGTTACGCCGGATACAGCCGCGACTTCAGCGCGCCGGGCGATCGGCGTCGATTTGCCGCCTATGCGCGCATGAAGGGCCTCCCAATCGAATATGCCGAGCTCAGTGGGGACTATGACCTCGCCTACGTGACCTACAGCTCCGACCTGCCGGGCTGGATAGCCAGGAAGCAACGGGAGGGGGATCGCCTGAAACTCGTGTTCGAGCTGATCGACGCTTACTTCACGGAAACCGGACTCTGGCGCCGTCTGGCGAAGGGGACCGCGCGGTATCTGCTGGGTACGGATAGCCGGCTATCGCCTGATCTTAGAAGCACGCTGATTGCTGCCGCCGAGCATGCCGATGCGGTAATTTGCTCGACCGAGGAGCAGCGCGAGACGATTGGGCGGTACAACGCCAACGTCTTCACAAGCTTCGACCATTTTGGCGATGAGATTGGCTCTCCCAAAGGCGATTATCGGCGTGACGGGCCGCTACGACTGGTCTGGGAAGGGCAGTCGACGACCCTGGGCAACATTCAGTCGATCCGCGGCGTCCTGAACAGCTTCAGGAAAGATATTGAACTCCACGTCGTCACGGACCCGCTGGTCTATCGCTACTTCGGCCGGTTCGGGCGGCGTAATTCACGGGAAGTTCTGCGGGGGGTCGAGTGCCCGATTCACTTTCACCCTTGGCACCGCAGCAGCTTCGCAAGCCAAGTAACCGCAGCCGACGTTTCGATCATTCCGATCGACCTTTGCGATGCGATGGCCCGTGGAAAACCCGAAAATAAGCTGGTGATGCTGTGGCAACTGGGGATGCCGGTGCTGGCATCGGATACACCGGCCTATCGGCGGGCGATGAGTGGCGCCGGCATCGTGCTGAACTGCGCTTCCGAAGAAGAATGGTGCGCGCATATGGAAGCGCTCATTGCTGCTGACGAGTCAGACCTGGGGCGAATTGGCCGCCAATGCCGAGCATATGCCGAAACCGCTTATTCAAAAGCACAATTCCTGCGTTGCTTTGACCTCGCGCTCGAGGCCGTCGGCTTTTCACCCGACTAGGACAGCAGGCTTTGGTACACTGCATCGTAACGATCGATCCCAACGTTCAAGTCAAACCAGGCGAGGGATCTTTGGCGCCGGTGTTCACCACTGCCATCCAGTGCCTCCAAGGCGTCAATGGCATCTCCGATGCTTTCGTCTCCGAAGTCGGAAATTGCCACTCCGCAGCCCATGTCCTCGACCATAGCCTCGACATCGCCAACTCCGGCGTTCGTCACGATCGGAAGCCCGAGCGCGAGCATCTCGCCCATTTTTGTCGGTGAGCTCGCTATTTTCGAGAAGACGGGCTTGATGAAGAATATGCCCAGGTCTGCCGCCGCCATAAGTTTCGGCACCTCCTCGCGAGAGGCAGCGCGAATGATCAATTTTTTTGGATCCACGCCAAGCTGGACCGCAGTCGCCCGGATCGGTTCGGGATCCTCGTGGGTGACGAACAGGAAGCGCGCTTGCTCATGCTGCGATGCGTAGGCCCGGAAAAATTGCAGCATCTCCTCGAGCATGTACCAGGACCCAAGCGAGCCGAGATAGGCGAGGACCGGTTGATCCGAATTCAACTCCAGCCGGCGACGCGCGGCTTGCCGCTGGTCCTCCGTAGCCAGCTGGAAATGGCTGAAATCAACGCAGCAGGGGATGACGGTTATCGGCGTATGGCGCCCTGAAAGCTCCGGGCGAGTCAGCAACTGATCCTTGCCCGCTTCGGTCAGGCTGACGATGTGATCGGCGCCGCTCAGCAACTGCGATTCCAATCGTTTGAAATAGCGATAGACCGCGGCATAAAGCGGGTTGGCCAGGTCCCAGTTGCCGCCCTCAACCTTTTCATCGGGCCAGAAGCCGCGCATGTCGAACAGGAAGCGGACCCCGAACCGTCGCTTCAACGCGAGGCCGACCCGCGCCGGGATATAGCTGCGGCAATGGACGAGGTCGTACCGGTTCCGCCGGTGAAGGGCGATGGCCTCTCGCGCAAGCGCGGCGGCGTCGAACGCCGACGAAAGGATCGGCGGGCGCTTGTGATAGTGGAGCGGCCGCCAGCCGATCCCGGCGTTGGCGACCATCTCTCTGATCAGTGTACCTTCCTTGGCCATCCGGTCGCGCTTTTCACAGCTGAGGATATCAATCCGGTGCCCGCGCCGGGACAGTCCGGTCAAGTAGGGGAGGACTTGCGAACGTCCCAGCGGATCGGTGAGGCCGTCATAGGTGATGTACAGGACGCGTGCGCCATTTGGCGTTTCGACCGAACTATTCGTTGCCACTCGGCTTCTCCGCTGCGTCCTGGCGCCACTGCATATGGCCAATCAGCCGCCGGAGGTAGCCGGATTAGGTTGGCCTGGCTCGGCGCCCTGGCTATTCGCCGATTGGATGGAGAATCGCTCAAACCATCGGGTCGACAGCGCCGCCGGGAATGTTGACCGCGCGACCGTTAAGGGATTTGGCGAGGAATGGGCCGCGTACGACCAATCCGCTTTGGTCGGAGAGGAATATCGCAGGCTGTTCGACGGCTATTTCCGGATATTTCCGTTTGAAGAGCTGCCGCCGGCTGCGGAAGGATTCGATCTCGGCTGCGGCTCCGGTCGCTGGGCGGCCGGGGTCGCGCCGCGCGTCGCGATCCTGCATTGCATCGACCCTTCGGATCAAGCTCTGTCGGTCGCGCGCGAGCGACTGAAAAACACCGACAACGTCCGCTTTCATCTTGCCGCGGCCGATGCGATCCCTCTGCCCGACGGAAGCCAGGACTTTGGCTATTCGCTCGGCGTCCTTCATCATGTGCCGGACACTGCGCGCGCGATGGCCGATTGCGTCCGCAAGCTGAAGTCAGGTGCGCCTTTCCTCGCTTACCTTTATTATGCTCTGGACGATCGGCCGCTATGGTTCAGGGCTATTTGGCGAATATCCGACCAAGCGCGCCGAGGCATTGCGCCCCTGCCATTCGGCCCGCGCAAAGCGCTCACCACCATCATCGCGGCACTGGTCTATTGGCCGCTTGCACGTATCGCCTGGTTGACCGAGCGGCTCGGCCGCGACGCTTCGCAAATTCCACTCAGCGCCTATCGGCATTCAAGCTTCTACACCATGCGAACGGACGCGCTGGATCGCTTCGGAACCCGCCTGGAGCAGCGGTTCAGCCGCGGGGAAATCGAACAATTGATGCGGCAGGCGGGTCTCACCGACATCCACTTCAGTGAGAACGAGCCCTATTGGGTGGCATATGGGCGAAGGATTTAGCGCCGTGCCGCCGACGGCGTCAGTCATCATCACCTGCTACAATTTGGAGCGCTACATAGGCGCAGCAATCGACTCCGTCCTTGATCAGCAGTTCGCCGATCCGATCGAAATCATTGTTGTCGACGATTGTTCGGGCGACGGCAGTGCCGATATCATCAGGTCCTACCCGCAGGTTCGCTATGTCAGGACAGCGGCGAACTCGGGCGTGCTGCTGGCGATGCTGGAAGGCCTGAAGCAAAGCTCCGGCGCGTTCATTTTCCTGCTCGATGGCGACGACGTATGGGAGCCCCGGAAGCTGTCTGATTCGATGGACATATTCTGGGGCGATGCCCAAATCGCCCTGACAACCCATGATCTCAGCTTCATCGACGAGGCGGGCGGGCCCTTGGCTCGAGCTTCTCGCCCGGAGCAGGTCCTGACTCCCTTGGCGCCCGACGCGCGATCGTCGAGGATCGTTGATGGGATTCTGCATCATCTGGATTTCGTGTGGCTTGGAAGTGCGCTTGGGTTTCGTCGAAGCCTGGCCGATCTAACAGGCTTCGACGATTGGGCCCGCCGGCTGCCCGATGCTGCCAATACCTATCAGGACTGGCCGCTGGCATTTTGGATCGCCTCGCAACCGGAAGCGAAAGCCGGATATGTTGCTCGAAAGCTGTTCCGCTACCGCCTGCATGGTGCCAATCACAGCGGCGACGCGCGCGACGTGAGCCGAGCGCTTCGAAACCTCAATCGGGCGTTGAATACGATCGAGGCGATGCTGAACATCGCCGGCTGCCGCCAACTCCCTGGCAATGTCATCAAGGAGCTCAAAGGCAGGTCGCTTGCCTATCGGTTTCAGATTGATCTCTACTCAGGAAGGCGGGCCAAGGCGCTTTCCGGCTATGTCCGGGCCCTGCCGGATCTCCTTAACCGCGGGCAGGCCGGCAAGGAGTTGGTCCGATTTGTGATGATTGCATTCATGGGGCCAGGGAATTTCGCCCGACTGTCAGCGCGCCGCCGCCCGGGCTGACCGCGGCTCGCGGGACTTGATGAAGAGCAGGTCCGTCTGTTTGTCCGGCAACCGGTCGAGGGCCGTGGGCTCGCACATTTCAAAATCGAGCATCCGCACCCAGTCATAGTCATTGTGGAGATCGAAGGCGCGATACCCCCGCTCCAGGAACCGGTCGAACAGATCCCCCCATTCCGGATTGTCCGAGACACTGGCTTCAACCGCCACCGCGGGCGTTTTCGGGAACCGATGGAGATTGGCGAGGAAGTGCCGAAGAACGGGGACCTCGCCCCCTTCAATGTCAATCTTGATCAGGGTGGCGAGCTGGAGTTCGTCCGCCGTGAGGATTTCGGTGAGCGGCAGAGCTTGCACCGTAGCTGTGGCTGCAAAGCCGCGATCACTCCTTGTCGTGGTCATGCCAATGTTCGTTGACGGCGCTTGGTAAAGCGTCAGCTCCTCCGGCCGATCGGACGCCGCCACATTTACGACGCGGATGTTCCGAAGGCCGTTTCGAGCGGCATTTTCCGCCACGACCGCGGCGAGCTTTGGCAAGGCTTCAATGGCAACCACGCCGCCCGCAGCCCCGGCACGATCGGCGAACAGCATGCTGAAATATCCAATATTGGCACCAACATCGATGACCACGTCACCCGGTTTGATCATGGAGGCGAGCTTAATGGACACCCGGGGCTCCCACACACCGAAGTGAATGATTGTTGCCTGAATCATGTCACGCACGTCGCACTCGAGCGTCGCTCCGAAATAGGTTCGCGCTACTTGTTTGGGTGCGAGGTGCATCAAGAGCCGATTCCACACGCGCAGCAGAAGCCTCCGGCCAACGGGGACCTTGGAAATGGCTCTGACAGCGGCGCTCGGTTTCATTGGCGCCTGCCTACACTTATCGGTGCCAAGGCCGCAAAAGCCTTTGACCTCGATTTTGGCAAATTTTTGCGTGCCATCGGCAACGCTGGCCATCCGGCCGAAAATTGAGCTCGGCTATCTTCCCCGGACCGAGGGCGGTCGCTAGTGAATGATGCTCTCCAGCCAAATCCGGCTTTACAGCTCGCTAGGACCAGCCCGCCTGAAACCGATAGAAAAGCTATTGGCGTTGCTGTCGGACCGCTCCTCGGCTGGTACCGACCTGGCGCAGTCGAGCGTCTGGAATCTTGTGATGCGCCTGGGAGGAATGGGCGCTTCGCTGTTGCTTGGAATTGTTCTGGCTCGCTATCTCGGGCCCAGCCAATTCGGCATCTACGGCATCTTCATATCGCTCGCGATGATCCTCAGCGTTGCGGCGCGATTGGGATTTCCGAACCTTGCAACTCGTGAGATTGCGGTAGCAGTCCACCGCGAGGAGTGGGCACTGGCCAGGGGTGTGATCCACTGGTTTGGGCGGACAATCCTCCTTCTGTCGGTGCTTTGCGCCGTCGGGCTGATTCTCGGCGTCCTGCTTTGGACCGGCGACACCAAGTCAACATGGTTTGGCTATTCCATATGGAGTGCGCTGCTGGTCCCTCTGTTGGCGCTTGGGGCCCTGGTCGGCGCGGAACTTCGAGGGCTTGACCGGCTGGTCGCCGGCCAGTCGCTGGACAGCTTCGTGCGGCCTGCGCTGACCTGCCTGTTTTGCGTAGGCGCCGTGCTCTTACTGGGCAGCATGACGACGGCCCTTGCACTAGGCCTGAATGCCATCGCGTCCGCATTGACCCTCGCGCTCGGCCTAATGTTGCTGCGGCTATGGATGCCTTCTCCGTTGCGCGCTGCCGATCCCGAACGCCATGGCCGGCGATGGGGCAAGTCCGCGCTCATGCTCGGAGCGGTCGATGGACTGAGGCAAGTCGATGCCAATCTTGGGCTGATTATTCTCGGCGCACTCAGTCAAACGCCCGAAGCAGGCTATTTGCGGGTAGCGCTATCGGCCATCGTTTTCGTTACCCTGCCTCAAACAGTCGTGCATCTCGTGACCGGTCCGACTTTGGCCCGCCTCGGTTCGACCGGTGAGCATCCGCAACTGCAAGGGCTGCTTTCTCAATCGGCGGCAAGCCTGTCCTTCGTAACCATGGCCTTCCTGGCCATCCTGATTGTAGCGGGCCAGCCGCTAATCGAGTTGATGTTCGGAGCGGCCTATCGACCTGCCTGGCTGCCGTTGGTGGCGCTCGCAGCGGCGCAGTTGGTCAATGCTTGCTTCGGGATTGGCTGGATTCTGATGACAATGTCAGGTGGCGAGCGCCAACTCGCTCAATTCTACGCGGTTTCGGTCGGTTTGAGCATCCTTGCCGGCGTCCCGCTGTGCATTGCCTACGGTGCTACCGGCGCGGCGGCGGCGGCGATTCTTGGAGCGTTGGTGCAAAACCTGCTCGTTTGGCGCCACGTGCGGATGCATCATTCGGTAGATTGCTCGGTGCTTTCTGCCTGGAAAAAATCCAAGTCGATCCGGTGAGACTGCAAGTCGGATGCCTGAATACCCTTGTCATGCGCGTAAATCACGAGTTAACGAAGTAAAAGCGTGCTGAGGATGTTCTAATGTGCGGAATTGCCGGCATATTTTCGGCTGACCGCGTCGATCCGACGCTGCTCGTTCGCATGGCTGGCACCATTGCCCATCGTGGGCCTGACGATCAGGGTATCTGGTCCGACGACGAGGCTGGGATCGGGTTTGCCCATCGCCGGTTGTCGATCGTCGACCTTTCTCCCCAGGGTCACCAACCGATGCATTCCGCCGATGGTCGGTTCGTGATTTGCTACAACGGCGAAATCTACAATCACGCCGAAATCCGCGCAGAGCTGGAACACCTCGGCAAAGTCGCCGACGGTGGATGGCGTGGGCACTCGGACACTGAAGTGCTCTTGCAGGCCATTGCTGCTTGGGGGCTCGAGCCCGCAATCAATCGGTGCGTTGGCATGTTCGCCTTTGCGCTTTGGGACCGGAAAGAGCGGCTGCTTCATCTGGTTCGCGACCGCTTCGGCGAAAAGCCGCTCTATTACGGTTGGTCAGGACGGGACTTTGTCTTCGCGTCCGAGTTGAAGGCGATCCGCTCGCACCCCCAGTTCGAAGCACGGCTCGATCGAACGGCCATCCGACTGCTCGCGGCTCGCGGCTATATACACGCACCTTTGTCAATCTACCGCGGCATTTTCAAACTATTACCCGGCTGCATCGTGACCTTGTCGTCAGCCGGCCTCGAGCAGCCGCTCGATCGTCCGCCAACTGAAGGCAGCGAGGGTTCGCTTAGACTGAGCCGCTACTGGTCATATCGAAAGGTCGTAAGCGACGGCCTTGCCTCGCCCTTCGAATATGAAAGTGAGGCGGTCGAAGAGCTTGAACGCGTCCTGGCCGGGGCCATCAAGGGTCAAGCTGTCGCTGACGTCCCGGTGGGAGCTTTCTTGTCAGGCGGAATCGATAGTTCCACGGTCGTCGCTCTCTATCAAAAATATTCTTCGATGCCAGTCCGCACCTACTCGATCGGATTCGAAGAGCAGGGTTACGATGAGGCCCACCACGCCAAGGCAGTCGCCGAGCACCTTGGGACAATTCACCACGAGCATTATGTAACAGTGCGGGAGGCGCGCGACGTCATCCCACTGCTTCCTGCGATGTACGACGAGCCGTTCGCGGACTCATCTCAAATCCCAACCTATTTAGTCAGCCGATACGCTCGCGAGGGGGTCACGGTAGCGCTTACAGGGGACGGCGGTGACGAATTGTTTGCGGGCTATCGCCGTCACTATTTGGCGCCCCGACTCTGGCGTCAGCTGAGCCGTGTCCCGTTGGCGATCAGGTCGCCGACGGCCCGTGCGTTGAGCAGGCTTCCAGCCGGCTTCTGGACGGGAGCTGCCGGGCTCCTTGCCAAGGGAGAGCGACCATTTCTCGGGAGCAAAATTCGCAAGGGCCTCCGGATCGCCAGGTCAATTACCAGCTTCGACGAACTTTATCGGACCTTCCTTGACGAATGGAGCTTGGAACAGTCCCCGGTGCTGGGGGGCGACGATGACGATTTTCGACTCGACCTCGACCTTGCACCTGGAGCATCGCCGGCCGTGCGCACGATGTACTGTGACGCCGTTTCCTATCTGCCAGGAGACATACTTACTAAGGTCGACCGGGCCTCAATGGCCGTAAGCCTTGAAACGCGTGTTCCCTTCCTGGACCATCGGGTCGCGGCGCTAGCGGCCCGCATTCCTATCGACTTCAAGGTTAGAGGGATTCACGGCAAACATGTGCTGCGCGAACTGCTCCACCGTGAGGTTCCGCGGGAGTTGTTCGATCGTCCCAAGGCCGGTTTCGCGGTTCCGGTCGGGGAATGGATCAAGGGCCCACTTCGGGACTGGGCAGAGGAGTTGCTCGATCCTGCGCGCATGGCACAGGAAGGGTGGTTCGACGCGACGATCGTCCAGCGTCGCTGGCAGGAGCACCTTGGCGGCAGGAGCGATTCCACCGCCGCGATCTGGGCGATACTGATGTTCCAGGCCTGGCTTCGGGAAGAGAAGGGGGCGATGGCTCTCGCCGCCTAAAGTTCGCCTTGCCGCTCAAGGCTCTTCAGTTCGCCGAACAAGCTGGAATAGCTGCCGGACCTGATCAGCTTGCCATCGCCGAGTACGAAGATGGGATCGCATCTGGCCACGGTCGACAAACGATGCGCGATAACGATGATCGTCGTTCCATCGGATTGCAGACCGTTAAGAACGTCGATGACGGCGGCTTCCGTTTCATCGTCGAGCGCGCTGGTGGGCTCATCCAATATCAGGATAGGCGCGCTTTTGTAGAGTGCACGGGCTAAGGCTAGCCGCTGCCTTTGACCGCCTGAGAGCCTAACGCCGCGCTCGCCGATGCTTGAACGGTAGCCGTCAGGCAGACTTTCGATGAATTCGCGCAACTGCGCGCGATCCGCCGCAGCCTCAATCAAACTCGGGTTTTCCATTCCCCCATGGAAAGAGAGTGCAATGTTCGCGGCAATGCTCTCATCTGCCAGAAAGATCTGCTGAGGAACATGAGCTATCAACTGCCGCCACCCGGGCAGGCGGTCCGGTGAAAGCGGCACCCCGTCGATGAGGATACGACCCTCGGTCGGCTGGATCAGACCCATCAGTAAGTCCGCAAGCGTGCTCTTGCCGCTTCCGGTCTTGCCGGTGATGGCGACGCGGGCCCCCTTCGGGATGGCCATCGTCACGCCTTCGATCGCTCGCTGCCGCCGGCCAACGTAGGTAAAGCAGACCGCGTCGAACTCGATTGACCGTTGGAATGCGACAGGCTGGGGCATTTCCGGCTCATCGCCCAGGTCGAGCGAAAGAAGTGCCGAAACGTCGTTCAGTATCGGTGCCGCTACAGTCAGGCTGGCCCACGCTCCGTACAACTGGCCGGCCAGCGGAAGCAGGCGCAAGGCGCCGAGGGCAAGCGCGCACAGGAACGGCAATGCAGTTGCAAAGTCGCCGCTCCGCCCTGCGATTAATATTGCCAGCATCGCGATTATGATGAGCCCGGCTGCCTCGATCAGGATTCGGGGCGCTGCAGCAACGAAGGCAGTCCTCGCTCGGGCATGTGCAAAAGCCGCATCGATCGTCCGAAATCGGTCGAGCGCTGCACCTTGCGAATGGTTCAGGATGAGATCGCGAATACCGGCGATGCTTTCCTGCAAGAGCTTTGCGCGCTGCTCGTATCCGGCATTGACGACTGCGCCATGGCGCCAGAGCCGCTTGCGAGTGACGGCCAGGGCGACGGCGTAGAAGCCGCCAATGAGGACGAAGGCCAAGGTTGCATTGAACGGATCGATCGTGATCAGCAGCGCTAGGATAAAGATGCCGATCAGTACCGCACTCAATGCCTGAACGCCCTGGATAACGACGTCGAACACGAGCAGGTCGACCTTGTCGATGGTCGCCAGATGTTCGCTCGAGTGTCTGTTCAGGTGGTAGGTGTAGGGTTGACCGAGCAGGCGACGCTGGATCTCGACCGACACTTCATGGCCAAAGGCGAAGGCGAAATGCCTGCTGATCCAAGTCAGGACCAGGCGGAGCGCGGCGGTCAACGATACGCTTGCCGCGAACAGCAAGGATGCGGCCAATAGGGGATTGTGAATTCCCGATCCGGCGAGGAATTCCAGGATCGCGTCGAGCGGGCGTTTGACCGTCTGCCCGGAGAGAAGTGTGATAAAGGGCACAATGGTGGCCACGGTGAGCGCTTCGGCCAGGGCAGTGGCGGGCATCAGCAGGGTGAGGATGCCCAATTCGCGTCGTCGGGCCGGTGAAAGGCAGGCGAAAATGGCCTGCAGGTCGGTGCGAAGGCCTTGTGCCACTATGCCTTCGCCTCGAAGCGCTCAACTAGCCGATCGAGGCCCGCCTCATGGGTCAGGTCGAGGAAAAGGGGTGTCACCGAGACGTACCCGTCAGCGACCACTTCCAGGTCGGTGATATGTCCTGGAGTCTCAATCGTCGGGGCGAGGCCGAACCAATAATAGCGGTAACCTCTTGGATCAGTCCGCTCGATGATCCGCAGCCGGCCATAGTCACGAATTCCTTGCCGACAGACGCGAACGCCTTTGACCGCGTCCGGAGCCAGGGCCGGGAAGTTGACGTTGACCAACGTGCCCGGCGCAAATGGCCAGTCCATCAACGGCCGCAACACCCGCTCAGCCCATGCTTCGGCAGCCGCGAACGGGACCTGGTCGCCAAGTCCTTCCTTGGCATAGACCTGGCTTAGCGCAATCGATCGAACCCCGGCGAGCGCTCCCTCCATCGCTGCGGAAACCGTACCCGAATAGGTGACGTCCTCGGCCAAATTCGCACCACGGTTGACACCGGAGAGGATCAGGTCGGGCGGGCTGTCTTTCATGATGTGGGCCATCGCCATCATGACCGCGTCGGTTGGCGTCCCGCTTACTGAAAAGCGGCGTTCGCCATGCCTTCTCAGGCGAATGGGGCGCGACAGCGTCAGCGAGTGGCCGGCGCCGGACTGCTCCTCCGCCGGGGCGACAACCCAGACATCGTTGGACAGGCTGGCGGCAATCGACTCGAGCACGGCGAGGCCGGGCGCATGGATGCCGTCATCGTTGGTCAAAAGGACGCGCACGGACGCTCCTATGCGGATTGTGCGGCCTTGGGACAACCACCTGCGTTTTCCCTGCAACAATCCACAGTTAATTTCGTTTGGCGGCGGTCAGTCCTTGTTAAGGAGGCGGGCCTTAACTATGAGCGCGTTGGGAATGCCGGCATGTCCGATCTAAGTGTCGGGAATGTCTAGTGTATTTGCCTCCGGCCGTTACCGGTGGCCCGGTCGCGGCGGCGGCGGGCGCTTGTGTCGGGGAGGGAAACTGATGGCTACCGCTCTTGTGGACCTGTACGGATCAGGTCCCCAACAATTCGACCAGATCGTTTTGCAGGACAATTATCGTCCTTCGGATGCTGAAGAATTCATGTGCGCCGAGCAGCGCGCTTACTTCCTAAGAAAACTCAGGGACTGGAAAGACTCGATCATCGAGGAAAGCCGCGCGACGATGGCGCAGCTCCAGGTCGATTCACTCAGGGAGCCCGACATTGCCGACCGCGCGTCGAGCGAAACAGACTGGTCGATCGAGCTTCGCACGCGCGATCGCCAGCGGAAGCTGATCGCCAAGATCGACGCCGCCATCCGCCGCCTCTACGATGGCGAATATGGTTATTGCGAAGTGACGGGCGACCCAATCTCGCTTGCCCGGCTGGAGGCTCGTCCGATCGCGACGATGACGCTCGAGGCTCAGGAGAAGCACGAGCGGATCGAACGCGTCTCGCGCGACGACTGACGTGCAATTAAAAGGCCGGCCGCTCGATCGAGCCGCCGGCCTCATTCTGGCTTACATGGCTAGTGTCCGACTAGCTCATCCTTCAGCCGAAGCTTTTCCTTTTTCAATCGCGTCAACAAGTCCGTGTCCGGATGCGGGCGGTGCTCTTCGGCGTCGATGATTGCATGAAGAGCGGCATGTTTAGATGCGAGAGCCTCGGCATGCGCCTTGTCCATCGGTCAATTTCCTTTCGTTGGCTGACGCGTGACAGGTATGTGAATAAATCACGATTTGGAGGCTTTGTCGCTAGTGAATCGAACGGTCCGGCGGGCACATCGCGCGGCTCGCCGTTGACGGGACCAAGGGTGACGGCAGGCCGCCCTTCCTGTAGGATATGCACATGAACGACGACGATCCTCGGGAGGTGCTGGCGCTTCTCAAGGTCGAGCATCGCCGCCTCGATCAGGAAATCGAGCTGCTTCGAGCTACCGGCAATTGCGACCAGCTGGAGCTTGCTCGGATGAAGAAAAGGAAGCTCGCTTTGAAGGACGAAATTCAGCTGATATCGGATCGGATTATCCCCGACATCATTGCGTGACTCTGTCCAGGGCCGGGACAGCATCTGATGCCCCATTGCCCCCGGGAGCAGTCGCGCGTTTCATCCCCTTCGACTAAAGGCAAAATCGGCGACGCGATGACCGACTCGAACGAAGAGCAACCACAGGAGGCGCGGATCACCCCCCGCCTGATCGATTCGCTGTACACCGAAGCGATGTTGCTGGCCGACGAGGCGCGGGGCTATTTCGACGAGACCGGCCGTGACGACCGCCAGACGCTCGAACCTTTCGCCCGGGTCGGGTTCGCCTGCGAGTCGCTGAAGGTTACCACCCGCATCATGCATATCGTCGCCTGGCTCCTGACCCAGAAAGCGGTCGAGACGGGCGAGATCAAGTCTGCCGACGGCCGCCGACCGGAGCGGCGTCTTGGCCATGCCACTGCCAGCGATCCCCTTGTCGTGGCCCAGTTACCTGAGGGAGCCGCGCGACTGATCAATTCGAGCGCGGATCTCTATTCACGCATAAAACGGCTCGACGAGGGGCAGTTGATCGAGGAGCCGGCGCCGAGCCCGGCCCGGGCCCTGATGGGCAGGTTGGAGCGCGACCTGATCTGGAACCGCGACCGCTGATGTTCTAGAATCCGCAGCGATGCGGCCTTTCACCTTCCATCCCGGTCCGCGGGTGATCTCGGGCGACGGCAGCGCGGCGCAACTGGCCGGAATCATGCCATCGGGTCCCTGCCTGTTCGTGACGGACGAGGCTGTGCTTCGTCTTGGCCTGACCGATCAATGCCGGAGCGCCCTTGAGCAAAGCGGGCGTGAAATCGTCTTGTTTGACTCGGTCGAGGCTGATCCCTCCAAAGAGACGCTGCTCGCCGCGGTTGAAACAGGTCGACGCCATGACGTCACCCATGTGATCGGCTTCGGCGGCGGCAGTCCGATGGATGTCGCAAAGCTGGCGGCTTATCTGCTTGGTTCCGGCGACCAGCTCGACGACGTTTGGGGCGTCGACATCGCCAAGGGAGCGCGACTGCCCCTGGCGCTGGTTCCGACCACCGCCGGAACTGGCAGCGAGGCCACTCCGATTTCGGTGATCACCTGCGAAGGCGGAGTGAAACTGGCCGTTAACAGCCGCCCGCTGATTGCCGATTGGGCGGTCCTCGATGCCGGCTTGACGTTCGGCTTGCCCGGCCATGTGACGGCTGCAACCGGCATCGACGCCATCGTCCATTCGGTCGAGGCCTACACATCGGCGCAACTCAAGAATCCGATTTCGGATACACTGGCCCGCGAAGCGTTCCGCCTTCTCACCGCAAACCTGCTCAAGGCGATCGAAGAGCCGCACAATGTGCAAGCGCGCTCAGCCATGCTGCTCGGGGCGCATCTTGCCGGCTTGGCCTTTGCCAATGCTCCGGTCGCTGGCGTCCACGCGCTGGCTTATCCACTCGGCGGCATCCATCACCTGCCGCACGGCCTTTCCAATGCGCTGATGTTGCGAGTCGTACTGCAGCACAACAGCGAGTCGGCACGCGAACATTATGCAGAGCTGGCCCAGATCCTCGTTCCGGAATGCGAAGGGCAGGGGAGCCAGGCCCGTTGCGCGCTCCTGATCGATCGGTTGGACAGGCTGGTGGCGGCGAGCGGGCTGAAGCCGCGGCTGCGCGATCATGGGATCCGGGAAAGCGATATACCGATGCTGGCCAGGGAAGCGATGAAGCAGACGCGCCTGCTGGTGAACAACCCATGCGCCATTGAAGAAGACGATGCGCGTCGCCTTTACGAGGCTGCTTGGTGAGCCGCCCGGTCCCGCGGGGGCGCGAAGCCTATGGCTGGTTCATGACTTGTCCGACCCGCTGGGCCGACAACGATGCCTACGGTCACGTCAACAACACCGTCTATTATGAATGGTTCGACACGGCCGTGAACGCATGGCTGGTCGAGGCCGGCCTGCTGGATATCGAGCGCGGTGACCCCATCGGCCTCGTCGTCGAAACCGGCTGCTCCTACTTTTCCCCCCTCAGTTTTCCCGGCGACGTCGAGGTCGGCATTGCGATCGAACGGCTGGGGACATCAAGCGTCACCTATCTCATCGGCATATTCAGCGCAGGCTCGGCGCAGCCGTCGGCTCAGGGACAATTCA
>Ga0307413_10000116_pt1 | contig 20564 bp, 15 predicted proteins | sample DK1Ometagenome_3_FD_203714 | JGI IMG/M metagenome (GOLD analysis project Ga0307413, IMG submission 203714) | Maize rhizosphere microbial communities from greenhouse at UC Davis, California, United States - DK15-O-2 | ecosystem: Host-associated > Plants > Roots > Rhizosphere > Soil | place: USA... | reverse complement strand
TGGTGGAGGCGCCGATGCGGTCGCTGTTCGACGCCCGCACGGTGGCCGCGTTCGCCGACGCGCTGCGCGGGTTCGAGCCGACCCCGGGGCACCTCGCCGAGATCATCGCCCTGCGCGCCGAGATCGCCGCGCTGCCGGACGACGAGGTGGCCGCACTGCTGTCCGGAGTGGACGGAAGGACCTGATGGCCGACCCATCGTCGCGCGACGCGCTGTTCGCCCTACTCGCGGCACGTCGCGGCCTCGCCGCGGGCACCGGCCCGGTCGGCGCGACCACGGTGCCGCGCCGTGCCGCCGATGCCGAGGTGCCGCTGCTGCCAGGTCAGCGGCAGTTGTGGTTCCTGGATCGGCTGGGCGCCCGCGACGGCGTCTACACCATGGCCCAGTGCTGGCGACTGTCCGGCGAGCTCGACCACGTGGCCCTGCGCGCCGCGTTGGCCGCGGTCCTCGTCCGGCACGAGGCGCTGCGCGCCGGCTTCACCGAGGTGGCCGGCGAGCCGGTGCAGCACTTCGCGCCGGCGGACACGCCGGTGCCGCTGATCGAGCTGGACGCGCACGGCTCGGCCGCGGTCGCCGCCGAGCTGGTGGCCCGCGAACTGGGCCGGCCGTTCGACCTGACCGACCCGCCGCTGGTGCGGGCGATCCTGGTGCGGGTCGGTGAGGCCGAGCACGTGTTCGCGCTCGGCGTGCACCACATCGTCTGCGACGGGCCGTCGCTCGGCACCGTGCTGACCGACCTCGGCGACGCGTACCGGGCGGTGCTCGGCGGCCGCCGGCCGTGGCTCGACGAACCGGAGGTGCGCTTCGGTGACGTGGCCGCCTGGCGGGCCGGCCGCGCCACCGAGGACGCGATGGCCGCCCACGCGCGGTTCTGGACCGGACACCTGGCCGGCGCGCCGCTGCTGCTGGACCTGCCGGCCGACCGGCCGAGGGGACAGACGCAGACCTTCCGCGGCGCCGCGCACCCCTTCGCTATGTCCAAGCAGGACACCAAGACGGTCGCCGAGTTCTGCGCCAAGGAGGGGATCACCCCCTTCCCGTTGCTGCTCGCCGCCTACGCCACGGTGCTCGCCAGGTACGCGGGCTGCGCGGACCTGGTGCTCGGCGTGCCGATGCGGGAGGAGACCGTGCCCGGTGTCCGCGGCTGCGTCGGGATGCTCGTCAACACCGTCGCGCTGCGGGTGCGGCCGAGGGCCGGGCTGACCGTGCGCGAGCTGATCGGCGAGGTCAGGGCCAGCAGCATCGACGCGCTCGAGCACCAGGACTACCCGCTGGAACTGCTCGCCAGGCAGGTCGGCGCGCGTGATCCCGGCCACCACCCGGTGTTCCAGGTGATGTTCGTGCTGAACCCGGCCGGCGGTGATGTCGAGCTGCCCGGGCTCGCGGTCCGGCCGGTCACGTTGCCCACCAGCGCCGCCCGGTTCGACCTGACCTTCGCGCTGACCCAGCAGGACGGTCAGCTCGCCGGACAGCTGGACTACGCCACCGACCTGTTCGACGCCGAGACCGTCGGTCGGCTGGGCGAACACCTGCACCGGGTGATCACCGCGATGATCAGCGATCCCGAGCAGCTGGTGGACGAGATCGACCTGCTGACCGACGAGGAGTGGGCGCTGGTGCGCGCCGGCGGCCACGTCGCGCCGCCCCGACCGGCGTCGCCGACCACGCTCACCGAACTGGTCGCCGGTCAGGCCGCCGCCACCCCGGACGCGGTCGCGGTGCGTGACGCGGACGGCCGGCTGACCTACCGCGACCTGCTCACCGACGCCGACCGGCTCGCCTGGCGGCTGCACCGGGCCGGTTGCAGGCCGGACACGGTGGTCGGACTCGGCCTGCGGGCCGGCCGGGCGGCGCTGACCGGGCTGGTCGGCATCCTGCGCGCCGGCTCGGCGTACCTGCCGGTGGACCCGGCGCACCCGCGCGAGCGCCTCGCCGCGCTGTTCGCCGACGCCGGTGCCGGCATCGTGGTCACCGACGCGGCGCACCGGGACGCCTTCGGCTGGTTCGACGGCGAGGTGCTGGTGCTTGACGAGCTGCCTGCCGCCCCGGCCGGGCCGCCGCCGATCGCCGCCGGCCCGGACGACCTCGCGTACCTGATCTACACCTCCGGGTCGACCGGCACGCCCAAGGGCGTCGCGGTGACCCACGCGACGGCGGCGAACCTGACCCGGTCGTTCATCGCCGACCACGGGTTCCTCGCCGGCCACCGGGTACTGATGGTGCCGCCGCTGACCTTCGACGCCTCGGTCGGCGACGTGTTCCCCGTGCTGGCCAGCGGTGCCGAGCTGGTGGTGTGCGAGAACCCGGCCGAGCTGACCGGGCCTGGCCTGCTGCGGCTGTGCGCCGAGCGGCGGATCACCATGGTGGACACCGCGTCCGCGCTCTGGCAGAAGTGGGTGGACGACCTGCGCGTCGCGCCGCCGGACCAGCCGACCGCGGGCCCGCTGACCACGATGATGGTCGGCGGCGAGGCGGTTCCGGTGGCCAGCGTGCGCGACTGGGCGGCGCTCACCGGCGGTTCGGTCTCGCTGGTCAACCACTACGGCCCCACCGAGGCCACGGTGTGCGCCACCACGTACCACACGGTCGACGCCACCGAGCTGGCCGACGGCCGGCAGCTGCCGATCGGCCGTCCGCTGCCGCACGTGCGGGTGTACGTGTTGGACGAGCGGCAGCGGCCGGTGCCGATCGGCGTGCCCGGTGAGCTGTGCGTCGGCGGTGCCGCGCTGGCCCGCGGCTACCACGGGCTGCCGCAGGCGACCGCGGACCGGTTCGTGCCGGATCCGTACGCCGCAGGACCGTCGGCGGACGGGCCGCGCGCGCGACTGTACCGCACCGGCGACCTGGTCCGCTGGCACAAGGGCACGCTGCACTTCCTCGGCAGGCTGGACCGGCAGGTGAAGATCCGCGGCCACCGCATCGAGCCGGCCGAGGTGGAGGCGGCCTGCCGCAGCCACCCGGCGGTACGCGACGCGCTGGTGCTGGCCCGCCCGGCGCCCGCCCAACACGAGTCGGCCCAACAGGAATCGGCCCAGCAGGAATCGGCCCAGCAGATCCTGGTCGGCTACCTGGTCCGCCGGCCGGGGGCCACCGAGCCGGAGCAGGCCGCGCTGCGCGCGCACGTTCGCGCGCAGTTGCCGGACTACCTGGTGCCGAGCGCGTTCGTACTGCTCGACGAGCTGCCGCTGACCGGCAACGGCAAGGTCGACCTGGCCGCGCTGCCGGCGCCGGAAGAACGGCCCTCGGCGCCGTACGTGGCGCCGGACACCACCGTCGGGCTGCGGTTGGCCGAGCTGTGGGCCGCCCGGTTCGGTCGTGAGCAGGTCGGGGTGGACGACGACTTCTTCGAGCTGGGAGGGCACTCGCTCGCCGCGGCGGCCATGGTGACCGCGGTGCGCGCCGAGTTCGGCATCGACCTGCCGCTGCGAGGCGTGTTCGAGCACAGCACGCTCGGCGCGTTCACCGCGCTGGTCGCGGCCCGGCTCACCGGCGACGGCGGCGACCGTCCCACCGGTGTCGGCGTGGCCGCCGCGGGCGGTCCGGTCGACCTGTGGGCCGAGGCGGTCCTGCCGGACGACATCCGCCCGGCGTTCGGTGACCGGGCGGCGGCGCTGCGCCGGGCCGGGGTGCCGCGTTCGGTGTTCCTGACCGGGGCGACCGGCTTCCTCGGCGCGTACCTGCTGGCCGAACTGCTGCGGCGGACGTCGGCGACGGTGCACTGCCTGGTGCGCGCCGACACGGCCGCGGACGCGATGGCCCGCATCGAGCGGACCCTGCGCGGGTACCGGCTCTGGCGGCCGACGGACACGCACCGGATCATGCCGGTGGTCGGCGACCTCGGCGCGCCGATGCTCGGCATGGCCGCGGCCCGGTTCGACACCATCTCCGCGCACGCCGACGTGATCTACCACTGCGGCGGACAGGTCAACTTCGCACTGTCCTACCAGGACCTGAAGTCGGCCAATGTGGACGGGACGCTGGACGTGCTGCGGATGGCGAGCAGGCACCGGCCGACCCCGGTGAACCTGGTGTCCACCCTCGGCGTGTTCCCGCTGGACCGGGCGGACACCGTCAGCGAGACGGACCCGCCGGACGAGCCCGCGGCCCTGCACCGCGGCTACGAGCAGAGCAAGTGGGTGTCCGACGAGCTGGCCAGGGCCGCTCGGCGGCGCGGGCTGCCGGTCGCGGTGCACCGGCCGGCCAGGGTCACCGGCGACAGCCGCACCGGCATCGGGCCGCCGGACGACCTGTTCGGCAACGAGCTGCGCGCGGTGGCGCTGCTCGGCAGCCTGCCGGCGGGCGAGGCCGAGGACATGGCCCCGGTGGACCACGTCGCCGGCGCCATCGTCCACCTCGGCACCCGCCCGGACAGCTACGGCCGCGACTTCCACCACTACAACGGCAGCACGCTGCCGACCGAGGTGACCGCGCGGACCCTGCGCGAGTTCGGCTATCCGGTGCGCACCCTGCCGTACGCGCAGTGGTACGCCGAGCTGACCGAGCGGACCGCGGGCAGCGACGACCGGGCCCTGCTCACCATCGCCGCGATGGCGCCACCGGTCGCCGAACCCCGGCTGCGCCGGTTCGACTGCGCCGCCACCGAGGCGGCGGTCGCCGCGGGCGGACTGGTCTGCCCGCCGGCGGACGCCGAGCTGCTGCGCCGCTACCTGCTGCACTATGTCCACTCCGGACACCTGCCGGCGCCGGTGCCCGGTCGACCCGGGGAGCGGCGGGCATGACGGCGTCGGCGACCGCCACCACCGAGGGGCTCGGCCGGTTCGTCCGGATCTGGCTCGGCCAGCTGGTCTCCCTCGCCGGTTCGGCGCTGACCGGGTTCGTGCTCGGCGTCTGGGTCTACCTGAGCACCGGCTCGGCCACCCAGTTCGCGTTGATCATGCTGGCCGAGGCGGTCGCCGCGATCCTGGTCGCGCCGCTGGCCGGGATCGTGGTGGACCGCTACGACCGACGGCTGGTGCTGGTCGTCAGCGACGTGGCCGCCGCGCTCGCCACCGGGGTGCTGCTGCTCCTGGTCGCCGCGGACGGCCTGCAGGTCTGGCACGTGTACCCGATCACCGCGGTCACCGCGGCGTGCGGCACGTTCCGGCTGATCGGGTTCAACACCATGCTGCCGATGATGGTGCCCGCGGCGCTGCTGAGCCGGGCGAACGGGCTGGCCCAGGCGGCGATGGCGGTGTCCATCGTGGCGCCGCTCGCCGCGGGCGTGCTGCTCACCACCATCGGCCTGCGCGGCGTGGTGATGCTCGACCTCGCCAGCTACGGCTTCGCGGTGCTGATCACCCTCGCCACCGCGCTGCCCGCCGCCGCGGTGCGCGGCAGCGGCGAGGTCGGCGCGGAACGGCCGCTGGTCGAGCTGCGCGCGGGCTGGACCGAGCTGCGCCGCCGCGAGGGGCTGCCCACGCTGCTGATCCTGCTCGGCGCGTTCGACTTCTGCTTCGGCGTGGCCGGCGTGCTGGTCCAGCCGCTCATCCTGTCCTTCGCCTCACCGGCCACGCTCGGCGTGCTGATGTTCGCCGGCGGCGCCGGCATGCTCGTCGGCAGCCTCCTGATGAGTGTCTGGGGCGGGCCGAGGCGACCGGGTGTCGGGGTGCCGGCGTTCCTCGCGGTCGCCGGCGTCGCGCTGATGCTGCACACGTTGGCGCCGTCGGCGCTGCTCATCGGCATCGTCGCGCCGCTGTTCCTGGCGACCCTGCCGGTCATCACCGGGTGCACGATGACCCTGCTGCAGACCAAGGTCGACCCGGCGATGCTCGGTCGGGTGATGGCCAGCGTGCGGATCGTGTCCCAGGCCGCGACCGCGCTCGCCTACGCCCTCGCCGGTCCGCTCGCCGACGAGGTGTTCGAGCCACTGCTCGCCGAGGGCGGGGCACTCGCCGGTAGCGTCGGCGCGGTGATCGGTACCGGACCCGGACGCGGCACCGCGTTCGTGTTCTTCGTGATGGGCGCTGTCCTGCTCGGACTCGCCCTCTACGGACGGCGGCTCAGAGTGATCGAGCGCCTGCCGGATCTGCTGCACGACGAAGGAGAGGGCGAGGATGCCGCTGCGCTTGCCGCCGGATGAGCAGGAGCCGTTCGACGGCGACGACGCTCCGGCCGCGCACCTGGACCTGTTGCACGCGATGGCGTTCCGGGCGGCCGGCACCGCGCTGCGGCTCGGCGTCTTCGACGCGCTCGGCGACGAGCCGGTGTCGGCGGCCGACCTCGCCGCCGCGCTCGGCGCCGATCCGCGCGGGCTCACCGTGCTGCTCGACGCGCTGGTCGGCTTCGACTACGTCGTGCGTGCCGACGGCGGCTACCTGCTGAGCCGGGCGGGCGCCTGGCTGCGGCCGGAGAACCCGTACCGCACGGTCTTCTCGTTCTGGCACCGGATCGCCACCGAGCTGTGGGCGGACCTCGAGCGCTCGATCACCGAGGGCAGGCCGCCGCGCGACTTCTACGGCTGGCTGGCCGACAACCCGGACACCCGCGCCGAGTTCCAGTCCATGCTCGGCGGCATGGCCGGCGCCGTGCTGCCCGACCTGGTGGCCGCCGTGTCGGTGCCGGACGGCGACCGGCCGGTGCGGCTGCTGGACATCGGCGGCGGGCACGCCCGCTACGCGGTCGGTCTGGCCACGGAGCACCCCACGCTGACGGCGACCGTGCTGGACCTGCCGGGCACCCTCGACGCCGGTCGCGAGCTGGCCGCCGGCGAGGGCCTGACCGATCGGGTCGGGTTCCGCGAGGCCGACTGGCTGCGCGACGATCTGGGCGGCGGCTACGGCGATTCCGGCAACGACGATTCTGGCAACGACGATTCCGGCAACGACGATTCTGGCTACGACATCGTGCTGCTGTGCAACGTGCTGCACTGCCTGCCACCCGAGCAGGCGGCCGAGCTGCTGCGCCGCGCGGGGGCCGCACTGCGGCCGGGCGGACAGGTGGTGATCCTCGAGGAGCTGACCGACGTCGACCCCGCGGCCGGCGCGAGCGGCGCGGCCTGGGTGCCGGCGTCCAGCCTCAACCTGTTCCACACCCAGGGCGGACAGATCTACTCGACTGCCGACTACGACGGCTGGCTGACCGACGCCGGGTTCACCGACCTGGTGCGCCACCCGGTGGCCGAGGCGCCGACGTTCCGGCTGCTGGTCGCCGTCCGCGGCGCCCGGCCGGCCGGGGCCCGCCACGCCGTGCCATCCGCCGGTCAGCGGCAGATGCTCGCCTTCACCGAGCTCAACCCGTCGTCGTCCTGGCTCAACGTGCCGCTGTACGTGCAGATCGCCGGCCCGCTCGACCTCCCGGCGCTGCGCACCGCGCTGGCCGGGCTGTGGGCGCGGCACGAGGCACTGCGCACCGGCTACCGGGGCGACGTGCCGTGGGTCGGGCCGGCCGGGCCGGAGCTCGACATGGTCGACCTCACCGGATACCCGGCGGGGGAGTGGGAGACCGCGGTCGGCACCGTCCGCGACGCCGCGCTGCGCAGGCCGTTCGCGCTCGCCGACGAGGTGCCGGTCCGGGTGACGCTGCTGCGGCTGGACGCGAACCTGCACGAGCTCGTCCTGGTGGCGCACCACATCGCGGTGGACGGCCACTCGCTGACGGTGTTGCGGCGCGACCTCGTCGACGGCTACCACGCGGCACTGGCCGACCGGGACCCCGCACCGGACCCCGCACCGGACCCCGCACCGGACTCCGCGGCCGGGGACGCCGCCGGGGACGAGCGGACCACCTTCGGCGAGTACGCCGAGTGGTTCGACGAGGTGCTGCGGTCCGGCACGGCGCAGGAGCAGTTGTCCTACTGGCGCGCCCAGCTGGCCGACCCGCCGCCGCCGCTGGAGCTGCCGATCGCGCGCCCCGACCACGCCGACTCCTATGCCGCCGCGACGGTGCCGGTGGTGCTGCCGGCCGCGCTCGTGGAGCGGGTCAGGGCGGTGGCCCGCGCCGAGCGGTCCAGCCCGTTCCTGCTGCTGCTCACCGCATTCGGTGAGGTGTTGCGGCGGTACTCGGGCACCGACGAGGTGGTCGTCGGCACGCCGGTCGCCGGCCGGCACCACCCCGGTGCCGCCGACGTGGTCGGCTACCTGGTGAACATGGTCGCGCTGCGGCTGCCCGGCGCCGGGACAGGCAGCGTCGCCGACGCGCTGCGCACCGCCCGCGACACCGCGCTGGACGCGTTCGAGCACGCCGACGTGCCGTTCGCGGACGTGGTCGAGGAGCTGTCGGTGCCCCGCCCGGCGATGACCCACCCGCTGTTCCAGGTGGCGTTCGCCGGGCCGCCGCCACTCGGCGAGCCGTCCACAGTGGACGGCGTGTCGTTCGCCTTCGACGGCGGCACCAGCACCGAGTCGCTGTTCGACCTGGAGCTGCAGATCGGCGACAGTCCCACCGGGTTGCGCGGCTACCTGAAGTACCGGTCCGCGCGCTTCGCGCACGAGGACATGACGGCGCTGGTCGACGCGGTGCTCTGCCTGACCGAGACGCTGGTCGCCGACCCGGCCGCGCCGCTGTCCGCGGCGGCGATGCTGCGTCCGGCGGCGATCGAGCGCGCGGTGCGCGAGTGGAACGACACCGCGACCGACTATCCCCGCGACTCGACGGTCGTCGACCTGGTGCGAGGCTGGGCCGACACCACCCCGCAGGCGACGGCGCTGGTCTACGGCGAGGTGCGGCTGACCTACCGCGAGCTGGACGAGCGGGCCGGCCGGCTCGCCGCACACCTGCTCGACCTCGGTGCCGCAGGTCGGATCGTCGGCATCTGCCTCGGATTCACCGCGGACTGGGCGGTCGCCGCGTTGGCGGTGCTCAAGGCGGGCGCCGCCTACCTGCCGCTCGACGCGGCCTACCCGTCAGCGCGGCTGGAGTTCATGTGCCGCGACACCGACACCCCGCTCGTACTGACCCACAGCGACCTCGCCGACCGATTCGCCGGGATCGACGGGGTGCGGCCGGTGCTGCTGGACGGGGCCGGCGGGATCGTCGGTCCGGACGCCGCCGCGGTCGCGGCCGGTCCGGCCACCCGCCCGGACCGGCCGATCGCGCCGATGGACCCCGCGTACGTGATGTACACCTCGGGTTCCACCGGTCGTCCCAAGGGCGTGTGCGTGACGCACCGCAACATCGTGCGCCTGGTGTGCCGCACCAACTACCTCCACATCGGGCCGGAGGACACCGTCGCGCAGTCCGCGAACCTGTCCTTCGACGCGGCCACCTTCGAGCTGTGGGGCGCGTTGTGCAACGGCGCCCGGGTGGTGGGGCTGCGCCGCGACGACGTGCTGGTGCCGGCCACGCTCGCCGCCCAGCTGCGGCTGAACCGGGTCGACGTGCTGTTCCTGACCACCTCGCTCGCGCGCAGGCTCGCCGCGGACGCGCCGCACGCGTTGGCGTCGCTGCGATGCCTGCTGTTCGGCGGCGAGTCGGCCGACGCCCGGATGGTGCGCCAGCTGCTCGCGATCGACGGTCCGCGGCTGATCAACGCCTACGGGCCGACCGAGACGACCACGTTCGCGCTCACCCGCGGCTACCTGCCGGGGGATGAGGTGGAGGCGGTGGTCCCGATCGGTCGGCCGATCGCCAACACCACGGTGTACGTGCTGGACCGCGAGCTGCGGGTGGTGGCGCCGGGCATGGTCGGCGAGATCTGTGTCGGTGGCGACGGGGTGGCGCTCGGCTACCTGAACCGGCCGGAGCTCACCGAGGAGCGGTTCGTGCCGGACCCGTTCGCCGGTGATCCCGGAGCGCGGCTGTACCGCACCGGAGACCTCGGCCGGTACCGGCCGGACGGCATGATCGAGTTCCTCGGCCGGATCGACCGCCAGGTCAAGATCCGAGGGTTCCGCATCGAGCCGGGGGAGGTCGAGGAGGCGCTGGCGGCGACCGGTCTGGTCGGGCACGCCGCCGTGGTGGTGCGCCCCGATCCCGCCGGCGAGCCCGCACTGGTCGGTTACCTCGTGCCGCCCGACGGCGGGCGGCTCGCGCTGGACGAGGTCCGGCAGGCGCTCGCGGAGCGCCTGCCGGACCACCTCGTACCGGCCGCCCTGGTCGAGCTGGCCGAGCTGCCGGTGACCGCGAACGGCAAGCTGGATGTCGACGCGCTGCCCGAGCCGACCGCGGCCAGGGCCGCTGGTGACGCGCCGATGGAGGCACCGCGCAACCCGGTCGAGCAGGCGGTCCGCGACATCTGGCGAGACGTGCTCGGTGTGCCGGACCTCGGCGTGCACGACGACTTCTTCCTGCTCGGCGGGCACTCGATCAAGGCCAGTCAGGTGATGGCGAGAGTGCGGGCCGAGCTGGACGTCGCGGTGTCGCTGCGGGTGCTGTTCGACAACCCGACGGTGGCGTCGTTCGTGGCCGCTCTGGACGGCTGACGTCGAGGACCTACAGGTCGTGCTCGTCGACCGGCCGCCTGCGCCGGGACTCCTCGAGGCGGGGCCGCTCGACCGGGTCGATCTGCTCGAGCTTGGCCAACGCGGCCAGGTGCTCCCGGCGCGCCTTGCGCGCGGCCCGGAAGCCCGTCCAGCCGCGGCGGAACCGTCTTCCGCTGAGCAGGTCGGCGAGGTCGGGATCCTCGACACTGAGCAGGTCGGCGATCGCCTGCAACTGGTCCTTCTCGTACTGGCTGAGCATCGTCCTGCCTCCTGCGCACGCCCGGGGACCGTGAGAGCTGGCTGAGGAGACCTACCCGAGGGCCGGCGCGACCAAACCCGGCCCCGTCAGGATCGATCCAGGATGCCGGCCAGATCGGTGCCCGGAGCGAGGGTGCCGAAGGCACCGCCCCAGTCGCCACCGAGGCGGCTCGCGCAGAAGGCGTCCGCGACGGCGGCCGGACTGTGGCGGACCAGCAGCGAGCCCTGCAGCGCCAGCGCCATCGCCTCGACCACCCGGCGGGCACGCAGCTCGATGTCCTCGAGGTCGGTGAGCTCCTTGCGGATCCGGGCCACCGCGTCGTCCAACCGGGTGTCCGCGCCGGCCGCCGACTCGACCTCGGTGAAGAACGCCTCGACGCTGTCCGGCTGGCGGACCATCGCGCGCAGCGCGTCCAGCGCCGCCACGTTGCCCGAGCCCTCCCAGATGGACAGCAACGGCAGCTCGCGGTAGATCCGCGGCATGCCGGAGTCCTCCACGTAACCGTTGCCGCCCAGGCACTCCAGTGCCTCGCCGGCCACCGCAGGGCCGCGTTTGCACACCCAGTACTTGGTCACGGCGAGGCCGACCCGGCGAAACGCCGCGTCGGTGTCGTCACCGCGGGCCACCCGGTCGGTGGCGCCCGCCAGGCGCATCGCGACGACGGTGGCCGCCTCGGTCTCGACCGCGAGGTCGGCGAGCACGTTGCGCATCAGCGGGGCGTCGACCAACGTCCGGGCGAACGCCGAGCGGTGCCGCGCGTGGTGAACGGCCTGCGCCAGCGCGGACCGCATGCCCGAGGTGCTGCCGAGCACGCAGTCCAGCCGGGTCATGTTGACCATCTCGACGATGGTGGGTACGCCGCGTCCCTCGTCGCCGACCCGCCAGGCCACCGCGCCGTCGTACTCGACCTCGGACGAGGCGTTCGACCTGTTGCCCAGCTTGTCCTTCAGCCGCTGCAGGTACATGGCGTTGCGGGTGCCGTCCGGCAGCACCCTGGGCAGCAGGAAGCAGGTGAGCCCGCCGGGCGCCTGGGCGAGCACCAGGAACACGTCGGACATCGGCGCCGAGGTGAACCACTTGTGGCCGGTGATGCGGTAGCTGCCGTCCGCGGCCGGCACCGCCGCGGTGGTGTTGGCCCGCACGTCCGAGCCGCCCTGCTTCTCGGTCATCGACATGCCGGCGATCAGGCCGCGCTTGGTCAGCGGCGGGCGCAGGCCGGGGTCGTAGACGGAGGCGGTGAGCAGCGGTTCGTAGGCCGCCGCGAGCTCCGGGGCGGCGCGCAGTGCCGGCACCACGGCGTAGGTCATCGAGATCGGGCAGCCGTGTCCGGCGTCGACGTTCCAGGCCATGAACTTGGCGGCGCGGGCCACGTGCGCGCCGGGCCGGTCGTCGGCCCACGGCGCGGCGTGCAGGCCGTTGCGGACCGCGGTGTCCATCAGCTCGTGGTACGCGGGCTGGTAGGCGACCTCGTCCACCCGGTGGCCGTAGCGGTCGTGGGTGTGCAGCACCGGCTCGTGGCGCTCGGCGAGTCGGCCGAGTTCCTGCGCGTCGGCGGTGCCGGCGAGCCTTCCGAGTGCGCGCAGCTCCGGCTCGGCCCAGCCGGCGCCCTCCCGGTGCAGCGCCGCCAGCAGCGCCGGGTCGTCCGCGGTGTCGTGGCCGACGAGCGGCGGGACCTGGTTGAACACCTCATGCGTCGGCATCGGTTTCTCCTGGGTCGTGTCGTGAGGTCGCGTTCGATGAGAGCCGTGATCGGGGTGGTAGCCGGGGTGCGGCTTCGAGACGGCCGAGTGCTCGGACCACGAAGCGGGCGAGTTCGTCCACCGTGTGCCTGGCCTGTTCGACGCGCTGCCCGGCGGCGAGCGGGACGACGAGCGTCTCGGCGATCGCTCCGACCACGCCGGCCGCGCTGACCTCGGCGTCCTGGTCCGGCAGCTCGCCCGCGGCGATGCCGTCCTTCACGACCGAGGTGAAGATCGTCTGGTAGGCGCGGCGGAACACCAGCCGCTCGGCGTCCACCTCGGGGTCGACGGGCTCGGCGAGCAGCGCGTAGGCCAGCCGCGGCGCGCGCAGCGCCCGGTTGGCGAACGTGCGCACCCCGGCCACGGCCCGGTCCGCGGCGGAGCCCGGCCTGGCGGCGGCCGCGCGGACCGCGGCCACCTCGCGGCCGCTCGCCGCCCGGAACACCTCGGTGACCAGCGCGCCCTTGGTGGGGAAGTGTCGGTACACGGTGCCGGTGGCGACCCCGGCGCGGTCGGCGACGGCGGCGACCGCGCAACCGGCGTAGCCGTGTTCGGCGACCAGGGCGTGTGCCGCGTCGACGATGGTGGCGCGGGCGTTGTCCAGCCGCTGCTGGACGGCCGCGCTGCGCCGGTACGCCATGCAAAGGAGTGAATCACCGTTCAGTTCTTGACGCAACCGCCCCCTCGCGACGTCGCGCCGCCGAACGGTCCGCCGCGGGGCGACTCGCCCGGGCGGAGGACCCGGCGTGCCCGGTACCCCATAGGGGTATATAGTACGGGCATGCACGGGTACACCTCGGACAAGGATGCCTACCTCAAGCGGCTGCGCCGCATCGAGGGCCAGATACGCGGTCTGCAACGCATGGTGGAGAACGACGAGTACTGCATCGACGTGCTCACCCAGATCTCCGCGGCGACCAAGGCCCTGCAGGCCGTCTCGTTGGGACTGATCGACGAGCACCTGCGGCACTGCGTCGCCCAGGCGGTGGCGGAGGGCGGCACGACCGCCGACGACAAGGTGCGCGAGGCGAGCCAGGCGATCGCCCGGCTCGTCCGTTCGTGAACGAACAAGGGAGAACGAGGTGAACACCCAGACCTATCCGGTGGCCGGCATGACCTGCGGGCACTGCGCGCAGGCGGTCACCAGGAAGCTGACCGCGCTGCCCGGCGTCCACGACGTCTCGGTCGACGTCGCGGCGGGCACCGCGACGGTGGCGAGCGAGCGGCCGCTGGACGAGCCCGCGGTACGCGCCGCCGTCGAGGACGCCGGCTACCGGCTGGCCGTCCGGTGACCAGCGTCGAACTGCGCATCACCGGGATGACCTGCGCCTCCTGCGCGGCCCGGGTCGAGCGCACCCTGAACAAGGTGGACGGGGTGAGCGCCTCGGTCAACTACGCCACCGAGAAGGCCAGCGTCAGCTACCCGGACGGGCTCGCCCCGGCCGAGTTGATCGAGGTGGTCGAGTCCGCCGGGTACGGCGCCTCGCTGCCGGCACCCGAACGGGGCAACGCCGCCGGGGACGACGGGGGCGACGAGCGGGTGCGCGACGCGCGGCTGCGGCTCGTCGTCGCGGTCGTGCTCACCGTGCCGGTGCTGCTGCTGTCGATGGTGCCGCCGCTGCGCCCGCCGCTGTGGGAGTGGCTCGCCCTGGCGCTCACGCTGCCGGTGGTCGGCTGGGCGGGCGCGCCGATCCACCGTGCCGCCGCGCTCAACCTGCGCCACCGCACCGCGACGATGGACACGCTGATCTCGCTGGGCACCCTCACCGCGCTCGGCTGGTCGGTGTACGCGTTGTGGGCCGGCACCGAGGGCTACCTCGAGGTGGCCGCCGCCGTGACCATGTTCGTGCTCGGCGGCCGGTTCCTGGAGGCGCGCGCCAAGCGCCGGGCCGGCGCCGCCCTGCGCGCCCTGCTCGACCTCGGCGCCCGTGACGCCACGGTGCTGCGCGACGGCGTCGAGCACCGGGTGCCGGTCGGGGCACTGGTGGTGGGCGACCGGTTCGTCGTCCGGCCGGGGGAGAAGATCGCCACCGACGGTGTGGTCGAGGACGGCGGTTCCGCGGTGGACGCCAGCATGGTCACCGGCGAGTCGGTGCCGGTCGAGGTCGGACCGGGCGACTCCGTCGTCGGCGCCACGGTCAACGCCGGCGGCCGGCTGGTGATCCGCGCCACCCGCGTCGGCGCGGACACCCAGCTGGCCCGGCTCGCCCGCCTCGTCGAGCAGGCCCAACAGGGCAAGGCCCAGGTGCAGCGGCTCGCCGACCGGGTGTCCGGGCTGTTCGTGCCGGCCGTGATCGCCCTGTCGCTGCTGACGCTGGTCGCCTGGCTCGTGCTGACCGGCGACGCCGAGGACGCGTTCACCGCCGCCGTCGCGGTGTTGATCATCGCCTGCCCGTGCGCGCTCGGCCTGGCCACGCCCACCGCGCTGATGGTCGGCACCGGCCGCGGCGCCCAGCTCGGCATCCTGATCAAGGGACCGGAGGTGCTGGAGTCGACCCGCCGGGTGGACACCGTGGTGCTGGACAAGACCGGCACCGTCACCACCGGCCGGATGTCCGTCGTCGACGTGGTCGCGGCCGACGGTGTCACCCGGGACGACGTGCTGCGCACCGCCGCCGCGCTGGAGTCCGCCTCCGAACACCCGATCGCCGCGGCCGTGGTGCGCGCCGCTCCCGGACCGCTCGAACCGGTGCGGGACTTCACCTCGCTCGCCGGGCTCGGTGTGCGCGGTACGGTCGGCGGTCGCTCGGTCATGATCGGCCGGCCCACGCTGTTCGCCGACGAGGGCATCGAGATGCCGGCCGCGGTCCGCGCCGCGGTGGACGCCGCGACCGGACGCGGGCACACCGCCGTGGTGCTCGGCCGCGACGGCACCGCGATCGGGGTGCTCGCCGTCGCGGACACCGTCAGCGCCACCGCGCCGCAGGCACTGCGCCGGCTGCGCGACCTCGGCCTCACCCCGGTGCTGCTCACCGGCGACAACGCCACCGTGGCGGCGGGCGTCGCGGCCGAGCTCGGCATCGAGCGGGTGATCGCCGACGTGCTGCCCGAGGGCAAGGTCGCCGTGGTCGAGGAACTGCGCGCCGAGGGCCGGGTGGTCGCCATGGTGGGCGACGGGGTCAACGACGCCGCCGCGCTGGCCACCGCCGACCTCGGCATCGCGATGGGCACCGGCACCGACGCCGCGATGGAGGCGAGCGACCTCACCCTGGTCCGCGGCGACCTGCGCGCGGCGGCGGACGCGATCCGGCTGTCCCGCCGCACCCTGGCCACCATCAAGGCGAACCTGGGTTGGGCGTTCGGCTACAACGTGGCCGCGCTGCCGTTGGCCGCGCTGGGCCTGCTCAACCCGATCGTGGCGAGTGCGGTGATGGCCCTCAGCTCGGTGTTCGTGGTGAGCAACAGCCTGCGGCTGCGGCGGTTCCGCTAGGTCGTGTCCCGACGTCCCTGTCCGACGTCCCTGTCCGCCCGCGTCACCGGCAACCACCCGACCACGTCGGTCGTCCGGCAGGATGGCGTCATGATCGTGGCGTTCAGCGTGAGCCCGATGGGCGGCGAGGGCGACGGTGTCGCCGACGCGGTGGCGGAAGCGGTGCGGATCGTGCGGGCCAGCGGCCTGCCGTGCGAGACCAACGCGATGTTCACCAACATCGAGGGCGAGTGGGACGAGGTCATGGCGGTGGTGAAGGACGCCGTGACCGCGGTGAAGACGCGCGCTCCGCGGGTCAGCCTGGTGCTCAAGGCGGACTGGCGCGACGGCGTGGTGGACGGCCTGCACGCCAAGGTGCAGGCCGTCGAGGACCGCCTCGAGGACAGTCCCTAGCGGACGACCGCCAGGATCATCAGGGCGGTGCCGGCCACGCCGAGCGCGGTGCGCACGTGGTTGCCGGCGGTCCACGAGTTGAGGTACGTCGGCCAGTAGGCGTTCGCCGCGACGCCGTCGTTTCCGAACGCGGCCAGTGCGTTGTTGCGTGGGATGTGGAACACCGCGGTCACGCCGATCACGCCGAACAGGTAGACCACCCCGCCCAGCAACGCGAACAGGTGGCCGGGCGCGCCCCAGTCCACGACGGACATGACGATCATCGCGACGGCGAGACCGGCCGAGCCGACGAACACCAGCAGGAACAGCGGGTTGCGGTTGGCCACCCGGTTGACGGCCTGCATCACGGCGACCCCGTTGTCCGGGGGCACCTCGTTGAACGCCGGCATCACCATCACCGAGAAGCCGTACAGCAGGCCGGTGACCAGCCCGCAGGCCAGCGCCGAGATCACCGTGAGGGTGACGTTCATGCCACGGCTCCTGACCTGTCCACCCTGTAGCTCATGCCGGCCCTTCCGCTCGTCGGGGCAGCCATCGTAGACCCGGCACCCCCGGCGAGCGGAACGACCAAAAGGGCGGAACCGGCCAGCCGGGTCGTGTCTCGACGTCCTGTCCGCGACAGCCGCGCCTCGATCACGACTCTCGCCGAACGCGACTTCGGGGCACGACCTAGTCGAGCTTCTGCACCGGCAGCTCGCCCTTGGCGTGCGCGGCGCGCAACCGCTTCTTGTCGAACTTGCCGACGCTGGTCTTCGGCACCTCGTCGATGTAGGTCCAGTACTCCGGCAGCTGCCAGCGGGCCACCTTGTCGGCGAGGAAGTCGCGCAGCGCGGTCGCCTCGGCGCTCTCGCCACCGCGCAGCACCACCGCGACCAGCGGCCGCTCGTCCCAGCGCTGGTCGGGAATGCCGATCACCGCGGCCTCGGCCACCGCCGGGTGACCCATCACGTGGTTCTCCAGTTCGACCGAGGAGATCCACTCGCCGCCGGACTTGATGATGTCCTTGGACCGGTCGGTCAGCGTGAGGTAGCCGTTCGGGGTGAGCGAACCGACGTCACCGGTGCGCAGCCATCCGTCGTGGAACTTCTCCGCCGGGTCGTCGTCGGAGTTGTGGTACGAGCCGGTGATCCACGGGCCCTGGACCTCCAGCTCGCCGACGGCCTTGCCGTCCCAGGGCAGCTCGTTGCCGTCGCCGTCGACCAGCCGCGCCCTGACCGAGGCGGGCAGCCGGCCCTGCGTGTAGCGGTAGCTCCAGGTGTCCTCTTCGGACAGTCCGGCCGGCGGGCGGCCCACGGTGCCCAGCGGCGAGGTCTCGGTCATGCCCCAGGCGTGCAGGATCTGCACCCCGTAGCGGTCCTTGAAGGCGTGCATCATCGCCGGTGGGCAGGCCGAGCCGCCGACCACCACCTCACGCAGCGAGGAGATGTCCGCCGGGTTGGCGTCGAGGTGGGCGAGCACCGCCGCCCAGATGGTCGGCACCGCGCCCGCCTGGGTGGGCTTCAGCTCGGTGATCATCCTGACCAGCGGCTCCGGCTGCAGGAACCGGTCCGGCATGATCATCGAGGCGCCGACCATCATCGCCGCGTACGGCAGACCCCAGGACATCGCGTGGAACTGCGGCACGATCACCAGCGAGGTGTCCGCCGCGGACAGCTTCATGCCGTCGGAACTGCAGACCTGCATCGAGTGCAGGTAGATCGAGCGGTGCGAGTAGACGACGCCCTTGGGGTTGCCGGTGGTGCCGGACGTGTAGCACATCGCCGCGGCGGAGGTCTCCGGCAGCTCGGGCCACTCGAAGGTGTCCGAGGCGTCGGCCATCAGCGCGTCCCAGGAGTGCACCTCGACGCCCTCGGGCGCCTGCAGCGCGGCGGCGTCGCCGTTGGCGACGATCACGTGGCGCACCGTGGTGAACGACGGCAGCACGTTCGCCAGCAGCGGCGCCACCGTGCCGTCCACGATGACGACCTTGTCCTCGGCGTGGTTGGCGATGTAGGTGAGCTGCTCGGGGAACAGCCGCAGGTTCAGCGTGTGCAGCACCGCGCCCATGCTCGGCACCGCCAGGTACACGGTGAGGTGCTCGGCGTTGTTCCACATGAAGGTGGCGACCCGGTCGTCGCCGGAGACACCGAGCCCGCGCAGCACGTTCGCGAGCCTGGCGGACATCCTGCCGATGTCGGCGAAGGTGTGGCGTCGGACGCCGTCGCCGGTCCAGGTGAGGACCTCGGCGCCGGCGTGCACCGTGCTGCCGTGCTCCAGCAGCCGGGAGATGGACAGCGGGGTGTCCTGCATCGTGGTCTGCATTGGGCGTGCTCCTGAAGTGGCCAAGGGATCCCGTCTCGTCGCCGTCGACTGTACTGGGACGAGACGGCGGTCACTCTGTCACCGATCGAACAGAACGGCCGGCTCTGTCACACTGGGAGACATGACCGTGGAGCCGCTGCGGGTCGCCTTCCGCCGCCAGGTGCGCGACCACGCACTCGACGTGGCGCACCGGATGACGGTCGACGTCGGCTGGGAGCAGGTCCGGGTCGGGTCGGTCGCCGAGCAGGCGGGGGTGTCGCGGCCGACCATCTACCGCGAGTTCGGTGACAAGGAGGGTCTCGGCGAGGCCCTGGTCATGCGCGAGGTCGAGCGGTTCCTGGCAGGCATCACCGTCACCCTCGACGCGCACGCCACCGACATCGGCGCGGCGGTCGGCGCGGCGGTGCGGTTCACCCTGGACGAGGCCGGTCGCAACCCGCTGCTGCACGCGGTGCTGACCGCCTCCCGCGCCGGCAGCACCAGCCTGCTGCCGTTCCTGACCAGCCGGTCCGGCCCGCTGCTGTCGGTCGCGACCGCCGTGCTGTCCAGCTGGTTCGCCGAGCACCACCCGGAGTACGGGGACCAGGTGCTGGCCGAGGCGCTGGACGCGGTGGTGCGGCTGATGGTCAGCTACCTGGTGCTGCCGGCGCCCGGCCCGGACGAGACGGCGACGGTGATCACCCGGATCGCCACCCGCTACCTGGGCGTGCCCGACCCGGCCTGAGCCCCTACGCGTCGGCCGGCCCGAAGTCCACCTTGTCGCGAACCCCACAGTCCGGACAGGTCCAGTCGTCCGGCACGTCGGCCCACGCGGTGCCGGCCGGAAACCCCTCGTGATGGTCGCCCACCGACTCGTCGTACACGTAGTCGCAGACCGGGCACCGGTATCGACTCATGATCGGGATCGTCCCCCTGACCTTCTCACGCCACCCTTCTCATGCCACTCTGCTCATGCCACCGTGGTGTTCGGCGCGGCGTCCGCGACGCCGTGGCGGGCGAGGATCCGGTCCCGGGCGCCCGGCTCGATGCTGGCGAGCGTCAGGTCGCCGCGGTAGTGCTCGACGACCCGCTTGTCCATCACCCGCCGCCACAGCGGCGGGACGTAGGCCAGCAGGATCATGGTCGCGTACCCGGACGGCAGCTGCGGTGCCTCGTCGAAGTGGCGCAGCGTCTGGTAGCGCCTGGTCGGGTTCGCGTGGTGGTCGGAGTGGCGCTGCAGGTGGTACAGGAAGACGTTGCTGGCCATGTTGTTGGCGTTCCAGCTGTGGGCGGGGCGGGTGCGCTCGTAGCGGCCGTCGGCCATCCTCTGCCTGCGCAGTCCGTAGTGCTCGAGGTAGTTGACCACCTCGAGCAGCGAGAACCCCCACACCGCCTGCACGATCAGCCAGGGCAGCACCGCGAGGCCGAACACCGCGACCAGCGCCAGGTAGAGCGCCAGCGTCATCGCCCAGGCGTTCAGGATGTCGTTGCGGTGGTTCCACGGGCTCCGGCCGCGGCGGGCGAAGCGCTTGCGCTCCAGCGCCCACGCCGAGCGGAGGCCGCCGACCACACTGCGCGGCAGGAACCGCCAGAACGACTCGCCCATCCGGGAGCTGGCCGGATCCTCCGGCGTGGCGACCCGGACGTGGTGGCCGCGGTTGTGCTCGATGTAGAAGTGGCCGTAGCCGCTCTGCGCGAGCGCGATCCTGGAGAGCCAGCGTTCCAGGCCGTCCTTCTTGTGGCCCAGCTCGTGCGCGGTGTTGATGGCGATGCCGGCGACCATGGCGATCGTCGCCGCGAGCCCCAGCTTGTCCCAGAAGGACAGTCCGCCGCGTGTCCACAGCCAGCAGGCCAGTGCCAGGCCGGTGTACTGCAGGGGGAGATAGGCGTAGGTGACGTAGCGGTAGTACCGGTCGTGCTCCAGCCGGCTGACCGCGGTGTCCGGCGGGTTCAGCGTGGTGGTGCCGATGACGTTGTCCAGCGAGGGCAGCACCACGTAGACGAGGAACGGCCCGAACCACCAGAAGGCGCCGACGCCCGTCGCCTCGACCAGACCCCAGGCGGCGAACGGGAACAGCGGGACCAGCAGGCCGCACAGCCAGGCGT
>Ga0307413_10000115_pt1 | contig 20626 bp, 17 predicted proteins | sample DK1Ometagenome_3_FD_203714 | JGI IMG/M metagenome (GOLD analysis project Ga0307413, IMG submission 203714) | Maize rhizosphere microbial communities from greenhouse at UC Davis, California, United States - DK15-O-2 | ecosystem: Host-associated > Plants > Roots > Rhizosphere > Soil | place: USA... | reverse complement strand
GGCGATTACGCCGAACTCGGCCACCTGATCAAGTGCAACCCGGCCATCAAGGATGCCTCGGACCGTGAAGCACTGATCCGGGCCGTGGCCGGTGACGTCATCGACGTGCTCGCCACCGACCACGCCCCGCACCTGCTGGAAGAGAAGCAGAACCCGTACACCAAGGCCCCGAGCGGACTGCCGCTGGTGCAGTACGCGCTCAACGCCGCGCTGGAGCTGGTCCACGAAGGCCACCTGACCACCGCCCAGGTGGTACAGAAGTTCGCCCACGCGCCAGCGCAATTGTTCGACGTCAAAAACCGCGGTTTCCTGCGCGAGGGCTACGCCGCCGACCTGGTGCTGATCGACGACATCCCGTTGACCGTGCGCCGCAAGGACGTGCTGTCGAAATGCGGCTGGTCGCCGTTCGAAGGCCGCACCTTCCACTCGCGCATCGCCTCGACCTGGGTCAACGGCCAGCTGGCGTGGGACGGCACCCGGCTGGTCGGCGCGCCCAACGGCCAGCGGCTGGAGTTCGATCGTTGAGAACCGTGCTGGTCGCTGCCGGCATCGGCTTGCTGACAGCCTGCGCCGGCACCGCATCCCTTCCTGCCCGGGCCGCTCCCGCGCCGCAGGTGGGTGGAACCGGACCGGCCACTCCGGCGCCCGCGGTGGATCGACGCATCATCTTTCCCGCCTCGGTCCAGCAGGGTGCGCTGGTGATCGGCAAGGTCCCTGCCGGAAGCCGCGTTTCCTACGCCGGGCGCGATCTCAAGGTCACGCCCTACGGAACGGTCGCCTTCGGCGTGGCCCGCACCGAGGCCGGCCCGGTCAGTGTCGAGGTCACCCGGCCGGACGGCAGCCGGGAAACCGCGAGCATCGCGGTCACCGCGCGTGACTGGCCAGTCGAACGGGTCAATGGCGTGCCCGGCAAGACCGTCGATCCGCCGCCGGCGATCGCCCGGCGCATCGCCCGCGAGCAGGCCGCGGTAACCGCCGCGCGGACCCGTGACGACGCGCGCACCGGGTTCGCGCAGGATTTCATCTGGCCGGTCCGGGGCCGGATCAGCGGCCGCTTCGGCAACCAGCGCGTCTACAACGGCACGCCGGGCTCGGCGCATTCGGGCATGGACATCGCGGCCGCCAGTGGCACCCCGGTCAAGGCGCCCGCCGATGGTGTGGTGACCTTCGCCGACGATCTGTACCTGACCGGCGGCACGATCCTGCTCGACCACGGGCATGGGGTGAGCTCCAACTTCCTGCACCTGTCCCGCATGGACGTGGCGGTCGGCGACAGCGTCGAACAGGGCGAAGTCATCGGCCGGGTGGGCGCGACCGGGCGCGCGACCGGCCCGCACCTGCACTGGGGCATGAACTGGCTGACGGTGCGGATCGATCCGCTGCTGATGATCGAGGCGTCGGACGCGGCGCAGCCCTGATCCGGACCGGGCGGGCCGGTGTCAGGCCATCGCCAGACCACCGCGGCTGTGCGCGGTGACGCGGTCGCGGCCGGCCGACTTGCTCGAATACAGCGCGGCATCGGCGCGTTCGAGCAGTTGTTCGGCGGTCTCGCCCTCGCCCAGTTGCGCGACCCCGAGGCTCAGGCTCGCGTCGAACAGGTGGCCATCGATCGAGAGCGGCCGGCAATTGACGGCCGAGCGCAGGTTTTCCGCGACGCCCAAGGCCTCGCCCAGGCGGGTATCGGGGAGCAGCACGAGGATCTCGTCGCCACCCCAGCGGCCAAACAGGTCGTAGGTGCGCAGGCGGTTGCGCGTGCGCAGCGCGATGATCTTCAGGCAACTGTCGCCGACCCGATGGCCAAAGTCGTCGTTGATCCGCTTGAACCGGTCGATGTCGAAGAACACCACCGACAACGGCATGCCGGTGCGATGCGAGTCGGCGACGCCGGCCTTCAGGCGCTCCTCGATCGCCGGTCGCGACATCGCCCCGGTCAACGCATCGAATGTCGCCAGCCGGCTGGCGCGGTCGCGGTCGCGGCGCAGCTGCTGCAGGGTGTCGCCGAGGCCGATCATGATCACCAGCCCGGACAGCACGAACGCCGCCGGGAACGCATAACCCACCCAGGTCGACGCCGGCCACAGGCCGGACAGCTCGCCCACCCGCAGGAACAGCAGGCCGATCATCGGCAACCACGACAGCAGCACGAAGTACGCGGCGCGCTGCCGTTGCAGGCACCCGATGAGGCTCGCCACCAGGACCACCACGGCGGCGACCAGCAGGATCGAGTTGGCGACCACCGCCACCCAGCCCATCGTTCCCACCAGCGATACCAGCACGAGCAGCAGCAACGCCGCACCGCAGCCCACCAGCACCCGCAGCGTGCGCGGCTGCCGGGCCCGCAGGTCGAGGTAGTGGATCAGGAATACCAGGCTGCACAGCGCACCCAACAGCCCCAGCAGCAGCGGGATCCTCGGGTCGTTCTGGATAAGCGTCGCGACGCCGGGCAGCATCCGCACCTCGCCGCCGGTGGTCGCAAAGAACGCGGCCTGCGCCAGCAGGGTCAGCAGAAGGTAGGCGTAACTGCGTTCACCGATACCCAGCCAGAACCCGAGCGCCAGCAACGCCAGCAGCAGCAGGCTGACCAGGATCATGGTGCGCCATGCGACGTGGAGCAGGTCGGCGCGATGCACTTGCGCCAGCGACTCGATCGAGACCGGCATCGGCGCCGTCGAGGGGGAATGCACGCGCAGCCACAACGAGGCGCCGGCTTCGAGTCCGTCGTCCAGCGGGATCACCAGCGCGCGGGTGGAATACCCCGGGTCGGCATCCGGCCCCATGATCGATCGCCGGATCGGCATCGGGTGACCCGGCGTCCAGGCTTCCACCCGGGCCAAGTGCGGTGACTGCAGGACCAGTTGCGGCCGCGATTCCGCCGGCACCGCGCGATCGACCGTGATGCGCCACCAGCGGGGCGCGCGGTCGCGCTCGCGGATCACGGCGCCCGGCTGGGTGATGAAGTCGCTGGCGAAGTCACCGGCAACGACGCGTGCCGGCACCGGATCGGAGGCCAGCCGCGCCACGGCGACCTCGGCAAGCGTCGCGGGCGGCGGAGCGGCCCACGAAATCGATGGCAGCGCCGCGATCGAGGCGAGCGCAAGCAGCACGGCATGCGCGCTCGCAGTAATCCATCGACGCAGGGGTGTCCCCATACCCATCCCGGTCTTGCAGCCGCTGAAGCATAGCGCGAAGCCGGGGAGCGGGGGCAATGCCGTCCCCTCGGGCGAGGGATGCCGAAATTCGTCAGCCGTTGGCGCCGGTACCGCTCACCCGCGCCACCGCATCGTGCGCGTGCAGGCTTTCGAAGTGCGCGACCTCGGCATCGAAACGCTCGATCCGCGGATCGGCCGAGAGCGCGGCCGCAACCCGCCGCGAGGCGTCCTCGCAGAACATCAGGTTGGCCGCGTTGAGGCGGGCGAAGGCCTGCTCGTCCTCGCGCTTGACCGCGGTCTGCACCGGGGTCGCGAGCACCGTCTCCAGGGCATCGATCAATGCGGTGAGCGGCAGCTCGTCGAATGCGGGGCGCAACTGGACGCGGACATCGACGCGACTGCGCTGGGCGTGCGGGGTCGCAGCCAGGCCACGCTCGGACGCCAGCCATTCGTGGATGGCGCTGGACAGCGGCCGCGCATCGGCGAAATCCTCGGCAAAACGGTCGGCATTGAGCTGTCGCGACAGCGCCGCCGAGGCCGGGCAGGTGCTGGAATATTCGACCGAGAAGCGCAGCGCGACCTGCAGGTGGCCATCGACCAGACTGGCGTCGATCTCGATCGGGTAACGCTTCCAGCCGGCATTGGCGCTGGCCAGCGCCGGGCGCAGCAACATCTGCTCGTAGCGCAGGACCAGCCGTGCGGCGGTCGACAGCCCGGCCTGGGTCTCGACCAGGGTCTGCAGCACCCGGCGCAGGCCGGCGGGGGTCACCGTCTCGCTGGCGAACGCGGTCTGCAGCTCGAGGTACAGCCGCGACATGTGGATGCCGCGGGCGTCGGCGTCGACCAGGTTGACCGAGACATCGACCGAGGCGGCGACCTGGATGGGCTCACCGCCGGCCGTCGCGACCCGCAACGGCAGGGCGATGTTGGACATGCCGACCCAGTCCAGCGGCCGCGCCATGGCGGCGGCATCGGAGGCTACATCGGGCAGGCGGCGGGGGGCGTTGGGATTCGTGGTCACGTGGGAAGAAATGGGGGCGTCGCGGGGAGTTGCAACGCCGCCATTCTACCGGCCAGGGCCGGTGCAGCCGGCTGTACGGCTGGAACGCTGCGTCGCGGGAACCCGTGCCGCCGTTGCGCGTCAGCGGCGGGCGGCGCGCCAGGCCGTCAGCAACGCCTTCCAGGCGGCCTGCGGGCGGGCCGGATCGGCCTGGCCCAGCCGGGCACGCGCCAATGCCAGCCAGATCCGGCGCGGTCGCGTCCCCGGGCGACCGGGCGGCCATTGCCGATGCAGTTGCGCGGCCCAGACCGGTCGCGGATCGGCGTCGCCGGCACGCGCGAGCACGGCCAACGGCACCCCTGCGGCGGAATCCGCCTCCGCCTGGCCGTCCGCCTTGAGCATCCTCGACTGCAGCAGGCCCGCCGCGACCCGCCGCACCTCGGCCGGATCGACCGGTGTATCGGTGGATTCGCCGAAAAGTCCCGCATCGATCCGCGCCACCGCCTCGGCGAACGGGGCCACCGCGGCGAACGCCTCGTCGACGCTGGCCGGCCGCTCGCGGCTTGCGCGCAGCGATGGCAGGGACGCGGCCAACATCGCCCAAGCGGCCGGACGGCGCTGCAACACGGTGCCGAGCGGATGGCGACGTGCGCCCCTGCCCCACCCCGCCAGCTCCTCCTGCCACCAGCCCAGCTTGGCCTCGCCCGGACGCGGGTCGTTGCCGCCCCACGCAGCATCGGTCAGCTCCTGCTGCAGCGTCGCCCAGGCGAGCGCGGCCTCGCGCTGCGCGGCGGGAACGAACACCTCGGCCACCGTCCATTCCGCCCAGCGCACGCGCCACTTGTCGATGAAGTCGGCCAGCGCATCGCCACCGGCATCCGGCCGCGCCGTCGCGGCCCGATCGTCGGGAGCCAGCGGGTCAGGCATTGCACGCGGGCCATGCGGCCGCTTCGCACAACTGCGCGGGCTGCTCGATCATCACGTCGCCCTGCCATGCCGCCGGGTCGTCGCTGGACAGCCGGTAGCCCCACAGCGCCACCACCGACGGCATGCCGGCGGCGCGCGCGGCGACGATGTCGCGCTCGTCATCGCCGACATAGATGCAATCGCCCGGGGCGACGCCGATGCGCTCGGCGGCCACCAGTAACGGTAGCGGATCGGGCTTGCGCGCCGCGAGGGTGTCGCCACCGATCAGCACGGCGCAGCGGTCCTGCCAGCCCAGCATCGGCACCAGCGCCGCGGCCAGGTATTCGGGCTTGTTGGTGACGATGCCCCAGATGCAGCCGGACGCCTCCAGCGCGGCCAGCATCGCCTCGACACCTTCGAACGGCGCGCAATGGCGACCCAGCTCGGCCTGGTAGTGGTCGAGGAACGACGGGATCCAGCTGTCGCGCTCGGCGGCATCGACCTCCGGGAACGCCGCCGCGACCATCGCCCGCGCGCCCTTGGAGACATGTGGTCGCAGCTCGGCCAGCAACATCGGCGGCATGCCGCGGGCGGCACGCGCGTTGTTTATCGCGGCAAGCAGGTCGGGCGCGCTGTCGAGCAGGGTGCCGTCGAGATCGAACAGCACGGCCCTGGGGAACGGACGGCTCATCCCGCCTGCCCCGGTTTGCGCGCACACGCGAGATAGTTGACGTCGGTCCGGCCGATGATCCGGGCCGTGTTGCGCCACGGCTCGTACATCAGCCCGCTGACGTCGTCCAGTTGCAGGCCGGCGGCACGCAACCAGGCCGCCAGTTCCGACGGCTTGATGAAGTCGCGGTACTGGTGGGTGCCCTTGGGCAGCAGGCGGGCGACGTACTCGGCACCGACCACCGCCAGCGCGAACGCGGCCGGAGTGCGGTTGAGGGTCGACACGAACAGCTGGCCGCCCGGTTTCAGCAGCGCCGCGCAGGCGTCGATGATCGACCCCGGGTCGGGCACGTGCTCCAGCATTTCCATGCAGGTGACGACGTCGAAACTCCCCGGGCGCTCCAGCGCCAGCGACTCGACCGACTGCAGCCGGTAATCGACCTCGACGCCGCTTTCCAGCCGATGCAGCCTGGCGACCTTGACCAACTCGGGCGCCAGGTCCAGCGCGGTAACCCGGGCGCTCGCGGTCGCCAGCGCCTCGCTCAGCAACCCGCCACCGCAGCCGACATCGAGCGCCTCGACGCCCGCCAGCGACGCCCGGCTGGCGACGTAGCCCAGCCGCGCGGGATTCAGCGCGTGCAATGCCTTCTGCGGACCCGCCGGGTCCCACCAGCGCTGCGCGAGCGCGCCGAACTTGTCGAGTTCGGACTGGCTGAAATTGTCGTCGGGCGCGTTGGCGGCCTGGTTCATGTCGTGGTTCCTTCAGGCCCGGATCGCGGCGATCCGCTGCCGCCATTGCCGGGCATTGGCGACCAGCGCCGCCGCGTCGATGTCGACCAGCACGCGCTCGCGCAGCCTGGCCAAGCCGCCGATCCAGACGTCGCTGACCTGGTGCCGGCCGGTGGCGTAGACCAGCTGCGACACCACGTTGTGCAGCGGCTGGGTTTCGAGCTGGGCCAGGTCGACGCAGGCCAGGTCGGCCTGCTTGCCGATCTCGATCGAGCCGATCGCGTGGTCCAGGCCCATCGCCTTCGCGCCTCCGAGGGTCGCCGCGCGCAGCGCACTGGCAGCACTGAAGGCCGCAGCGTCCCCGGCGACGGCCTTGGCGAGCTGGGCCGCGGTGCGGGTCTCACCGAACATGTCGAGGTCGTTGTTGCTGGCCGCGCCATCGGTACCGATCGCGATGTTGACGCCGGCCTGCTCGAACCGGCCGACCGGGCAGAAACCCGACGCCAGCTTGAGGTTGGATTCCGGGCAATGCACCACGCTGACGCCACGCTGCGCGCACAGTTCGATCTCGGCGTCGGTCACGTCGGTCATGTGCACCGCGATCAGGCGGTCGTTGACCAGTCCGAGCCGGTCGAGCCGCGCCAGCGGACGCTGGCCGTATTTCTGCAGCGACTCCTCGACCTCGTGCCGGGTCTCGTGCGTGTGCAGGTGGACCGGCACGTCGAGCTGGTCGGCCAGCATCCGGATACGTTCGAAGCTCGCATCCGACACCGTGTACGGCGCGTGCGGGACGAACGCGGTCGACACCAGCGGGTCGTCGCGCCACTGGTCGAAGACTTCCGAGGCGCGGTCGAAGTATTCGTCGTCGCTGGCCGCCCACGCGGTCGGGAAGTCGATCACCGGCAACCCCACGCGCGCGCGGAAACCGTGGCGCTTGTAGGTCGCGGCCTGCACGTCGGGGAAGAAGTAGTTCTCGTTGGCACAGGTGGTGCCGCCACGCAGCATTTCGGCGATCGCCAGGGTCACGCCGTCGGCGACGAACTCCGGCCCGATCACCGCCGCCTCGATCGGCCAGATGTGGCCGTTCAGCCATTCCATCAGCGGCAGGTCGTCGGCCACCCCGCGCAGCAGGGTCATCGGGTTGTGGGTGTGCGCGTTGACCAGGCCGGGCATCAGCGCCGCGTCGGGGCGCGAGACGGTTTCCTTCGCGTCGAAACGCGCGCGCGCCTCGGCGATCGGCAGCAACGCCACGATGACGCCGCCGCTGACCGCCACGGCATGGTCCTGCAGGACCACGCCGCGCGGCTCGACCGGCACCACCCAGCCGGCTTCGATCAGCAGGTCGCAGGGCTGGGGGGCTTGGCCGGTCATTTACTTGACCCGGCTGACGTACTCGCCCGAGCGGGTATCGACCTTGATCACCTCGTCCTGGCCGACGAACAGCGGCACGCGCACCACCGCGCCGGTTTCCAGCGTGGCCGGCTTGCCGCCGCCACCGGAAGTGTCGCCGCGGACGCCCGGGTCGGTCTCGGTGATCTTGAGTTCGACGAAGTTCGGCGGGTTGACGAAAATCGGCACGCCGTTCCACAGCGTCACCACGCAATCCTCCTCGCCCTTGAGCCACTTGGATGCGTCGCCCACGCCGTTCTTGTCGGCCTGGACCTGCTCGAAGCTGGTCGGATCCATGAAGTGCCAGTGCTCGCCGTCGGCGTACAGGAACTGCATGTCGGTGTCGATCACGTCGGCGGCCTCGACCGAGTCGGTCGCCTTCATGGTGATTTCCTGCACCCGGCCGGTCTTGATGCTGCGGTACTTCATGCGGGTGAACGCCTGGCCCTTGCCCGGCTTGACGTACTCGGTGTCGGTGATGATGCACGGGTCGTTGTTGACCAGGATCTTCATCCCGTTCTTTACGTCGTTCATGCCGTAACTGGCCATGCTGGAACTCCTGCGATGTAGATGATTGGAGTGGCGCGGTCCGGCGCGGACGCCGGGCGGCTAGAATGTCGGGCTGCGCCCGGCCGAGGCCGGATGCAGGCAAAACCGGACCCGAATGATAACCGCAGTGACCCCCACCGCCCCAGCCTTGCAGACGCCTTCAACCCCGCAGTCGCCACGCTGGCAGCAACTGTGGCGCGAGGCCGTGCGGGATCCGCGCGAACTGCTGGCGCTGCTCGGCCTCGATCCGGATGCAATGGGCGTTTCCGCCGACGCCGCCACGCAGTTCCCGCTGCGGGTACCGCGTGGCTTCGTCGCCCGCATGCGCCACGGCGATCCGGCCGACCCGTTGCTGCGCCAGGTATTGCCGCTGGACGCGGAAATGCAGCCGATGCCCGGTTTCAGCCTCGATGCGGTCGGCGATGGCGCTGCCAGGACCGGCCACGGCGTGATCCAGAAGTACCGGGGGCGCGCCCTGCTGGTGGCCACCGGCAGCTGCGCGATCAACTGCCGCTACTGTTTCCGCCGGCACTTCCCGTACGCCGAGGAAACCGCCGCCGCCGCCGGCTGGCGCGAGGCGGTGGCGCTGATCGGTGCCGACGCCAGCGTCGACGAGGTGATCCTGTCCGGCGGCGACCCGCTGTCGCTCGCCACGTCCAAGCTGGCCGAGCTGACCGGTGCGTTGGCCGGATTCAGCCACATCAGGCGGCTGCGCATCCACACCCGCCTGCCGGTGGTCCTGCCTGAACGCGTCGACGACGCCCTGCTCGACTGGCTCGCGGGCCTGCCCTGGCCGCTGACCGTGGTGCTGCATGCCAACCACGCCAACGAGTTCGATCCATCGGTGGACGCCGCGATGGCCCGCCTGCGCCAGGCCGGGGCCACCCTGCTGAACCAGGCGGTGCTGCTGCGCGGGGTCAATGATTCGGTCGACGCGCTGGCAGCATTGAGCGAACGCGGTTTCGAGGCCGGCGTGCTGCCGTATTACCTGCACCAGCTGGACCGGGTCCAGGGCGCGGCCCATTTCGAGATCGACGACGACCGTGCCCGCGCCCTCCATGCCGGCCTTGCGGCCCGGCTGTCGGGCTACCTGGTGCCCCGGCTGGTGCGCGAGGTCCCCGGCGACAGCGGCAAACGGCCGCTCTGAGGCCCCACTCGCGTCCCAACTCTAGAGAGGCGCCATGGACGGTGGCTCCGGCATCTGTCATAACACGGCGGAATGCGTCGGAACGGGTCGCGCAACGTCGCCGAGCGACGGGCCTTAGGGCCGGACCCGACGACCCGGGCGGTGACGTCCGGGGCAACGCAGGGGGACAACATGCTTATATATGCGAACGGCGAAGCCGCGATGGCGGGCGGGTCCCACCCGGCCGTCATGCTGGGCGATTGCAGCGTGACCACGCTGCAATCGTTGCAAGCGATGCCAACTGACCCGGATGGAGGGGCTATGCAAGTGGGTAAGGACATGGTGTTGCGGCTGCTGATCGTCGACGACAGCGTCGAGGCGGCCGAAGCCATTGCCAGCGGGCTGCGCAACAGCGGCATCGCGGTGCGGCCCAACCGGCCCGAAACCGAGTCCGACTTCCTCGCGATGCTGGCCAACCACCCACCGGATTTCGTGCTGATCGCGCGCGACGCGACCAGCGTGCCGCTTGCCACCGTGATGCAGCATGTCGCCGCCAGCGGCAAGGACCTGCCGGTGCTGCTGCTGCTCGACAGCATCGATGACGCCGGCCTGCTGCAGGCCAGCTCGCTCGGCGTCCGAAACGTGGTCCTGCGCGACCGCATCGCGCAGATCGAGAGCACCGTGCGCAGCGAGTGGGCCGACCTGGAGGCACGCCGCGCATTGCGCAAGCTCGAGTCGCAGGTCCGCGAGACCGAGCGCCGTTGCGATGCATTGATCGACTCCTCGCGCGACCCGATCGCCTATGTCCACGAGGGCATGCACATCCGCGCCAACAGCGCCTACCTGGAGATGTTCGGCTTCGAATCGTTCGAGGAGATTGAGGGCATGTCGCTGCTGGACCTGGTCGCGCCGCAGCATGTCGACGAGTTCAAGCAGCTGCTCAAGCGGCTCGGCAAGGGCGAGGCACCGCCGCCGCGGCACGAGATCGAGGCGCGCACGCTAGAGGGCAACAGCTTCCCAGCGGTGATGGAGTTCACCGCGGCCAGTTACGAGGGCGAAAACTGCCAGCAGGTGATCCTGCGCCGACAGGAACTGGATCCGGAACTGGCCCGCGAGGTCGAGGAACTGCGCCAGCGCGACCAGGCCACCGGCCTGCTCAACCGCGCGACCTTCCTGCGCGCGCTCGAGGACGCGGTTGCCGACGCCGGCCAGAACGCCAGCCACCATGCGCTGCTGCTGGTCGAGCCGGACCACTATTCGCGCCTGCTGCAGGAACTCGGGCTGGATGCCGCCGACGAGCTGATATCCGCCTGCGCACAACGCCTGCGCAGTGCGCTTGGCGCCGACGACGTCGTCGCGCGTTTTGGCGAGCACCAGTTCGCGGTGCTCCGTCGCGGCAGTGATTACACCGCCACCTCGGCCCTGGCGGAAACCGTGCGCGCGGCATTCGCCAACAGCGTGCTCGACATCGACAGCCGCTCGCTCAACGCCACCGCGAGCATCGGCGGCGTGCAGATCGGGCAGAAGATCGCCAGCGTCGCCGCGGTGCTCGGCAAGGCGAACCAGGGCGTCCAGTCCGCCATCGGCGTGGGCGGCAACCGCACCGACATCTTCGACCCCGGCGCGGTCGACCGCGCCGAGGAAGAACGCGTCGAAGCCTGGGTCAACCGGATCCGCGACGCGATCGACAGCGACCGGTTCGTCCCCTACTACCAGCCGCTGATGAGCCTGCACGGCGAGCCCATGGAGATCTACGACGTCTACCTGCGCATGCAGGGCGAACATGGCGAACTGGTGCAGCCGCTGACCTTCCTGCAGATCGCCGAGGAACACGGCCTGCTGTGGGAGATCGACCGCTGGATGGTCGGCCGCGCGATCGCCGACATCGGCGCGCAGACCAGGGCCGGCCACCGGACCACCCTGATGGTCCGGATCACCGAAGCGTCGTTGCAGGACGACAGCCTGCTGCAGCACATCGAGGAAAACCTGGCCAAGCACGGTGCCGACGGCAGCCTGCTGGTGCTGCAGCTGACCGAATCGAAGGTGTCCACACACCTCAAGGCCGCGCAGGCGTTCCAGCAGCGCGCCTCGAAGGCGGGGGTGCGGATCGGCCTGGAGCAGTTCGGCAGCGGACTCAACTCGTTCCAGTTGCTGAGCCATTTCGACGCCGACCTGGTCAAGCTCGACCGCGCCTTCATGGAAGACCTGGCGGCCAACCCCGAGTACCAGCAGAAGATCCGCGAGATCGCGACCCGGGCCCACGAACTCGGCAAGCAGGCGATCGCCGAGTTCGTGCAGGACGCGGCCAGCATGACGATCCTGTTCAGCGCCGGGATCGACTACGCCCAGGGCCACTTCCTCGCCCAGGCCGGTCCGTCGATGGACTACGACTTCTCCTGACCGGACGAACCCGCCGCGGTCATGCGGCGGGTGCGGCGGTCATGCAGCGGTACGGATCGTGTCCGGCATCCGCCGCAGCGCGGCGATGCGTTCTTCCAGCGGCGGGTGGCTCATCAGCAGGCGCTTGAGGCCGTGGCCGATCGCGCCGCTGATGCCGAAGGCCGCGACCTGCTTCGGCAGGGTGTTGGCCCCGTGGTTCAACGACAGCCGCTGCAGCGCGGCGACCATCTTGTCGCGCCCGGCGAGGTTCGCCCCACCGGCATCGGCGCGGAACTCGCGATGCCGCGAGAACCACATCGCGATCATGCTCGCGAGCAATCCGAACACCATGTCCAGCACGAACACGATGATGTAGTAGCCGAAGCCCGGACCGCCCTCGCGGTTGCCACTGAGGTAGCTGTCGATCACGCGGCCGACCAGCCGCGCGAGCACGATCACGAACGTGTTGAGCACGCCCTGGATCAGCGCCATCGTCACCATGTCGCCATTGGCCACGTGGCTGACCTCGTGCGCCAGGACGGCCTCGGCTTCGTTGCGGCCCATCTGCTGCAGCAGGCCGGTCGACACCGCGACCAGCGAGTTGTTGCGACTGGGCCCGGTGGCGAAGGCGTTGATCTCCGGCGCGTCGTAGATCGCCACCTCCGGCATCTTGATTCCGGCGGCCTCCGCCTGCCGGCCCACGGTGGCCAGCAGCCATTGCTCGGCCTCGTTGCGCGGCTGCCCGATGACATGCGCGCCGGTGCTGCGCTTGGCCATCCACTTCGACATCAGCAGCGACACCAGCGAGCCGCCGAAGCCGAACAGCGCCGCCATCACCAGCAGCACGCCGTTGTTGCCGAGGGTGACCCCGAACACGCCCTGCAGCACACTCAGCACGATGCCGAGCAGCACCATCACGGCGAGGTTGGTGGCGAGGAACAATCCGATCCGCTTGAACATGTCGTTGACCCGGTCGCGCCCGATGCGCGGCTATGCGCAAAAAATGTGGCAGGCTCACGGCGAATTCAAGGTGACGGATTTGCCGAGTGGGTCCAGCCGTACTCCCGACCGCATCAGTACCCGCGACATTGCCCGCCGGCTACCGCGGCCGCTTCGCACCCTCGCCCACCGGCGACCTGCACGCCGGCTCGCTGCTGGCCGCATTCGGCAGCTGGCTGCTGGCGCGCGCGGCCGACGGCGAATGGTGGGTACGGATCGAGGACGTGGACGGCCCGCGGGAAGTCGCCGGCGCCGCCGACCGCCAACTCGCCGCGCTGGCCGCGCTCGGCCTCGTCCCCGATGCGCCGGTGGTGCGCCAGAGTGGACGCGACGCGATCTACCAGCGCGCGCTGGACCGGTTGCTGGCGGAGGGCCGCGCGTTCACCTGCCATTGCAGTCGCAGCGACCTGGCCCCGACCGGCGGCGTCCATCGCCAGTGCCTCGCAACGGCGCCGCGACCGGACCCGGCGATCCGCCTGCGGGTCGATGACCGCACCCTGGTCGATTTCGTCGACGGCATCCAGGGCTCGCAATCGCAGGACGTCGCCCGCGAGGTCGGCGACTTCGTGCTCAGGCGCGCCGACGGCTGCTGGGCCTACCAGTTGGCAGTCGTGGTGGACGATGCCGACCAGGGCATCACCGATGTCGTGCGCGGCGCCGACCTGCTCGATTCCACCCCGCGCCAGATCCTGTTGCAACGCGCGTTGGGGCTGCCGACACCGCGGTACGCCCACCTGCCGCTGGTCATCGATGCCGGCGGACGCAAGCTTTCCAAGTCCGACGACTCGCAACCGTTCGACCCGGGCGATCCGCTGCCCGCACTGCGTCGCGCCTGGACGGCGCTGGGCCAGCCGGCCGATGCACTGGCCGGGACCAGCAGCGTGGCGGAACTGCTCGCCGTCGCGAGCGCGTCATTCCAGCCCGGCCGCATCCCGCGCGGGGTCGCTCCGTTTCCCGCGTCGCACAACAGGGATTTCACAATCCGGGACTAGTATTTCCCGGGGGAGTTTCCCGGGCAGATTGGAGAGCAGCATGCAGGCACGCGTCGCGTTGGTCACCGGCGGCACCGGTGGCATCGGCACCTCGATCGTCAAGCGACTGGCCGACATGGGCCACAAGGTGGCGACCAACTTCCGCGACGAGTCCCGCGGGCGTGCCTGGCAGGAAAAGATGAAGGCGTCCGGCATCGACGTGGCGCTGGCGCAGGGCGACGTGTCCTCGCCCGAGCAGGCCGAGGCGCTGGTGCGCGAGGTCGAGAACCAGCTCGGCCCCATCGACATCCTGGTCAACAACGCCGGCATCACCCGCGACTCGACGTTCCACAAGATGAGCGCGCAGCAGTGGAACGACGTCATCTGCACCAACCTCAACTCCTGCTTCAACGTCACCCGCCCGGTGATCGAGGGCATGCGTGAGCGCAAGTGGGGACGGATCGTGCAGATCAGTTCGATCAACGGCCAGAAGGGCCAGTACGGCCAGGCCAACTACGCCGCCGCCAAGGCCGGCATGCACGGCTTCACGATCTCGCTGGCGCAGGAGAACGCGAAGTTCGGCATCACCGTCAACACCGTCTCGCCGGGCTACATCGGCACCGACATGGTGATGGCCGTGCCCGAAGAGGTGCGCAACAAGATCGTCGCGCAGATCCCGACCGGACGCCTCGGCACGCCGGAGGAGATCGCCTACGCGGTGGGTTTCTTCATGCCCGACGAAGCCGGCTGGATCACCGGCGCCAACCTGTCGGCGAACGGCGGGCAATACATGGGCTGGTGAGGCGCTCTCGCCACAAGTTGCAAACCGGCCGCGGCCTGCGCCATGCTGCAAAGCATCATGACTCAGAGCGTTTGCTCCATGGCCTCGATCCGCGTCATCAAGAAGTACCCCAACCGTCGTCTGTACGACACCGAGATCTCCAGCTACATCACGATCGAGGACGTCCGCCAGCTGATCATCGACAACGAGGAGTTCGAGGTCCGCGACGCGCGCTCGGGCGAGGACCTGACCCGGCAGGTGCTGCTGCAGATCATCACCGAGCACGAGCAGGACGGCGAGCCGATGCTGTCGACCCAGTTGCTCAGCCAGATCATCCGTTTCTACGGCGACTCGCTGCAGGGCTTCATGGGCAGCTACCTGGAGCGCTCGATGCAGGGCTTCCTCGACCAGCAGCAGCAGTTCCGCAAGCAGATGGGCGGCATGCTCGGGCAGACCCCCTGGGCGATGATGAACCAGCTGACCGAACGCAACCTGGCGATGTGGAAGGAATTGCAGAACCTGTCCGGCAGCGTCGGCCAGACCCCGGCGTCGGGCAAGAAGCCCGAAGGCAAGCGCTGAGGCCAGACCCCGCGACAGCGCGCCATTGCAGGAGCGACGTGAGTCGCGATCGCACGGCGAAACCGGGCATCAGGGAATTCGCGACTCACGTCGCTCCTACAACGGGTCTCTATTGCAGCGGCTGGCCGGCGCAGTATTTTTCGTGGAACGCGACCGCCTGCGGCATCAACGCCTGCAGGTTCTGGATGCGGTTGGCCGGATCCGGATGGGTCGAGGCGAATTCCGGCGGACGCTCGCCGCCGCCCAGTTGCGACATCCGCTCCCACAGCGGAACCGCCGTGCGCGGGTCGTAGCACGCCGCCGCCGCCAGCATCAGGCCCACCTGGTCGGCCTGGGTTTCGTGGTCGCGGCCGTACGGCAGGATGAAGCCGTACTGCGCGCCGGCGCCAAGCGCGGCCATCACCGCCTGCTGTTGCTGCGGGTCCATCCCGCCGATCGCCATGCCGGCGGCCATCTGTCCCATCTGCACCAGCTTCTGCTGGGCCATGCGCTGGGAACCGTGGCGCAGCAGCGCATGGGCGATCTCGTGGCCCATCACCACCGCCATCGCATCCTCGCTCTGCGCGATCGGCAGCAGCCCGGTATAGACCGCCATCTTGCCGCCCGGAAGGCAGAACGCGTTGGCCTGGTCGGACTGGATCACGCTGACGTCCCACTGGAACTGCTGGTGGGCGGTCGGCGTCTGCTGCTGGTGCATCGCGGCCAGGTCACTGGTGACCTGCGGTACCCGCGCGACCAGCCGCTGCGCGATTGCACTGATCTGGCGGCTGACTTCGGAATCGGCCGGCATCAGCGCACCCTGCGCCTGGGCATCGCCCAGCACCTGCTGGTAGGCCTGCGCGCCCAGCTGTACTTCTTCCTCGGCACTGGCGCCGTAATGCGCGGTTTCGCCGGTGTACGGGTCGGTCTCGGCGCTGCCGAACCACTGCCACGCCGCATAGCCTGCGAACAGCAACAGGATCCACCAGCGGATGCCACCACCGCGACGCCGGCCGCCTGCAGCCCCGCCGCGCGCGCGTCCCAGGGAGATGTTCATTCAGCGCTCCTTGCCCGGCGACACCGGGACGTTGGTGGTTGTCATATTTCCCGCACCACGCGGAAACCGACCCGCGCGTTGGTGGTGCCGATGTCGCTGCCCAGGCGCCAGGCCGAGCGGGTCTGGACCGGGGAACTGGCCCACGAACCTCCCCGTACGACCTGCTCGCGGCAGCCCGGGTTGATCCAGGCCTGGCCGTCCGCCGGCGCGCGCCGGTAGCCGTCGTGCCAGCAATCGGCGACCCACTCGCTGACATTGCCGGCCAGGTCGTGAAGGCCGAATGCATTGGCCGCGTACGACCCCACCCGCGCCGGGCCCCATGCACCGTCGCCGTAGCCGTCGAAGGCATTGCGCCAGTGGCGCCCTCCCGGTGACTCGTCCTCGCCGCCGGTGAAGTTGCCGGCGCCGTCGGGCGGGGCGTCGTCGCCCCAGGGGAACCGCGACTGGCTGCCCGCGCGCAGCATGTGCTCGAACTCGGCCTCGCTCGGCAACCGGTACACGTGGCCGGTCTGGACCGACAGCCATTCGGCGTACGCCCTGGCATCCTGCGCGCTGACGTGCACCACCGGCAGGCTGTCCCCGGCCGGGTTGCCGGCGTAGTCCGAGCGCCAGTCGATGCCGCTGCGCCGCACCAGGTTGCCGCTGCGCTCGTCGTACACCGTCGAATAACCGCGCCGCGTGGCCCGTGCCTCGTAGCCCGTGGCGGTGACGAAGCGGCGGAACTCGCCCACGGTGATCTCGTTGCGCGACACCGCCAGGCCGCGATCGAAACGGATGTTGCGCGCCGGGCGTTCGACATCGCTGGCGCCCTTCTCGTCCGGTGCCGCACCCATCCGGAACGCGCCGTGCGGGACGACCACCATCTCCGGGCCACGGCCACCGCGTTCCAGCGCCTCGGTGAACGCCTGGCCGGGCCGGAACAATCCGTAATGGCTGGCCAGCTCGATCTGCTCGCGCAGCTCGACCGCGGCCGGGTCGCCTTCCGGGGCGATCCGCAGCAGGTCGGCGAGATGACGGCGCGCCTCGTCGAGTCCACCCTCGCGGGTCAGCGCCGCCAACCCGAGGTCACGCAGGTTGCCGACCCGCGACGCGCGGTGGCGCGCGATGCGCTGCCGGGCCTCGGGCACCGTCTTCATGTCCGGCCGGACCGTGGCCGCCTTGTCGAGCCACTGTGCCGCCGCATCGTAGTCGTCCTTGTCGGCTGCCAGCTCGGCCTGCCGGATCAGCGCGCTTTCGGCGGCCGCGAGGCCCTGCAGCGCGCGCGCATCGCCGGGCCGCAGTTGCAGCGCCTTGCGGAAATGATCGACCGCGGCGTTGCCATCGTCGCCCAGGATCCGCCGCGCGTTGAGCGCCTGCTCGCCCCCGAGGTTGGCCTGTGCGGCCTGGTCGGCGCGATCGAGCCGCCCCAGGAATTCGATTACCGGTTGCGCATCCGGCGCCGCTTCGCGGGCCACCGCGGCGAACTGGTGGGCGCGCCGCAGCGCGGCGGGGTCGTCGTCGATCGCCGCGAGCGCGTCGTCGCCCCGCTCGATCACCGCACCCAGCGCCTGCTGGAAGCCTGTCGCCACATCGGCATCCGCGGGCGCGTGCCCGCGCAGCGCCAGGTACAGCGGGATCGCATCATCGTCCTCGCCGAACAGCTCGCCCGCTTCCAGCGCCGCCGACGCATCCTCCTTGAGCTGGGCGATGTTTTCGTCGTCGACCTCGACCTCGGGCGCGCTCCATGGCGAGACCGGCGAGACTTCCTGCCCGGCGCCGATGGTCACGATCGGCGCGGTCGCGCGGCTGGATGCATCCGGGGTGGCGGGCGATGCGGCATCGTCGTCGGCGGAGCAGCCGGCCAGCGAGGCGGCCAACGCGGCAACCACCAGCCCGCCGCACACCCACATGCGAAGCCAGCGGACAACCGCCCGCGACACCGGCCCTGGTGGCGTTGATGCTGGCAATCGTGCTGACAACCTTGCTCGCAATCGTCCTCCCGGCCTGACGGCCCACCGGCGCCCCCGCGAGGGCGTCCTGAAAGTAGGCTATTGTCGCCCACCCCGGCAACCCGAATCGCGATCCGCCCAAAGTGCCCATCGAACCGACACATCCCGCCCCGAACGCCGCCGATTCGACCACGCCGGTGTGGGTCACCGATCCGGCCGCACTGACCGCCCGCTTCACCGGCCGCCCCGCACGCATCGGGCTGGATACCGAGTTCATCCGCGAGCGCACCTACTGGCCGCAGCTGGCGCTGGTGCAGATCGCGATCGAGCGCGACGCCGGCGGCATCGAGATCCTACTGGTCGATCCGCTGGCGCCGGGCATCACCGATGCGCTCGCGGCGATCCTCGCCGACGAGTCGATCCTCAAGGTCATGCACAGCCCCAGCGAGGACCTGGTCGCCTTCAAGCACGCCTGCAAGGTGGTGCCACGGCCGTTGTTCGACACCCAACTGGCGGCGGCGCTGGCCGGCATCGCCGGCGGCATGGGCTACCAGAAGCTGGTCGAGCGGATCACCGGCGTGGTGCTGAGCAAGGGCGAGACCCGCTCCGACTGGCTGCGCCGGCCGTTGTCGCCGTCGCAACTGGAATACGCCGCCGACGACGTGCGCCACCTGTTCGAGATGCACGACGTGCTGGACGGCATGCTCGGCGAGCTCGGGCGGCGCGACTGGCTGGCCGACGACGCCCGCCGCACCGTCGCCAACGCCGACACCGACGCGCTCGAGCGCTGGCCGCACCTGTCGATGCGCAGCGCGCACTTCCTCGACCTGGATGCCCAGCGCCGGCTGGTGCGGCTGCTGCGCTGGCGCGAGGCCCATGCGCGCGACAGCGACCGGCCGCGCAGTTGGATCCTCGACAACGAACTCGCCGTCGCCCTCGCCCGTACCCCGCCGGCCGATCGCGGCGCGCTGCAGGCGCAGCTGGATGCGCACCCCAAGGCCCCGCGCAAGCTGGGCGACGCGATCTGGCGGGCGCTGTCCACGCCGTTGGAAGACGAGGCCGGGACGCCCGATGCCGGTGTCGCCGAGAAGCGCGACAAGAACCGCGTGCGCCAGATGCAGGATGCAGTCGCCGCCCGCAGCGCCGAACTGGGCCTGCCCGACGGCCTGCTGGCGTCGCGCCGCTACCTGGAAGCCCTGCTCGACCACGGCGAATGGCCCGCCGCCCTTGCAGGGTGGCGCCGCGAACTGCTGGAGCCGAGCTTGGCGCCGCTGCTGGCGGAGTAGCGCCTCCCGGGCCACGCGGCGCCGTTTGACGCCCGCTTGACCGTAGGAGCGACGTAAGTCGCGATTTCACGGTGACTACGTGTGTCAGTGAAATCGCGACTTACGTCGCTCCTACATTCGGTGCATGGCGGTTGCGAGCGTGGCGGGTGCCGTTGTGCCGTGACATCCGCTGCTCACGGGGGCTGGCGCCGCCGGTTCCGGGCCGCTAGAATTGCCTCCTTCATGGGGCGGTAGCTCAGCTGGGAGAGCGCCACGTTCGCATCGTGGAGGTCAGGGGTTCGATCCCCCTCCGCTCCACCATGAATCCAAAGGGTCGCGAGAAATCGCGGCCCTTCTTGGTTATGGGGTCGCCAGCCACGGCTCCGCGATCTCCAACGCGGTTCGATACGGCTCGGGATCGTTGCGGTTGCTCAGCAGGATCACCGTCAGCCGCCGCTGCGGCCAGCGCACGATGACGTTGCGGAATCCCATGGTCTCGCCGGAATGCCACAGGCTGTCGCCGGTGACGCGCCAGCCGTAGCCGTACTCGACCGCGGGATCGTCGGTCGGTGTCACCGCGGTGAAAGCCAGGCGGCGCGATTCGTCGCTGAGCAGGCGATCGTCATACAGCGCCGCGTCCCATCGGGCGAGGTCGTCGATCGACGAATAGATTCCGCCGTCGCCGAGCACGGCACTTGTCTGGCTTTGGTCGGTACGGATCCAGTCGCCATCGGCCCGGCTGTATCCATAGGCCCGGTGGGGAACCTCGGGGCCGCCCTGGACGTAGGCCAGGGTGTCGTGCATGCCCAGCGGCTGGAAGATCCGCTCGCGCAGGAAGGCCTGGAAATCCCGCCCGGATGCGCGCTCGACGATCAACGCCAGCAGCGCATAGCCGCTGTTGCTGTAGCGGTAGTCGCTTCCGGGCCTGAAGTAGGTCCAGTCCTGGCCTTCGAGCAAGTGCAACACGTCGGCATCGCGAAGCTGCCCGGTCATGGTCGCCGGGATCACATCTTCATAGTCGATCAGGCCCGAGGTATGGCTGAGTACCTGATGCAGGGTGATGTCGTCGGTGGCGGGTGGCAGCGAAGGCAGCCACTGTCGCAGAGGGTCGTCGAGGTCGAGCGCGCCGTCTTCGACCAGCAGCAGGATCGCGGCGGCGGTGAACTGCTTG
>Ga0307413_10000113_pt1 | contig 20652 bp, 34 predicted proteins | sample DK1Ometagenome_3_FD_203714 | JGI IMG/M metagenome (GOLD analysis project Ga0307413, IMG submission 203714) | Maize rhizosphere microbial communities from greenhouse at UC Davis, California, United States - DK15-O-2 | ecosystem: Host-associated > Plants > Roots > Rhizosphere > Soil | place: USA... | reverse complement strand
GTTCAGCCTCGACGTAGATAAAGCGAGTCAAGAAACCAGACTGGAAATCCTCTGTCGTCAGCACACTCGCAAGCTGATCGCGAATACCCATCATGAACATGCCCAACGAAATCTCCGCTGTGCTTGCGGCCTTGACTGCACCTGTAGCTCGCAGCTTACCGTTCACGTGACCGTCGTAAAGCTCGGTCATTTGTCCGCGAAGACCTGCAAGATACGGCTTACGATCAAGCCCCACGATGAAATCCTGGGCTTCGTCCACGTGGATCAAGCTGGACCGGTTCGCTCGCTGTAGAAGCTCACTGGTCAAACCTTCACCCGTAAAGTCGGAGCCAAGATCGTAGTGGTATTCACCGTCTCGCTGCAAGGCCCACAGTGTGCGAAGCATCTGCTTTTTCGTTGTGGACTTTCGTGAGCGGGTGGTGTCACCCAGCACCATGAACCAGAGATTCAGCGGGAGCTTACCGAAGTCAGGGATCGCATGGCCGAAGTCAGAGAAGATCATTGACAGAATCATGAACGCCGAAGCCACATGGTACTCAGCCGCAGCGTCAGTCTTGCTCGCTGCCCACGTCTTGTACTCATCAATGAACGTGCGCTTTAGATTTGCCTTCTCTTCCTTAGTCAGGAAGTCAATCTCTTTGGCCTTTGCTTCCGGCTGTACCGTCACGCGAGTCACCTTAGGCTCCGTACCATCACGGAACTCCAATTCGGACTTAGAGCGGGCTCTCAACACGTCTCCCCAGAGCAGTTCGTCGGCATTGCCTCGACCGTCTCGGACAAACTTGTTCAGACCGGATTGCTTGCAGATAGCGAATGTCGCCTCATCCGTAGCTCCAAGCCTGAAAAGCTCTTGTTGCAAGAGGAACAGAGCCTCAGAGCCCTTCTGCCGCTTCTCATAGCTGCGACTGATCAAGTCCAGCAAGTCCTGAGTAACGTTCGTGAGACTGTTGAGAGCTTCCGTATAGCTCGGAATCTCACCCATATCCTTGTTCAGGATCGTTTGTACGTCAGCTTGCTTGTAAGCAGCGCCGAACTCATCTGCCGAATAGACCGCTCCGGTGTACGCTGCGTTGACCGTGAACGGCTCATAGCCCTCAATGTAGTCGTCGGAGTCCGGATCGCTGTATTTGGTGTTGGAAGTACCGGGCACACGGAGCAGTTTGTTAGCTGCCCATCCGTTGTCAAAGCCTGTTTCTGCCTTGGGGTGTGCGATCGATACGCCGTGGGACCAAGCCTCAGCCTCGTTGGGGTCTTTCAGACCGTCAATGTGCCAGTAGACGTGCGTCTTCTCAGCCGATGTGTGGACCACAATCGACGGCAAGAGCAGCAGAGAGTCTACCGGGCAGGTGTCAGCGTCCCCATAAACAACCGAAGTCCACTGAGCCGATGCACGACGCGCATTCGGAGCCATGAACAGCGTAGGAGTAAAGTACAAGTCCTTGTCTGCGTGTGCCAGAACGTAATCAACAGCTTCATCTGCCTGTTCAGGCCAGCTAAGAAAGTGCTGGATAGTTGGGTTGCGCTCAGAGTCCAGCAGTGACAGGCAGAGCTTACCGCTACCATCTTGAAAAACTGCTTGAAAAAATTCTTTTACATCAGACATTGAACATCATCCTCCTTTTATTGTCATATTACTAAAACGGACGGAAAAAATAAGGCCCCCGAAGGGGCATTACCAGACTAGCATAGAAAATCGGTTCGCGCAGAAAGCGCCTTGACAGGAGCGAAAGGAGCGGTGGGCCATAATTCTCCCGGTGCTATCTTCATGGTTTACCGTTGTCCCTCAGTGGGCACACCCGACTCTCCAAAGTCGAGCTGCCATTTTCCACCTACCATGTTGACGCGAACCTACGTGGTGTGAGCAGGACTTGAACCTGCACTTTCCTGAGCCTTGGGACTCAGTGGCCTCTTCCAGTTGGGCTATCACACCGTGGGCGGTACTTATATCGACACCCCGCCCGGTGCCATTGGCCTACTTAGAGCTTGCGAACACGAGCCTTAGCGCGTCCGGTAGGAGCAGACTTAGCAGCCTGTTCCAGCGAGAGACGACGCTTGATCGAAGCGTTGATGCGCTCGTTGCCCTCATCATCCAGAACCGGAACCTTCTTACCGTCCGAGTCCTTCTGAGTCTGAACCTCGTGAACAATGTCCACTACCAGTTCCTTACCTTCAAGCTCTTCCGGAAGGGGAATCTCGAAGTCGTTTTCTACCGGGAAGCCGGTAGCCTTTGCAAGCTGTACGAGCGAACCGAGGTACTGTTCCAGAAGAATCCAGTCCTTGATCTTGCCCTTCTGAGCGCCCTCAGGAGCTTCCAGTACGTTGTACTCAATCACGTACATTTCGTAATTGGGAGCCTTGGCACCCTTGCTCTCTTCTACCTTGACGATTTCAACGGTGTAGCGGCCTTCCTTACGAAGGCTAAAACCCTTGACCTCTTCATCGGTCAGCTTGACAGAGCGGCGAGTTGATGTAGTCATTATGTGTTTCTCGTTTCTTTAGTTACTTGATCAGTTTCGGTGCATTGTTGCGGAGAGCGTCGATGATTTTCGGCATCGTCGGATTCTCCATGAAGTCAGGCAGTCGGCCCTCAGACCGGTTACCTGCTGTAATCAAAGCTGAGGGAGCCATTTGCAGCACACGTGTTGCATCCGATCCTTCACCTTCAATGTCCAGATACCCAACGATATCAAAGATTTTCGGAAGTTCCAACCCCGTCTTATTTCCTTGGAAGTAAGGCATGGTCTTGATTACCTGCTGTAGCTTATCTTTGTCGCGTTCGGCGTGTGCCAAGACTATCACATTGATACCGCTCTTTGCAAGCGCCTTGACTACCTTCATGAGCTGTTCGTAAACCATAGCCCATTTCTTGAAGCCGTCAGTGTCACCCCATTGGCCGATGGACCAATCGTAGATGTACTGCTGAGCTTCTGCTGCGGTGTCGATGATCGCGGTTTTGATATCGTGATCTTCGTTCACCAGTGCCTCGGCCAAATCCAAGGCTTGATCCCAGTCTGTAGGTCGAGCGACCTTCAAGTCTGGAAAACTTGCTCCGACAGACGAGCTGCCGTCCTCAAATGCTATCAGAAGAACCTCGTTCATGTGTTCTACGTTAATCGCAGACGCAGCGAGAGAGGTCTTTCCAACACCCTTTGGCCCGTAGAACAAGGCCACCATAGCCTCGTCGAGCTGTTTCGGTGTGCCAATGTCTACGACACTGGCGAGGTCAAACTTTGCCATTCATTTCCTCCTAGATTCGTCCTGAAAGCTTGCAGTTGTAACATTCTTCGTCAGAATCTATGTCCTCAGGACTGTTACCCTCTGTACTTACATAGTCCCATATTTGCTGGGTTCTGTCAATAGCTGCGAGAGCCAGATTCTCATCGTAAGCTTCGACGTGATCCACCAGATGGTTGATGTTACCACCATCCCTCGGTACAAACAAGATGTGGGTTTCCTTGACCTCGTGGCCTAACTGGGCCAGTCCATAGCCGTAAACCTGCGCTTGGTAACTGTACGTCTTGCTGGGACCATCTAAGCGTATCTTAGTCAGGGTGTTTTTACCAACCAGCTTGTAGTCGCCAACAATCCCTAGCTTTGGGTACCAGAGGTCGATGGTGCCTCTGATCTGACCGTACCCTTCGATGTAGCAAATGTCAACCTTCTGCTCAGTCTGCATCCCCTCAATGGGCATGTGGTGTTCCATGTAGTAATGGAACGCCGTACCTAGCATGGGATACATGGAGAACGGTCGTTTCTCTCCCTGCCCCAACATTTCCAGAGCCAAGCAGTAGGCACACCCGCCCATGCTAGACGGACCAATGAGCCTCTGCTTGTCCCTGTCTGTTTCGTTCTTGATCGCGCCTATGATGAGGTCACGAAAGTCTAGCGCTCTGCGCACGTTGCTTCCTCTGCTTCCGCTTGTTGCTACGGACCCAGCGTACACGCTCTGAGGCAAGTTCTCCCCCAAAGACTCCGTTAGGAATCTCAGACTGTCGAGCGAACTGCTGACACTGCAACATCAAGGGGCAGTCAAAGCACATATCCCTTGCTGTTTCAGGGTCTTCAAGTTCGTTCTCATCGTTTGGATCAGCGAAAAACAAGTCCCACAGCCCGTCACAGGGTGTCTCGGTACTGTCTAGTAGTTCCTGAAACGCCACCCGCTCGCCTCTGTAGTCTACAAAGGCAGAGTCGGGCAGCGAGTTTCGCTTAGTCTCCATCAGTCGCGGTGGCCTCTTCCTCATCCTCTTCCGGCTCAGCCAGATCGAACAGGACGCGAGGATCGCCGCTCAGGAGGATCGCAAGGGTCAGAAGCTCCGCGTACTCACCCGCAGTCTGCACACGCCCCAGATAGCGGTGCACGTCAGCCGCAGACCATGTTGCTACTTCGTTGCCCAGCTCCAATTCCGCGAGGATGGGCTCAGTGAGAGCTGCTGCGTGTGCCTGTACAGCGTCCAGAGAAGCACGGACAACCTCAGCCTGTTCTACGAACTGGGCCGTGTCCTCTTCATTCAGACCCTGAATGCGCTCCTGATGCTGTGCTGCTGCCTCAGCGTATTCCGAGTTGCCAGCCGCGTGTGCTGACAGATCGCGCATGATGGACCAAGTTTCGTGCAGTGTGAATTCAGTCATTGTTACTCCTAGTGTTAGAAATTACCGGCGTCAGGGCCGTTGATGTGGAAAGTGGTGAGTCCGAGCTTGCGCCACATGCGAAGCACACGGTGGCGGTCGTCGTAGACACCTACAATCTTATGTCCTAGCGGACGAATGTGCAAGTTGAAGAGGTTGTACTTGATGATGCTGTCCTCAGTCTTCGGCAAGTGATCCGGCTCGGTCGGACGCATGTACATAGCATCCCACACCGCGCCGTTTTCCGCAAGCCACGTCTCCGTGATTTCCCGGTACTTCTCATCACGACCTGTCACGATAATGACTGTGTGCCCGTTCTCGTGGTAGTGGCGCATAGCCCTCAACACATCTTCGTTCATCGTGTCAAGGTGTACCAGATGCCCATCGTGCGGGTGTCGGTCACCCATGATAGCCAGTGTGCCGTCGATATCAAAGATAACGATGCTGCGAGTGAACTCTGTAGGCTGCACGTACGGCTCTACAACGTGTTCCTTGGTCGCCTCAGGGAGTACCGGGTTAGTCAAGTCCTTGCCCTGAATGAAGCGCTCGTACCGACCCCTAATGAACTCTTCACCGACTTTCTTAGAGGCGTGACGGTTCTTGTCTCGCTCCAAGAGCAGTTCCAGCGGGAACTCTTTGGGGCTGCGCATATCGATAATCTCTACGTCAGCACCTTCCTCCACCGCGATACGCATCAGGCTCTTGACCGATGCGCTCGGAAGGTTGGTGTCCGCTGCGTACACGTCTGCCCCAAGGACGAACGCTGCACGAATGCGCTTACGCTGCAACGTGGTGACCTCATCCTCGAACTCTCCGGTGTACCACTTGGTGCGACCAGGGTCAAGCTCACGCCTGATCAAGTCTCGTTCGATGATTACTGCAAGCTGTCCTCGCCACTGTGCTGCTTGCTGGGCTTTCTTAGCGTCTGTGCTTTTGCCTACACCGGGCATACCCCGGTAAATGTATAGAGTCGGTTTCTTGGTTTCGTATGTCATATCAGTCCTCCTTAGGTTCCGTGCGGTAAGGCTCAAACTTTTTGGGTTTGATTGCCTTGTTGACCAACCGTACCAGTTCCTCATCGCCCTTGTCAAGCCAGCCGAACACGAAACTCAGGTGGTTCGGTGCCTCGCGCTGCAAGCGTCGAGCAAGCTCTCCCCTATCAGGGAAGTCCTCGGTCAGCTTGTTGTGAATATCGAATGTCTCTTGAATCAGGCGAGACTGATGTGCCTGTAGCTGCTTGTACTTGCGGGTAGCCCAGACCTGCGTCGGTGCTGGCAAGTCCCGCAGAAACCGCGTGAAGTTCGCGTAGCCGTCGCGCTGAGACAGAATCTCCCAGATGGACTTATTGCTGAGCCCAAAGATCGTCTTGTGAAGCGTCTTGTACTCTTCACTCTTGATTTTGAGCATCCTGCCGTCGTCCGTGACGCCCACGAATCCTTCTCGGTTCGTCCCGATAGCTGGCACACCGTCACGAATCGATCCGAGACCGTACGTGTGCCGGTGATCAGGATGGAATCGGCCGGTATCGTTGTCAACGTATCCCAGTCGCACTAGACGTGCGTCGTCTCCGTAGTCCACCACAATCTTGTTCTCGGGGTAGATGATTTCATACAGGAATGTCTTGTTCAGCTTGGAAGCCTTAGTAATCTGTTCCCGCGTCTCATCGTACTCAGGCTGGTAGAGCATGTGGTTGGCCATGTTCGCCTGATCTGACGTGAAGCTGCCCCGAGTGGCGATCTTAGGCATACCGTTGAGGTCCAAGTAGGATACACCCAGCGAACCGTCAAACTTCTCAAACAACCAGAACGGCTCATCTTCGTCAATCTCGGTACGCGGGTCACCCTCATTGAAGAACTTCGGCATACCGCGAGCGATAACCTCATGCTGGCGGTTGAAGATCAGTCCTCGGCACACCCGCTCTGCGTGAGTCCACTCATTGGCGAACTGTGCCTTGTTGGTGTAGTTGGCGATGTACAAGCCGTCGCCGTCGTAGCTGACCTTGATCCGGCCAGCCTCTTCCATTTGTTCCAGCTCGTACTCATCAGCAATGTCATACAGATTGGTCATTAGTGGTCTCCCTTACGGTTGCGGCCTTGATTTCATCAGCCGAAACGGTGAAGGAATCAATGTGGTTATTGGGGTTCTTCGTAAGAACAACAATAAGGTAAGTCTTGTGAATTTCCAAATCCGCGTGTTCGTACTGGAACTTAGAATTCTTGTCGGCCTGTACTTTGATCTTGTTAGGAACGATCTTTGCCGTCGTGCCCTCAGGCCACGGTCCGATTTCCTGTGCGAGTGTTACAAATTGTCCGATGCGAAATGCCATGATTCCTCCTACTTTACGTTGAATGCTTTTGCAAGCTTGGCTGCTACAAAGTAGTCAGCCTGATTGTTGAATACTACGTTGTCTACCTCAGGGTGTTCCGCTGCTGCTTGGAACGCCTCTGCAAAGCTGTCAACGTATACGGTGTTGCCTTCTACACGATATGCCATTAGTGCATCCTCCGTTGTTCGTAGTATGGTCCTGAGGCTTTATCAACTGCACTGCGCAGCAACTCGTGCCACTCAATGTGTAGCTGCTGTGTGCCAACTGACACTGAGGCACCACAGACCGTACAGGAGTAGCCCTCGATAACCGAGGGGTATCCGAGCCCGTAGTAGGTATCCTCTATCTTCGCCCATTCATGCTGTGACCTCACCATTACGGCAACGCAATCTTCAAGGTGGGAGCAGATTCCGTGGAAAGCTCTTCCTGAATGAATTCCTTGGTGTACAGAGCCTTGACCAGTGCAGGGTCAATCTGCATGGTGCTTACATCGTCAAGCTCTTCGCGAGTCAGTTTCTTCGCAGCCAGTGCGACACTGAATCGGCGCGTGGGGAACATCGAAATGCGGAACTTGGAAGTTCCACCCTCGTAGCTCTTACCCTCTTCTGCCATAATCATCTGCTTGACCTCTTCGCGAGCTTCGTCAGCAGCTTCCTTAGCTGCCTTTGCTGCAAGGTCCAAGCGGAATGCTTTCTCTACTGCGGTTTCAAATTCTGTGCTGTTCAAGTCTGTCATTGTTTCCTCCAATGTTGGTGTGCCTTGCTTGTGATAACTACATTACCCACTTGTTTCACCGTTGTCAACTCCAAAAACAAAAAACCCCACAATCCATACGGACGTGGGGTTTAGTGTCAATCTTCCGGAAGACGAATGCTCAGGTCGAGCCGCACACCGAGCAGGTCAGCCCAGTGTGCAAGCGCCTCCAACGAGCGTCTGCGGTTTGCTTCCATGCTGGATACGGTGCCACCGTTGCCAAGCTCATGAATCCTTGCGAACTCACCTTTCTTGGCCTCGTACTGACGGATCGTGACAAGCCTGTGATGGAAGTCGCGGACGTGTTGGAGGTTAGTCTCCGGTGACTTTTTGCGGGTTTGGTTTGAAACCCACAGGCCCTTTTGACTTGCCCTCATATTCTTCCTCATCCTCATCTTCGTCAGGCTCATCTCCGAGAATTTCTCCCTCAGAGATAAGCTCCACCATTTCAATGTCGCCCTTGGCACCAGCTTCCGTCAACAGAGCGTGTGCCTGTTCAACGTAGACCTCTCGTACCTCATGAATAATCTTGATCAGGTGCGACCTTGTAGTGAGCAGGTCTTCCAGCGGGTTCTCCGAAGACTGCGCCAGTACAAGATGCCTAAGTGCGCCTTGGTAGTCCTCGCTGCGTTCAATAGTTATTTTCATTTGACCTCCATTTCGATGGTGAGTGATTCGTCAAGGATAGCATCGTCGTTTGCGATCCGAGAGTGTTGCTCCGTCTCCACTGTATCCAAGGATCGGATCAGGTAACGGTTGATTGGCTGCGGAAGCTGACCGGTTCGGTCGAGCCGCCACTGCGCCTGACGGTTCAGGAGACGGTTGTCGTCCAGAGACAGCCAAACCTCAGTGTTGCACACGAGCTGCAAGCGGTCTACGCCCTCACCAATTGAGCCAATGGTCGCCACGATAATGTCATGGTCGGTACCAAAGCCGTCGATCTTAGCGTTTACCTCTTCGTGCGTCTGCCCCCCAACGAAGCCTACGGCACGGTAGCCCTTCTGCTGCAACTGGTGGACTACAACCTCAACGAATTTCCGTGAGTGGGTGTAGACCATGACCGGCACCGGACGCTCCGCATGGAGGTCAGAGAGCAGGTCAGCCAATGCTTCGATCTTACCTGACTTTGCATCAGGATCAAAGCTGACGACAGGTTCGCCCTCATCGTCGTACGTCACCATAGGCACACCCAGTGCGATCTGGCGAAGACGCATAGCCTTGACTGCCGGGAGCTGAGCGTACATGGGGTTGTCGTCCAACCATACGAACGCTTCCTTCTCAAACTCGCGGTAGATGCGCTTCTGAGCCGGTTTCATATCCACTTCAATGATGTGGTTGATCACAGCGTTGATTTGCTCGGATGCGAAACGTGACTTGCTGGGAATCTCATCCCATACAGCACCGGGACACTTCTCCCCAAGCACCTTCATGAGGTTCACAGAGCCCCCACCGCGTGTCCGCTGGGCTTCCATGCCCTTGTGGAAGTACTTGCCGATGAAAGGCCAGTAGTGCGGGTAGCGATCCGGCCACAGCCAACGCAGAGTACCGAACAGGCCCTCAGTCTTGTTGCCAGCCGGTGTGCCAGAGAAGGCTACCCGGTAGTCAGCGTGGACCGTCCGGAGACTGTCGCTCTGCTTGGACTTCCAGTTAGCTGCTCGGTGGCACTCATCAGCAATGGCGAAGTCGATGTGGATTCGGTGCCACAGGATCGTGCGAAAGAACTCCCAGCCTACTGCGTAGACACCGGGCACACCCGCCTGTAGGTCCGTGAACGCAATTACACCGTCTTTGAGCCCTGAAATCTGACGTACGCCGGGGTGTTCCCCTTTGGTCTGCTGCTTGAACGCGCGGTCCCAGTTACGAATGACCTTCAACGGGCATACGATCAGGGTTATGGCGGCTCCGGAGCGCAGGACTGCCTCAGTGCCCACGAGAGTCTTACCAAAGCCTCCAAGGGAGCCTGACAGGTGGCGCTGATCCCTCAGGATTTCGTCTACTGTGATCTGCTGTTTCGGTCGAAGTACGAGTGGTTCCAACATTTATCCTCCTATGTGTTGGTAAAGTCTGTTGTTACCAACATATAGCAAAAGGACCGGGTGTGCAACCCGGTCCTTCTACTTAGCTAATCTTTGTCAGCTCGTCCGCGCTGTACGGAGTAAGATGCTGCTTGCCTACGGTACGCCAATCCATACCGGGCTGTGCTTCCTTGTCGTGCAGAACCTCGTAATAGTTCCCACACACGCAACCAAGGCCGCAACCCTTCATCACGATAACGCCCTGACCTGAATTCCAGTCAGGCTCCGTCGCGTCGTAATAGTCGGTCTTGATTTCTACCCGGTCACCGGGTTCAAAGTCTGCCATTAGTCTTCCTCCAAAATCACGTAGGTAGGGACGAAGCCCTCTTTCTCAGGAGCAGCCAACATAGCAAGTGCCGGGCTGTCTGCCTCAACTTCTGCAATTGGTTCCTCTGGGACCGTGCCTACTTCGTATTCAAGCTGGGCATAAACTACCGTGTACTTAGCCATGTTGGCCTCCTATCAATCTGTGTACGGGTTGGGAACAACCCTCGTTGGTCCAGTGTACGTGCCGTCAAGCAGTGTTGTCAACATCGTCACCTTCTTCTCAAACTCTGTCTTGCTCACTGCGTTGTTCAGGTCAAGGTTACCGCCGATGAAGATTCGAGTTTCCCCGTCAACCTCAACGACTACCCACTCATCCTCATAGACCGTACCCTTCTGACCGTAGAACTTGACGTACTTACGATCATCCGATACCAGCCAACCATGAACGCCAATGTGGTCGTGGAACTCCCACAGTACGTCAGGAAGCTCTTGAATCTCTTCCTCCAACTCCAAGGCCGTAACCGACTGCACACTCCGCTTAGGAGCGCCACTGTCGCCTTTCAGCTTGTACAGGAGCGAGTAGTTGGTGTTGCCTACCAGATTGGATACCTGAGGCACCGTCATACCCTGCCGGAACAGGTCACGGATTGATTCGTGAAGCGCATCCTTTACGTCTACTCGACGCTGCCGATGCTCTTCCTCCAACGCTCGGAAAGCATTCTGCTTATCCTTTGCGAGGTTGCCCCAAGCACGTTGGAGCCTGATTGCCTTTTCCAAGGCTGTTGATTGTTCTGACATTTAGAAACTCCCTGAGTCGCCGCCGCTGAATGAGCCGCCGCTGTCGCTAGAAGATGAACTTGACGAGCTGCTACCGCTGTCGTACGAAGAATGCGATGAGCTGCTGCTGTTATCACTGTAGCTGCTGTGGCTACTGGTGTCAACACTAGTAGCTGCAATGAGCGCTGCCACTCCCAGCATTCCGTTGTCGTTAGCTGAGCTAGACGGGGTGACATATCGGCCGGTCACTGCACTACGGCGCATACCCTGTACTCGACGGGTACCAGCGGGGTGTGCTGCTCGACTGGCTTCCTGACGCTTCAACTCCGCTCGATGAGCTGCTCCACGCAGCTTCTCTACCAGCGTTCTGTTGTGAGGTGTGTCCGGAAGTGGCGGCACGACTACCTGTGTTGCTTCCGAAGCTCTCAGAGCCTTACGAGACTCGCGCTTGGCTTCCAGTGCGGTAGCACTGGCCTCATTAGCCATGTTCTGAGCCTTGCGAATGTTGGCCTTGCGCTGATCGTTCTCTTCTGCAAGGTGCCTAAAGCCTACCCCTGCCCAGATGAGCGTACCAATGATCGCTACCGTGTTAGCTGCGTCCCAAATCCATTCCATATTTTCCTCCAATGTTCGGTGTGTATTTAGCTTACTACAAATTTTCAAGGTGTGTCAACAGGTGCTTCCCGATGTACTCAGTATACGCAGGAGGTATCGCCTCTGACAACTGCCGTTTGGTTCCTGCCCACGGCATTTCCATAGCCTCACGCCACTGCTCTATAGTGCCACGCGAACCTCCGGTGCCGTATACAGAGAAGTAGTAGGGTTCCTCAGGTCGTTCGCCGTGACGCCACCCAGCAGCGCGTCCACGGTGCTTGATGTGTTCTGGCTGGGGCACTGAGAAGCCGCCCAACTCAAAGTTGCGGTGCTTTAGCACACGCAGACCAAACTGTTCTCCGCAGAGCCTCAGGTCCGGTCGTACTGTGGACTGCTCCACGTTCTCGATGATATAGGGTTTCCCGATCCGTTGCAACCAGTGCCTAGTCGAGTCGATCAGGTCAACATACAGATGCGTCTTTCTGTTAGTACCCTTCGTCAAGGCCGTGTGTGCCTGACAGGGAGGGCTAGCGTGGATCGCATCGAAGTGGGGTAGGGGTGGACGGTCATTGATCCCGTAGATGTGGCTCAGAAGCGTTCCCATCACATCGTCTGTGCGACTGTGGAATGGGTAATCCCGATTCATCTTAGGGTCTATGTCGATTCCGTACAACTCAAACCCTGCGCGGTGGTACCCAGAAGCGGCACCACCAGCGCAGCAGAAGAGGTCAAGAATCCGGTACTTACCGGTTGTCACCTGAACCACCGATCACGTTACGCTTCTGACGATCCGCAAGCTTGTCAAGGTTGGCTGCTTGCACACCCGCTGGCGTAGCCTCAAAGTGCAGAACGATATTGTCCAGAACCTTCAACGAGTTAGCGAGGCTGTCCATCACGAGGTCGTACTTATCGTCAGTCAGTTCGCCACCGTTGTCACGGATAGCTTTCTTGACCGCACCAGCAATGTTACCCGCTTGTACTGCCAGCTCCAAGAACAGTGCGTCAAGGGGCAGGTAGTCGATGTTCTCGTTCACGTTAGCGAAGACAAACACGCTTTCCAGCGCCTCACCCAGTGAGTGTGCGACCGCAGAGACATACCAGTAGTTGTCTCCTGCCTCGGACAGCACCTTACGGGCACCGTCAAGACCCTTGCCATTCAGCCAAGCCTCAGCCAGCTCTCCTACCTCAGATGCAAAGCCTAGAGCCGTGTACTCCAAGCCCCGATCCTCAGGGTAGATTGCGGTGCGCATTGCTTCGTTCTGGTACTCATTGAGAGAAAGTGTCATAGGGTGTACTCCTTAGTTAGTGGTTTCGATCTTGACGGTTGACCAGCGCTTGATGTTGGCTGCGCCGAACCGATACGTGGGATTGTGAACTCCCTGCCATGATCCTGCATGACGAAGAATCACTAGGCCAGTAAAGTCTCGCACATTGTCTGCTGTTTCGTCAACATGGATGATCGCGCCAACGTTGGTCGGCAGCGGGTTGGGCTTGCGCCACACAGTGGTCCATGCGCTGTCATAGCTACCTACCACCTTATTGAACATTTCTGCGCCCATTACATCGTCATGGCCCTCAGTCTTGATCATGCCGTTCTGGACTGATCCGAAGGTATAGACGACTTTGGTGGTTATCTGCAACCCCCTGCGGTAGACCACTACAACCTTGTCACCGGGCTGCAAATCCTCTACGGACTTGATATGGCTGCTTACGTCAATGCGGGTTTCTTTAGTCATTTTTCGTTCCTTGCTCTCGTACGGTTTCCCAGAACTTTTCGGCCGGGACGGATTTAGGTGTGAAGGGGAGGATCGTCAACGCATCCAGAACGATGAACTGATGGTTGGTTGTCGTCTCTCCGTATTCGGTGTTGTTGTAGACTACACCACGTTTCGTAATTACTGCAAGGGGTGTGCCATAACTGGCTACCACGTAGCAGCCCTCTAGCCACTGACCAATCAGGGTGCCGTTGGCGTTAAAGTTGGTCTTGGTTGCAATGAAGGTAGCTGCTTCGCTGACCTTGGCCTTGACGCCACGACCACGAGTGCGAAGCATTTCTTCAAGCTGTCCGTACAGGGGCTTTGGGTTTGTGAAAATCATTCTGACTCCTTTGTTTGGCTGTTTGCTGCTTCGACTATACGCCGGTTTATGTCGTTATGCAAGTGGCTGTACTTGTCACGGATATTCGCTAGGGCGTGTGCCTTCTCCATAGCTTCCTGCCCGTCCAAGTGCTGGCGCATAATCATGAGCTGCCCGAGACTAAAGGCCATTGATTCGTCCCAAACGTTCCTGTGCCCGCGCATCTGACAAGGCCCATCGGGCTACTGACAGCTCTCTACGCTTCTCTTCTATTTCTGCCTCGATGCGGATTACTGTGGCCTCCGCCTCTGCTACTGACTTAGCTTCTGCTGCTGGTTCCATGTTGTCCTCCAATATTCGTTAGGGGGTGTGGGTGTCAACCAATTCTATTTGGCACACCCGCTCTTGTCAATTGGTTTTGAATATTCATCAGGGGGTGTCCCTCTCATGGCGTCCTCCACTACTTCCGTAGCACGAGCCACTATGTACTCCGCCATAAGCTGCTTCAACTTTGGATCGTATTTGTTCTGTGCGTTACGAGTAGCGTCCATGATTGCTGTCATCTTTTTGTTCAGCAACTCATTGTGCTCAGCCATGATTTGTCTTGATGTTCTCTGTATCATTACTGCACCTTCCTCCAATGAACGCGGACAGGAGCATCCAGCAAACGTCGCAACTGCTCTTCCAATGCTGGGATAGCAGCCGGGAATTGGGTTGGCAAGAGTTGAACACGAACGTAGTGAGGACTTCCATTGGCAGAGGTCGAAATTGTCTCAATTCCAACCCGCTTCAACGCCCGAAGGTTGGAGATATTGATCGTACGTGACGCTTTGCCACCGTAAATATGGAAGCTAGCCTCCCAGATAGCAGAAGGCGGGGTAATTTCGGGCTCAGTCTTGGCTACGTGCTTGCCTGTATCGCCCTTGGAAGCCTCAGCGTGAAGGGTTGTGGCCTTGAACTCGTTCAGTTCACGCACTTCCTTCTGTAGCTGGACCACAGCGCGTTGAAGCTGCCCGATTTCTCCGGCCTTACGCTCCCAATACGGGCCGAAACGCCTCCGCATTTCGTTCTGAATCTTGTTCATTGCTTTCTTTTTGATCTTCATGATGAATCCTTTCGTTTGGAGTTGATGGAACCACAATATTTCAAGCCAGAAATTTTGTCAAGAGGGTTCTTTAGGCAAAAAATATTTTTCAAATCTCAAAAATCCACCCAGAAATTTGCCAAAAGGGGTTCTTTACCGGGTCGGGTCGGTCGGCAGGGCCGGAACCGAGAGTCGGCTCTCACTTCGCCGGCGTTCCACATCGTGGAATTTCGCATGGTGGAATTCCACTATGTGGAAAACCGGGAGCGGGCTCTCACTTCCGCTCCCGGCTTGACTACATGACTTCTACGTAGTAAGGCGCGGCTTGCTTGGCGGTGAAAGGGTAGCTCGACGTTGCCGCGCCTTGCCACGTTGGGTTGCCGTCCGCTTGCCACGCCTGCGCGTAGATCGTGCAAGCAAGATCGGGATATACCACGTAGCCACGAATGAAAGCAAGCTGGAACGTTGCCGTTTCCGTTTCCGTGTCCCACTTGACCATTGTGGCCTTGACACGGTATGCACCGGAAAATTTCTGCTCAACGTGGGAAGTAAGATCGGCGGCTGACATTGTAGCGTTCATTGTATTGCCTTTCGTTGTGGCTTGCGCCGGTGGACTAACTACTAAGAACATTACACGCCTTGCAACTCAGATGCAAGCCGGTACACTCACGTATGCGCACGCGATTATCGGGCTTGTTTGCCAATCTGTCAATTCCATAATGCGGAATCTCATACGTACGCGATTGTCCTTGACGTTTCTCATTTTGTCAACACTTGAGAAAATCAACGATTGAAATTCTCAATGATTGAAACTCTCAATTGCTAGTGTCCCTAGGCAACTAAATTTGTCTAGACCACTTTGTACTGCCCTTTGTATCACGTCGGCCGGCATTGGCTTTGTACTGGTCATTGTACTGTTTGTACTGGCCTTTGTGCGTGGCCGGCGCTTGTAAGTGAGAGTCAACTATCGGAAAAGCGCCGGCATGGGCATATTCCACAATGTGGAAAAACTATTTCACAATGCGGAAGTTTACTTATAGGCAACAAAAGTTGTACCACGATACGGAAAAACTCGCCTAAGCCACTTTCAGAGCTACGGTCATATCCTTACTGCCTGATTGAATTTGAGGCTGTCAGATCGGCGCACAGCCGTTTTTTGACAGTTCGGGAAGTGTGCTGTATACGTGCGCGCCCGTTCCTTTCTACGCGAAACCCGAGTGTGTGAGCGCGCGATTGTACAGCACACCCCGCCCAAAACCTAGCAAAATGGGGAACGTAATAAAACTTAATATTCTAGGAATGTGTTTGCGCAATATGGCCGTAGCCCGTATTGTTTTTCTTGTCAGGCCAACGGGAACGAAACACCGGAGAAAGAGTCCGGAAACGCGGGACGGTGGTACCGACTAGATGTTTGAGAACTAAATAGAGAAGATCAGGGAATCAACTAGGGATACATCTATGCCTAGCGACCCTACCAGAGAGTGAGTGCAGCTCTGGAACGCTTTGTACCGACGTTTGTATCGGTAGGGGACAATCCGATATTCGAGATTCCCGGTGGTACCACGTGCCTAACGTGGTGGAGTCAGTCAGCAACCCGTAATGCTGGAAATGGTCAAAAACCGAACCAATTAGTTTTGGTCACCTAGTGCTAGTCGCTAGGTGCGCCATGCCTAATTGGCATAACGAAAGGAACCAAAATGGCAAAACTTTATCGGCTGTTTTTCAAGCCGAAACGCACACACCAAAGGGCAAATGGTCCGGTGGTAATTGATCCTGAAATTCGCGAAGTAATCCACGTGAAAGGCTAGAACATGGCTGAGAAAACAAACTTGCTTTTTCCGCTCAACACCTTGATTCAAGAGTTGAAACTCTGCGGCTGGAATGATGAGGCGGATAAGCTTATCGAAGTCCGCGAACTTGTTTGGAGTGAAGACCTTGCATTCACTCCCACGCCTAGCAATGCAATTGCAGTTCCCGTTACCACGTGGGACTCCACCGGAACGAAAGAAGTTGCAACATGGTAGACAAACTGAAAGTAACCGCGCTCTTGCTGGGAATCGTCGCTTTCGTAGTGGGATTCACAGTGTGGCAGTTCTCGCTTTACCTGCCGCCTTGCATAGTTGAGGACGACACATTTTGCTACTGGGATGCTGCTAACCGTGGTAACGGTATGGGGCATTCATTCATTAGCTTTTGGGAAGGAATGTTTATACGCTTCTAATTCCATTTACTGAATTGCGGACTACTCCCCGCAATTTGGTATGTGCAATTAGCACAAAACAAATAATCGCCTAACAAAGGATTACACACCATGTCTAACGTTATCTCTGTTGTTTCTGCAATCACTGGCCGCGAAGTTGCTTCCGTCAACACTGGCGAAACCAACATCTACGCCGCAATCAATCAGGCTCTCTCATTCCGTGAAGTCAAGAATGCGTCTTATGAGGTTCGAGCGCAGCTTGAAAACGAGTTGCGGAACGCATACAACGCCACCACGGATCAGGAAATCCGCTCCGATCTTCTCCGATCCATCGGCGTCGATCACGTCAAGGTTTCCGTCAAGGTGACGGCGGAAGATGCACCGGCTGAGGTTGTCGCCCCGGCTGAGGAAAGCAAGCCGGAAGGTTTCGACGTGGTTGTGAATTCGGCAGTGCTGAATGCGCCCATTGCGGAATTCAACACCACGGATTACTCGCTGGATGAGTTGAAAGCGGAAGCAATGACTTTCCATGAGGTCAAGTCTTCCAGCGTCTCGACTCAGCTTGGCCTCATTGCCACGGCTCGGGAAGTTCTGGCCGCTACGGAAGGCAAGACGCTTACCAACGAACACCTTTCAGCGGTCGGCATTGCTTCCGTGGTAGTCGGCGACGGTGGAACCGTGGCTGAGAACGCCGCTACGGCACCTGAGAGCGCCGAGACTCCCATCCATGACGCTCTGGTTGCTGAGGGTGAGAGCAAGCCCGTAGCGGCGACTGTGACCGCCGTACCGACGGTGGAAGAAGTCAAGGCACCTGAGCCCGTACGGTTCGCCGCTGAGCCCAAGCCCGTTGTCAAGACGGTCACCAAGTGGCGCGGACTCAGCAACAAGGTAGCTGCGGCTGTCGCTGTAGCGGCTGGAATCGTTGGCGCTGTACTCGGTGGAAGCATCTTCTAATTCCATTCTCTCAACATTCCCTATAGTCGAATAGGGAATGTTGGGGGTGTGCAATTAGCACAATCCAAAAAATCGTCTAATGAATAGGACACACCAAAATGTCTGTTGAAACTGTCGAAACTGAAACTGCAATTGCTCCCGTTGTTGAGCGCACGCCTATGAGCGTTGAAAACCTGCGGACCCTGCGCGGCAACCCTGCTATTCGAGTTGCTGATCCCAGCAATCCGGATGATGAGACTATGGATAAGTGGATGGTCCTTGACGCATACCGTCAAGACGCTAACGGATGGGGTGATGGTACGTGGACCAATGGCCGCTTCACTGCATACGAAATTTCCCGGGATCGCGCCGGAAATCCCAACATTGGGCGGCATGATGGGGATTACCATGATGCAAGGCTCATCATGGAACGTCATGAGGGCGATTACCATTCCTACTTCCGTTTCATCAAGCTCATGGATTCAGTAGGGAAGTTCGGTGTTGTTTACCATGACTACCTGCCCCGCGAAATCCGCCGCCTTTCCCAGTGGCCTCACACGGCCAATGCAATGTTTGAGGTTATTTCCCTCAACACTGAGGCAGAATCGAAGACCGTAACCGTTCGGTTGTTTGCCTACCCTGATCAGGCGGACGGCGATTGGAGCGAGTTGGGAGAGCACACTTTCCCGCTGGATTCCATTTCCCGCGCCGAACTGATGAACAAGGAAATGTTCGACCGCCAACACGCATTGGCGAAAGACACAATCCCGGAAGGAACGCTTTATGAGCGTATTCAAGATGGGGAAATGTTCACAGTTACCGGCCATTCCTACAACAACGTCAAGATCAAGAAAACGGACAATGATGGTAAGGTTTCCGGCCGTCACTCCAATGCCACCACGTATGATCTTGGGCCGGATGCTAACCGCTTTATCAAGCTCGGAGATAACTGGAATGAGTACCTGCTTTCCCAGCCGTCCGGCGAAGCTGCGGAAATGCTTGCGGCTCTCTCAAAGGTGACCGTGAGCAAGGCGCTCAAACACGCTGACAGCAACGGCTATTGCAGTGAGACCGCCGTTGCACTGGCAAGCGCTGGTCACAGTCTCCCAGAGCTTCGGATCAAGGGCACGATTACCCTCAACGTGGACGTTTCCACAAAGGAATACATGGTGTTGCGTCGGCTCATGGGCTTGACCGATGGTGATCCTGATCAGGCTGTAGCGGATATGTTCGGCAACGCCGAAACCGGCGCTAAGCCGAATCTCTCGCTGTACAACCGTTTGCAGTCGGAGGCGTCACGTGTACTCCCCGCAATTCCGAACACCGGAGACGGCGAAAACACGTACGACTTGAAAGCGGAATTGGTCTGGAAGGCCCCGCGTATCCGTAAGTAATCGTTAGGCGATAAATCCCGGTAGGGCGCACAATGTTAGGTGTGTGCCCTACCACAGAAAGGGGTGAGTGCCTATCGATCTTGACCGCTTTACAACTGACAGAAATATTCCGGGGGAATTCCCAGATACCGGAGTCCGCAACGGGCGACTAATGCCGGGCGACCTTGCTAAGACAAGCGCTTGGATTATTGTCCTTGCAGTAATCGCATTGCCCGTCATTTTCTAAATGGGAATGACGGGCAATGCCCGATAAACAATTACCGAAAGGTGAAAAGCAATGTGCTCACAATGTAATGAAAATGATTACGGCGATGATGATGAGGACTTTGAAGATGAGGAAACATCAATGGAAGACCGTTGGTATGACTTCTACTCATGGTTGGATCAACTCTGCGGTTATGAGTGCGCCGCTTTCGTAAACGCGCCACGCGGAGATTCTGCGGAGTCCGATGAAACAGAGACATTCATGATGAGTGTGCTTTCCTCATGGAAGTCTGATTTTGAGGATGCAATTGATACGGACGGCGTAAATGACGCTAAGCGCCGTATGTCCGTACGTGATGAGGACAGAATCAATTCAGAGCAAGCCACTAACGGAATGACGGCACACGACATTATGATCTGTGCTGTTGATCTTGGCTTGTACGAATACAATCCACTGGATGAGGCAAGCGCACGGCGCAACCTCATTACTGTTGGCGTCTCGCTTCACGACGTGCTTTGGAATAAGGCACGGCAATGTGAGGATAACGGCTACGAAACAAGCAACTTGTGAAAGTCAAGATCAAGCGTTGCGGCATTGGCTACCTTTGGTGTGTCGCTGGTCCTGATGGGCGAACACTCATCACAAAGGGATTCATTCCTAGTGGCTGGGAGGCAACACCTAGCAAGGCTAAGAAAGCCGCGCGTAAGGCATACAATCATTTGTTGCAACTCCGAAAGGGTGACTCGTGAATACATGGGACTTAGCGGAAGCGCTCTATCTCGCTAGTTACAACCCGCGCAATGTCGGCGGTAAGTGGCGACTCATTCAACCATTAGCCGAAAGGCCGGAATGGGAACAACAAATGTGGATACGGGTTGCCCGTAAAGTCGAGTCTCTTACTGGAAAGGCAGGGAAAGCATGACAGCACCTAATGAGCGTAGTGATCCGGTAGACGGGCACACAGACGTAACACCGGAGCAACTAGACGCGCTACATGCCAAGTGCATCGACTGGACTTGTAAAGGTCCGCAGAGAGCGCGGGAACGCGCCAAGCTAGATCGGGCTGTCACAGCTAACGTGGACTCGTTAGGTCGCATTACAGCGGCTATGGGCGAGCTTGGCGAGACGCTACGGACAATCAACTCCAATCCGTGGGGCCGCGTTGTAATAGCGCGGGAGTCAAGGACGAGTACCGGACAGACGCTGGAACCACTAGCGGACTGGGAACGGGAACTGTTGGCAGGTGTTGAGGCTGAGAGGTCTGTAAGGTCTGCTTACGTCGAAGCATTGCAAGCCGGGTTACAGCACCAACGTATCGGGAACGCGGGTTTCTAGCGCACGT